>R15__coassemble_499_pt1 | contig 33725 bp, 17 predicted proteins | sample R15__metabat2_high_PE_004 | metagenome-assembled genome bin R15
GCCTTGGACTCCCCGCGGGGAATTCGTCGAACTGGTCCTCAACGGCAAGGAGATGGGCAACTATTACCTCTGCGAGAAGATCAAGATTGCGAAAAACCGCGTGGACATATCGGACGACGGATTCATAATAGAACTGGACACCTACTACGACGAGAACTGGAAATTCTATTCCTCGCGCGGCCTGCCGGTGATGTTCAAGGAGCCCGACGACGACGTGATGACCGAAGCCACCTTCAACTCCTTCCGCGACTGGTTCAACGGCGTGGAATCGCTGCTCCAGAACCCCTCCGACGGAGCCTGGCGCGAATACATAGACGCCGACAGTTTCATCGACTTCTGGTTCGTCCAGGAACTCACCGGCAACTGGGAGCCCAACCACCCCAAGAGCTGCTATATGTACAAGGACGTCGAAGGGCCGATCTTCGCGGGACCCGTCTGGGATTTCGACTGGGAAACATTCAAAAAGAACGAGACTTATCTCAAAGACAAGGACAGCCTGTGGTACGGCGCCCTGTTCAAGGACCCCTGGTTCGTCGCCCGCGTAAAGGAGCGCTGGGAAGCGCAGAAGGCAGACTTCGCCACAATCCCCGAATACATCAACGCCAGGGCTGTGCAGATAAGGGATTCGGCAATGAAGAACTCCGCAAAATGGCCGATCAGCCAGAATGTGAACGGGGACGAAAAACTCAGTTGGGAACAAGCCGTCGCGCGCCTTCGCAGCGCCTACTCCGACCGCTACAACGTGGTCGACAAGGCAATCGCGGCGCTATAGTTCCTTCTCGAAATGCTGCCAGTCCTTGAGGGACTTCCAGTCGCCGCCCCAGGTCCAGCCGTGGGCCTTGAAAAGGCGCACGCAGAGGTCGTCCGCGGTCAGTTTATGGGGGAAATCAAGCGTCCTGTCCACGTAGGGCGCGGATTCCGAAGGTTCTATATGAGTCCCCTTCACGTAAGGATTGTACAGAGGGTTTACATCCACCGCAACCCCGTACGCGTGCTTTGAGAACTTGCTGCCGCCCACCATCTTGCGGATGTTCAGGCACGAAGTGTTGTCGGCGACCATCGAGGCGTTGTCGTCACCGCCGAAATCATCCACAAGCCGTATGCTCTCGATCGGATACTTCTCCTTGAAAAGGGCCCTGAATATGTCCAGAAGGTCGTCCGCCACATCCTTGTGGCACACCATCTCTCCCTTGTGGACCTCGCCGTCGAAGCCGAAGAACTTGAGGTGCAGGAGCCTCAGGTCGTCCCTTGTGACGGGCGCGGGCTCGTTGAACGAGCGGCCCTGCATATACCCGAAAAGTTCGTCGCTCAGCGGCTCGGCATAAAAGCACTTGCACTGCCGGGCTGAAGCCGCAAGGCACAGCCCCGACAATGCAAGCGCAAGAAGGAATTTCTTCATATTACTAGTCGGACCACTTCACCGACATTATCGACTTCCCGGGCACCGTCACCTTGACGGAATGGCTCTCGGAATTGAACACGATAGTCTCGGACGAGGATTTCTCGTTCAGGATCAGCACCGCCCAGGACCCGTCGGGATTCCTGTAGGCCTGATAGGTGACGTTCGAAAAGTCGTAGGTGGTGGAAGTGCCGATGCGCACGGCGCCCCTCTTGATGACCTTGGAGCAATGCGCGATGTTGTAGTAGTGGGTCTTGCGGTCCACGACCTTGTAGGTCGAATGCGACACCTCGACGGCGCCGTAGCAGGTCTTGCAACTGCCTCCCTGGGGGCTGTAGGGGCCCTTCTGGTCGTCCAGGACCATATTCCACAGGGTCACGCCCTTGTTGTAGCGCTCGAGGGTCTGGAGGAATATGGACTTGAAATCGTTTATCAGGCAGCCGGCGAAGCTGTAGTTCCACTCGCCTATCGAGGCCTCGGTGAAATAGATATCCTTGTCGGGAGCCGCCTTGTAGATGTTGTCCAGTTCGGTCACGCTGCCGCCGTAGTTGTGCCAGGCGGAACCGGCGACATACTTGGCAGCCTCGGGGTCGTCGTATATGCGCAGAGGGTAACTCTGCTGGTCGGACTGCCCGTCGTAATTGTAGTTGTGGTCGAAAACCAGGATTTTGGTGTCCAGACCCGCGTCCTTGATTGCCTTTCCCAACGAAGTGCCGATGAACGCGGCCTCGTCGGCCCAGGGCATATACGTCGACATCGAGTTGCCGTGGTTCAGGGGCTCGTTCTGGGGGGTGATTGCGGAAATCCTGTATCCCCTCTCCTCCATCTTCTGTATCCACTTCACGAAATACTCGGCGTAATCGTCGTAGTAGGCAGGATTCAGGCGGCCGCTGGTCCAGGAATCACAGGTCCCGGTGCCGTCCACCTTCATCTTCATCCACTTGGGCACCGACCAGGGCGAGCCGATTATCTGAACGTCCGGATTGATCTTGTAGATCTCGTCCAGCACGGGGAAGACGGTCTGCTCGTCGCGACGGTCCACCGCGAAATGCTCGATGCCCTTGGAGTCGCACCAGGTATATTCCTCGGTGTTGAAGTCCGAGGCGCCCACGCTCACGCGGATAAGGCTTATGCCCAGGCCCGTCTCGGGGTCGAACAGCTCGTGCAGCAGGCTGCTGCGGTCGTCGGCGGACATCTTGAGCAGATTGTAGCACGAGGCCCAGGTCATCGCCGCGCCGAAGCCGTCGATGGTCTGGTAGGTCGTGCCCGGCTCGAGACTGACGATATTGGGCGACATCGAAGCCTTGCGCGACACATCAATGCTCTCTTCGAGAAAGAGCCGCGACTTGTCGGCCGAGGTCGTATAGACTTTCGCCACGTTCTCGACGACCACGGGGTCGGGAGTGGGATCCGGCGTGGGATCGGGCGTCGGCTCCGCCTCGCTCACGCCGCAGGCGGAAGCGAGGAAGGCCGCTGCCATAAAGGTTATCAGATTCATTTTCATTTCTTGTAGAAGTCAACAGTCTCGACTCCGTCGACTGAGATGTCGACCGTGAGCACGTAGAACGAACCTATCTCGAGGGTCACGCCTTCGGCGAGCTCGATATTGTCGCCGCCCGTCTTCTCGGCAAGGTACTGCAGGGCCCTTTCTGTATACACCACCTGGGTTTCGGTTCCCTTGATCTTGCCCTTCTCGTTGCCCCAGCCGTCCTGGCCGAACCACTTTGCGGACATATAGTCGAAACGGAAGCGGCCGCCGAGGGTCACGGCGTCGGTCTGCTCGACCGCATAGCCCGAGAACTGGAAGACTCCGTCCTCGACCTCGGCCATGCAGTAGGCGGAGCCCGGGTTAAAGGCGAGTTCGTTGGTGCTGGAGTCGTCGTTGCAGAATTTCCAGTTGGCCAGGCCCCAGGCCATCAGCCACACGGCTCCGTCGTCGGAGGTGGCCTTGTCGGTGCCGCCGGAGTTGAGCCTCTTGAACACGGCATAACCGCCATCGAGGTGCAGGTCGACCATATATTTGCCGGTGGCCGCGCCGAACTTCAGCGTGCTGCCGTCGACATAGAGGTAGTCGGGATCGGGCCACCAGGACTGGTACGACACTCCGTCGATGGTTATAGCGGCGTCCTTGGTGAGGTCCACACAAGGCACGCGGTAGGTCACGTCGTCGATCTTGTTGGCCGACACGCCGTTCAGGCTGATGTCCTGGACATTGGTCGCGATGTCGATCTCGTCGCAGGTGAGGACGGTGGCGTCGCGTCCGGCGCTCATGTCGAAGGTGAAGCGGTAGGCCTTGCCCGCCTGGACGGAACCGGTCGCGTAGATGTTGCCGGAGTCGCCGTTGCCGGCGCCGTCACCCACGTAGGCGAAGCCCTTGAGGTCGGTCGAGGCGTAGCTGGAGTAACCCAGTTCGCCGCCCCATCCGCGTTCGCTGAAGATCTTGAAGTTCACTCCGGAATCCCAGGTGACGCCTCCGACCCAGGTGATCTGGAAGACCTTGTCGGAGACCTGCGCGAGGCACCAGGCGCCGTCGGTGGTGTTCCAGCTGCTGCCCGCCTTGGGCTTGCCGATGCCGGAGCCGATCGCGTAGCCGCAACCGACGCCGTTCTCGTCGAGGGTGGCGTAGGTCTCTTCGTCAACCATCGCGTCCACGCGGATGAACTGGCTGTCGTTCTGGACGTCGAACCGGTACAGGCCGTCCACGGCGTTCCAGGTGACGGTGCCGCCGTCAACGTTGAAGAAGTCCGTGTCGAGGTTCTTCCAGTTGGCGAGGTCGCTGATGCCCAGGTCGACCACGGCTCCCTGAGTCATCTGCTTGACCATCGCTATGTCGCCAGAACCGCTGCCGTTAGGGGTGTAGGTCAGGGTCAGCAGGTCGGCGCTGATGGTGTATTTGCCGGCCGCCATATTGGCGAAGGTGATGGGCTTCTCGGTGACGGCGATCTTGGAGCCGTCCCAGCCGAGGGTGATGACCTCCGAACGGTCATTGACAGCGGGAGTCACCAGGTTGGCGTTGAATGACTGGGGGAAGTTGTCGGTCAGTTCGTACTGGTACTTGTCCACGCGCTTCAGCGTGTACTCGGCGTCGTCGGTGACGACCTTGAGGGTCGCGAAATCGGGACGGGCCACGGCCACTTCGGTTTCGACCGTCGTCTTGGCCAGGCCGACGTTCTGGGCGGTGAAGCGCAGCAGGGCGTTGCCGTCGGGGATGCTCTTGAGCAGGGGAACCTGCAGCACGTCCTCGTAGGTGCCGTTCTCTTTGGTGCGGATGGTCTTCTCGGCCACAACGGTCTCGTCAAAGAGGAGTTCGGCCTTGAGGGTGGACAGGGCGTAGTCGTTGTCGACCACGGTGACCATGAAGGCAACGTTCGCACCCATATACGCGGAAGCGTCGCAGTCGGTGATGTCGACCCGGGGGCCCTGGGAGGCATAGTCGAACTCGGGACGCTCCTGCTTGCAGCCGGCGAACAAGGCCGCCGCCGCAAGCGCGAATATTATAGTCTTTTTCATACTCTTGCTCTGTTAATAACCGGGATTCTGGACCAGGTTGGGGTTCTTGTCAAGTTCGCTCTGGGGGATGGGGAACAGGACGTCGGTGTCGGTCAGAGGCTGGCGGGTCTGCCAGTAGCTGTCTTCGGCGTTCATCGAGTCGTGCACCTCCTTGGCCTTGCCGTAGCGGACCAGGTCATAGAAGCGGAAGCCCTCGAAGGCGAGCTCCAGACGGCGCTCGTCCAGGATGGCGTCGACCATCGCGTCGTAGCTGACGGGCACCGAGATGGGCGCGAGTCCGGCGCGTGCGCGGGTCTTGTTGACGTAGGCGGTGGCGCCGCTCAGGTCACCCTGACCTGCAAGTCCTTCAGCGTGAAGCAGATAAATCTCGCCCAGGCGCATCAGCAGGGTGCTGCTGGCGTTGGTGGGGACCTTGTGCATGAACGCGTAATTGTTGGAAGGATAGTAGTTGGACCAGGTGCATTCGTCGTAGATGATGCTGGCGTTCTTGCGCTCGGTGTCGCCCGCGGCGTCGTAGGCGGCGATTATGTTGCGCGAAGGAGTGACCCACTTCGCCCAGCTCCAGCTGTTGTCGGGATCGTAGGCATTGCGGTGGAACATCATCCAGAACCAGTTGCCGCTCGACTTGGTCCAGTGGATCTCCCAGATGGACTCCTTGGTGTCGCGGACGGCGTCGCTGTCGTCATAAGCCCAGAGGTCGCCGTAGTTGTCGCAGAGCTCGAAGCCCATGCCCTCGATGGCCGCGCAGTGCTCGACCACCTTGGACCAGTCGCGGGTCTCGGTGTCCTCGGCGTACATGCGGGCGAGGATGCCGTGGGCGACAGCCTTGGTGAGGTAATGCTTGTCCGAGGCGTCCACGTCGGGAGCCCACTGGCAGGCGTAGTCGAGGTCTTCGATGACCTTGGCATAGACGTCTCCGGCGCTTGTCGGCGCGGGGAAATACTCCTCATACACCTCTTCGATGTTGTCGGCGGTGATTGCGGGAGGGATGGTGGTGACCATGGGGATGTTGCCCCAGCACTGGGCCAGGCGCTGCCAGTTCCAGGCGCGCCAGATCATAGCCTCGGCCTTCCACTGATTGGCCTCCGACTCCGTCAGGGTGGGGTCGGCCTCACGGACGGCATCGATATTCACGATGATGTTGTTGGCGTTGCTCACCTGACCGAGGTACCAGTTCCAGTCGCGCTCGTTGTTGGGGTTGTCGGCGTCGCACTTGTTGGCCTCGATGTTCATGATCTCGACGGTGCTGGTGCCGCAATAGGCGTTGTCGGCGCGGCACTCGGCGATGATGAGCCAGTCGTTGTAGCCCTTCTCCTGGATGTCCTTGATCCAGCTGTCGTACAGCGAACTGCGAAGGCCCTCCATGTCGGCGCGGGTGGTGTACTGCGATTCGGTCGAGCTGCCTTCGACGGTGACGTTGCCCTCGTTGAATCCGGTCAGCGGATACAGGTCCAGGTCGCAGGAAACCAGCGCGCACAGGGCACCGAGAGCCATAAATTCAAATATCTTTTTCATATTCTGAGTCCTCCATTTTTAGAAATCCACGTTCACTCCGAAGATGACGGTCTTGACACAGGGGTAGGTGCCCCAGTCGATGCCGCAGATGCGGGCGTCCGAAGAATAGCTCATTTCGGGGTCGTAGCCCGAGTAGCCGGTGAAGGTGATCATGTTGTCCAGGGTGACGTAAGGCTGGATCTTGGAGATGTGGGCCTTCTGCAGCCATTTGCCGCTGATGTCGTAGGACAGCGAGATGTTCTTGATCTTGAGGTAGGAACCGTCTTCGATGAAGCGGGTCGAGGCCTTGATGTTGTAGGATTCGTTGGCCTTGGGGATGTCGGTGACGTTGCCGGGCACCCTCCAGCGCTTCACCACGTCGCGGACCTGGTTGTAGCCGCTGGTCATGCCCATCATCTCGATGGCGGAGGCGTTGTAGATGTCGTTCCCTATCGAACTTGTCATCAGGATGCTGAGGTTGAATCCCTTGTAGCTGAGGGTATTGGTCATGCCCCAGGTGAACTTAGGGCTCGCGCAGCCTATCCAGGTCTTGTCGGAAGGGGTGATGCGGCCGTCACCGTTGATGTCGCGGTAGATCATCATTCCGGTCTCGGGATCGACTCCGTCGGCGATGTAGCCGTAGAAGCTGGACAGCGGCTGGCCGGGCTCCATCTTGACGATGGTCTCGTTCTGGCTCTCGGAGGTCTTGGCGTAGTAGTAGACCTGCTGGAGGCTGAGTTTCTCGAGCTTGTTGCGGTTCATCGAGATGTTGAAGTCGGTGCTCCACTGGAAGTCAGCGGTGCGGATGTTCTGGGAACTGACTGCGAACTCGAGGCCCCAGTTGCTCATCTCGCCCTCGTTGCGGGTCAGGCTCGAAGCGGTGGCGGTGGAAGGCAGGGGAACGTCCATCAGAAGGTTCTTGGTGTACTTGTAGTACGCGTCGAAGGTGAAGTCCAGGCGGCCTCCCAGGATCGAGAAGTCAATTCCCAGGTTGGCCTGCGAGGTGGTCTCCCAGGTCAGGTCGACGTTGCCCATGTTGGACTCGGAGCCCAGGGTCGGGACCGCGGTGGCATAATCCGAATCGGTCCAGTCGTAGTAGTTGGTGTTGTAGGTCTGGACCCAGGCGTAGTCGCCCAGGCCGGCCTGGTTGCCCTGCTGGCCCCAGCCTGCGCGGACCTTGAGGTCGTCGATCCAGCTGACGTCCTTCAGCCAGTCCTCGCCCGACAGGCGCCAGGCGGCGGAAACCGAGGGGAAGTAGCCCCACTTGTGGCCGGGAGCGAGCTTGCTCGAACCGTCGGCGCGGAAGTTGGCGGTGATGTAGTAGCGGCTGTCATAATTGTAGGACGCGCGCGCGAGGTAGGACATTATGGCCCACTGGGACCATCCCTGGCTCTGGCCGCGGACGCCGCCCTTGTTGCCGGAGTTCAGGCCCCAGATCGCGTTGTCGTGCTGGTCGTCCAGGTAGGAGCGCGAGGCGCTGAGTTCCTGCCAGTCGGAAGTGGTGGCGGAAGTGCCGGCCATCACCTCGAGATTGTGCTTGGCGTCGAAGCAGGCGTTGTAGGTCAGGATGTTGTCGTAGATCATGCGGCGGTCGTCCGAACGGGCGTCGGACACGCTGCCGTGCTGCTCGCGCCCGTAGGTGACGTGGATGGGGTCGAGGAACGAATAGCTGTGGACCCACCTGCGGTCCATCGAGACGGTGGACTTGAAGTTCAGGTTCTTGGTGAAGTTGATCTGGGCGTAGCCCGTCAGCAGCAGACGGTCGGTCTGGGTGAAGTTGTCCTTGTTGCGGGCGACGTTGTCGGAGGGGGTGGTCAGTCCGCTCAGGCCGTAGAAGTTGGTGTAGTACCAGTCGGGGTTCTCGTCGCTCCAGACCTTGGCGTAGGTCGGGGTGTTGATTATCGACAGCACCACGCCGGCACGGTTGGCTCCGGTGCTCGAGATGATGCCGCCCTGGCTGCGGTACGACGAATAGGCGATGTTGCCGCCCACGGTGATCCACTTGAAGAGGTCGCTCTCGAAACTGGCCTTGACGTTGTAGCGGTTGGCGCGGGCGGAACTGATGATACCGGTCTCGTCCGAATATCCGCCGCCCAGGTAGTAGCGCATCTTGTCATTGCCGTTGCTCACGCTCACCTGGTAGTTCTGGGTCACGCCGGTGCGGTAGATCTCGCTGAACCAGTCGGTCTCGTCCTTGAGGTCGGCGGGCATCGACTCCACTATCGAGCCGTAGCCCTCGTCCACGAGCAGTTCCTTGTATTCCTCGAGATTCAGCACCTCGTAGGTCCTGGCCACGTTGGTGAAGCCGGCGTAGGCGTTGAAGCTGATCTGGGGGCCCTTGCTCTTCTTGCCCTGACGGGTGGTGATGAGCACGACGCCGTTGGCGGCGCGGGAGCCGTAGATAGCGGCCGAGGAGGCGTCCTTGAGGATCTGCATCGACTCGATGTCCTGCGGCGAGAGGTAGGCTATCGAGTAGCTTCCCTCGCCCACGGGCACGCCGTCGACGACATACAAAGGATCATTGGAGGAGGTGAGCGAAGACGTGCCGCGCACGCGGACGGTCAGGCCGCTGCCCGGCATACCGCTGGGCTGCTGGACCGTGACGCCCGCGACCTTTCCCTGGATCAGGCCCGACACCTCGGTGACGGGGCGGATCTTGACGTCGTCGGTGGAAACGGTGGAAACGGCGGTGGTGAGGTCGCGCCTGCGTGCGGTGCCGTAGCCGATGGCGACGACGGCGTCAAGCATAAGTGCGTCGTCCTGGACGGTGACGTCGATCACGGCGCGGTCGGCCTTGACCGTTTCGGTCTTGTAGCCCAGGGACGAGAATTCAAGCAGCGCGCCGGGCTTCACGTTTATGCGATAGGAGCCGTCGGCATCGGTCAGCGCGCCGTTGGTCGTGCCCTTTTCCAGGACCATCAGACCCACGACGGGTTCTCCCGAAGCATCGACCACCTTGCCCTTAACGCTCTGCTGCTGGGCATAGGCCGCCAGGCCCGCAACCATCAGCAGAATCAGTGTCAATACTTTTTTCATTATGAGTTACGTTGGTTAGTGTTATGTTTTACAAATATATGAAAAAAGTTGGACAGACGCGAGTCAGTCGCGTCTGTCCAACTTTTATTGCGGAGGCTGATTATTTCTTGGCAGCCTGCTTGCGGAGCTTGCGCTGAGTGGCGTCGTACATGATGGGGGTACCGATCATGATGGAGGCGTAGGTACCGATGCAGATACCCAGGATCAGGGCGACTGCGAAACCGCGGATGGACTCACCGCCCCAGATCGCGATGGCGATCATAGGAAGCAGGGTCGAGACCGAGGTGTTGACGGTACGGGTCAGGGTCTGGTTCAGCGAGGTGTTGACGTTCTCCTTGAAGTCTCCGTTCGGGTGGAGCTGGAGGTTTTCACGGATACGGTCGAAGATAACCACGTTGTCGTTGATGGCGTAACCGATGATCGTCAGGATGGCGGCGATGAAGGTCTGGTCGACGTCCAGGTTGAAGGGCAGGATGCCGCTGAACAGCGAGAAGAAGCCGATGACGATGATGGCGGTGTGGGCCAGCGAGACGACGCCGCCGATACCCCAGGTCCAGCCCTTGAAGCGCCAGGCGATGTAGGCGAAGATGATCAGGAGCGCGAGCAGCACGCTGATCACGGCGGAGCGCTTGATGTCGTTGGAGATGCTCTCGCCGACCATTTCGGCGGAGATGATTCCCTCGGGGTGCTCGTCGCTCATGTTGGCGAATGCGCTGTAGTCGATGTCACCGTCCTTGAAGAAAGGCTTCAGGGTCTCGTGCAGGATGGCCTTGATCTCGTCGGTGGCCTCCTGGCCGTCGACGTTGACGAGGTAGGAAGTGGTGATCTTGACCTGGTTGTCGCCACCGAACTGCTTGACCTCGGCGGTAGCCTTGACACCCTTGGCGTCGGCGGCTTCGTTGATGGCGTCGATCACGGCGACACGGACGGCCTCGTCGCTGACGCTCTGGTCGAAGCGGACCACGAAGGTGCGGCCTCCGGTGAAGTCGACACCATAGGTGAAGCCCTTGATGCAGACGGAGCCGATGGCGATCACGATCAGGGCGCCGGAGATGATGTAGGAGTACTTGCGGCCACCGATGAAGTTGATATGGGTGTTCTTGAGGAAGTTCTTGGTGAGGTTGTTCTCGAAGGTGATGTTCTTGCCCTTCTTGATGCGGTCGTCGAAGATCAGACGGGTGATGAAGATCGAGGTCAGCACGGAGGTGATGATACCGATGACCAGGGTGGTGGCGAAGCCCTTGATGGGGCCGGAGCCGAAGAAGAACAGGACCAGACCGGTGAGCAGGGTGGTCACCTGGCCGTCGATGATGGCGGAATAGGCGTTCTTGTAACCGTCGGAGACAGCCTTGCCCAGGCCCTTGCCGGCCTTGAGTTCCTCCTTGATGCGCTCGTAGATGATGACGTTGGCGTCCACAGCCATACCCAAGGTCAGGACCAGACCTGCGATACCGGGCAGGGTGAGCACGGCGCCGAAGCTTGCGAGGGTGCCGAACAGAAGGACGACGTTGGTCAGCAGGGCGATGTCGGCGGCGACACCTGCGCCCTGGTAGAAGAACAGCATGTAGATCAGCACCAGGATGAAGGCGATGACGAACGAGATCAGACCGTTGTTGATGGATTCCTGACCGAGCGAGGGACCGACGATCTGCTCCTGGATCACCTTTGCGGGTGCGGGCAGGTGGCCGGACTTCAGCACGTTGGCAAGGTCGGTGGCCTCGTCGACGTCGAAGTTGCCGGTGATCTCGGAGTTGCCTCCGGTGATCTCGCCGTTGACGTTGGGATAGGAATATACGGTGCCGTCCAGAACGATTGCGATCTGGTGGCCGATGTTCTGCTTGGTGATGCGTGCCCACTCGACTGCGCCGTCGGAGTTCATCGACATCGACACGGCGGGGGCGCCGCCGCGACGGCTGTCGTACGAGACGCGGGCGTCGGTGACGACCTCACCGCCCAGCACAGCGCCGCCGCCGGTGGCGGAAGCCTTGAGGGCGACGAGCTCGAACTGCTCCTCGTGACCGGGGTTGTCGGAGGGTTTCACGCTCCACATGGTGCGCAGGTCGGCGGGGAAGCTGCCGGCCTTGATGGCACGATTGACCGAAGATGTGTCGGCGAAGCTTGCATAACCCAGGCAGGCACCTCCGTAGATGGGGGCCTCGAGAGCGTCGAAGAGGACGTTGGGGTTGAAGGCGTAGAGGGAGTCGCCGTTATGGAAGAGCTTGTCGGCATCCATCAGGTCGGCGATGAGGTCCTCGCGGGTGTAGGTCTCCCAGAATTCGAGGGAGGCGGTGCCGGAGAGGAGCTTCTCGACACGCTCGGGATCCTTGACGCCGGGGAGCTCGATGAGGATTCGGCCGGAATTGCCCACCTTCTGGATCGAAGGCTGGGTCACGCCGAAACGGTCGATACGGCTGCGCAGGACGTTGAAGGAGTTGGCGATGGCGGCCTCGGTGTTTTCGCTCAGGTACTTGATGACATCGTCGTCAGTGCTGGTGGCGCTGGAGATGTTGTTGTCGACGGAAGCGAAGACGGTGGCGAGCTTCTCGGTGCCCTTGTTGGCGTCCCAGGCCTTCTTGAGGAGGGCCAGGAAGTCGTCGGCGCCGGCCTGCTTGCTGGCCTCGAGAGCCTCGGCCATTGACTTTGTGAAAGCCTCGCTGGGGTTCTTGGCCAGAGCCTTGATGACGTCCTCGATCTGGACCTGGAGCATGATGTTCATACCGCCCTTGAGGTCAAGTCCGAGGTTTATCTCCTTGTTCTGGATATCCTTGAAAGTGTATCCGAAATAAACGGGAGTCTTTACGAGTGAATCCGTGTAATGGTTCAGGGCTTCGCGCCTGACGACGTTCAGGGAGTCCAGAACGTTTGCCTCGGGGGCAGTGCCCTGCCAGGCCACGAACTCGGAATCCTCTGCGAGAACAGTCTTTGCGGCATCCGCTGCCTTCTCGGCCTTGTCGTTCTGGATCTTGCTCACCAGGGTGAAGGAGAGCTGCCAGACGCAGGCGAGGACGAGCAGGATTGCCACGAATCTGATTGCACCTTTGCTTTGCATAATTTTTATGATTAAATATTTTATTCCAAAAATAGTTTGCAAAGATAGCATTTTTATCCAAACAATGAAATATTGAATTCCTTTTTGTATATTTGTATTTACGTAAAAACACTTTTGAAATGATTTGGGTCATAGCATTGATCGTTTTGGGCATCGTGCTGATGTTCATCGAAATTTTCCTCACGCCGGGGTTCGGCGTGGCCGGAGTGCTGTCTCTCATCGCGTTCGTGACGGCATCCTGGTATTCTTTCTCTTTCGTCAGCGCCACGGCCGGCATCGTCACCACCTGCGTGTCGGTCGCCCTGGTGGTTCTGATGATGGTGCTCGTGCTGCGTTCCAAGACCTGGAAGAAGCTCGAACTCAAGACCGAAGTCGACTCCAAGGTCAACGGGGAGGCCGACCTGGTGCATCCCGGCGACGAGGGCAAGACCCTCACCCGCCTCGCCCCGATGGGCACCGCTATGTTCGGCTCGATGTCCGTCGAGGTCAAGTCCTGGGACAATACTATGGTCGCGCCCGGCACACCCGTGCGCGTGGAGATGATCGACGACAACAAGAAAGTTATAGTTAAACCGATAAACGACTGACAATATGGAACATCTGATTCTCTGGATAGTGCTTGCGGTAATAGCACTCATCATCTTCCTCTGGTTCTTCCCCGTGGCCCTGTGGTTCCAGGCGCTGCTCTCGGGAGTGCACATCTCCCTGATCCAGCTGGTGCTGATGCGCTGGCGCGGAGTCAGCCCCAAGACCATCGTGATGGCGATGATCACCGGCACCAAGGCCGGCCTGCATCTCAAGGCCAACGAACTTGAGGCCCACTACCTTGCAAAAGGTAATGTGATAAAGGTCGTGATGGCGCTTATTTCGGCAAACAAGGCCAACATTCCCCTCGACTTCAAGATGGCAACTGCCATCGACCTGGCGGGCCGCGACGTGTTCGAGGCCGTCCAGATGTCCGTCAACCCCAAGGTCATCAACACTCCTCCCGTCACCGCCGTGGCAAAGGACGGCATCCAGCTCATCGCCAAGGCCCGCGTGACCGTGCGCACCAACATCAAGCAGCTGGTCGGCGGCGCAGGCGAAGAGACCGTCATCGCCCGCGTGGGCGAGGGCATAGTCTCCTCCATCGGCAGCGCGTCCAGCCACAAGGAAGTGCTCGAGAACCCCGACAGCATCTCAAAGCTCGTCCTGCACAAGGGACTTGACGCCGGCACCGCCTTCGAGATCCTCTCGATCGACATCGCCGACATCGACGTGGGCAAGAACATCGGCGCAGTGCTCCAGATGGACCAGGCAGACGCCGACAAGAACATAGCCCAGGCGCGCGCCGAGGAGCGCCGCGCGATGGCAGTGGCCCAGGAGCAGGAGATGAAGGCCAAGGCCCAGGAGGCCCGCGCCAAGGTCATCGAGGCCGAAGCCCAGGTGCCCCTCGCGATGGCCGAAGCCTTCCGCACCGGCAACCTCGGCATCATGGACTACTACCGGATGAAGAACATCCAGGCCGACACGGAAATGCGGGAAGGCATAGCGAAACAATAAAAAAAGGCGCCGTCGGGCGCCTTTTTTTATTGCCTTGCCTCGCGGCCGGAGTCCTTGACCATACCCTCGACCTTGACGCGGAGCTCGGACGCGCGGTCCGAGAGAAGTTCCTCAAGGGGAAGGTGGATGCGGAATTTCCAGTGGTTGTGGCTGTCGGCGGGGTAGTTGATGCGCTCGGTGCCGCGCTCGGGCCGGCGCAGGTCCTTGTCCAGGGCCAGCCAGTCCTGCAGGGGGAAGATGGCGAGCATCGACGGGGAGTTCAGGTACTCCCACAGCATCCTGCGGACCTCCCAGGGCTCGGGATCGGACTCGCACTGCATCCGCAGCGTGTCCATGTCGTGGCTCGAGGTGGCGCATACGCTGAGCGCTTTCCAGTCGGGATCGTCCACCATTCCGCGCATACGCAGCGACAGTATCTTCTCGTGGTCCATCACGCCGGGCACGCAGTCGGGCACCATTCCCAGGTCCTCGCCGCAGGCCAGCATTCCGGTCGCGCCCAGCAGTTCGGGCAGCTTGCGCTCGGCGTTGCGGCGCCAGAATTCGTCGTGACGGTGGTAGAAGAAGTCGTTGTACATCGCGCCGAAGGCCTCCTGCTGCCACTGCGGCAGGCCCTCCGAGGCAGGAGTGATCAGCGGCTGATACATCCCGGGATGGCGGGGATCGTCGTGGAACAGGCCCTCGACGGGCAGCCCGCGCGAGGCGATCTCTTCGGCGCTGTAGGGCAGCGCGGGGTTGAAATGGCCGTACAGACCCCCTTCGAACTCGGCGGGAATCTCCCAGATGCGGAAGAATCCGAGGATGTGGTCGATGCGGAAGGCGTCGAAGTAGCGGCTCATCTTGCGCAGGCGGGACTTCCACCAGGCGTAGTCGTCCTTCGCCATCTCCTCCCAGTTGTAGGTCGGGAAGCCCCAGTTCTGGCCGTCGGCGCTGAAATAATCGGGGGGCGCCCCGGTGCTCGAGTCGAGGTTGAAGAGTTCCGGATGCCAGTAGGCCTCGGCGCTGTCGGCGCTCACTCCGATGGGCAGGTCGCCCTTGAACGATACACCCTTGGAGCGGGCGTAGTCGACCTCCTCGCAGAACTGCCTGTCCAGGTGGAACTGCATCCAGGCGTAGTATTCGGTCTGGAGGCCGTCGCGGCGGGCGCAGAACTCGGCGTATTCGCCCAGCCAGCCGGCGTTTTCGCGGTGGAATTTCTTGAAGGCGGCGCCTGCCATATCCTTCGCGCCGCGCTCCTCATAGGCCTTGCGGATATAGGCCATCTTGGCCTTGAAAACGCGCGGGTAGTCGAGCTCGGGAAGGGCGTTCAACTCCTTCTGAGCCTTGCGGAAGGCGGCGTCTTCCTTGATGCCGAGGTCCTGCAGGCGCATATACATAGGATGCAGGGCGAAGGTCGAGACGGGGCTGTAGGGGTAGGAGTCGTCCCAGCCGCCCTTGCGGGTGGTGTCGTTGACGGGCAGCAGCTGGATCACGCTCTGGCCGGTCGCGACGGCCCAGTCCACCAGCGGACGCAGGTCGCGGAAATCGCCGATGCCGAAGTCGTCCGCGGTGCGCAGCGAAAACACGGGGATGGCGGTGCCGGCGCCCCTGAATCCGGGACGGTCGAACTTCGAGGCCTGATGCTCGCGCGGGAACGGACAGCCCGGGATAGGGCAGTCGGTCCAGGAGTCGCGGATCTCGACGGCCTTGGCGCCGGCCTCGGGCTTGAAGCCGTGGTGCTTCCACTCCGTGCGCACGATCAGGCCGTCCACGATGACGATGTAGGTGTAGTCGGACAGCGCCTTCACGCTACAGCGGGGCACGGTGACGCTCCAGATGCCGCCCTCGCCCCATTGCATGGGGTATTTGACGTCATCCATCACCAGGCTGAGGGACTCGCCCCAGCGGGTGTGGTATTCGATTCTGAATGTTGCTTGCATATAAGGTGTTTTAGAATTCAACTACGAGGGCGGACTTGCCGGGGACGACCAGCCCGTCGGGGTTCACCGCCTCGCCTGTCACGACATCGGTGCCGGTAGCGGGAAGGCCTCCCGTGCATTCGGCATAGTCGGACCAGGGGATCTCGCGCGGTTCGGGATTGTTGTTGAGGTACACGAACACGGTGTGATCTTCGCCCGTACGGAAATAGGCGTAGGTGTTTTCGCGGGTCAGGAAATGCTTCGTGCCGCCGTTCTGCACAGCCTCGGAAGTCTTGCGCCACTGCAGCAGCGCGCGGGTCCGGTCGTGGAGTTCCTTCATGGCCGGGTCGGAGGCCCAGTCGTCGGGGAATTCGACCCTGAGGCCGCCGTGGCCCTGCCTGCGGTCGCGGCTGACAACGCCCAGTTCGTCGCCGGCGAAAATCTGGGGATATCCGCGCAGCGTGGCCATCAGCGCCATCACCATCTTGAGCCTGTCGGTGTCGCGGTTCAGGACGTCGGCGATGCGGTCGGTGTCGTGGTTGCCGGGGAATATCATTATATTCTGAGTGTCAGTGAAATAGTAGTCGTTGGCGATGCTGTCATAGATCTTGGTGATTCCGCTGTCCCAGTTTTCGCGGTCGGTGTTGAAGCCCGAGCAGATCGCGCTGTGCAGGCAGAAGTCCATGATCGAGGGCAGGTTCGAATCGAAGCCGTCCCTGTTGGGATTGCCGGCCTGCCAGTAGGCCACCTGGGGCACGTTCGTGCTCCACACTTCGCCTACTATATTTATATTGGGATACTCGGCGCGCACGGCCTTGCACCACTCGGACATCGGGTATTTCTCGTTGTAGGGGTAGGTGTCGACGCGGAATCCGTCCAGGTCGGCCCACTCGATCCACCAGCAGGCCCACTGCTTGAAATACTGCAGCAGGTAGGGATTGTCCAGGTTCATGTCCGGCATCGAGGTGTCGAACCAGCCGCTCTCCATGTTCTGTTTGTCGAATTCGGAGCAATAGGGGTCGTTCTGGGCCGAGAAGGCGCAGTTGGAGTGGGTGTATTCGGGCCACTGATGGATCCAGTCCGCGAACGGGAGGTCCTCCATCCACCAGTGGGCGGAGCCGCAGTGGTTGGTGACCACGTCCATTATTATCTTGAGTCCGTGCGCGTGCGCGTCGCCGACATACTGCCTGTAGGCTTCGTTGCCGCCGAAGCGGGGGTCAACGTGATAATAGTCAGCGCAAGCGTACCCGTGATAACTCGCCCTCGGCTCGTCGTCCAGCAGCAGCGGGGTGCACCAGATCGCGGTCATTCCGAGGTCGGCGATGTAGTCCAGATGGTCGCGGATGCCGCGGATGTCGCCGCCGTGACGGCCGAAGAAGGCCTCGTAATCAGCCTTTTCCGCCGTGCAGCAGGTGTTGTCGTTGGAAGGGTCGCCGTTGCTGAAGCGGTCGGGCATTATCAGGTAGATGGCGTCGGAAGTGCCGAAACTTTCGCGCTGAGCGGAGCCCTCGCGGCGCTCAAGGATCTCGTAGGGGACCTTGAAGGATTCGCCGTCCTTGCTGAAAACGAGGTTGTAGGTGCCGGGGACGGCATTTTTCGCTATCTCGACGTCTGCAAAAATGTAATTGGGGCTTTCGGCCTGATGCGTGCCGGTCACCTTGACGCCGGAGCCGCCTTCGATCTTGACGGCATAAGAGCCGATGCCCTCGCCCCGGACGAGCAGCTGCAGGGGCGTGTTCATCCCGACCCACCAGCACAGGGGCTCCACGCGGGTGACGGCGTCGGAAGAAGTGGTGACGCTGAAGTCCCAGGGGGCCTGCAGATGTGCGTTCACCTCAACCCGGTCGTCCCCGTTCGTGCGGCGGAAATGCAGGAATCCTTCCTCGCCCTCGAGGAGTTCGAAGGACCCGCCTTCGGGGCCGGACCACAGCGCGGGATGCGCGTGCTTGAGGTCGTTCAGGGCCTTGTAGAAGTCGGAATAGGCGTTCCACTGCAGCTCGCCTATCGAGTCGTCCTTCTCGAAGAACTCGAAGCGGTGGTGCATTCCCAATTCCTGGCCGGTATAGATGAGGGGCTGGGTGTGCGGGAGGGTCCAGCAGAGCACGGCCATCACCTTCCAGGCGTCGCCCATACGCTCGAATTCGGTGCCCGCCCAGGAGTTCTCGTCGTGGTTGGAGGTGAATGCGAGCCTGTAGGCTCCTGCGGGATAGGCCGCGGCGTCCTCGGCGATGTATTCAGCGATCTTGTCGGCGCTTTGGGTACCCTGGGCGACGACGTTCAGCAGATGATGCAGTTTCCAGGCGTAGGTGGCGTCGAAGCCGTTCTCGTGCAGGCCGGGATTCTCGCCCTCGGCGAGCATATAGATGCCGGGGAATTCCTCGCGCAGGGGAGTCAGGACCTCGTTCCAGTAGTCGAGCGGCATCTCGCCGGCCACGTCGCAGCGGAATCCGTCCACTCCGCGCTCCAGCCAGAAGCGCAGGCAGTCGCGCATCTCGGCCCTGAGTTCGTGATTCTCGAGATCCATCGGGGCGATGTCGGTCCAGTCGTACTGCACCACGAAGTTGCCGTTCTCGTCACGCCTGAACCATTCGGGATGGCTTACGGTGAATTCGGAATCGGGGGAAGTGTGGTTGGCCACCCAGTCCAGCACGACCTTCAGGCCCAGGGAATGGGCTTCGGCGAGGAAGGCGTCGAAGTCTTCGAGCGTGCCGAATTCGGGATTGACGGCGCGGTAGTCGCGGGGAGCGTAGTAGGAGCCCAGGCTGCCCTTGCGCTCGACCACTCCGATGGGGTGGATGGGCATCACCCAGACTATGTCCACGCCAAGGTCCCTGAGCATCGGCAGATGCCTGGACGCCGCCTCGAAAGTGCCTTCGGGCGTGAGCTGGCGCACGTTCATTTCATACACGACCGACTGCGGCAGGATGTCAGCGGCGCAGGGTTCGCTTTCTTTCTGCGGTCCCGCGCAGGATACTGCGAGCAGAGCAATGAGGAACAGGAATTTGTTCGGTTTCATATGGGGATTGATTTATTTGCAGAACTTATCGAACGAGGCGGCCTTGGCCTTGAAGAAATTGTCGCTGCTGTTCTTGAGCAGATAGTAGGTCTTGTCGGCGGAACTCCAGCTGGGCGGGGCATCATACATGTTGGTGTCTTCGTTGGTGTCGTTGGCCACCTTGCCGTTGATAAGGGACTGAAGTTTCTTGACTTTCAGCGTCGCATGGTCGAAGTCCATTATCCCCTCGGCGGGGTCGACCATCCTCAGAAGTTCGGCGGTGTAGATTGCCTTGAAATCGCTGTACTGCAGCAGTTTGTAGACCAGAGGGCGCCACGAGGGACCCCAGTTGTAGGGGTCGCACGAAGCGGGATACTTGCCCGCGGTGCCGCAGCCGGAGTTGCCGATGCCCAGGGTATTGTCGCAGTCGTAGGGGATGAAGTAGAACTTGTAGTTCGTGGGGTCGGTGCTGTTGAAATAGCAGTAGGAGTTGTTGCCGTCGTTCCAGTAGTCGTCCCACAGGCCCACGGCCACTATCACGGCATAGGTGCGCAGGAACAGGGGCACGTCCATATGCTCCTGGACCCACTCGTGGAACTGCTCACCTTCAAGTTTGTTGTAGTGGCTTATGAAATCGTTGAGCTGCGTCTTGGCATAGCCCAGCGAATCGGTCTTGGTCTTGAGTTCGTAGGTGTACTCCTTGCCGTCGTCGAGGTCGGCGCCGATATTGTCGTTGGTCTTGTTGAAAGTCACGCCGTTGCGCAGTTTCCAGAGGAACCCCTTGGACGAGCCGAAGAGTTTCTTGCGGCTCTTCAGGTACTGCTTGTCCAGGTGCTCGATCATGTCGTAGATGCCGAGGTATTTCTCGGCGGTGCCGGCCACGCTGATGTACAGCTGGCAGTACTGGTTGTACGACGCCGTCCATACGCCGGCGTCCTTGAAGAGGTTGTAGACAAGGATCTCGCGCACATAGGTGGGGTCGTCCTTGAACCATTTGAGGCAGATTTTCTGCGCTCCGTTGATGGACTGTGCCTCGTCGTTGTCCTTGACCCATTTGGCCAGGTTGAGCTGGTAGTGGACGTGCTTGAAGCGGCCGCTGTTTGCCGACTGGGGGCGCTTGCGCGAATACACGTTGCCCTTCAGGCGCAGGCCGATGTCGCTCACGCGGATGACGTCCGAGCCCTTGACGAACTTCAGGTTGGCGTGGATCTGCTTGGTGGTGGCGTTATTGGCGTCGAAGGCCGCGAGCAGGTCGTCCCATTCGCTCTGGGTCACGCTCAGATGCATCTCGGGCAGGTACAGGGGATCGTACAGATAGTCCTGGCCGTATTTTTCAGTGTTTATGTAAGAATACGGATCGGCGTTCGGATCGATCTCGTCGTCGTCGGGATTGTCGGGCTCATCCGGGTCGTCGGGCTCGTCATCGTCATTGTCGCCTCCCTGTTCCTGCTCCTCGTCAGGTGTTTCGATTATGTCCTCAGGGGTGCAGGACACCATCACCAGGCCCGCCAGGGCGAGGAGGGTCAGAAGGATTGAAAGTATGCGGCTTATTTTCTTCATTCCATCAGTTTTTGAAGGGGTCGAGAGCGGCAGTGGGCTTCCCGTCAGCGAAGGCGCCATAGTCATAGCCGTTGCGGGAGTGCTCCGATTCGGGCTCCCAGTAGAAGATGCCTCCGAACCAGTCGTAATCTTTCGTGCCGTCGATCAGGTACTGCAGGGCGGCCTTGCACTTGTCGGGCTCGCTCACGGGCATTCCGAACTCCACCAGCATCACGGGCTTGGAATAGCGCTCGTGCAGGGTCTTGAAATTGCCCACCGCGAGCTTGCAGTAAGGGGTCCAGTCGGGGAAGGCGTTTATCGAACTGTCCCAGTAGGAAGGGTAGAGCGACAGGCCGATTATGTCGTAAACTCCGCCGCCTTTCTTGATTATGTCGTAGAACCACTGGTTCTTCTCGAGTTCCTGGGCGTTGGAATGGTGCAGGATCACCTTGGCGTCGGGATAGACCGCCTTGGTGGCGTCGTAGCCTGCCTTGAGGAAACTCACGAAGCCGCTGCAGTCGCTGCTGCTCACGCTGCCCAGGGGCCAGAGCATTCCGGTGTTGGTCTCGTTACCCACCTGCACCCAGGCCACGTCAACGCCGTTTTTACTCAGCAGGCTCAGCACCTCGGTCGTGTGGTCGGAAACCGCCTTCGCCATCTGCGTGACGTCGTAGTCCTTCCAGGCGTCGGGGATGTTCTGCTTGCTCGGATCGGCCCACCAGTCGGAGTAGTGGAAGTCTATCATCAATTTCAAGCCAAGTTTCTGGGCGCGCTTCGCCTTCACCAGCACGTCCTGGGCGTTGCACCAGCCGTCAGTGGGGTTCACCCAAACGCGCAGGCGGATCGCCGTGCAGCCGATTTCCTGCATCAGGGCCGTGCATTCGGTTTCGGCGCCCTGCGCGTTGTAGAACTTGTACCCGTTCTTTTCCATCTCGGTCACCCACGAAATGTCGGCGCCGAAGTGGTAAGTCACTTCTTCTGCAGGCTGGGGTTCGGGTTCGGGCTGCGGGTCTTTCTTCGTTTCGTTGTTGAAGTAACTGGCCGGGTCGCAGGAGGCGGCGAGGATGAGCGCCGCGAGGAGCATAATCTTTTTCATACTATTGCAGGAATGCGGCGGAAGCGTAGCCGCCGAGGGTGAGTTTCTTGCCGCTGACGGACACCTGGCCGTCGGAGACTATCATATTGTCGATATTGGAATTGCTGAAATTGATGTTTGCAGAGCCGCCGCCGAAGTTGTGGACCACCAGGATCTTCTGGTTGTCCTTGATTCGGAACCAGGCGCTGACGGCGGAGTTCGAAGACGCTTCGGAGCAATATCCGAGCAGGCCTTCGCCCAGGGCGGGATACTGCTCGCGCGCCGCTCCCCAGGCCTTGTAGACCGCCAGGACCGACTCCGCGTCGGCCTCCTGCGCCTCGACCGAAATGTCGGCGGAAAGCATCGAATTGTCCACCTTCCCGCTGAGTTTTCCGGTAGCCGCGCCGCCGTTCTTCGTCCACTTCACCGGAGTGCGCACGTACTCGTCGCCGCTGCCCTTCGAGCCCCAGTAGCCGAGTTCCTCGCCCTGATAGATGTAGGGCTGCCCGCCGCAGCTCAGGAGCACCGCGCCCGCGAGCTTCATCTTTGCCTTGCTGCGGCCCAGGTCGTTGCCCGCGCGGTCCTCGTCGTGGTTGCTGAGTTTCGTGGCCTCGATGTAGTCGGCGCGGTATTTTGCATACAGGTTCTGGTAACTCTGGATAGTGCCGACGAAGTCCTTGCCGGTCCCGTTGTTTATGGCGTCCTTGAGAGTCCACCAGAAGCTGAATTCGAAGAATCCGGGCAGGCCGGCGTAGTACGGCGCGACCTCGGAGGCATCGCTGAAGTGCTCGCCGACCATATAGATGTCGTCAGTGTGGCCCGCTGCCTTGTAGGTGGCGTTGCAGTGGTCGTAGAATTTCTTCAGGAAGGTGGGGTTCTCGTCGCTGTTCGCCTTGTGGTATATATGCTTGACGGCGTCGAGCCTGAATCCGTCCACTCCGAGGTTTATCCACTTGTCGGCGCTCTCGCACACGGCCTTGAAGGCGCCGGAGGTCTCGCAGGTTCCGGCCGGGCCGTAATTGAGGTCGGCGAACCAGCTGGTCCACATATGCGAATGGTACCAGGTCCCCGACATCGAAGGAAGCAGGATGTCCTGCGCGTCGGAATTGCTCAGGGTCAGGGGTTCGTCCCAGGCGAGCTGGTTCTTGCCGGTGGGCGCGCCGTACTTGGTGCCGCCGTCCCAGGTCGTGAGGCTGGTGCGGATGAGCACTCCCCAGGAACTCTCGAGGTCCAGGGAAGCTGTGTAAGCGCCGCCGTCGTTGTAGAACTGCAGGGTGCTGCCGTCGCCGTAGTAGAGATAGATTCCGGTGTTCTGGGTGCCGGAATTGGTGATGTCGTCGGTCCGGGAGATCGTGAGGGTCTTGGGCTTCCTGGAGCCGTCCAGCCCCAGGGTGAACTTGACCTTCTGGCTGCCGGAGCCGCCGCTCACGCACTGGAACCACTGGCCGGAATCGTAGCCGGAGGAGCCTTCTTTTGCGATCATGTCGATCTTTCCGGCCTTGATGTCGGCCTGGGGGTTATCGGAGAAGATGTAGAAGTCGCGGTATTCGCTCTGAGGGTCCGCCTTGGCCGCCAGGAACCAGGGGTGGTCCTTGGATGTATGGTTGAGCACGTAGTCCAGATATATCTTTATCCCTTTCGCGTGAGCCGCGTCGATCAGGGACTTCAGGTCCGCCTCGGTGCCGTAGTCGGGATTGACCGCCGAATAGTCCTTGACGTCATAGCCGTGATACGAGGCCGCGGGGTGTATGGGGCTCATCCAGATGGCCTGCACGCCCATCTCCTTCAGGTAGTCCAGCTTGGACTGGATTCCCTTGAAGTCGCCGCATCCGTCGCCGTCCGAGTCGCAGAACGAATACACCAGCAGCTGGTAGGTTATGCCGCTCGTCCCCGCCTCCACGACCGGCGTCGGCTCCGGTGTCGGCGTGGGGTCCGTATTTTCCTTCGCCACGCATCCCTGCAGCAGGAACGCCGCCGCCAGGGCGAAAAGTATGCTCAATTTCTTCATATTCCGCGAATTTTGTATCAAAAGATACAAATATAGCAAAAAAAAGTTGGACACACGCGAGTCAGTCGCGTGTGTCCAACTTTTTGGATGTGCTTGGTTCACTGCGTCATTGCACAATCAGATATTCATACGGATCCAGGGCGATTTTGTCTCCGAACGTGACTGTTTTTCCGCTCATGAGGTCCCTGCATTTGCGGCCGCGCCATCCTTCGGGAACGTCAATGACAGTGTATTCCTGGAAGAGATTGGAGAGCACGAGGATGCAGTCGTCGCCCGACCTTCTCTCAAAGGCGAGCACGTGCTCGTCGGGGAAAGGCTTGATGTCGCCTTTGCGGATGGCCTCGTGGGCCTTGTAAATTGAAATCAGCTTCGTGTACTCGTCGACAAGCCCGGGATTGGCCTGCCAGTCGATGGGTACATAATGGAAGAAGTTGATTCTGCCGGGGTAACCGACCTCCTGCGAGCCGTAGACGAGGGCGCCGCCGTGGATGAAGACGGTGGCCACAAAAGCCGCCATCGAGCCTCTTTCACCGTGGAATTCACGGATGGGGGACATCTTGTCGGTCTCATCGTGGTTTGTGGTGAAACGCAGTTTGACACATCCTTCGGGGATCCCCTCATATTCCTGCGCGTCAGCTTCGAACAGAGCGCTTGCAGGCACGGGGCCGCGGTGGCGGCCGTCATCGACAACTCCGGTGCTGGGGCCCCTCTGGCCGAACACCTTGCGCAGGGTGGCCATATAGTTCCAGGCATAATTCATCTCGAATCCGGCGTCGAAATGGTCCTTGCGGGCGCCTTCCGCGAGCATCAGGAGCTTGCGGCCGGGGATGGTGCGAAGAGAATCAACGCACTGCTTCCAGAAGTCGAAGGGCACGAAATCGGCGGCATCGCAGCGGAAACCGTCCAGCCCGACTTCATTCACCCAGAATTTCATCGCGTCTATCATCGCGAGGCGCATCTCAGGATTGTCGTAGTTGAAATCAGCCACGTCCTCCCAGCCCGTGCCGGCGGGATGGATTATCTCGCCCTCCTCGTTGTGGGTATACCACTCCGGATGGTCCGCGAGCCACTGATTGTCCCAGGACGAATGGTTGGCCACCCAGTCCATTATGACGCACATCCCCCTCTTGTGACATTCGTCGATGGAATGGCGGAAATCCTCGAGCGTGCCGTACTCGGGATTGATGTCCTTGTAATCGCGCACGCAGTAAGGCGAACTTTTTGCCTTTTCGTCCCTGCCGATTTCACATACCGGCATAAACCACACGACGTTGGTGCCGAGCGCCTTTATGGAATCGAGGTGGGAGTCCACGGCCTTGAAAGACTCCGAGGCGGCGAACACGCGGGGATTGACCTGATACATCACTACATCCGAAGGGGCGGGCACTTCATACGAAGACGCGCCGGGATTGCAGGCGAGAGCGCAGCACAAGGCCGCGGCGAGGGGGAAAAGGATTCTTCTCATTTCTTTATTTCATAAACGGCATAGCCGTAAGGTTCCAGTTCGATGGAAGAAGGCAGCGTGAGACCGCTCCCTCCTATGAGGTCCGTCGCGGCGGACCCCGCATAGTTCATATTCGTCTTGACCTTCGCCTTGGACGAGCCTGTGTTCACAAGCACGTACAGCGAAGTGTCGGAGCCTCCCGTATATCGGATTATGGCGACTTTGTCCGAAGACGACACGGAAGGTTCGCCACAACGCCCGGGGGCGCTGTCGATGTAGGCCTTCACGAGAGCGGAGTATTTCTCCGTGTATGATTTGCCGGCGTTCCAGTCAACCGTCACCCAGTTGAAAAAATTGATTTTGGCGGTATAGCCGGCTTCCTGGCTGCTGTAGATCATAGGCACGCCGCCGAGGAAGAGTGTGAGCGCAAAGGCGGACAGTTCGCCGTCCGCGCTTTTGTAAAGGGTCGTGGAAGCGGATTCGGAGGCGGTGTCGTGGTTGCGGGTGTAGCGCATCCTGGCGTCACCCTCGTTCTGCACGCAGTCGTACAGGTTGGCGACGCCGAGAGTTCCCGAATAGACCTTGGGGAGCTTGGAGGCGTAGTCCCAACCGTACAGCAGGTCGAAACCGCTGTCATAGAACTTTGTGTCCTTCGATTCTCCGAGAAGGAGCAGGTCCTCCTTCTGCGCTCTGAGAGTCTGGAAGCATTCTTTCCAGAAATCGGCGGGCACGCCGTCGGTATAGTCGCAGCGGAAGCCGTCCACGTCGGCTTCTTTTATCCAGTACAGCATCGCGTCCGTCATCGCCGCACGCATTTCCTTGCTGGAATAATTGAGGTCGGCGACGTCGCTCCAGCCCATCCCCTTGGGGGAAATTATCTTCCCGTTCTCCTGTGTGTACCAGTCGGGGTGCTCCGTTATCCAGACATTGTCCCACGAAGTATGGTTCGCTATCCAGTCCAGAATGACCTTGATACCCTTCGCGTGGGCGCTTTTCACAAGTGACTTGAGGTCGTCAAGAGTCCCGTAGTCGGAATTGACCTCGGTATAATTGCGTATGCAGTACGGTGAACCGAAAGCGTCCTTGACGCCCTGGGACTGCACCGGCATAAGCCAAAGGACATTCACCCCCAGACCGCCGATGCGGTCCAGGGATGATTCGATGTCCTTGAGGGCTCCGCTCTTGTTGAACAGTCTCTCGTTGGCCTCGTAAATGACAGTGGTGTTGCCCGGGTCCGACACGGGATCGGGACTGACCGGGTTCTCCCCTATCCCGTCTTTGTTGCAGGACAGGGCGAGAACAGCCAGTAAAAGAAGAGCGTAGCGTTTCATTTGCTTATTTTGCAGTGACCGCGCTTGCCGTTACGGTAAGGAACAGGTCCTGGGTGAAAGTAACGGCATAGTCGGGGAGCTGGTTTCCGGCGCCGTTGTTGTTGAAGATGAGGTTCTGGTTCAGGCCGAGAATGTCACTTCCGAATTCGAAATAGACATAATCCACTCCACCTATCACCTCGTTTCCGGCAGGCTGAGCACCGGGCCAATCTCCGCCGAAGTTGTTCACGTCGCCCCACTGGTAGAGGGTAATCGCATCCCAACCGGTCTGGTTGTCCACATAGACGCGAACCTTGGGAGCATCCACTTCGGTTCCGGCTGTCGCGGAGCAGGTGTACCAGAAGTCCTTGCTGAGCGTTACGGAAGCGAGGTCGAACTGCTCACCGCCGTTATTGTTGTTCAGAATCAGGTTCTCGTTCTTGCCGTTGTCAGCCTGGTTGACGTCGAATCTCTTCCAGGGCTTTCCGCTGAAGCTCAGGGTCTCGGCGGGAAGGGCTCCCGGCCAGCTTCCGAACACCTCGGAATCGCCCCAGGCATAGAGAGCGATGGCGCCCCAGCCGCTTTCGTCTTGGACGTAGATAGAGAACTTTCCGGGCACGGATGCGCCTGAATCGCTTATCTCGAGAGTCATATCTCCGGCAAGAGTCACGGGATAGTCAGCAAGCTGGCTTCCGGCGCCGTTGTTGTTGAAGATGAGGTTCTCAGCCTTGCCTATCGCGTCGATAGGATAGGTGAACACGGTGTAGTCCTTTCCGCTGACGTTTTCCTTTCCTGCAGGCAGCGCTCCCGGCCAGCCGCCGAAGAGTTCAACGTCTCCCCAGGCATAAAGGGTGAGAGCGTCCCAACCGGTCTGGTCGTCCACGTAAATCTTGTAGGAAGGAACGTCGGCGACGGTTTCCTCGGATGCGGAGATTTCGAACCAGTAGTCCTTGTTGATGACAACGGTCGAACCGTCGAACTGCGCGCCATTCCCGTTGTTGTAGATAAGGTGTTCCTCGAGCCCGTTGAAGGATGAGTTGACCTCGAATCTCTTCCAGGTCTCACCTCCGATGACAAGTTCCTCCACAGGCTGTGCGCCGGGCCATCCGCCGAAGATTTCGGCTCCGCCCCAGGCATAAAGCGCGGTGACTTCCCAACCGGAATTGTCCTTCACATAGATGCTGTAGGTCGCTCTCGGGTCCACGATCTCGACAGCGTCATTCGTGACGGTGACGCAGAGGAAGAGCTCGTCCTTGAGAAGAAGGTCGGGGCCGTTGAACTGCACTCCGCCGTCATTGTTGTTGAAGATGAGGTGTGCGATGCTGCCCTCGGCGTCCTTGCTGAACAGGAAGCGCTCGTAGTTGACGTCAGCCACGGTGATTGTCTCGTACGCCGTCGCTCCCGGCCAGCCGCCGAATGCTTCGACGTTGGTGTCAGGGTCGCTTTCGAAGGAGCCCCAGCTGTAAATTGCGAGCGCGTTCCATCCTGTGTTGTTCTGGATGTACAGGGAGTAGTAGTCATCGGGATTGATGGGAGGATCGACGGGATCCACGGGGCCCGGAGTGACGCTTGAACCCGGATCGAAGGCCTCGGCTCCATCGAGAGTGATAAGGATGAAGTAGTCTGAGGCGCTGCCGTCGAAGGTAAGGTCATAGTCCGCAAGCTGACTGTCTCCGTTGTTGCTGAAGATGAGGTGCTGGGCGAGGCCTATGATGTCCGCTCCGAACTCGAAGTAAATGTAGTCCACTCCGCCGGTCGAATAGGTGCCGGTAACCGATGCTCCGGGCCATCCGCCACCGAAGTCGTTGACGTCGCCCCACTGATACAGGGTCACGGCGTCCCACCCGGTCTGGTTCACGACATAGATGCGGGTCCCGTCGTGAGCGGGGAAGGTCGCGACATTGCCTTCGAGAGGGTTGGCGCCTTCGGTCACTCCGTCAGCGGTGACGTCCAGGAAGTAGTCGGTGGTGCCGTCAAAGGTGATGGCATAGTCGGCGAGCTGGGTACCGCCTCCGTTGTCGTTGAAAATCAGATTCTGCGCGAGGCCTACTATGTCTGCGGTGTACTGGAAGTACTTGTAATCCTTGCCCGCGAGGGTCTCGGTGCCGCTGACGGCCATTCCGGGCCAGCCTCCGCCGAAGTCATTGACGTCACCCCACTGATACAGCGCGATTGAACTCCAGCCGGTCTGGTCGTTGATGTAGATGCGCACGCCGTCGTGCTCGGGGAGCGTCTCCTCTTCGGGAGTGCTGTAGTAGGAAGCCCAGCGGTCCACGTAAACGTTGTAGCGTTCGCCCGTGACCGCATCGAGAGTATGCACGGCCTCGGCGTTCTTCACCGTGACCTCGCGGCCTTCCTTCTTGGAATAGAACCAGAATCCGTCCGCGAGCGTCTTTCCGTCCACGAAGTTGGCGGGATTCACGTAAACGCCCCACTTGAGGCTCACGAAGTCGGATTTCTCGAGCTGATAGTCGATGTTGTCCACTGCGGCATCCCCTCCGTTGAAGGGACCGCAGATGTAGATTTCATCCTCGGCGAGGGTGCTTGAAGGCATTATCGCCTCTATGAGGATCACACCGTCCTTGGTGTCGAAAGCGGGGCTCTCGTGATCAAAAGCGAGAGGCTCCTGTTTCGCGCAGCTTGCACAGGCTGCCGCGAGGACGGACAGAACGATATATTTGAAAAATTTCTTCATAGCAAATCCTTATTTGTAGTTGGGATTCTGGACCAGACCGGGATTGACGGAGAGGGCGCTCTCAGGGAGAGGATACCACTCGTACTTGCGATCGCGCTGTGCGGGAAGGTTGTAGCCGTCTTCGGTCGCGCGGCCGAAGAACCACCACTGGCCCTGGGTGAACTTGTCGAAACGGCGCAGATCAGTACGGCGGCGGCGTCCCTCGCAGAGGAATTCCTGACCCCACTGGTCCAGCATCCAGTCTTCGTCGTAAGAGGAACTGCAGCGGCCGGTGCTGTTCTGCTCCGTGGCCCATGCCGTAGAGCTGAAATAGCGCTTGCGCACCGCGTTCACGAGATCCTTGGCGGCATTGCCATCGCCTGCACGTACCTTGCACTCCGCAAGCATATAGTAAGCCTCGGAAAGGCGGATCTCCACCTCATCGATGTCTTCCCAGCGGCGGCCGTCACTCTCGGGAGCCATGGGATATTTCATCATTCGCACGCCGGAGTTGGTCTCGCCCCAGCGGGGGGACATCACGTCCTCGAGGTTGCGTCCAAGGTTCTGGAAAGTGCCGACCTGGTCGACATAAACCAGGGCCTGGCCGTCACGGTCGGCGTCGGCCTTGACGGGATCGCCCACAGCTTCGCCGTCCTTGGGGTTGGCGAGAATGTACTGGGGACCCTTGAGCATCATTCCTCCGTTCCAGCCGTCGGCGCCCCACTCATAGAGCTGCTTGCGGATGTCGGAGTCGCTGAATCGCTCATATACAGCTCCGAGTTTGTCGCCGTAGGGGGCGTCGAGGAAGCACTTGGCTCCAGTGGTGCCGCCGCAGGACTGGACTTCGCCGGAATTGTCGTACGAAGGCGAGAGGATGGTGCAGTTCCAGCCGCTCTTGGCGCCCGTATACTGGGTCATCTGGTTGTAGCCTGTAGATGGCAGGAAGGTCACGTCGCGGATATTCAGCATATTGTCGATGACGTGGCTGAAATCGCTCGCGAACGCGAAGATGATTTCGGGGCATTCCTCATTGCCGAAACTGAAGATGTCGCGGTAGTCCTCCGCCAGCGAGTATGAGCCGTACTTGCCGTCGATGATTTCCTGACAGAGGGTGGCGCAATCGCTGAAGCCGGCCGTGCCGGTGAAGATTTCGGAATTGATCAGAAGCCTTGCCTTGAGGATGCGGTTCGCGGCCTGGGTCATGCGGTTGATCGAGTTCTTGGGCAGGTTCTCCCAGGTCTCGTCAAGTTCCTTCGAGATGAAATCATAGACAATCCTGCATCCCTCGTCGAAGTCTTCTGACGCGCTGCCGGGGATGTCGCTGGAAGCGTCATATTTCAGAGGAATGGCGCCGCCCCAGATTTCGAACACCTGGTAGTACTGCCAGGCGCGCAGGGTGCGCACTTCGGCGATATAGCTGTCGATGCCTTCTTCGGTCATTCCGAGATTCGCGGCATCGAGCGACTCGAGGTCGGAGATGAGCTGGTTACACAGACCGATGGTCTTCCAGGCGGTCTGCCAGGCCTGGAGAACGATCTTTGCCTCGGAAGTCCAGCTGTGGGCCGAGAGGACGTATTTCAAGCCTTCGTCCCAACCCCAGAGTCCTCCGTTCCAGGTGCGCCATGCGACCTGGTCAGCGGAAAATTCCTGGAGGTAGAAGTCGTATTCGACGAATCCGTTGGCCGCGTTGTAGTAGATGGACGCAACCGCTCCCTGCACGCTCGCCTCGTTCTGGTAGAAAGCGTTGGAGTCGATGCGGTCGTAGGTGGTCTCGTCAAGGTTGAAACAGGCTGTCAGGCAGAGAGCCGCCGCGGCAGCCGCGATGATGTGTTTGAATATATTCTTCATATCGCTTGCCTTTTAGAATGTGAGTGTGACGCCCAGGGTGACGGTGGTGGCCAGAGGATAGGCGCTGCTGCTGTCCACGCCGGGTTCGATGCCGTTGACGGAAACGATCGAAGGGTCGTTGCCGGTGTAGGAGGTGATCGTACAGAGATTCTTGGCCGACAGATAAACCCTCAGGGCTTCGACGGCGGCGTTCCTGCCGAAGTCGAAATTGTAGCCCAGGGTGACGTTCTCGAGCTTGAAGTAGTCTCCGTTCTCAAGGAAATAGGAAGAGATGACTCCGCCGCCGGTCCTGATATAGGAATCGTCGGTGTAGGCGGTGCGCAGGACGTTGTCGGTGCCGCAGCCCTGGAGTCCCATTCCGTATTTTCGCATGTTGAATATCTGGAATCCGAAGGCTCCGCGCCACATCATCGACAGGTCGAAGCCTTTCCAGCGGAAGGTGTTGTTCCAGGTAAGGAAGGCTTCGGGGGTGCCGTTTCCTATGTACCTCTTCCAGGATGCGTCCGCGGCGGATGCGTTTACGGCGTTGCCGTCGTTGTCATAGACCAGCATGTTGCCGCTGTCGTCAACCCCTGCATATTCGTAGCCGTAGAACTGGCCTATCCTGGAATCTTCGGCCACACGGAAGAAATACTCGTTGGTACCCACGCCGGGCTTCTGGTAAAGTTCGATGTAGGAGGCCTTGTAGATGTCGTTCGACAGTTTGCTCAGAGTGGTCCGGCCCCAGGAGGCGTTGATGCCGGTGGTCCAGGCGAAGTCGCCTCCCTTGAACACGTCGTAGTCGAGGCTGAGTTCGACGCCCAAGTTCGTAGTCGTTCCGACGTTCACCAGAATGCTGCTGTACACGAACGGGGGCTGGGGAGCGGTGTAGTTGTAGAGCAGGTCGCGGCTCTGGCGGTCATAGAATTCGACCGAACCGCGCAGGCGGTTCCAGAACGCGAAGTCCACGCCGGCGTTGACGCTGACGAGCTTCTCCCATCCCAGCTGCGTGTTGGCGTTGGACGAAGGGGCGTATCCGGTCACCCAGTCGCTGCCCATCAGGTAGTAGCCGTTGGAGCTGTAGGTCGACAGGGCCTTGTAGGCGTCGAAGTCCGAGCGTCCGGTCACACCGTACGACACCCGGGGCTTGATGCTGTCGATGGCGGAATTGCCGCTGAAGAGCAGGTCCTTGAGCTCGACTGCCGCGGACACGGCGGGGAAATAACCCCACTTGTTGTCGGCGCCGAACTTCGTACAACCCTCGTAACGCAGGGAAGCCGATACGAACACCGTATTGTTCCAGTTGTAGTTGGCGCGTCCGAACACGCCCACCAGGCGGCTCTCGGACTTGCCGGAATACATCGAGGCCTTGCCTTCGCCCAGATATGTGCCGCTGCCGATGGAGTTGTAGAGCATGTTGTCGTAGGTGAAGTTGGAGTTTTCGGCTCCGAGGGTCTCCCACATGTCCTGCTGCCAGCTGTAGCCTCCGACGAATGCCAGATGATGGTCGCCAAGGTGCATGTTGTAGTTGACCAGCCACTCGAGCAGGTTCACCCAGCTCTTCTGGTAGGAGATGCTGGCCCGGCCGTCATACTCGCTCCAGAAGGATTCCGAAGATGTCGAAGGAGTGTAGTAGTTGCTCTTGAGGTCGTTGTAATTGTAGGTGTAGTTGACCGAAGTGCTGACCGTATGGTTGTCACTGCTGAAGATGTTCCACTTAACTCCGGCGGTGCCGAGTATGTAGTTGCGCGCGCCGTTGCTGGTGTTGACCGTGAGTTCCGAGACGGGATTCTTGATACCGGTCGAGGTTGTGGGCTGATACCAGCTGCCGTCCTCGTTGTAGATCGGCATCGTGGGGTTGAGGTTCAGCGCGGTGTCGAACATTCCGTCGTTGCCCCAGGTCTCGTTCACGTGGCGGGCGTTGAGGCTGGCGTTGAACACGAGCTTGCCCTTGAGAGCCCTCTGCTCGACCGCCGCGCGGCCGCCGAATTCCTCGCGGGCGGCGGCGATGTCCATACCGGTCGCCTTCTTGTAGTTGACCGAAGCGTTATAGCTGCCGTTGTCGGTGGTCCCGTCCAGCGAGACATACTGGTTCAGGTCGTACGAGAAATCCCTCATTATTGCCTGGTACCAGTCGGTGCTGTAGCCGTAGTCGTTGCCTCTGCGGGAACGGCGGAATTCGTCTGCGCTGAGGGTCTGGGGGGCTTCCTTCGCGAGGTTGATGCCAAACCAGCTGTCATAGGTCACGCTGGAATGGCCGGGGCCGTTGTCGGAGCCCTTCTTGGTGGTTATGAGGATGACTCCATTAGCGCCGCGGGTGCCGTAGATGGCGGCGGAGGCGGCGTCCTTGAGAACGGTCATCGACTCGATGTCCTGGGGAGAGAGGTTGCGGATGCTGCCGCCGGGCACGCCGTCAATGACGATGAGAGGGTCGTTGGAGGCGCTGATGGAGGTCGCTCCGCGCACCTGCAGGGACGAACTCGAATTCGGGTTCGCGGCGGCGGTGGTGTTGACGTTGAGTCCGGCGACCTTGCCGGTCAGCATCTCCATCGCGTTGTTCATGCTTCCCTTCACAAAATCCTTCTTGTCTACCTGGACGATCGAACTGGAAAGCTCCTTCTTGCTGAGGGTACCATAACCGATGACGACTACCTCGTCGAGGTAGGTCGTATCGTCAGTCAGGGTGACGGTTGCGGGGACCTCGCCAGCCTTGAAGGTCACGGTTGCGTAACCCATGCAGCTGATCTCGATGACCGCATCCGCTCCGGACACCTTGAGAACGTAGTCGCCGTCCAGGCCGGTGACGACACCGTTTGTGGTGCCCTGCTCGACGACAGCCGCGCCGATGACAGGTCCTGCCTGGTCAACAACCGTTCCCTTAACCGTGTACCCGCCCTGGGCGGATACGTTTGCGCAGAGCACGGCCGA
>R15__coassemble_505_pt1 | contig 32994 bp, 21 predicted proteins | sample R15__metabat2_high_PE_004 | metagenome-assembled genome bin R15
TCAAGAGCGGGGTTGCATTGCCCGATTATTTCAGACAAATCGACTCTATGTAATCAGTCTGCGGGGTGCAGTTTTCGAATTTGACGGCTTCGAGCAGGTCCGTCAGGGCCTGCCGGGCGGCGGCCTGGTCGGGACGGGCGTCGCGCACGGCCTGGTAACTGCCGCGGTCGGCCTCGGAGAATTCGATCACGGCCTGCCAGCCGTCGGGGGCGGTGAAGGCGTTCATGCAACTCCCGTCGACCTTCTTGTAAGGCCAGAAAGTCCATCCGATATTGTTGGCCTCCATCGCCTCGCAGAAGCCTTTCTGCCACTCCATCGTGTTGTGGCCCAGTTCGCCCATATACATGGGCAGGCCCGTGCGGTCGCGGAAGTCGATGAAACTGCGTATCGCGTCGGCGGTGGCGGGGCCGCCGTAGCGGTGGCAGGTGTACATCAGGTTGTCGTCGAAGGTCCAGTCGGTGAAACAGTCGAAGCAGCTGTTCCACTGGGGGCCGCCCAGCAGGATTATGTGGTTGGGGTCGACCTCGCGGATGGCGGCCACGGCCCTCTTGTAGAGGGGCTCGAGCATAGGGTTGAAATACTCCTTGTCGAAGTAGGTCGCGATGGGCTCGTTCATCAGTTCATAACCCAGGATCGCGGGCTCGTTCCTGAAATGCTCCGCGATCGCCTTCCAGATGTCGCAGAACTGCTGTTGGGCCGCGGGGCTCTCGAACAGCCAGGGGTAGCCGTAGCTGTCGTCGATATTGTCGCCCGTCTGGCCGGCGGGGCAGTCGTGCATGTCGAGGATCACGTAGACCCCGGCGTCGCGGCACCAGCCGACTGCCTTGTCCAGTATCCGGATCCCGTCCTGCGCGCCGGTCAGGCCCATATAGTCCTCGTCGGTGAAGAGCTTGTAGTTGAAGGGGATGCGGATGGTGTTGGCCCCGCACTCCGCGATGAACCTGACGTCGGCTTCAGTGATGTAGTTCTGTTTGAAATTGCGCCAGAATTCAGCGGTGAATTCGGGCCCCACGAGTTCGCAGAGCATCTCGTTTATGCGGCCGGGGCTGTTGGTCTTGCGGAAGCCGAACATATAGCCCTCGGGGTTGAGCCAGCAGCCGAGGTTCGTGCCCTTGATGAGCAGTTTGGATCCGTCAGGGGCGACGAGGTCGGTCCCTTCGACCCGCACGAAAGCCTCCCTGGGAAGATCCCGGCAGCAGGAGGCGAGCATCGCGGCGGCGACGGCGATTGTGAGCAGTCTTTTCATACTAGAGTCCGTTTATGTTGATGTTGAGCCATTCGAGGCGTTGGGTATAGAAATCCTTCATATAGTCCACGTGCTGCTGATAAGTGCCGCTTACGAACACGTTGGGCCACACGTAGGTCTTGAGTATGTTCCACTTGGTGAAATTGCGCGCGGGGGCGTCGCCCATCTCGGTCACGCAGAAGTCCACGTAGTCGGGCACCGTGGCGAGTTCGGAATAAACCTCGTTCCAGCGGTCCTTGACCTTCTGGACGAAGGCGGGGTCCTTGAAGAGCTGGTTGTACCAGCCGGGGCCCTTCCACGAATCGGTGTTGTAGTCCTTGATCCACCAGCCCTTGGGGCCGTTGGAGTCATTTCCCGCACCGGTCTGCCCGCCGGGGAAATAGTCGGCGTTGCCGTATGCCAGGTCGAAGTCCCACTCGTGATAAAATTTTATCTTGTACGCATCCTCGGCGGCAACCGTGAGGAAAGAACTCTTGCGCACGTTGCCGTCGATGTCCTTGCTGAGTTCCTCCACGATGTAATTGTTTACAAACGACTCGACGTCGATCCAGGCGGCGTAACCCTTGTCGGGGTCTTTGAAGTCATTGCTGTAAAGGGCGGTCTCGAAGCCGTTGAAGAGGTCCTTGATGTAGTTGAACTGATCTGTCGTGATCTCCTCGCGCTCGGGATCCTTGAAGTTTATGGGCACATTGCACTTCGTGGTGGTGAAATCGTAGTCGTTCTGCTCGACCTCGATGTAATAATCCCCGTTCTCGACGTCGATGTCGACCTTGTGCTTCGCCACCTCCTTGCCCTCGAAAAGGTCGTAGACTCCCTGGTACACGCCGTTCAGATAGACCTCGACGGGGATGTGGGCAGGGGTCCAGGGCATCTCGAGTATCTCGGACGTGCGCATCGCCACGGCGTTGCGCATCAGCGACTTGTCGGCATAGTTGGCAAGCAGGATCCAGTCGCGGTTGGAGCGCATCCCCAGGACCTTGCTCTTCTCGTTCAGCTTTATCTTGTAGGGTTGCTTGGGCATCCCCCAGGTCGACTGGCCGCGCCCGCGTATCTGCATGGGCAGCTTGACGCTCGTGACGTCGGAATAATGGGCGTCGGGGTCCTCGACCGCGAGGGTGGCGCTGATGAACGAATTTCGGTGCACCCTGTCGGAACTGTGGGTTATGCGCAGCACGGGCATCGTGTATTCCTGCGGTTTGGTCGGCTCGGGCTCGGCGGAATACTTGGGGAAATCCAGCAGGTCGCCGTTGCTTATGTACATATGCAGGGTTTCCTCGTACAGATAGAGGTAGACGGGATAGGATTCGCGGGCGGAATATCCGCTCGTGCGCGGGATGTTCGTCTTCTGGCCAGACACGTACCAGTGATCGTCCCCCACCGAACAGTAGATCGGAGGATGGTTGGTGGAAGAGCAGTCGTGGACCTCAAGTTCGGTGTGCAGCAGTTGGAGCGAAGTGATCTCGAACTCAAGCACCGTCGAGACGTCCTTGAAAGAGGCGGACACGAACTTCTCGCCCCCGTCGTAGACGTCGAGGAGAGTGAGGTAGCAGTCGGGGCGCACCGGCGCGGGCTCCTCGGGGTCCTCGACCTGGCAGGAAGCGGCCGCAAGCAGGGCCGCGGCAAGCAGAAGCCGTGCGCGGAGTTTCATCGGTCTTTCTGATATACGCGGACGTAATCGACTTTCATCGTGCAGGGCAGGGCGCTCTCGTCAACGCCGTTGTATCCGCCCCAGTCGCCGCCCCAGGCGAGGTTAAGGGTCATGTAGAAGGCCTTGGAGAAAGGCCAGGTGCTCTTGTCGCCCTTGCCGTCGTTGTCGAAGCGCAGGGTCTTCTTGCCGTCGGTGTAGAACTGCAGATAGTCCTTTGTCCACTCGAGGGCGTAGATATGGTATCCGGACTCGGCCCCGGAGGTGTACTGGGACTTGGTCTTCTGGGTGTTCTTGGTGTGGTTGTAAGCCTGTGTGTGGATAGACGACGAGGTCTGGTTGGCGTCAACGCCCACCTCCTCCATTATGTCTATCTCGCCGCAGGTGGGCCAGCCGTCGCTCTGGTCATTAGGCATCATCCAGAATGCCGGCCAGGTGCCTTTGCCCTTGGGCAGCCAGATCGCGGCCTCGAAGTAGCCGTAGGTCCAGCTGGATTTCGTGTTCATACGGGCCGAAATCACTTTCCCGTTGATGTCTGTGGTGTTGTTGAATTTCTGGTTTCCGGTATATTTCTGCGCCTTTATGTGAAGGGCGTCTTCTTCCACGAAGGCCGTCTTGAAGCCGTCGAACTCGCCGCCAGCGACATAATACTGCAGTTCGTTGTTGACATAATACCAGGGCCAGTTCTCGAATTTCCAGTTGGCCGTCTTGACCGATCCCTCGTCGAATTCGTCGTGCCAGACAAGGCTGTAGCCGTCCAGGGGACAGACATACTCGGTCTCCCCCGGATCGTAGGCGGCCTGCTTCACGGTCACCGGATGAAGGTCCGAACTGCCGGCGACGCGGATGTTGACCTCGCCCGTGCGTTCGGACTTTTTGATATTCTCGTCCACGCTGACCTTCACCGTGCCTTTGGAATCGGCGCAGTAGGTGGGGCTGACGCTCATCCAGTCGCCGCAGCTTTCGGGCACGGACGCGTACCAGGGGCCGGAAGCGGTCACCTCGAGGGTGAGCTCAGACTTTTCGCTGCCCGCGATCAGGCTGGCGGGAGATGTGGTCACGGACGCGGCGGACTCGGAGCCTCCGTCCTTGTTTGAGCAGGAGACCACCATAAGGATGGCCGCCGCAAGAGAGAATATCGTGCGTTTCATAATAATATAAAAAAGGAAGGGCGGGCGCGCGGTCCGCCCTTCCGGAAAAAGAGTTTACTTCTCGATCAGATGGATGTCCTTGATCTCGACGGTTGCGCCCGCAGGGGTGCGGCCGAGGTCGACGAACAGGGCGATCTTGTCGTAGTCCACGTCGGGGAAGACGCCCTTCTGGGTGTAAGTGACGTCCTCGTAGGCGGTCAGCGCGACAGCGTTGTCATAGAAGAACGCGTGGTCGTTGTCGTTGCCTTCCCAGGCGAGTTTCACCGTGCAGGTGCAGTCCTCGCTGGAATTGATCGTGACGCTGAAGTCGTAGGTCTTGGAGGCGTATGCGGGGGCGGGCATGGTGAAGTGGGTCTGGCCCTGCCACTCGCTGCCGCCGATCTCAGCGGGCATCACGAAGCTCCAGCCGCCTTCGATGGAGGCGCACTCGGGATCTCCGATCTGGCTCCAGCCGCTGTTGGCGTACCAGTAGACGATGCTCACCTGGCTGTTGTCCCAGATGTCGACGGGTTCGCTGACTTCGATGAGGCTGATGTCCTTGATTTCGACGGTTGCGCCCGCAGGCGTGCGGCCGAGGTCGACGAACAGGGCGACCTTGTCATAGTCCACGTCGGGAGAGATGGGATACTGGACATACACGACGTCCTCGTATGAGGTCAGCGCGACGGCGTTGTCGTAGAAGAACGCGTGGTCGTTGTCGTTGCCTTCCCAGGCAAGTTTCACCGTGCAGGTGCAGTCCTCGCTGGAGTTCAGGGTGACCTTGAACTGGTAGGTCTTGGCCGCGGACACGGCGACGGGCATGGTGAAGTGGGTCTGGCCCTGCCACTCGCTGCCGCCGATCTCAGCGGGCATCACGAAGCTCCAGCCGCCTTCGATGGAGGCGCACTCGGGATCTCCGATCTGGCTCCAGCCGCTGTTGGCGTACCAGTAGACGATGCTCACCTGGCTGTTGTCCCAGAGTTCGGTGCCGGTGACGTCGGTGCCGGGATCGTCACCGCCGCCCTGAGGCTCCTGATGCTCCTGGATACAGACGTCGCTGATGGTGATCTCGGTGCCGGACGGGGTGCGGCCGAAGTCGAAGAACAGGGCGACCTTGTCATAATCCACGTCGGGCGCTATCTTCGGCATCTTGAACGTGCAGTCCTCGAATGCGGTGACGGCGAAGTCGTTGACATAGAAGAAGGCGTGGTCGTTGTCGTTGCCCTCCCAGGCGAGCTTCACGGTGCAGGTGAAGTCGCTGCTGGCATTGAGGGTGGCGCAGAAGTCATAGAGACCTGCGGCCTCGACGGCGTGGTCGACGGTGAAGTGGGTCTGGCCCTGCCATTCGCTTCCGCCGATGCCCTCGGGTATGGTGACCTTGAAGTCCTTCTGGTCGCCGTTCAGCCACTCATAAGCGGGATCCGCAATCTGGCTCCAGCCGCCGTCTGCATACCAGAACACGACGCTCACATCGGAATTCAGCCAGAAGTTGGTCGCGGCGTTGTCCACGTCATAGTGGGCGCCTTCCTCCACGGGAGCCGGTTCGGGATCGTCGCTGGGCAGGACGGTGCCGTCATCGTCGGCGTGGTCCTTCAGGACGATGTTCTTGATGGTGAGCTCGGTGCCTGCGCGGCAACCGCCGAAGTCGAATGCGACCTTCACGTTGCCCTTGGCGATGTCGACGCCGGGCACGTCGGAGACGTAGTAGATGATGTCCTCGTAAGCGCTCTCGACAGGGATGACGGGCTCGATGAGGAACAGGCCGTCATTGTCCTTGTCGACGATCTTGAAGGTCACGCCGGTGCCCTCCAGGAAAGTGTTGTTGCTCTGGATTATGCAGCTGAAGTCGTAGTTCTTGGCCGAGGTGATCTCGAGCTCGGGGAAGCCGATATGCAGCTGGGCCTGCCAGCGCTGGTCGGACTCGTCGGGCAGAGTGACCGTCAGGGTGGAACCGCTGTAGTCATAGGTGATTTCATCGGGGTTCGCCTCCCAGCTTCCGCCGTGGGCGTAGTAGGTGCTGATGAACTCGAAGTTGGAGCCGTCGTCGACGCTCTTCTTCCAGATGTTGAATTCGGAATTGTACTTGAATCCGTTGAACACCTGGGCGGCGGCACCGCTGGTCAGGGTGTAGTGCCAGGATATGGCTCCGTTGTCGATGACGAGTTCCATCGCCTTGGCGGTGATGCTCTGGATCCTGAAACGGGGATCGGCGACGAAGTCGTCGTTGGCGATGTAGGGGAACAGGGTGCCTTCGGGCAGCACGAGATACAGGTCGTCGCCGACCACCTCGAAGCTGTAGGTTGCATCCATCCTGTCGACGGGAACCATATAGTCCTCGTCGGGGTTGCGGTAGTCGCCGAAAGGAGCCACGGTGACGTCCTTGTTGACGTAGACGGTGCCGCCCTCGCCAGGATCGTAGGTGTAGGCATAGCCGCCGGTGAAGGTCAGGCGGTCGTCATAGACGCCGAAGTCCTTCTTGTCATTGGCGGCGGCGCTCCACCAGTTGGTTCCGTCAGTGCCGGGTTCGCCGCATCCGAGGTGGCCCTGCACGTCGTTGTCGATGCGCCACTCCTTGCTGGATCCTCCGTCCTTGCCTCCAGCGATGAAGGTAAGGTACTTGTCGAAACTCATTATGGTGTTGTTGATGTGGAACGAGCCCTCCTTGTAGTCGGGAGAGATTCCGCTCGCGTTCATTATGTACATGCGGACCTGGTAGTCGCCCATCGAGGCGAATATCTTCTGCAGTCCGTTCTGGGCGGAGTACTGGGTCCATTCGCCGTTCTTGTCGGCAAACACCCACACGGGGATGACGCTCTTGGCGTCAACCGAGAAAGTGACCTGGTTGGTTTCCTGGTCGACGGAGATCACAGGCTCGTAGTTCTGGGCGCTGACGATGCCGGCCTCGGAAGGGTGGATCACCTCTTCGGGCGAGCAGGCTGCCAGGATGCCGAGTCCGAGGGCCGCGATACCGATATATTTGACTATGTTTTTCATGCTCCTGAAGAATTATTCGGCTGAAACATATCCTGTTTCGGGATTCTGGGTGAGAGGATAGGCGGTGCCTGCGGTGGCGTCGATCTCGCTCTGGGGGATGGGGAGGTACTTGGCCTCGGCCTTCCAGCTGAACTGCTTGCCCTTGCTGCGGGTCTCGGTGAAGCCTTCGTCGGCGGCGTTGGTGTAGTCGGCGGTCAGGGCGCTTGCGGCGTCACCCCAGCGGATGAGGTCCCAATAGCGCTTGCCTTCTCCGACAAACTCCCAGTGGCGCTCCTGCTTGACGCTCTCTAGGCTGGCGTCGACGGTGTCGGTCAGGCCTGAGCGGTTGTGGACCATGTTGATCCAGCCGGCGGCGTCGCCCGAGCCGTAGCCGGCGATCACGAGTTCGGCGGCATTGAGCAGGGTCTCGGAGAAGCGGTAGACGCGGATGTTCTTGTCGTAGTTGAGGTCGCCGTCGGCGATCTGGCCGGAGTTGGTGGTCTGGCCAACATACTTCTCGAGGAACATTCCGGTGTCCTGATAACGGGGGCTGTAGGAGCCGTCGGCGATCCAGCAGGTGGCTTCGCGGCGGGTGTCGCCTTCCTTGTACATCTTGTAGGTGGAGGTGCGCACGGTGCAGAAGCCCCAGCCGTTGTCGTGGGGACGGTCGGCGGGAGTGCCTGCGCTCCAGCTGTCGGGACCGATCAGGCGGGGAATGCAGGAACCGCCGGCATAGATGGCGTTGCTCCAGCTGCGGGCTGACTGGTCAGCACGGTAGTTGATCTCGAAGATGGACTCGTCGCACCATTCGCCGGTGGAGGCGAAGACTGCGTCGAAACTGGGATTGAGGCTGTAGGAACCGCTCTCGATGATTTCCTTCATATAGCTCAGGGCCTGGGGCAGGCGGGCGGCGTCCTTCTGGTACATCGCGCACTCCGCATAGAGCATATAGGCCATTGCCTTGGTCACGAGGCCGAGTTCGTCGCCGACCCTCTTCATGGGGAGGGCTCCGATGGCGATGGCGCCCTCGAGGTCGGTCATCAGGTTCTCGTAGACCTCGTCAGCGGTCAGCTGAGGGCTCACGAAAGGATCGGAGAGGTTCTCTTCATAGTAAGGGACGTTGCCCCAGAATTTCCACAACCAGCTGTAGTAGTAGGCGCGGAGCACGCGGCACTGGGCCTCGACGCTCTTGGCCACGTCGCCGCTCAGACCTTCGACCCAGGAGATGTAGCTGATGGCGTCGTTGGCCCTCTTGACTCCGGAATATGCGATGGTCCAGATACCTGTCATGCAGGAATTGGGGGTGGAGGCATATTCGGCCATCAGGTGGTAGTAGTGGTTGTCGGTACGGTCGGAGCCGCCCGGCCAGATGTCGTCGGCCATCAGGTCGCTCATCAGAGGGAGCGGGTTGTAGCCGCCGAAACTGCTGTAGTCGGTCCACTCGAGGGGATCGTAGGCGGCGTAAAGGGCCTCCATCAGATGGGCCTCGGTGGTGAAGTATTCCTCGATGGGCTGAGCGGTGGGGTTGTCCACCGTCAGGAATTCATCTCCGCAGGAAACTGCGGCTGCGAGGACTGCCGAAAGAGCTGCTGCGCTCAGTATTTTGTTGAGTTTCATATTCTGTCCTCCTTGTTTAGAATCCAACGTTTACACCGAATGACAGGGTGCGGGCCTGAGGATAGACGCCGCGGTCGATACCCAGGGAGGTGCCGCCGGACGAGATTTCAGGATCGTAGCCGTGGTATTTGGTGAGAGTGATGAGGTTCTCGGCCGACACGAAGACGCGCAGGCTCGAGATGAACACCTTCCTGGTGATCTTGGAAGGCAGGGTGTAGCCCAGCTGGATGTTCTTCAGACGCGCGTAGCTGCCGTCATAAATATAGAGGTCGGAACCGACCCAGTTGACGGAGTCGCCCATCACGAAGCGGGGATACTTGTTGGAAGTGCCCTCGCCGGTCCAGCGGTTGAGCATGTAGGCGGGGAGGTTGGTGTAGGAGATGTCGGTACGGCGGGTGGCGTCGTAGATGTCGTTTCCGACGGTTCCCTGCCAGAGCATCGAGAAGTCGAAGCCCTTCCAGGAAGCCTGGAAGTTCAGACCCCAGGTCCAGTCGGGAGTGCCCTTGCCGATGTAGGTGCGGTCGTCGTCGTTGATCACGCCGTCATTGTTGACATCCACGAAGCGCACGTCACCGGGCTTTGCAGAAGGCTGGATCAGGCTGGTGGCGCCGTTCTCGTCGGTGTAGGTGTAGGCGTCGATCTCGGCCTGGTTCTGGAAGATGCCGTCGGTCTTGTAGCCGTAGAAGTAAGGGAAAGGCATTCCGTTCTCGGCCCTCGACACGGTGCCGATGTTCTGGAAGGAGTCGAGGTTGGCCCAGCCGCTCTCGTTGCCGTATTCGACGAGCTTGTTCTTGAGGTAGCTGACGTTACCGTTGACGCGGAAGTTGAAGTCGCCGAGGGTGAGCTTGTAGCCCGCCTCGATTTCGATACCGCTGTTCTCCATTATACCGACGTTGCCGGTAGGCTTGCTCTCACCCACGTATGAAGGGATGACCATGGTCATCAGCATTCCGTTGGTGGTCTTCTTGAAGTAGTCGACGGTGAGGGTGAACTTGTTGCCGAAGAAGCCGAGATCGATACCGGCGTCGGCCTGGACCGACTCTTCCCAGCGCAGGCTCTGGTTCGCCAGGCCGCTCGCCTTGACACCCTGTGCGGTGTATTCGTTCTCGCCCGCTCCGAGGATGTAGTTGTTGCCGCCCGAAGTCAGGACGGTGTAACCGAAGTTGCCGATGTTCTCGTTACCGTTCTTACCCCAGCTGAAGCGCGCCTTGGCGGTGTTGAACCAGGAAGGAAGGGTGATGAAGCTCTCTTTGTGGATGTTCCATCCCAGCGAGAAGGAAGGGAAGGTGGCCCAGTGGTTGTTGCTGCCGAAGCGGCTCGAACCGTCACGGCGGACGGTGACCTCCGCCATATAGCGCTCGGCGTAGTTGTAGCTGGCGCGGAAGAAGTAGGATGCGAGCTTGGACTCGGCGTTGGGGGCTCCCCAACCGTTGCGCTCGCCGTCCTCCTGAGTGCCGTCGGTGTAGCTGATGTAAGGCTTGCCGTAGTCCTTGAGGTACTGGCTGCTTGCGCCCAGATAGTCGCTGGAGCTTTCCTTGGCGGACTGGCCGGCCAGCAGGGAGATCTCGTGGTCGCCGAAGCTCTTTTCGTAGGTCAGGATGTTCTCGAGCTGCCACACGAGGCCCTTGCTGGACTGTGCGCTGGCGCTTGAGAAGGTGGCCTTGTTGTTGGATCCCAGATAGTAGGTGGGGGTCCAGCTGTCATAGCCCCAGAACGAGAGGTCCACGCCGTAGCTGGTGCGGAACTTCAGGCCGTCGATGATCTGGAGTTCGCCGTTGAAGGCGCCCACGAACTTGTGGCTCCAGTTGGTGCTGCCGGGCAGGCTCAGGCTTGCCACGGGGTTGACCATCTCGTGATAGTCGCCGCCGGGCAGGGTGTACAGGCGGCCGTCCTCGCTGTAGATGGGAGTGTAGTCGGGGTTGGAGGCATATGCGTTGAGCTGGTCCTCGGGGTTCGCTTCGTACACTGTCAGGATAGGAGACAGGGCGAGGGCGGAACCCAGCATGGAGCCGTACTCGGAGTTGGTGCCGATGCCGGTGGAATTGATCTTTGCGTAGCTGAGGTTGGCTCCGATGACCGCCTTGTTGAGGAAGTTGCGGTCCTTGGAGGCGTCGAACAGGGTGTAGGTGGTGTTGCTGCGCAGGGTCAGACGGTCATAGTTGGAACGGCCGTAGTTGCCGCCGACGATACCTTCCTGATCGTTGTAGCCCAGAGACAGGTAGTAGTTGAGTTTCTCGGAGGCTCCGCTGATGCTGACCTCGTGCTGCTGGCTGGGAGCGTTGTAGTTGAACACTTCCTTCTGCCAGTTGGTGCCTTCACCGTAGCTCCAGGGGTCGGAATAGACGGGAGCCGAACCCGCGTTGATGAAACCTTCGTTCATCATCAGGGCGAACTCGCTCGCATTCAGGACGGCCCTTTCGCGCCAGGGGCTGCTGAAGCCCATCGTGAAATTGTAGTTCACGCGGGTGGTGCCCTTCTCGCCCTTCTTGGTGGTGACGAGGATGACGCCGTTCGCCGCACGGGCGCCGTAGACTGCGCCGGAGGCCGCATCCTTGAGGACCTCGATGCTCTCGATGTCGGAAGGATTGAGGTAGTCGATGCCGCCCTCGATGGGCATTCCGTCGACAATGTACAGAGGATCGGAGTTGTTGATGGTGCCGGTACCGCGGACACGGATGCGGGCCGCGTCGCCGGGCTGGCCGGAAGACGAGGTCACGTTGACGCCCGCCGCGAGTCCCTTCAGTGCGTTGTCCACGCGCAGGGGAGCCGTGTTGGCGAGATCGTCTGCGGTGACCTTGGCGATGGCGGCGGTGACGACGCTCTTCTTCTGGACGCCGTAACCGACCACGACCACGTCGTCAAGCATCTCGGCGTCCTCCTGAAGGACGACGATGGCTGCCTGCGCGGCGGGCACCGTCTTGGTCTGGTAACCGATTGAAGACACGGTAAGGTTGGCTCCCGCGGGGACCTTCGAGAGGCTCCACGATCCGTCCAGGTCGGTCACGGTGCCGTTGTTCGTCCCTTCGACGATGACGGCGGCGCCGATGACGGGCTGACCGGATGCATCCTTGACCGTACCCTTCACTGTCTGGGCGAAGGCTGCCGCCCCGCTCAATGCCGAGATCACGAAGATCAGGGCAATTCGATGAAATAGGTGTTTCATGGATTAATTATAAAGTTATTGGTGGTTTGTTCGTGTCTGTTTAGCAATGTAAAATTACAACTATTTACGAATAATTCCTAACTTTGCGGCCTCAATTCGCGATTATGTGGCTTTGGATGTCAGTCGCGTCGGCGGTCCTGCTGGGACTGTATGACGTCACCAAGAAACAGTCCCTGAAGCGGAACGGCGTGCTGTACGTCCTGCTCGGGGCGACGGCGCTGTCGGCTCTCTTCCTGCTGCCCTTCATCTCGGCGGGCTGCCTCGAGTGGCATCTGCGCCTTGTGCTGAAGGCCGCGCTCGTCACCACGTCCTGGGTTTCCGGCCTGGTCGGCCTGAAATATCTGCCTCTCACCACCGCCAGCACCATCAAGGCCTCGCGGCCGGTGATCGTGGTGCTGTTTTCGATAATCCTCTTTGCCGAGCGGCTGACGCTCTGGCAGTGGGTCGGAGTGGTCACCGTGTTCGCCGCGCTGTGGATGCTGAGCCGCTCGAACAAGCGCGAGGGCATCGGAATCCGCGGCAACCGGGGCATCGCCGCGATGGTCGTCTCGGTGCTGAGCGGCGCCGCCTCCGCGCTGTACGACAAGCACATAATGGCCGATATGGAGCCCCTGTTCGTCCAGAGCTGGTCCAACATCTACATCACCTTGCTGCTTGCCGTCTGCGTGCTGGTCAAGGCCCTGCACGACGGGGTTGAGCGCGAAAAGTTCCGTTTCGACTGGAGGATAGTGCTGATCGCCGTGCTGATCACGGTTTCCGACGCCCTGTATTTCTTCTCGCTCAAGCAGGACGGGGCCCTTCTGAGCGTGATTTCGCTCATCCGCCGCTCCTCGGTGCTCATCACCTTCGTGGCCGGCGCCATCTTCTTCAAGGAAAAGCACATCCGCTCCAAGGCCGTCGCTCTCGCGGTCCTGCTCGCCGGCATCACCCTGCTGATGTTCGCCTCGAAGTAGGCACTACCTGAACACCTCGCCCAGAACTCCAAGCGAGCGGCAGTCGATGCGGCAGTCGCAGTGGTAGCCGAGGTATTGCAGGAGGATATCGGCGATTTCGTTGCGCACGCGGCCGCTAAGGGGCAGCATCATGCAGCCGGCGAAGTCGAGCCGGAGCAGCTCGCGCAGCTCGGCGAGCCGATCGCCGGCGAAGGGCATCAGGTCTTCGAGTGAAGGGGCGAAGCCGAGCGCGCCGCACAGTTCGAGCAGCCAGCGCAGATGATAATTGGCGAAGTCCGACGGCAGGGCGTCAAGCGTCAGGATGCTGCGCTCGCACCACTCGAAAAGCCCGTCTTCGCAGGCTCCGTCGCGTATTGTCCGGTACAGCACCTCGCTCATGAACATCGTGATCGCGTTTTTGGCGACGTTGCCGCGCAGCCCGCACAAAGGATGGGCGGCCGCGATCGAGCGCATCCTCCACAAGTCCGACTTGGAATTCTCGACCACCTCGGCGTCGATCACGCTCAAAGGCAGAAACAGCGCCATCGAGGCCCCCTTGCCCGCCGTCACTATGAAGCTGCGGCGGCCCCAGACAGGGCTCAAAGTATGCAGCACCAGCGACCTCTCGCCGGTGCGGGTCACATTCAGGATTATGAACCTGGAGGCGTGGACCATCGGCTAATACTCGGGAATGCAGGGGCTCCGGAGCGCCTGCCGGAGTTCGTCGTCGTAGCGGATGCGGATCTCCATCCCCGCCCTCTGGTAGTAGTAGCGCACCACTATCTCCTCTTCTATGAAAGGCACGATCTCGTCCTTCATCAGCCTCAGGAAAGTCTCCTTGTCCATCTCGAGGGCCTTCTCCATGGCGTCCAGTTCGGGTTTCATCGCTTCGGCCAGCCCGTCGGTCTCGAGGTCGGACTTCATCCTGTCGAACCAGGCGCGGGCGCTCGAGCGGTAGTCGAAGGTCTTGCCCATCGCGAAGGTGACGAACCCGTCGAAGTCGTCGAAATGGAAGTCGGCCACGGCGGGGATGCTCTCGTGGGCGCGCACATATTCAAGGGTGTAATGTTCGATGACCCCGTTCATCACAAGGGAATAGGTGAGGCGGCTGTACTGCTTGTAATCGAGTTCGACGTCGGGGGTGATGCCTCCGCCGTCGCGCACCGTCCTGCCGTGGGCGGTCGTGAACTCGTGGGTGAGCGAATCGGGGATGTGGCCCACGCTGCCGTCCTCGGCCCTGTGGGAATAGTCTATGGCCTGCACGCAGCGGCCGGAGGGAGTGTAGTACTTTGCGGTGGTGACCTTCATCTGGCCGCCGTAGGGCAGGTCGCGGATGCTCTGCACGAGACCCTTGCCGTAGGAGCGCTGGCCCATTATCGTGGCCCTGTCGAGGTCCTGGAGCGCCCCGGCGACGATTTCGGACGCCGAAGCGGAGGAGGAGTCGATGAGCACGATCACCTGCATTTTGGTGTCGACGGGGGCGGAGGTGGTCTTGCAGACATATGAAGAGCCTTCCTCCTTGCCTATGGCGGTAACGACTTTCGAACCCTTGGGAACGAAGATGGAAACGATCTCGACGGCTTCGCGCAGCAGGCCGCCGCCGTTGCCGCGCAGGTCCAGGACGAACTTTCGCATCCCGCACTCCTTCTTCAGGCGCTCGACCTCGGCGCGGACTTCCGCTCCCACACCTTCGCTGAATCCGGTCAGGCAGACGTAGCCCGTGCTCTCGTCCAGCATCCCCGACCAGGTGACTTCGGGCAGGTGGATGCGCTCGCGGACTATGGGGACGTCGACCGTCTCGCCGCTGCGCAACTTCTTGACTTTCAAGGTCACTTTGGTGCCGGCTTCACCGCGCATCCTCTCGCTGGACTCCGACGAGGTGAGCCCCGGAGTCGGCACGCCGTCGATTTCAAGGACCTCGTCGCCGCACTGAAGGCCGTATTTGTGGGCGGGGGAATTCTCGTAAGGCTCGTTGATGATGACGTTGCCCTGCACTTCGGGCTTGTAGATGACAGCCCCGATGCCGCCGTAGGTGTTGTGGATCATCATCTGGAGATTCTCGTTCTCTTCGGCGGGGATATACACCGTATAAGGGTCCAGCCCATCGAGCATCGCGTCCACGCCGGCCCGCTCGATGCGGTCGACGGGCAGCGAATCGACGTACGAGCGCTGCAGTTCCTTGAGTATCGCGGTATGTATCTCGGTCCACTTGCCGAGTCTGAATTCCTTCGTCTGGGCGCCTGCGCCGATTGTCGCGAGCAGCAGCGCCGCCGTCAAGATCCTTTTCATATCACCATTTGTACGGGTTCAAGTAACAAATTTAGCAAAAATGTCGGATATGCCGCAAAATGAATGCCCGCGTAATTTGCTTGCTTTGTGGGGATAATCTGCTTTCATGCTGCAGATTGTCTCCACTGATGTGCCACTGAAGGCTGTGTGAGGCTTCTTAATGGAGATAATCTGCGCCTCGAAAGCAGATTATCTCCATTAAACTCGGCTGGGCGAGGTGGTCAGGTAGCGCCGTGTGATTCGGACCTGAGCCGAATCACGGCGGGGCTTGTGCCACATCTGCAACGGATCGGGTATTTCGTTGCAGATGTGGCCGCGGCGGTGTGCTTTTGCATGGGACAGGCTCGGAAAGAGGCGAAAAATATTACCTTTGCATTATGAAAATCATTTTTGCAACCGGCAACAAAGGGAAACTGCGCGAGGCGCAGGAGATACTCGGGCCGGATTTCGAACTGGTGAGCCCCGCCGAGCTGGGCATCACCGAAGACATACCCGAAACAGGAGACACCCTGGAGGAGAATTCCCGCCAGAAAGCCGACTATCTTTATGAAAGGACAGGCCTCGACGTCTTTGCCGATGACACGGGGCTGGAGGTGGACGCACTGGGCGGCGCGCCGGGCGTTTACACGGCACGCTACGCCGCGATGCGGGCGCTGGAGCGCGGCGACGCGGCGGCGGCCGAGGCCATCGGCCACGATTTCGGGGCCAACATGGACGCGCTGCTCGAGGCGCTCGAGGGCGCCGGCGCGATGGAAAACGAAAAGCGCACCGCGCGCTTCCGCAGCGTCGTCACCTTGATACTTGACGGAGAATACCATTGCTTCGACGGCACTATGGAAGGCTGGATTGCGTCGCGGAAGGCCGGCTGCGGCGGATTCGGATACGACCCGGTGTTCATCCCCGACGCATATCCCGACAGGACCACCGCGGAACTGGGCGAGGAAGTGAAGAACGCGATTTCCCACCGCGGCAAAGCGCTGCGCGCGATGGCCGCCTGGCTCAAAGAGAACTGCAAATGAACATTCCCGGAAATATCGGACTGCAACTGAGCCCCCGCGAACTTGAGATAATGGCTCCGGCGGGCAACTTCGAGTGCCTGCGGGCCGCGATACAGGGAGGCGCGGACTCTGTGTATTTCGGCGTGGGGCACCTCAACATGCGCTCCCATTCCGCCAACAATTTCAGCGCGGAGGACCTGCCCGAGATAGTCTCGATATGCCGCGAGGCGGGTGTCAGAACTTATCTCACCCTCAACATCACTCTCTATCAGGAAGACCTGCAGCCGATGCGGGACACCCTCGACGCGGCTCTGGCGGCGGGCGTGGACGCGATCATCGCGTCCGACATCGCCGCCATCGCATACTGCCGGCAGATCGGGCTCGAGGTCCACATCTCGACCCAGCTGAGCATCTCCAACGTCGAGTCCCTGCGCTTCTACGCGCAGTTCGCCGACGTTGTCGTCCTGGCCCGCGAACTCAACCTCGACCAGGTGAAGGAGATCCACGAGGCGATAGTCCGCGAGCACATCTGCGGCCCCTCAGGGGAACTCGTGCGCATCGAGATGTTCGCCCACGGGGCGCTGTGCATGGCCGTCAGCGGCAAATGCTACCTGAGCCTGCACGCGTACGGAGCGTCCGCCAACCGCGGCGAATGCTACCAGGTGTGCCGCCGCGGCTACGAGGTCACCGACCTCGAGACAGGGTATCAGCTCAATGTCGACAACAAATACATAATGTCCCCCAAGGACCTGTGTACCATAGAGTTTATGGACCGCATCATCGAAAGCGGGGTCAGGGTCTTCAAGATCGAGGGCCGGGCCCGCAGCGCGGACTATGTCAAGCGCTGCGCCGAGGCCTACCGCCGCGCAGCCGACGCAGTGTGCGAGGGCTCATACACCGATGAACTCAAACAGGCTCTCAAGGCTTCTTTGTCCGAGGTCTTCAACCGCGGGTTCTGGGACGGTTATTATCAAGGCGCGTACCTGGGCCAGTGGAGCGACGTTTATGGCTCCCAGGCCACCAGACGCAAGGTTTACGTGGGCAAGGTCACCAACTGGTTCGACCGCATAGGGGTGGTCGAGATCACCGTCGAGACCACCGACCTGCACGCCGGCGACCGTGCTCTCGCGATGGGCGCCACGACCGGTGTCGTGGAGTTCCCCACCGACGACATGAGGGTGAATTTCAAGAGTGTGGCCGTCGCGCGCAAGGGCGAGCGCTGCTCGGTCGCCGTCGATCCGGCCCTCTGCCCCGGCGGCCGCCTGCGCCGCGGCGACAAAGTCTACGTCTGGCGCGACGCCGAGTGAGGCGAAAATTAACAGGAATTTCGTACATTTGTCAGATATGATGACAGAACAGCAAATCAACGCTATCGTGGCCTCGATGTTCGAGGGCATCGAGTTCACCGCGGAGCCCGCCGGGCTCTACGATCCGCTCAGATATATGATCGCCATCGGCGGCAAGAGGATACGTCCGAAGCTCTGCCTGACGGCGTACTCGCTCTTCAGCGACACGCCCGGCGAGGAAATCCTCGCGCCGGCGGCGGGACTCGAGGTGTTCCACACCTTCACGCTGATCCACGACGACATAATGGACAAGTCGGACATGCGCCGCGGAATGCCCACCGTCTGGAAGAAGTGGAAGGAAGACACCGCCATCCTGTCGGGCGACGTGATGCTCATCGACGCCTACAAGCGCATCGCAAAGGCGCCCGCGGCGATCCTGGACAAGGTTCTGGAACTCTTCTCGCGCACCGCGGCCGAAGTCTGCGACGGCCAGCAGTACGACATGGACTTCGAGGATCTGCCCGAGGTGCCGATGAAGGAATACGAAAAGATGATAGGCCTGAAGACCGCCGTCCTGCTGGCCTGCTCGGCCGAGATGGGCGCGCTCATCGCAGGTGCGGACGAAAAGCAGTGCAAGGCCCTCTACGACTACGGCTACCAGCTCGGAATGGCCTTCCAGGTGGCCGACGACTGGCTGGACGCCTACGGCGACGAGAAAGTCTTCGGCAAGCCCATCGGCGGCGACATCGTCAACAACAAGAAGAGCTGGCTGATCACCCGCGCGCTCGAGAAAACGCAGGACAAGCCCGCCCTGATGGCCAAGATGGCGATGGGCACCGGCACCCCCGAAGAGCGCAAGGCCAAGATCGCGGCCGTGAAGGCCGAGTACGACGCGCTCGGCGTCGCCGAAGACGCGAAGGCCGAGATCGCGCGCTTCACCGCCCTGGCGATGGACGCCGTGACTCCGCTTGAGCTCTCTTCGGAAAAGGTGGAGATGCTCCGCAATTTTGCCGACAGGCTCGTCGGGAGGGCGAAATGACGCAGTTGCAGGCAACGGTCGTAAAGAACGCGGGAAGCCATTTCCTGCTGAGCCCGCTCCCCCTGTGGGCGCCACTGCCCGCCGTCCTTCGCGGCAAAGTCCGCCTGCAAAAAGGCACCTCGACCAACCCCGTCGCCGTGGGCGACCACGTGCTCTATACTCTTCCCGAAGGCGAGGTGAGCGAGCAGAATCCCGCCACGATCACCGAGGTCCTGCCGCGCGACAATTACGTCATCCGCCGCTCGACCAACCTCTCGCGCCAGTCGCACGTCATCGCCGCCAACCTGGACCAGGCCGTGATCACCGTGAGCCTGTATTTCCCGGAAATCAAACTCCCCTTCCTGGACCGGATCCTGCTGACCTGCGAAGTCTACAAGGTGCCCGCGCTCATCGTGCTGAGCAAGGTGGACCTGTACCGCGCCGAGGCCCCCGAAGAGGTGGAGCGCTTCATCAGCATCTACGAAAGCGCGGGCTACCGCGTGCTGCAGACCTCTACCCGCACCGGCGAAGGAATCGGCGAACTGCGGGAACTCTGCCGGGACAAGGTCAGCCTGCTGACCGGCGAATCGGGGGTGGGCAAGTCGAGCCTCATCAAAGCCCTGGACCCCGGCCTGGACCCCAAGACGGGCAGCATCTCCGAGGCGCACCTGCAGGGAAAGCACACGACCTCGCTGTACGAGATGTACCGGCCGGACAGCGGCGGATTCCTGATCGACACCCCGGGTCTGCGCGGATTCGGCCTGGTGGACCTCGAGAAAGAGGAGATAGGCAAATATTTCCCCGAGATGCTCCGGGCCTCCGAGGGCTGCCGCTTCACCCCCTGCACCCACACGCACGAGCCCGGCTGCGCCGTCAAGGCGGCCGTCGAAAACGGGCTGATAAGCCCCGAAAGATATTCGTCCTACCTCGGAATGCTCGAGGAGGACGGCAAATTCAGATAAATGGACAGAACCCTCAACAAAGAGATACTGCGACTGAGCATCCCCAGCATCCTGGCGAACCTGACCGTGCCGCTGGTGGGGTTCGTTGACACCGCCATCGCCGGGCATCTGCCGCACGGGGCATCCTCCGGCACCGCCGCGTTCATCGGGGCGATCTCGATCGGCGCGATGCTCTTCAACCTGCTCTATTGGAACTTCGGATTCCTGCGCACGGGCACCGGCGGGCTCACGGCTCAGGCGTTCGGGCGGCAGGACCCGCACGACTGCGCCCGCATCTTCGTGCGCGGCGAAGGCCTGGCGCTCGCCATCTCGGCGGTCATCCTGCTGCTGCAATGGCCGTTCTTCCACCTGGTGATGCTTTTTGTGGACACCTCGTCCGAAGTGGCGCGCTACGCCGGCGAGTATTTCTTCGCCCGCATCTGGGCCGCACCCGCCACCCTGTCGCTGATGGCGTTCAGCGGCTGGTTCGTCGGGATGCAGGATTCGATGAGCTCGATGTTCAAGGACCTGGTCGTGAACGGCGTCAACATCGTCGCGAGCCTGGTGCTCGCGCTCGGCGTCGGCTCCTGGCAGGGAATGGGCTTCGTCGGAATCGCCTGGGGCACGGTGATCGCGCAATATGCCGGTCTGCTGTACTGCTGCGCGGTCGCGGCGCTGAAATACCGCAAGGTCTTCGCGACAATCGGGACCTCCGACTTCGCCCTGATATTCCGGGGGCCCGAGATCAAGGGCTATTTCAAGATGAACGCCTACCTCTTCGGCAGGTCGGTGTTCTTCATCGTCATCTACATCGGCTACACCATCATCGCCGCCACCCTGGGCGACGTGCTGCTGGCCTGCTCCTCGATCCTCATGCAGGTGCTGATGATATTCTCGTACTTCACCGACGGCTTCGCCTACGCGGGAGAGGCCCTCTGCGGACGGTTCATCGGCGCCCGGGACTCCGTGATGATGCGCCGCACAGTGCGCTACGTGTTCGTCTGGAGCATGAGCATCGCGGTCGTGTTCATCGCGCTGTACGCGGGCCTGTCCACTCCCCTGACGAGGCTCCTGACCGACGACGCCGCGGTCGTCGACACCTGCAGGACCTACCTTCCCTGGTTGCTGCTGATGCCCCCGCTGGGCTGCGCGGCCTTCACCTGGGACGGCATCTACCTGGGCGCGACGGCCTCCAAGGGCATCTGCCTGTCGATGATGTGGGCGGCGGTGGCGTTCTTCGCGGTCTGGACAGCCGGGAAGCTCGCCCTCGGGCCGGAACCCGGGACGCTGATGCACGTGCTGATGGCGGCCTATTTCGCCCACCTGGCGGCCCGGACGGTCTGCCAGAGCGTCCGATACCGCAGGGACGTTGTGGCGGCAATAAAATAATAAGTAAATTTGCAAAGTATGAAAAAGAGAAAGACTTCAGATACAAGACAGCACCGCCGCAAGCGCGCGGGCAAGAAAATATTCCCCCAGTTCGTGGGAAAAGTGCAGATGACCCGCGAGGGCTTCATCTTCGTGATAGTCGACGGGCAGGACGACGACATCTTCGTCAAGGCGTCCAAGACCCGGCACGCGTTGGACGGCGACAAGGTCCGCGTGGCCGTGACCAAGGCGGCGAAAACCGGCCGCGGAGGCCGTCAGGACAGCCGCCGGGAGGGCGAGGTGGTCGAGATAGTCGAGCGCTCGCGCCGTCCGTTCGTGGGAGTGTACCACACCGTCGGCGCCCAGGGCTGGGTGCTGATGCAGAGCCGCTCGATGCCCTACGACATCCGCGTCGACGTGGAGCAGGCGGCCGAAATGGGCGCGCAGAAGGGAATGAAGGTGACCGCCGTCGTCGACGGCTGGGAGCGCGGCGAAGTGACCCCAGCCGGCCACATCACCGACGTGCTGGGCGAGATCGGCGCCAACGAGACCGAGATGCACGCCATCCTGGCGGAGTTCGGGCTCCCCTACAGGTTCGAACCCGAGGTCGAGAACGCCGCCGACGCAATCTCGGAAGAGATCACCCCCGACGACCTCAAGGGCCGAAAGGATTTCCGCGACACCCTGACCTTCACCATAGACCCCGCAGATGCCAAGGACTTCGACGACGCGCTGAGTTTCAAGCCTTTGCAGAACGGCAATTACGAGGTCGGCGTGCACATCGCCGACGTGTCGTGGTATGTCCGGCCCGGCTTCCCCGTCGACAGGGAGGCGCGAGAGAGGGGCACCTCGGTGTACCTTGTGGACCGCACCGTGCCGATGCTCCCCGAGAAACTCTGCAACAAGCTCTGCTCGCTTCGCCAGGGCGAGGACAAACTGACCTTCAGCGCCGTCTTCGAGATCACCCCGAAGGCCGAGATCAAGAGCCGCTGGCTCGGCCGCACCGTCATCCGCTCCGACGCCCGCCTCGACTACGGTCAGGCGCAGCAAATAATAGATGAGGCGGCAAGCGGCTCCGCCCCAGTCGCTCCGGCAGCAGCCCCTGAGCAGTCAGGCTCGCTCCGTCCCTCCGCTCGGTCTCTTCAGACAAATGCCTGCTCAGGGGCTCAGCCTGCGCTTGGTGGGGCAGAGCCGCTCCAGGAGGCCATCAGTGTCCTCAACGCCCTGGCGGGCAAACTGAAGAAGAAGCGCTTCAAGGCGGGGGCGATCGACTTCGACAGGCCGGAGATGAAGGTGGAGGTGGACGCCGAAGGCAAGCCCGTGAAAGTTTACCAGAAATTCTCGACCGAGGCGAACTTCCTCATCGAGGAATTCATGCTGCTGGCGAACCGCACGGTGGCGGAATTCGTCGCTACCGGCGGCAAGATGAACGCGGTGGCGGCCAAGAACGCCAAGACCTTCGTGTACCGCATACACGGCGAGCCCAACGACGAGAAACTCGCCTCGCTCAAAGTCTTCGCCGGCACCTTCGGCTACAAGATGGAAGAATTCGGGCAGGGGCGCGCGGCGGCGACTTCGCTGAGCGAACTGCTCCATAAAGCCAAGGGCAAGCCCGAGTTCGGAGCGTTCGAGAACCTCGCTCTGAGGGCAATGGCGAAGGCCGTCTACAGCACCGACAACATCGGCCACTACGGCCTGGCGTTCAAGTTCTACACCCATTTCACCTCCCCCATCAGGCGCTACCCCGACCTGATGGTCCACCGCCTGCTGGCCTCGTACCTCCAGAACGGAGAATCAGCAAACGCCGACAAGATGCAGCAGGAGTGCCTGCACGCGTCCGAACGCGAAGTGCTCGCGGCCGACGCCGAGCGCACCAGCGTCAAATACAAGGTCGTCGAATTCATGCAGGACAAGGTGGGACAGGAGATGGAAGGCTGCATCTCGGGCATCACCGAATGGGGAATGTACGTCGAGGTGGACGAGACCCACATCGAGGGCATGATCCCTCTGCGCGAGATCCATTCCGACTTCTACGATTTCGACGAAGAGCACTACCGCCTGGTCGGGCGCCGCACCCACAAGGTGTTCCGCCTGGGCGACCGCGTGCGCATAAAAGTAGCCGCCACCAATCTGGAGCAGCGGCTGCTTGATTACGAACTGGTCGAAGAGAAAAAGACGGCGCGCACCTAGGGGTGCGTCGTCAGCATTTTCATCCGTCCCTGAGGTTCGACCTTGAGGTCTTCGCGCATCAGCAGCGCGGCCTCGCCGGCCTTCAGAGCAGTCCCGTTGACCTTTCCGCACCCTTCGGTGCAGATCACTATCAGGAATTCAGAGTCCACGGCGGCCTCGTAAGGAGCGTCGACGTCCAGCAGGTCCGTCGTGAAATACGGGCACTGCGCCAGCCTCACGGCCTCGTTCGCGCGGGGCTCGTAATGAGTGCGGTAGTCGGGCAGCACGGAGTAGTCGATGGCGTCCTTGGCCTGCTCGGTGTGGAGCTGGCGGGGCTTGCCGTCGAGTCCGGGACGATTGTAGTCGTAGATGCGGTAGGTGATGTCGGAAGTCTGCTGGATTTCAGCCAGATAACAGCCTCCGCCGATGGCGTGGATGCGGCCGGCGGGCAGGAAGAACACGTCGCCGGGAGCGACGTCGTAGCGGTCCAGGACCGACACGATCTCGTCCTTGGCCACCAGCTCGACATACTTTTCGGGGTCGATCGGGGTCTTGAGGCCGCTCAGCAGATGCGCGCCTTCGCCGGCTCCGATGACGTACCACATCTCGGTCTTGCCCTTGCAGCCGTGGCGCCTGGCGGCAAGTTCGTCGTCAGGGTGCACCTGGATCGACAGGTCCTTGTGGGCGTCGATGAACTTGATGAGCAGGGGGAATTCGCCCGGCCATATGTCCGTTATCTTCTTGCCGGCGTCGGGGCCTTCCGCGACCTCCGACTCGTTGCCGGGGACACCTGACAGAACCCAGTTCTCGGTGCCCCAGACAAGAGTTTTGAGGATAGGTTTGAATTTGTACATGCTAGATCAGAGGTTCGGCAGTCATCGCCTCGGGCTGAGGGATGCCCATCAGTTTGAGGATGGTGGGGGCGACGTTGCACAGGGCGCCGTCCTTGACGGACTCCACGCCTGCATTGATGACGATGAACTGGACCTCGTTCAGGGAGTGGGCGGTGTTGGGGGTGCCGTCCTCGTTGACCGCGTAGTCGGCGTTGCCGTGGTCGGCGGTCAGCAGGACCGCGTAACCGTGGGCGATCGCGGCGGTGACGACCTTCTCGACCAGCGAGTCGATGGTCTTCACGGCCTTGCAGATGGCCTCGTACACGCCTGTGTGGCCGACCATGTCGCCGTTGGCGAAGTTCAAGATGATGGCGTCCTCCTTCTCGGACTCGATGGCCTCGACGAGCTTTTCGGCCACCTCGGGGGCGCTCATCTCGGGCTGGAGGTCGTAGGTCGCGACCTTCGGGCTGGCGACCAGGATCCTGTCCTCGTTCTCGAACGGGGTCTCGCGGCCGCCGTTGAAGAAGAAGGTGACGTGGGCGTATTTCTCGGTCTCGGCGATGCGCAGCTGGCGCTTGCCGGCCTTGGCGAGCGTCTCGCCCAGGGTGTCCTTGACGGTCTCCTTGTCGAAGAGGATGTGCAGGCCCTGGAAAGAAGCGTCGTAGGGGGTCAGGCAGCAGTAGTGCAGGGGGATGGTGTGCATCCCCTGCTCGGGCATGTCGTTCTGGGTCAGGACGGCGGTGAGCTCGCGGGCGCGGTCGTTGCGGAAATTGTAGAAAATGACGGCGTCGCCTGCCTCGAGTTTGGCGACGGGCTTGCCGCCTTCGGTGATGACGACGGGCTTGATGAACTCGTCGGTGACGTCGGCGTCATAACTTGCCTGGATGGCGTCCAGGGCGTGCTCGAACTCGGCGCCCTTGCCTTCGACTATCATGTCGTAGGCCTGCTTGACGCGGTCCCAGCGCTTGTCGCGGTCCATCGCGTAGAAGCGGCCGCAGACCGTGGCCACCTTGCCCGTGGTGGCGGCCATCTTCTCTTCGAGTTCCTTCACGAAGCCGTAGCCGCTGCGGGGGTCGCAGTCGCGGCCGTCCATGAAGCAGTGGACGTAGACATCCTCCAGACCCATGTTCTTCGCCTCGGCGAGGAATTCATACAGGTGGTTCAGGCTCGAGTGGACTCCGCCGTGGCTGCAGAGGCCGAAGAAGTGGAGTTTCTTGCCGGAGGCCTTGACATAGTCGTAGGCGGCCTTGATCTCGGCGTTCTGCAGGAGCTTGTGCTCGCGGCAGGCGATGTTGATCTTGACGAGGTCCTGATAGACCACGCGGCCGGCGCCCAGGTTCATGTGGCCGACCTCGGAGTTGCCCATCTGGCCGTCGGGCAGGCCGACGTATTCGCCGCAGGCCTGCAGGTGGCTGAAGGGATATTTTGCACGCAGGGAGTCGATGAAGGGCTGGCCCTGGGTGTAGATTGCGTTGCTGTGGTCGTGGCGTCCTTCGCCCCAACCGTCCAAAATCATCAGAAGTACTTTTCTGTCCATAACTTATTATATTATTTGAGCCCGCGCGCGCGAAGGAGCGCGCCGGAATCGGGATCTGCACCACGGAAACGCCTGTACAGGGTCATAGGCTCCTCGCTGCCGCCCATCTCGAGGATGTTGTGGCGGAAGCTCATCGCGGTCTCGGCGTCGAATATGCCTTTCTGCTTGAAGAGTTCGTAGGCGTCCTTGTCCAGGACCTCGGCCCAGAGGTAGCTGTAGTAGCCTGCGCTGTAGCCGCTCGAACCGAAGATGTGGTTGAAGTAGGTGCTGCGGTAGCGGGGGATGATCTTGTCGGTCAGGCCCATCTCGGCCGCGGCCTTCGCCTCGAAGCTCTCGACGTCCACACCCTCGATCGAGGTCAGTTCGTGCCACTTCATGTCCAGGATGCTGGCGGCGCAGAGTTCGCCGGTCACGAAGCCCTGGTTGTGGTTCGCCGCGGCCTGTACCTTGGCGACGAGTTCGGCGGGAATGACCTCGCCGGTCCGGTAATGGAACGCGTAGGTGGCGAGCACCTCGGGTTCGAAGGCCCAGTTCTCGTTGATCTGGCTGGGCAGTTCGACGAAGTCACGCTTGACGGCGGTGCAGCTCACTCCCTGGTAGTGGCACTGGCTCAGCAGGCCGTGCAGGGCGTGGCCGAACTCGTGGAACATCGTCTCGACCTGGTCGATCGACAGCAGCGAGGGCTTGTCGCCCTGAGGCAGGTTGAAGTTGCCCACGTTGACGATGACAGGACGGATGTTCAGGCCCTCGGGGGTGATGTACTGGGGAGTGAAATTCTCCATCCAGGCACCTGCGCGCTTGATGTCGCGGGTGAAGTAGTCGGTGATGATGACGCCGATGAGCGACCCGTCGGAGTCGGTGACCTTGAAGGCCTCGGCCTCGGGATGATAGAGCGCGACGTCCTTTATGGGCTCGAAATTCAGGCCGTACAGGCGGTGCGCGTTGCCGAACACGCCCTTGTCACGCACGTTCTCCATCACGAAGTACTCCATCACCTCGGACTCGTCGAGCGCATAGCGGGCGCGGCGGACCTTCTCGGCGTAGTACATATAGTCCCAAGGCTGGATCGTGGAACCCCCGGGCAGCACGCCCGCGGCGATGTCCTCGTCCATCACCTTCTGCATGTCGGCGATCTCCTCGGCGGCACGAGCCATCGCGGCGTCCATGATGCCCGCGAGGAACTCGTCCACGACGGCGGCGCTGCCGGCCATCTTGTTGTGCAGGATCTGGTCGGCGGGGCTGTCGTAACCCATTATGTGGGCCTTCTCGATGCGCAGTTCCATTATGCGCAGCACGGTGGCCTTGTTGTCGTTCTCATTGCCGTTGTTGCCGCGCTGCGAGTACAGGCGGAACATCTTCTCGCGCAGGGCCCTGTCGGGCTCGACCGCCATCATGTCGTAGTACTTGGCGACGGACTCCCCTATCTCGGCCTTGTAGGCGTTGCTCTCGGCGAGCAGGTGGTTGCCGAAGGTCAGGGCGAGGGCGGCGAGTTCGGAGTTGATCTCCTTGAGCCGGGCCTGCTTCTCAGCGTCCAGGCCGACGCCGTTCTCCTCGAACGCCTCGTAATATCCCTTGAGGAGCATCTGCTGCTCGCGGGTCAGGGCGCTCTGGTCGGCATCGTAGACGGCCTTGACCCTGTCGTACAGGGCGGCGTTCATATAGATGGAGGATGAGTGGTCGGAAATCAGAGGGGTGGCCTCCTCGACTATGGCGTTGATCTCGTCTGTGGCGCAGCTTTCGCTGACGTTGTAGAGCACGCCCTCGACGCGGCCGAGGATCTCCCCGCTGTTATCCAGGGGAACGATGGTGTTTTCGAATGTGGGAGCTTCCTCGCAGGCGATGATGTCGGCGATTTCCTCGTTCTGCTGCTCTATGCCGGCCTTGATGGCGGGCATATAGTCTGAATACTCGATCAGGTCGAAGTTGGGGATGCCGTAGGGATTGGACCATCCGGAGAGGAAGGGATTCTCGCGGCAGGATGTGAATGCGATTGCCATTGCGGCGAACAATAAGACTTTTTTCATTTGTTAATTGTAAAGGGGTGAGCCGTCGTCGGAATAGACGAAATCGGCCGCGGAATTGACTGTGAACTGGATTGAACCCTGATAGAGGCTGAGCACGCCCGTGACGTCTATCTTGCGGCTGCCGTCGAGCACGTCCTCGGGGATCTCGTAGTCGCAGAACTTGCAGTAACCGCTGGTGCGGATCTGGATCTCGGTCGAACCCATCGTGAAGTACTGGCTCACGCTGTAGGCGGCCTTCTCGATGCCGGGATAGGTTCCGTCACCCTTGAGGTCACCGACGGTCAGGTCGGCGCCGCCCTCCGTCTTGGCGTAATCGCTGCCCGAACCCACCTTGCAGCTGTCCCAGAGGCCCGCGAGCAGATACTCCTTCATCTTGGTCTCGCTCATCGCCAGGGTGGTGACGCCGTGGGTCTTGCCGTACTGGGTGTCGACACCGTTGGAGTCGCTCAGGAAGATGCGGTTGGTGTAGGACTTCTTGTTCTGGTTGGAGTCCAGATACAGGAGGACGAAGATCTCGTCGGCATACTTCAGGCCCTTCAGGGTCACGAGCTTGCCCACGTATTCGTTGGTTTTCTGGGTGTCCGTCTGGGCATCGGGCAGGGAGCCTTCCGCAACCACGACGGGGGTGACGGGCTGCAGGTCGGCGGGGTTGCCGCGCAGCACGTGCTTGTCGATGAGCATCGCAATCTCCATATAGGAGGTCTCGTACTCGCCGGAGGGGTCGCTGAAGCCCACCTGGGTCATTCCCATTCCTCCGTAGTTGCCGGTCTTGTAGCCGTACATTCCGAGGGTCAGGCCGTCGAGCTTGATATAGAGGGTCTGGCCGGGCAGGTAGTCGTTGTAGAGGCCGTTCTTGCCTATCTTGATCTCCATTCCGCCGGTCTCGTCCTGGATGAACAGGCTCTTGTAGAAGTTGCCGGGCTGGTCGGTGCTGCTCACGCGGCCCTTGATGTAGGCGCCCTTGAGGATGTCCTTGTCGCCGGGCATCTTGTAGGGCTTGCCGGGAGTGTACTGGGCGGCGAGTTCGGCGATCGTGATGATGTTGTCGAAGTCGGCGTCAGTGTAGTATTTGTATGCCGCAGGATCGTCGTAATTGAAGGTTACGACGGGCTGGAATTCCTCCTTCAGGCTCTGGCAGGAAACGAGGGCGCACAGGGCGGCCGCTATAAGAATTGACTTTTTCATATGCTTAGAATCTGAAATAGAGGTTCAACATATAGTTCGCGCCCTGCATATAGAAGTACTTGGGGTCGAACCTGTAGTAGCGGTCGTAGCCGGAGCTCTTGATCAGGCGGGTCTGCTCGTAGCCGCCGGTCTTGATGCCGCGGTTGTTGAGCATGTTCTTGACCTCGAGGCTGAATCCGAACTGGTACTGGCGGTTGATGTACCAGCTCTTGCCTATGCTGCAGTTGAGCAGGAAGGCGGGGTCGAACTCCTCCTGGGCCGCCATATACATCACCTCGGCGGGGCTCTCGACTCCGTCGGCTCCGCTGCAGGCGAAGGTGGTGCGGTACAGGGGGTTCATGTCGAGGTAGGAGTGGGCGAAATACTGGCCGTTGATCTCGAAGAACCAGTAGTCGTAGCGGTAGTTCAGGGCCAGTTCGGCGGCCAGCTGAGGGGTGGAAGGCACATAGTGCTTCTGCCACTTCTCGACGATGTAGCCGTCGGCGTCCTGGTCATAGACGGGAGTGTCGCCGCTGTACGAGATGATCTTGTATACGGGGTGGCTCATCCAGTAAGGGACGTCCTCGTCGCGGATGACCTCGGCGCTGTTGTCCACGGTCTGGACCATATGGGGAGTGCTGGTGTAGATGTATTCGCCCCAGCTGAGCACGCCGGACACCGTCAGGCCGCTGATCGGGGTGGGCACCTTGACGCCCAGCTCGACGCCCATGTGCCTCTGGTCGATGCCGGTCATCGCGAAGTTGGTGAAGCTCTGCTGGCTGTCGTCGTAGAAGCTCATCACGTCGGTCTGGTCCATTATCTTGGTGTAGAAGCCGGTGACGCGGGCGCTGTAGCCGTTGGCGCTGTACTGGTAGTTCAGGTCGGCCGACAGGGTCTTGACGGTGGTCAGGCCGTCGATGATGTCGTTGCGGGTGCGGGCAGAGATGAACGCCTGGCTGAAGGTGGGGGCGTCGTTGAACCAGCCCACGTTGGCTGAAATCCTGTGGCCGCCCTGGATGGTGTAGGCGGCGGCCGCCTTGGCGGAATAGGTGAAGAATCCGCGCTTCTCGGAAAGTCCCTTGGAATTGTCGGGGAAGAGGCCCTTGCGCATCAGTCCCTCGCGCCAGAAGCCTTCATAGCCGGCGCTCAGGGCCACGTTGGCGCTGAGTCCGTCCTTGGAGAACGCCTCGTTCGCCCAGACCTTGGCCTTGCGCACGTGAGCGTAGTAGTCGTAGCCGTATTTCTGGCCCTTGACGATCTTCTGGGCCTCGCCGTGCTCGAGATAGTAGTCGAGGTCGTTCTGGATCTTGGTCTGGTCGGCGGCGAAGTCGCGCTCGGCGAACTGGTCGACGTTGAGGTAGTACTGTCCGCCCAGCAGGTCGGCTATCTTCTTGTAGTTCTCGGTGCGGTTGATCTTGAACGAAGCGCCTCCTGTCATCGTGAAGGACCTGCTCTGACGCCACTTGAAGTTGCCGGCGAGATTGAGGTCCTGCTGGTCCACGTGGCGCTCCTCCAAGGCATATTTGCTGCGGCCGTCGGGGTTGTTGTAGTTGACGTTGTACAGGCGGTCCCAGTTCAGGTGCTGGTAGTTGGCGTACGAGGAGTAGCTGGGGTTCCACATCTCGGCGGCCCAGGCGGCCTTCTCGTCGTTTGAGCGGTTGTAGTCCTCGTCCTCGAGGTAGGAGTAGGAGGGCAGGTTGCGGTAGTAGTCCGGGCGGGGGTCCATCGCGTCGTACCAGTCGAGGGCGGTGTAGCCGTTGTAGCCGAAGCGGTACAGCAGGGTGGCCGAAGCCTTGAAGTCGTCGGTCGGGGTGAAGTCGTACTTGAGGGCGACAATGGGCTCGAAGGTCTTGCGCACGCGGGAGTTGCGCACCTTGCCGTTCTGGTAGCCCCAGTTGCTGTTGTACATGTTGTCGCCCATCAGGTCATAGACCTCCTGGGTGCTGGCGTTCTGGGCGCCGCGCTCGCCGGGGGTGGCGAAGGCGATCAGGGCCAGCTTGTGCTCGTCGCTGATCTTCTTCTCGACACCGGCATAGAATGCCAGGGACTTGTAGTAGAGTCCCTCGACCCAGTCGTTGCCGCCCAGACGGGCGCTGACGTTGATAGCGTAGCTCCAGCCGTTGTCGAGCTGGCCCGAGGCGTAGTTGGCCATCAGGCGCAGGCGGTACAGGGCCGAGTTGGTCAGCACGCTGAAGCGCCAGCCGGGACGCACGCTCGAGGGGACGGCGAAGATGTTGGTCACTCCGCCGTAACCGCCGATTCCGTAGTCGGAGGCCTCGAGTCCCATCGTGGTCTCTTTGGAGCGCATGGCCTCGTTCAGGCCGCTCCAGAGGCTGAAGGGGGAATATCCGGTGATGGCGTCGTTCATCCTCACTCCTGCCAGATAGACGTCCTGGGCCTCGGAGTTGTAGCCGCGGTTCTTGAAGCGGATGGCGCTGAAGCCGTAGCCGGCGACGTTGCTGTAGACGTCGTTGGATCCGAACAGGATGGTGGGGCTGTCGGAGTAGCCGCTGTCCTGGAGGTCGAATTCGGCGAAATTGCTGTCGTCAAGGTCTTCCTTGACCTGCTGCGAAGGGGTCAGGGTTACGAACATAAGGTCGCGCATCAGTCCCTTCTCGACGATCACGTTGACCTCGGTGGAGGTGTAGTCGGACGCCTCGACGGACAGGGTGTACCTGCCGTCCTGCAGGCCTTCGAAGAGGAAGGCGCCGTCTTCGCCGGTGCGGGCGCTGAGCACCTGCTCGCCGTCCTGGAGCAGGACGACCGACGCGCCCGTGATGGGCACGCGCCCCGCACGGTTCACGACCGATGCCCTGATGCCGCCGGTCAGGCCCTGGGCCATCGCGCCGACTGCTACGAGCAGCGCGGCGGCTATGGTAATGGCTTTTCTCATTTGCTTATAACGATATAGGTTGGATAATGGTCAGAATAGCCTCCGATGAAGGCGCCATTGCTGAATGTTCTGAAAGGCTGGTCCTTGTACTGGCCGGTCTGCTGCACCATGAAGGGCTTGTTGAACACGCGGCCGTAGTACTTTTTCTTCACGATCGGCTGGATCTTGAATCCGCCGTCGGGGGCGACGGCGAGGTTGTAGTTGACCTGCTCGATGTCGTAGATGTTCCACTCGCCCTGGTATGCGAGCGAGCCGTAGCCGTCGGCGAGCATCGTCTCGTAGGGGTCGAAGAAGTCCTCTGGGGTCATCTCTTCGATCGTGGCGCGCCCGTGCAGCCAGACTTTCTGGCTCTCGTCGGTGGGGTTGTCGTTCATGTCGCCCATCACGACGATCTTGATGCCGGGATACTTCTGCTCCATCATCCGGCTGTGGTCGTAGATGATCTCGCAGCAGCGGGAGCGCAGGTCGCTGCCCTTGCCGCCCAGTCGGGACGGGGTGTGGGTGACGTAGAACGCGAACTGCTCGCCCTCGATCAGGCCGTGGACCATCAGGATGTCGCGGGTGCGGAAGTAGTCCTGCGCCGCCTGGTCCAGGGTGATGGCCACCTTGGTACCCTCGAAGGTGAAGGGGATGCTCTCGGAGTCCAGATAATCGAACTTGTTCGGGTCGTAAAGCAGCGCCACGTCCACTCCGCGGCGGTCGGGACCGTCATAATGGACTATCTGATAGTTGGCGTCAGCGATCTGGGGATCGCTCACCAGGTCTTCGATGACCAGGCGGTTCTCGATCTCGCTGATGCCCAGGATCGTGTGGTACGCGCCGTTGTCGTCGCGCATCGCGCGGATGACCTTGGCCATGTTGGAGACCTTCTTGTCGTACTTGGCCTGGGTCCATTTGTTCTTGCCGTCCGGCAGGAACTCCTCGTCGTTCTTGGCGGGGTCGTTATAGATGTCGAACAGGTTCTCGAGGTTGTAGAACCCGATGACGTGGCTGTGCCTGCGGCCTGCGTTTGCATTGGTGCAACCCAGCAGGACAAGCGTCACGGCGGCGATGTACAGAATTCTTTTCATCGTGATTGGTTATTTGTTTGAACTCCACCAGGAGTGGACCGACGACTCGACCTTCGCGGCCACCTGGGCGCCCACGCGGGAATCCAGGCCCGGGAAGAAGTCGAATCCCGTCTTGCTTTCCAGGTCGTCGATGCTCATCGACTGCTGCATTATGGCGCTGTCGTCGTAATATTCGTGCTTGAAGTAGAATCCGATGGCGGTGTAGCCGCCGGTCGAGCCGGTGTCGGCGATGGTGCCGCCCTTCTTGTAGCCCAGCAGGGCCTTGAAATAGCCCACGGGGACGGTGATCTTCTTGCCCTCGTTGTCGGTGGCGTAACTGCTGCTGCCGACGATGTCGGCGCCCGTCACCACGTACAGGGTGTCGAACTTGTAGCTCCAGTCGCGCACATAGCCTTCGAGCGAGGCCCAGGCGTGCTCGTTGAGCTCGCCCTTCTGGGGGGTCATGTTGGTGCCGTAGAAGGTGGATTCGTTGGCGGTGTAGCGGTCGGCCGAGGGGAGCTGATGCCCGCGCTCGTAGCCTCCGCGATAGGCGCTGTAGATGACGGACTGGTAGGCCTTGGGGACCTTGGGGTCAAGGCCCCAGGCGTTTGTGCGGGAGCCGCTGCCGATGAGGCTCTTGTTGAGCGGGTAGGCCACCCAGACGGCGATCTTGGCGTCGGCGTCGAGATAGAAGGAGTAGTTGCGGCCGCTGTATTTGC
>R15__coassemble_507_pt1 | contig 32773 bp, 16 predicted proteins | sample R15__metabat2_high_PE_004 | metagenome-assembled genome bin R15
AGTAGCATCCGCCCAGAAGACCCCCGCCCTGTTCGAGGCCTTCGGCGAGGCTGTCGAGAGCCTGGGCGGATGCTACTACACCGCTGAGGACGTCAACACCTGCGTCGAAGACATGAACCAGGTGATGCACAAGACCCAGTACGTGGTGGGACGCGAAAACGTCAGCGGCGATCCCTCGCCCTTCACCGCCTACGGAACCTTCTGCGGCATCAAGGCCATCGCCAAGAAGCTCAACGGCACCGATGACCTGCACGGGGTCAAGATCGCCCTCCAGGGCCTCGGCCACGTCGGTTTCGACCTCTGCCACCAGCTCTACGAGGCCGGCGCAGACCTCATCGTCTCGACCCACTCCAACCGCAAGAACATGGCGGTCGCAGTCGAGCAGTGGGGCGCCAAGGAAGTCACCGACGAGGAACTCTACGGCGTGGAGTGCGACATCCTCTCGCCCAACGCCCTCGGAGCCACGATCAACTACGACACACTCCCCCTGCTGAAGTGCCGCGCCGTCGCCGGTGCCGCCAACAACCAGCTGCTGGACGAGGAGTGCGGCCGCATCCTCAAGAGCAAGGGCATCCTCTACGCCCCCGACTTCATCATCAACGGCGGCGGCGTCATCAACGCTGCCCAGGAAGCCTTCACCGTCTACAACAAGGAGAACGTCCTGAAGCAGGTCGAGAACATCTACAACACGATCACCTGGATCCTGGACGAGTCCGCCTCCACCGGAGTGCCCGAGGGCGTCATCGCCCGCGAGTTCGCCGAGAACCGCATCAAGAACGGCCTGAAATAGCAGGCAGAAAAAAATGCACCCCGCGGCGATCCGCAGGGTGCGTAAAATAAAAACGCCCGCAGGCAACTTCCTGCGGGCGTTTTACATTAGTCAACGATGTTGAGCGTGACGTTAAAGGGATGACCCTTGATCATATTCTTGGAAGTGACCTTCTCGCCTGCGACGACGTTGTCCGGGTTGGTGCCGAACACAAGCGCGCCGGTGCAGTACAGATCCTCGTAGATGACCTCGGGCTCGGTCTGGAACCACCAGTACAGATGGCCGGTATCCCAGTGGCAGGCGTCGCCGTTGCCGTCGACCCACTGGCCCTGGCCGTAACCGACGGTCCAGATGTCAGTGCTCGGGGTCACGCCGTCACCCTGCAGAGGATAGAAATCAGTCGTCGACAGCTCATAAACCTGAGCGCCGAGGATGTCGGCGAGGAAACTGGTGTCGAACTTGAGGTAGCCGTATGCCCAGGCGCCGTCGGCCTGTGAAATGGAATAAGTCGCCTCGAAGTTGAAGCCGTCGCTGTCGATGCTCCAGGTGACGGGGGCCCAGCTGAGTTCGTTGAAATCCCAGTCCTTGAGGTAGGCGCTGCCGCTGTAATCGCTCACGCCGGGAGTCTCGTCCCAGTCATAGGTGATGTCGGCCGACGAGAACTTGATGTTGACGATGAAGTCGTAGGAAGTTCCGTTGGACTCGATCACGCACTTGCTGGTGATGGTCTTGCCGGCAGCCAGGGCGACGTTGGAAGGATTGGTGCCGATGATGAACCAGCCCTTGTATTCGTCGAACAGGGTGTACTCGTCGTTGTCGTCCCAGCCGTAGTCGTAGGTGATGGTGTTGCCGCTCTTGTCTTCCTTGTTGCCCCAGGCATACCACTGCCAGTAGGCGGAGCCGGAGCTCCAGTCGGCGGAATAGCTGTCGGCGTCAAGCCACATTCCGGGCTTGTAGGAAGTCATCTCTTCGACGACGCTCCCGTCGGGCTCGAGGGCATAGAAGGAGTCCTCGTCCAGCTGGGCGACGAAGTCGTCGAGGAATGCGTTGATGTCGCTAAGGGGCATCGTGAAGTGACCGATCTCCCAGTCACCGTTGTCGACGGCGACCTCGGTGTCGACGTTGACATTGATGATGATCTGGGTGCCTTCGGCCTTCCAGGAGTAGGTATGCACGCTCGCTGCGTCACCATAGGTCAGATTGCCGCTGCCGCCGTACTCGGTGACGGGATCGGGAATCACGATGGGGACGTCCGGATTGGCATCCTGGGCGCAACTCGCAAGCGCGAGAGCGGCCACTGCGCAGAAAAATATAGTCTTTTTCATATCGTTTGCTGATTAATAACCGGTGTTCTGCTTGAGGTTGGAGTTGGTGTTCAGAGCATCCTGAGGGATGGGGAACAGGGCGGTGTGGCCGTCGGGGATGGCCTCGTGGTTGAACCAGTTCTTGGTCGAGAAGGTGCCGAAGCGGATCATCTGCTGGCGGCGCAGGCCTTCGAGAGCGAACTCCCAGCCCCACTCGTCATACATTCCGCCCAGATACACGATGGACGCGTCCTGGCCGCTCTGGACAGGAGTCTGGGAAGCCTCGAGCTGGGCGGCGTATGCCGACCAGTCGTGGGTGGCGTCGCACTCGGTCCACATGGCATAGGTGAGGTCGCCCCAAGGGAGCAGGCCATAGACCATCTTGGTGTCGGCCTTGAGGTCGGCGAGGGTGATGTCGGGAGCCACACGGGCGCGGACGGCGTTGACATAGTCGACGGCTTCGCTCTCCCTCTGGCCAAGACGGAGAAGGCACTCCGCGGCGGTCAGATAAGCCTCGGCGAGACGGTAGTACGGGAAGTCGTTGCCCCAGTAGAACTCGGTCTCGGTGTCGGCCTCGAACTTGGCCTGGCGCAGACCGAAGTCGATGCTGGTCATGGACTCGCCGGCGTCGCTCTTGCTGGTCAGCGAAGGCAGGTAGTTGAGGTTGGTCCACACGATGCTTCCGTCAGAGGCTTCGGCGGGGCCGTACATCCAGGTCTTCTCGAAGCGAGTGTCGCCGGGCTGGTAGGTGTTGATGAACTGAGGGTTGGCGCAGCTTCCGCCCCAGCACTGGTAAGACCAGCCGAAATAGCTGCGGGACACGGGAGGATACCACTTCGCGTTCTGGCAGAAGTTGTGTCCGCCGGCGGCGTACACAGCGTCGTAAGGGAGGGCGAAGATGACCTCGCTGTTGCTCGAGTTCAGGTCGACCTTGAAGTTGTCGGAGAAGTCGGCGGACAGGGTGTAAGGTCCGTTGTTGATGATGTCCTCGGCAAGCGCGAGGGCCTTGTCGTAGTTCTTTTCGCCCACATAGACCTCGGAATTGAGGTACACGCGCATGAGGGTCATCTCGGCGCTCCAGTAGTTGAGCCTGGTGTAGGTCGAGGAGTTCTTCTCTTTGCTGAGCTGGCCGCCTTCGATGGCTTCCTTGAGCGAGCTGACCACGAACTCATACACTTCCTTGCGGGTGTTGTAGACGGGGACCTCGTCAGAGAAGGAGGTCACGATGGGGACGTTGCCGTGGGTGTCCAGGAGGATCGAATACCACAGGGCGCGCAGGGCCTTGAGTTCGGCGACGGTGGCGTCCTTGTCTTCGCCCAGGGGGAGCTCGTCGCTCTCGATCTGGCCGAGCACGCGGTTGGTCGTGTTGATGCCGCTGAAGCAGGACTCATAGGTGTTCCAGGGCTGCCATTCCTCGGCGTCCCAGGTGTGTTTGTGCATACGCTGGTAGGTTCCGCCGTCGTCCCAGCCGTTGGGGCGCACGGGGGTGATCACCACGTCGGCGGGTTCCTCGAGGGCGTCGAAGAGTCCCTGCCAGTCAAAGAAATAAGCAAGGTCGGCATACGCACTCGCGAGGAATGCGGTGATGTCCTGCTCGGAAGGAGTGAAAGTCTCCTGTGCAATCTCGGAGTAGACCTCCTCGTCAAGGTTGAAGCAGCCGGTGAGCATCGTCATCGAGGCCGCCAGAGCCAAAGCTATATGTTTGATACTTTTCATAGAGCGCATGATTTAGAAGGTTATGTTGACGCCGAAGGTATACGAACGGATGGTAGGATACTTGTCGCGGTCGTCGGTGCCCGGGTCATAACCGTTGTCGCCGTAGGAAACGCGGATTTCAGGATCGAGTCCGGTGTATCCGGTGATGGTGGCGAGATTGTGGACGGTGCCGTAGAAGCGGACGTTCTTGACAATCTTGTTGTTCTTGATGGGAAGGGTGTAGCCCAGGGTCACGTTGTCGATCTTCCAGTAGTCGCCGTTCTCGATGTAGTAGCTCACATACCTCTGGGAGTCGTTCAGGTAGACCTGGTTGCCGGTAGCCTCGCCGGTGCGGGCGTCGACAGCGTCAAACTTGTCGAACGCGCACTTCAGCACGTTGTACTGGATGGTGGGGTTGCCGTAGAACATCTTCTGGTAGTTCAGGATCTGGAATCCGAACGCGCCGCGCATCGTGATGGCGAGGTCGAAGTTCTTGTAGCGGAAATTGTTGTTCCAGTTGGCGTAGAAGCGGGGCACGCCGTTGCCGAGGATCTGCCAGTCGGCGGAGGTCGCGTTCTCGGCGAGGTCGTAGTACTTGCTCACGACATTGCCGTCGTCGTCGTAGTTGTAGCGCTCGACGACCCACTTGCCGGAGTCGTTCAGACCGATGGAACGCAGGCCGTAGAAGTTACCGATGGCCCAGCCTTCCTTGACACGGTGAGTGGTGGTCTGGATAGGCTCTCCGGTGTAACCGGTGTCGAAGTAGTCGGTGGACATCTGGAACTCGTCGTTCTGGAGGCTGACGAGCTTGTTGATGTTGGCCGAATAGGTGATGGAGGTGTTCCACTCGAAGTCATTGGTGCGCACGGGAACGGCGTTGATGAGGACCTCGACGCCGCGGTTGCGGATCTGGCACACGTTCGCCATCATGTAGCCGTACTGGTAAGGAGGAGTGGGAACCGAATACTCGTACAGACCGTCCTTGGTGTCGCGCTGGTAGATGTCGAGGCTACCGCTCAGGCGCTCGTCGAAGAAGGCGAAGTCGACACCGAGGTTGTACTCGTATTTCTTTTCCCAGCGGAGGTCGGCGTTGGCGTTGCGCACGGGGTTGAGGACCTGGATCCACTCGTCGTTGTTGAGGTAATAGCCGTCATAGTCGAGCGAAGCGAGGGACTGGTAAGGATCGTTGACGTCGATACCGGTGATACCGAAACCGGCGCGGAGCTTGAGGTTGTTGATCCACTTGACGCTCTTGAGGAACTCTTCGTTGTTCAGACGCCAGCCGGCGGAGACGCCGGGGAAGTTACCCCACTTGTGGTCGGCGCCGAACTTGGAGGAACCGTCGCGGCGGATGCTGACCATCAGCAGGTAGCGGTCGTCATAATTATAGGTCGCGCGCGCGAACAGACCGATGAGCTTCGTCTTGTACTTGTAGGAATACATGTCGGCGGTGCCGTCCTGCAGGGCCATACCGGCCTCGAGCTTGTTGTACAGGTACTGGTCGGTGGGGAAATCCTTGTTGGACACTCCGAAGTACTCGGTGGTGTTGTCCTCGTAGGAGTAGCCGGCCACGGCGGTGACGTGGTGCTTGCCGAAATCCTGCTGGTAGGAGGCGCTGATTTCCAGCATGTTGTTGATGTAGTCGGAGGCGTACCGGCTGGCGTAGCCGTTGTAGCCGCTCTCGGTGGTCGAGACGTCGTCGTGGCTGTAGTAGTAGCCGTTGATGCTGCTCTGGCCCTTGCGCACGTACATTGCCTTGAGGGTCAGGAAGTCGAAGGGACGATACTCGGCGACGCCGTTGAAGCGGACGTTGCGGCTGCGGGTCATGGCATCGCGCTCATAGATGTACGACAGAGGGTTGTCGTAGAAATACACGCTGCGCTCGCACCAGGTGCCGTCTTCGTTGTAGATGGGCTGGGTGGGGTTCTGGATGCAGGCCTGACGGTAGACGTACGAAGGCGAGAAGCCCGTGCTGCCGTTGGTCTCGTTGGCGAGGATCTCGGCGGAGAGCTTGAGGGTGTCGTTGAACAGGTACTGGGCGACCTGGGCGCGGGCGCGTATGTTGCTGCGGCCGGTGCCGATCATGGTACCCTGGTTGTTGTTGTAGGTGAGGTTGGCGGTGTAGGTGTTGTGCTTGGTGCCGCCCATTATCGAGACGTTGTGGTTGTGCGAGATGCCGGTGCGGCTGATCTCGTCGAGCCAGTTGACGGATGCGCCGTAGTCCTTGTCGTTGGCGCCGGAGAAGGTCCAGCCGTCAGCGTAGAGGGCGCGCAGGTCGTCGGCCTGCAGGAAGTCGGGGGTCTTGAGCCAGGTCGAGGCGGACACATAGCCGGTGTACTCGACCGTGGTGGGCATCTCGCGCTTGGCGTTCTTGGTGGTGATGATGATGACGCCGTTGGTGCCGCGGGTACCGTAGATGGCGGTTGCGGAACCGTCCTTCAGGACGTCGATGCTCTCGATGTCTTCGGGAGCGACGGTGCTGAACGAGCCGGGCACGCCGTCGATGAGGATGAGGGGATCGGTCGAGCCGAGCAGCGAGGAATAGCCTCGGAGCATCACGGACGAGGATGCGGTCGGGTCACCGGAAGAAACGGTGATCTGCAGACCGGCGACCTTGCCCTGGATGAGCTGGCCGGCGTCGAGGACGGCGCCCTTGTTGAAGGAATCGGCCTTGACGCTCTGGACCGAAGAGGTGATGTCGGCCTTCTTCTGGGTACCGTAGCCGATGACCACGGTCTCCTGCAGGAAGGAGGTCTCTTCCTCGAGGGTCACGTCGATGACCTTGCGGGAGCCGACGGTGACGAGGGCTTCCTTGTAGCCGATGCAGGTGAACTGCAGGACGGATGACTGGGACGCCACCGTGATGGAATAGGAGCCGTCAATGTCGGCCACAACTCCGTTGGTGGTTCCCTGCTCAATGACGGCGGCTCCGATGACGGGGGCGCCGGACGAGTCCGTAATCTTACCCTTGACGTTGACCGAAGCCGACGCATTGAACGCGGCCGCGAAGGTCAGGGCGAGACTCAGACAGAAACTTAAAATAGTTTTCATCGCAGAGTTTTTATTGTTGATTGAATTGATGAATTTTCAAAACAGCATATAAAGTTAACCAATATTCCCCGTCATTCCAAGCTTTTTCAGGAATTTCTGCACATATTCCGCATCCGTGACGGGCCAGGAGAATCCCAGGCGGTAGAGAACCTGGGCGGTCAGGCTGACGTCAAGATCGGCGGGGCCCAGGGGCTTGCCGGAGGGCGCGGAGGAGTTGTAGGCCATGAACGGACGCATAAGGTCGCAGGTCGCGGGATCGGCGAGCGCGTCGGAGACAGCCTTGCCGAACTCCTCCCCTTCCACGAGGCGCATGTCGGGACGCAGCTGCATCAGTACGTCGCCGAAACGGGGCCAGCGGTTGTTGCTGGGCATATAGCACACGCATTCGCGCGGGGTCTGCGAGAGCAGCACGACGCTCCTGGCCACGCAGTCGATGGGCGAGAATTCCGTCAGGGAGTCCATCGCCTCGTAAGGGATCATCCCCAGATGGCGGTAGGCCGCGAGCGAGGCCATGAAGTTATTGGAGGCGGAATTCTTCTGGAAAACGCCGTCGGAAAGGCGCGGGGCGAGGTTGCCCACCCTCATCACCTTCGCGTTCAGGCCGTGGTGCAGGACCGCTTCGTAGATGACGCGCTCGGCCATGAACTTCGAATGCACGTACTGGTTGTCGTCTACGGTCTGGCCCACGTAGAACATATGTTCGTCGAAGCGCATTCCCTCCAGGGCGGGGGCGACGTATGTGCCGAAGATGCTGCCGGTCGAGACGTGCACGAGCCGGGCTTTGTTCGAGATGCACCAGGCCACGAGGTTGCGGACCGAACCGACGTTGGTGCGCTCGATCTCGTCGCCCTTGGCAAAGTGCTTGACGCTCGCGGCGCAGTTGATCACGGTCAGGCCTTCGGGGGCCTTGAATCCCTTGAGGGCGCCCGGGTCGGTGGCGTCGCCGGCAAGCACGCTGATGCGGGAGCCGAAGAGTGACGCATGGTCATCTCCGAAATAATGCTTCAGAAGCGCACGCAGGCGGTCTTCGGGGACTTCGCCGTCCTTGACCCTGACCAGGCAGCGGATGCTGCCGTCGTAATTGTCGATGAGTTCCTTGAGCACGTGGATGCCGAGGTAGCCGGTGGCGCCGCACAGCAGCACGTCGCCCAGAGGCTGACGCTCGCCCGAAAGGAACGCCTCGAGCGTATTGGAGCGCAGAAGGGCGTTCAGAGGCGCGTAATCGTAGCCGTCGGGGCCGATGGCCGCGCCCTCGCGGGCCGTGTCCTCGGTGACGCCGCTCCCCTCTTTCGTCATCCCTGGCTCCGACCCGGGATCCGCTCCCAGGAACGAGGCCATCTCACGCGGGGTCGGGTACGAGAAGACGTCGTTGTAGACTATGCTGTAGCCGAGCCGGCCGGCCGCTATCACCACCTTCAGGGCGATGATGCTGGAGCCGCCGATCTCGAAGAAATCGCCTTCGGCGCTGACCTTTTCGATGCCCAGCACCTCGCCGAAAATCGAGCAGAAATCCTCCTCGACCTTTCCCTTCGGGGCCACGTACTGCGCCGCGGCGAGCTTGGGCGCGGGCAGGGCCTTCTTGTCCACTTTCTGATTGACGGTGAGCGGGATACGGTCTATCAGCGTCACCACTGCCGGGACCATGTAGGGCGGTTTTTCGCTCTTTACGAAGTCGATCAGCGCCCTGGTGTCGAAGTCGGGGCTGTCGGCGACCACGAACGCGGCCAGGTACTTGCCGCCGCTCTCGTAGTCGTAGGCCTGGACGGTCACGTCCCTGACGCCGGGCACGGGCCTGATGGCCGCCTCGACTTCCTTGAGTTCGATGCGGAAGCCGCGGATCTTGACCATTCCGTCCTTGCGGCCGACGAACTCGACGTCGCCGTTTTCGCGGTAGCGGACCACGTCGCCGGTGTGGTACAGACGCAGGCCGTCGATGCCGGTCGGATTCATCTCGGACGGCAGCGGACCGAAGACCTCGGCGGTCTTTTCGGGCAGACCCAGGTAGCCGCGGGCGGGCTGGCGGCCGGCCACGCAGTACTCTCCGCAGGCTCCCGGCGGCAGACGGTGCCCCGCCTTGTCGAGCACGAAGCCCAGGATCGTGTCCATAGGCTTGCCCAGGGGGATGTTGGGCTCCCAATGCTCAATGGGGAACTGGCTCACGCCGCAGGTGTTCTCGGTGGGGCCGTAGCCGTTCAGTATCTTGTACGAAAGGCCCTCCGGATGCACTGCAGGCAGCTTTTCGCCGCCCATCGACAGGAAGCGCAGGGACTTCATCCGCGGGTAGTTCTGCAGGAACTGCACTCCCACCTGGGTGGTCATGAATATCTGGGTGATCCCGTTGTCGTCAAGATAGTCTTTCAGACGCTCGAGTTCCAGCCGCAGTTCTTCGGGAATCACGTACAAGGTGCCGCCGTTGAGCAGCGTGCAGAAAATGTCCATCATACACACGTCGAAACCGAACGACGCATAAGCGGCGGAGCGGCTCTCGGGGGAATAGAATCCCGAACGCCTGCCGCCGGTGACGAACGCCACGATGTTGCCGTGCTCGATCTGCACACCCTTCGGCTGGCCGGTGGATCCCGAAGTGTAAAGCATCAGCATCAGGTCGGTCGGCTGCGGGGAGCGAAGCGAGGTTGAAGGGGCGGGGCCCTCCAATAATTGCTCAACAATGTCGGTTGTGAGGATTTCGCCCTTGTACTCGCTGACCAGAGGGGCGAGGTCGGGGGCGCCGACTAGAAGGCGGGCGCCGGCGTCCTGCACCATGAAGTTCAGGCGCGAGGCGGGGTAGGAAGGGTCGAGGGGCTCGTAGGCGCAGCCGGTCTTGAGCACCGCTATGGGCAGCAGGAAGACCCACTCGCTGCGGTCGATGATTATGCTGACGACCTCTTCGCGGAGGTCGGTCTTGCCGGTGATGGCGCACATCCGCTCATAGATCCTGGCGGCGATGCGGTCGGTGGCCTCGTCGAGCTCACGGTAGGTGTAGCGTATGTCCTTGAACACGGCCGCGGTCTTGTCGGGATAGGCGGCGACCATCTTGCGGAAGAGCGAGACGGCGGTATCCGAATGGTCATAGCCGTCGAAGAAGGCGGGGTTGAAGGAGTCGAGCAGACGCAGGTCCTGAGCATCGGTAAGGGCGATATCCGCCAGGGTGCCGGCGGAAGGCAGAGCGGCGCTCACGTTGCTGAGGCTCTGCAGGAAATGGCGGATGAAATCGGCCGTATAGAGGCCCGCGTCGTATTCCGCGACAAGTTCGATGCGCGTCTCGAAGGACCCGTTCACATAGAGCGCGAGCGGAAGTTTCGGGATGTCGAGCGCGAGCGGGGTCAGCGTCACGGAGCCTTCTGCGGTGGACAGCGCCTCCAGCACTCCGAGCTGGCAGGCGTAGCTGATGCCGGGGTTGAAGCCGTATTTGGAGGCTACCTTTGCGAATGGATAATTCTCGTGCGAGATCGCGGCGTCAAGCGCAGAGGCGACCCTTGAGATGTATTCCGAGGTTCCTTCCCGGGTCCCGGCGTGCAGCGCAAGCGGCAGCGTGCCCACGAACATTCCGACGGTGTCGGAAATTTTCAGGTTGCTCCTGCCGCCGCTGATGGTCGCAAGCGACACGTCCTCCTCGCACAGGTAGCGGCTTATGGTGAGCGCCGAAGCGGCGAGGAAGAAGGCGGCGGGGGTGACGCCGTTCGAGCGGCAATACTCCGCAACTTTCTGAGGGTCAAGGGAAACGCTCTGCGAAGCGACGGTATGGGCCGCGGCATCGTCGAAGATGTCGGGCACCAGACGCGACACTTCCTCCACTCCCCCGATGGTCTCGTCGAAATATTTTTCGGCGTCGGGGTCGAGGCGCTGGTCGCGCACGAAATCATAATAGGAGTACTTCTCGCTCGAGGGAGCCTGCCCGTCCACCGCCGCGCAAATCAGGCGGTTCAGAAGGTCGATGGAGGAGCCGTCTCCGATCAGGTGATGGACATCGGCCAAAAGGCTGCAGACGCCGCCGTGGCTGACGACTTCATAGCGGAAAAGAGGGCCTTGCGCGAGGTCGAAGGGCCGCACGAATTCGCGGCGGCGGGCCTGGAAGGCCTCTTCGGAAGTCTCGATCACACTCACCCGGGGCTTGAATCCGGGGATGGGTTCCTGGACGGTCTCGCCTTTTTCATCGGCCACGAACCGGCAGGCCATATAAGGATGAGCCTCAAGCACTTGCAGCACGGCGGCGCAGATACGTTCCGCGCTCACGCCCGGAGCAAAATCAACGCACACTGGCATATTGTAGATCAGCGAATCGGGATGCGCCTGGCATTCCGCGTACACTCCCTGCTGGGTGAAGGACAGGGGCGCGGACTGCACCGCGGGGGCCGGAGCCTGGGCCGCAGGTGCCTCCTGCTTCGGCTCGAGAAGATGCTCCAGCACGGCGTTCTCGATGCTCAGGAGCGTCCCGTCCTTGACCAGGGACTTGCTGTCGACCTGAACTCCGAAGGTCTTGTAGACAAGGGTCGCGAGGCGTATCGCGCTGATGCTCGTGAGGCCGTACGACACCAGGAGGTCCGTCGAGCTGAAAGAGTCGTCCTTGATCACCGACTTTATCAGTTCCTTGAGCCTCTCGCCCAGCACGCTCAGGCTCTCCTTCAGGATCTTCGGCGCCCCTGCGGCATCCGCCGAGAATGGCGAAGGCAGCGCCTTGCGGTCCACTTTCTGGTTGACATTCAAGGGAATACGGTCCAGCACAATGGTATGCGCCGGCACCATATACGGCGGCTTCCGCTCAAGTATGAACGCATTCAGCGCCTCCACGTCAAAAGTTGGACAGTACGCGAGTGACTCGCGTGTTGTGCAAACATAGGCGGCGATCATCTTGCTGCCGCCGGGGTCGTCGAAGGCCTGGACGGTGCAGTCGGTGATGCCGGGGAATTCGCGGATGACGGCCTCGACTTCCTTGAGTTCGATGCGGAAGCCGCGGATCTTGACCTGGCCGTCGCGGCGGCCGACGAATTCGATGTCGCCGTCGGGGCGGTAGCGGACGATGTCGCCGGTGTGGTAGGCGCGCTTGCCGTCCACGGTGAAGAACGCCTCGGCGGTCTTGTCTGGACGGTTCAGGTAGCCGCGGCCGACCTGGTCGCCGATCACTATCAGTTCGCCGGCGGCGCCCACGGGCAGCCTCTGAAGGTGCCCATCGCAGACCATCAGCTCCGAAGGGCCGGTGACGACGCCGATGGGGATGTTGGGTTCGTTCTCTTTCACGCGCTTGACGGTCACGAAGACGGTGCACTCAGTGGGGCCGTAGACGTTGTGGAAGGCGAATCCGGTCGGGGGGTCGATGCTGATGAGCTTCTCGCCGCCGACGCTCAGGCTCCGGAGCGTGGGGCAGTTCTCGACGCTCTGGAGGAACTGCACGCCAACCTGGGTGGTGATGAAGGAGTGGGTGACGCCGTTGGCGTTGAAGTATTCTTCGAGCGCGACGAGGTCCAGCCTGATCTCTTCGGGCACGATGACCACGGCGGCGCCGCAGGTCAGGGCCGGATACAGGTCCATCATGTCGGCGTCGAAGCCGAAGGAAGCGTACGCGGCGGTCTTGCAGGAAGCGTCCAGGGCATAATATTCCTGATACCAGCGGCAGAAGGCCATCAGGTTCGAGTGCTCGAGCATCACCCCTTTCGGCACTCCGGTGGAGCCGGAGGTGTAGAGCAGGATGAAGAGCGAAGAAGGCTTCACAAGGCCCTCGGGGGCCGGTTCGAGGGAAGGCAGGGAGTCCAGCGCGTCGGTCAGCAGCACCTCCCCGTCGTATTCGCTTACGATGTCGCGAAGTTCAGGGTCGGCAATCAGCATCGCGGCATCGGCGTCCTTCACCATGAAGTTCAGGCGCTCGGCGGGATAGGAAGGGTCCAGGGGCTGATAGGCGCATCCGGCCCTCATCGCCGCGAGCGGCAGCACCGCCATCAGGGGGGAACGGCCGACCAGGATGCTCACCACGGGCTCGCCGCGGCCGCAGTCCTTGACCTTCGAGTAAATATAGGCGCCGACGCGCTCCGAGAGCTCGTCGAGTTCCCTGTAGGTGAGAGTCCTGTCTTTGTAGACGACAGCGGGCAGCGAAGGATGCAGGGCGGCCGCCTTGCGGAAGGCCCCGAGCACGGTCTCCCCTTCCCCGTATTTGCGGCAGAGGGCGTTGAAGGAGTCCAGAAGGGCGGTCTGGGCGGGAGTGCAGAGGGGGATTTCGGAGAGCGAGGCGCAACGGCACATCCCGTTCACGACGCAGGCGTAGGTGGCCCAGAACCCTGAGATGAATTCGGGCGAGAATCTGTTCGTCTGCCACTCGCACCAGATATGGGGCACTCCGCCTTCGATCATCAGCATTCCGAGGAATTTCAGGCCCGGGGTGTGGGTGATGAGGCTCTCGCCTTCGAATGTCCTGCCGTCCAGGACCAGGCTGAAGTCGTGCAGGGCGCCCTGGTAGGCGAAACTGACGTCGGAGCTGATGCCGAGGTCGTTGTGGGCGTCGGCGAAGGAGTAGGCGGCGAACCCGCGGGTGCGGGCGGTCTGTTCGGACAGTTTGTCCAGCACGGAAGCCACTGAGGGGTCGCCGGAGAAATTCTGGTAGACGGGAAGGGTCCGGACCATCATCGCGAAACTCTTCCGGGTGGCCCTGTCGGTCCTGCCGTGATAGACGGTAGTGAAGAGGACCTCGTCCTCGGCAGTGAAACGGGAAAGGGTGTAGCCGAAAGCGGCGGTGTACACGGCGCTCTCTTTTCGGGAACCTGCCTTGCAGAACGCCTCGAGGGCCGCCGTGTCGATGTCCAGCGGCTTGTAATATTTCGCGAAATGCTCTTCGCCCGAGCTGACGTCAGGCAGGGGCATCGACTCCAGTTCGCTCGCGGGGCCGAATTCCGAGACATACCAGTCGCGGGCCTCGGCGTATGCGGGGCCTTCGCGCAGCGCCGCCTCGTCCAAGGCGACCTTGAATCCGTCAACTGCCTCAACCTCAAGGGATTCCCCGGCATAAGCACGGGAGAGGTCGTCGCGGAACACCGACCAGGACATCCCGTCGAAAACGATGTGGTGGAAATCGGCATAGAGCCAGTTGCCCTCGGCCGTGCGGTATATTTCCAGCCTGAAAAGACGGTCCCGCAGCAGATTGTAATCGGCGCCGAAATGCGGGCGGGCTTCGTCGATGCTCCCGATTTCGAAAACCGGGGTGCTGAACGGCTCGTCGCGGCGGTCCTCGAAGAGGGGCTCGCCGGACTCCGACTCCACAAGGCGGGACTTCACGTAAGGATGGGCCGCGATGACGGCGTCCAGCGCCCTGCGCAGACGCTCGAGGTCGATGCCGTCGTCCAGGCGGTAAAGCATGTCGATGTTGTAGTTGCCTTCCTCAGTGCAGTTCATGCAGGTGAGGTAGATGCCGAGCTGGCTCTGGCTCAGAGGGTATGTCATATCGTTTCGTTGATTGTCAGTCGTGTTACATTATAGAGGCCTTCGCGACTCCAGGTGAACATTGAGGAGATCTTGCGCACGATGTCGATGCCCCGCCCGCCGACGCTCATCCCGTCGTCGTTCCCGTCGGCGCAAAAAGCGGTGGGATCGAATTCGCCGCCATCGTCGACGAGGGTATAGACACCGTCGCGGAAGCCTGCGGACACGAAGGACGCTCCGCCGTAGGTGAACGCGTTGACCGAGAGTTCCTCGAGCGCGAGGGCGGTGCGGAAGGCGCCTCCGCACTCCTCGGCAAGAGCATGCAGGGCCATGACGTCGTCCACGCCGTGAAGCTGGGCGTAATTCCCGTCAAAAGTGACGCACATAAGGGTTATGTCGTCGGACTGAAGGGCGCCGGCGGCGTGGTCACGCACGGCGCACAGCACAGCGCTGCAGATGACCTGCGGGCTGCGGGACACGACTTTGCCGCACACGTCCGTAAGGGCGTCGTCGCCGAACAGCGCGTGCTCCGCGTTTTCGGCCTCGGTGATGCCGTCGGTATAGAGGAGGATGGCGTCGTCCGGGGCGAGAGCGCACTCGGCGTCGTGGTAGACAGCGTCGTCAAACAGGCCCAGAGGGGTGCCCTGCCTGACCTGCAGACGGCTCACCGACCCGCCCATCAGGACGGGAGCGTTGTGGCCTGCCGAGGAGTAGCGCAAGGCTCCGGTGCGCATGTTCAGCACTCCGGCCCACATCGTGACGAACATGTTATGCTCGTTGCGGCGGCACAGCTGGGTATTGAGGTAACTGAGCAGCGCGGCGGGGTCAGGTTCCGCGGATGCGGGCTGATAGGCGTGGAAGAGCGTGCAGCACATGGTCATCACCACAGAAGCAGGGAGGCCCTTGCCGGACACGTCGCCGACGCACATCATCAGATTGTCGCCGACCACACGATATTCATAGAGGTCGCCGCCCACTTCGCGGGCGGGAATCACCCGGGACATTATGTCCACGGGGCGCATCCCCTCGAGGGCCAGGTGCACTCCCCTGCCGGGAGAAGTCAGCATCCTGGTCTGGATGCGCGCCGCCACGGCCAGATCGTCCTCGATTTTCTTCAGTGCCATCTCTTCCTCCGCCGCCTTGCGTACGGACTGGGTAAGTTCCTTCTCAGCCTTGCTGAAAGCCCTGTACACCATGTAGGAAAGGGCCAAGAGAATCAGGATGGAGACCAGGAAGACCATCACCACCACGCCCCAGATATAGTCATAGATCTCGCTCTCCGGCACAACACAGACAATGTCGAGATTCAGGGTCGGGTAATGAGCCTCTATCAGGATGTAGTCTTCGGAGTTGTAATCATTGAGGTCAATGCGCCGCAGAGAGCCCTTTTCAAGGGTGTAGGATTCGCCGGATGCGCTGCGCACACAGATTGCGCCTCCCTTGTAGATTCTCAGGCTGTCGAGGTTCTCAAGCAGGGTCGGGAGTTTCAGGTCGGCGCTGAGCACCATCCCGGGCTCGTCGCATTTCTTGTAGCAGGTGAGCACGTCGGACTTGCAGTACAACGAATCGTAGTACGGGCGCGACCAGCTTATGTCGCCTGTGCGCACACATTCCTTGTAAGCATCCATGTCGGCAGGGTCGGTATCGGCGTCCCTGATGAGAATATGCCTGTGGCTGATCTTGCCGTCGCTTCCGCGTCCGACATAGAAAAGTTCGTTGACAGCGTCCGGGGTGTCGTCATCCTCGTCCCAGACTTCCAGACAGGCGTTCGAAATGAAGTTGTCGTCGGAGACAAAATCAGCGAGCTTGCGGAACACGGATGCTGTGTCTGATGTATTGAAATTGCCGGCGTGGCTGTTTGACAGTATCACCGCCTGGGTCGATTTCGTCTTGACGTGAAGATCGAGAATGAGCGTCTCCATCAGCGATTCCACGTAATTTTCGACGGTGGATTGCTCGCGGTTATAGGCGACGAAACCGATGTGGAGCAAAATCAAGGCGAAGAGCAGCACCCCGAAGATCATCACCTGAGTGAGCAATCTGCGTGAAAATGAACTGTTGTGCGTGTTCATATGATAATCTTTTCGAGTTCGGGAACGATTATGTCAAGGGATTCGCGGTCGAGCATCAGGTCGTGCTCGTGGGGAGTGGGCACCACCCGGATGTCGGTGCAGTAGCGTTCGAAGCCGCCGGCGGAGTATTTCATCATCTCCTGCCAGTAGCTCAGGTTGTCGCCGCTCAGGCCGGCCGGAGTCACCTGCGGTTTGAAATACAGGACTGGGCCGTGGAAGACCGAAGGCACGTGCTCCGAGAGATTGCGCGAGACGCGGCGGGAATTCTCGACCACGCTCTCGAGCAGTCCCTGGTTCCTGAGGTCGGCGAAAAGCGGGGAGGTTTCGAAATACTCGCGCTTGCTGAAAGAGGCCATGGACGCAAAGAGACGGCCGGCCTCGGGGTCGGTGAGGGCGTGAGAATCAAGCATCACGAGGTGCTCCACAGTCTCGCCCGCAGCCTCGAGCAGGCACGCCATCTCGTGCGCCACCACTCCCCCGTAGCACCATCCTCCGAGGATATAGGGACCTTGAGGTTGATGCCTCTTCAGTATCTCGACATATTTTGCGGCTATCGCCTTTATGCCGTCAAGCGGTGCGGCGGAGTTGTAGAGATTGTAGGGCTCGATGACGCTGAGCGAGCACTTTTGAGAAATCCTGTCGGCCAGGGCGTAATAGGCGTCGGAGCCGCTGTTTCCGGTGTGGACGAGCGTGAAATTCTTGAGGCCTGGACGGTCGCTGTAGACGGCAATTTCGTTGTAGGAGGGAGCGGCGCAGGAGGATGCCGACTTCAAAGGGCCGGCGGCTTCAGGGGCGCCTTCATCAGGATCCGGCAGCAGATCGATCCAGGCGGCGAGCGCCTTGTCGTCCGGATGTGCGGGCGCGAGTTCCCTGAGGATGGCGGCTATGCCACCTCTGACGCCTTCCAGACCAAGGCTGGCATGGAGCGCCTTGAAAACCAGGCAGTTGCCTTCCGGCAATCTGACCAGCAAAGTATGGAGCGCGGGGGTCCGTTCGGGATCGGTCGGTGTGTTCCTGAGACTCTCGCAGAGCGCAGTGAATTCAGCGGCGGAATCAGCGCTGCCGGTCAGGTCCACGACTTCCGAAGGCAGCACGCGGTCGGTGATCACCTGCTGGAACACGGAGACCCCCCTGTAGACGGGGGCGGCGCGGAGCTGCTCCCGGCTGCGGCTCACCGAGGCGACGGCGGAAGCGATTTCGGCCTCCGAAGGGTCGCTGTCGATATCCATCACATATATGCTGCGGGTCCCGCAACTGTCGGGATAGAATATCTCGCTGTAGAGCAGGTCGTCCTGCTGCGGGGTGAGGGGAAGAACTTTCTGCACGGACTCGCCCCACGAGGCGAAGCGCGCCCGCACGCGGGAATATTGCTCCGCAGTCCAGAGGCGCTCGTACGCCACCTGCGAGTGCGAGGCGATTTCGCGCAGGACCTTCAGGCGGAGAATGTCGGCTCCGGATATGCGTATGCCCTGCTCGCGCAGCAGCGCGGACAATTTCATCGCCCTGAGCGAATCGCCGCCCTGGGAGAGGAAACTGTCGTCTATGTCGAGAGGGGCGTCGAGCCCCAGAACGGTCCTCGCGGCCTCCTCGACCCGCATCTCCACCTCGCTGTACAGAACGCTCAGGCTCTGGAGCTGCGGCGCGGGATCCGGCAGGGACGCACGCACGATCTTGCCGTTGGCGTTGCGGGGGAATTCTTCCAGGCGCACCCAGACGTCGGGGACCATATACCCGGCCAGATGCAGGGCGATTTCAGTCTTGACCGCTTCAGCGTCGAGGGCGTCCGAGGCGGTGTAGTAGCAGCACAGGTGGTCGATGCCGTGGACCGAGCGGAGCACCACCACGGCGTCCAGAATCTGCGGGGCGGCGGCGCGGATGCGGTTCTCGACTTCCCCGGTCTCGACCCTGAACCCTCTGATCTTCACCATATTGTCGGCGCGGCCCAGATACAGGAAGGCGCCGTCCGGATTCCGGACCACCCGGTCGGAGGTCCTGTACCATCTGGCGCCGCCGGCCGTGAACCACTTGGCCGCGGCCTGCTCCGGCAGATTGAGGTAACTCTGCGCCATTATGTCGGCGCTGTAGAGCAGTTCGCCGGGAGTGCCGTCGGGCACGTCGTTCATATTTTCGTCCACCACGCGGACCGTGACTCCAGGGCAGGGGCGGCCCAGAGGAATGTCGATTTCGTCGCCTTTCACTTCGGATGCCAGCACCACGACGCCCTCAGTGCTGCCGTAGATGTTGACGACCCGGGAGGAACCCTTGGGCTTGAAATTGCGGAGTTTCTCGCCTGCGGAATACACGGTGACCCCGTCCAGGGCGTATTCCTCGACCATCGACGCGGCGAGTGACGCGGGCAGGAAAATCTGGCTTATTCCCAGGTCCCTGATGAAGCGGTCGAGCAGGTCCAGGTCGGACTTCACGGCATCCGGCACGATCGCGCAGGAGCCTCCGCCGACCAGCGGGGGGAGCATCATATGGACAGACGCGATGAAGGTGAATCCGGAGAACACCCCCGTGCTGACTAGCGGTCCGTCGGAATCCTGGGTGCACAGCGCGAGCAGCGAGCGGTGCGAATGAAGCACGCCCTTCGGGTTGCCGGTGGTGCCTGAGGTGTAGAGCAGATATGCCGGAGAATCAGGGTCCGGGCTCTCGTCCGGGGTCCTCGCACCGGCGGGGGCGCAGATGTCGGTGACCAGCACCTTGGCACCGGAATCCTTGAGCATATACTCCCTTCTCTGCTCCGGATAGGAAGGATCTATGGGCATATACACGCCGCCGGCGCGGAGCACGGCGACCGCCGCGACCACTATGTCGCTCGTGCGGGGCAGCAGGACGCCGGCGGCCTCTCCCCTGCCCAGCCCTTCGGACTTCAGGCGCGCGGCGAGCGCGGCCGACCTTTGCTCGAGCTCGGCATAAGTGAGGCAGCCGCGGTCATCCCGGACGGCCGCGGCTTCAGGGGTTCTGCGGACCTGAGCCAGAAACAGGTCGACGAAGGTCATTCGACGACGAATTTGTCGAGCAGGGCGGTAAGCGAGAGAATGTCGACGATCTGGGGAGCCGGATGTCTGAGTACAAGAGACGAGCCGTTTGCCTGGCAGGTCTTGAGCAGCATCACGAAACAGCGGAGCCCGGCGCTGGAGATGAACTCCAGTCCCGAAAGTTCCAAGACGACCGAGACTCCGCGCTCCTGGGTCAAGGGGTCAAGAGCCTTGAGGAAGTCAGTCGCGGCGTCGGTTGTGAAACGTCCGACGGGGGTCACCGTGAAGACGTTCGATTCTTTGGTCAGAGTGGTGGTCATAAACTATCTGGTGTTCTGAAAAATTCCGCAAGGGCCGCCATCGAAGGGAAGATCAGGTCCGCGCCTTCGCGCAGCAGCATTTCGTCCGGCAGCGGGCCGGTGTTGACGGCGAGCACGCGGCAGCCGGCGGCCTTGCCCGCGCGCACTCCGAGGGGCGCGTTCTCGACCACGACGGCTTCGGCGGCGGGGACTCCGGCATTCGCCAGGCCGCGCAGATACGGTTCGGGATCGGGCTTTCCGTGCACGACGTCGCGCCCGGTCACCATCCAGGGGGTATGGAAAAGTCCTGTGAATTCAGCCTCCAGCCTCGCGAGGGTGGTGTCCTGGCCGGAACCGGTGACGACTATCGCGTCAGCGCCCAGCGCACGCGCGGCCCTCACGGCCTCGAGGGCGCCCGGCATAACGGGCGCAAGAGACTGCTCGTCAAAGAGTTCGCATTTGCGGCGGTAGACTGCGCGCCAGTCCAGACAGGGGCCCGCGATCTCCATCACGGTGCTTTCGGCGGTGCGGCCCTCGTGCTCGTAGGGGACGGTGTCCGGCAGGTCGTAGCCGAACTCGGCCATGGTCCTGCGCCAGGCCCTGACGTGCAGCGGCATCGTGTCGAACAGCACGCCGTCCATATCGAACATCACCAGACGGGGCTTCATATGCATAGATTATTTCTGGACGGCCATCATCGACATACGGGCCTCGGAGACGTTGACCACGAAGTCGCCGACTTCCTCGAGGGAGTTGACGAGGTCGATGTAGTAGCTTCCGGCGGTGTAGTCGTATTCGGGGTTCTCCATATCTTTGACGTGCTTCTCGCGCAGTTCGCGGCGGCAGGCGTTGATCGCGTGCTCGGCCTGCTCGGCGTTGCTGATGTCCTTGAGGTCGGACTTGCCGAGGTTCTCGACCATCGCCTCGTAGGCGGCCTCGACGCAATCCAGCATACGGGCGACGCCCGCCTTCATGTCGGCGCTGAACTTCTTGTCGTGGCCCTGCTTGCGCAGCATCAGGCGGCCGATGGACTCGCCGGAATCGCCCAGGCTCTCCATCTCGCCGATGATCTTGTACATCGACTTCACCTTCTCGCGGGACTCCTCCGACAGGTCGCCGCGGCTCATCTTGTTGAGGTAGGTGGCGATCTCGTATTCGATGCGGTCGGTTATCTCCTCGTACTTGACGAGCTTCTCGTTCAGAGGGGTGAACTTCTCGGGATCCTCCTCGACCACGGCTTCGCGGAGATAGCCGAAGCCCTTGCGGCAGATGCGGCCGAAGTGCTCGACCTCACGCTCGGCAAGGTCCAGGGACAGTTCGGCGGCGGTGCCGCGGCCGATGTACATGAGCTTGTGGACCTCGTTCTCGCCTTCCTTGGAAGGGACCATCCAGGTGACGAGGCGCTCGATCAGAGGGATGAAGCCGACCAGGATGATGGTGGTGATTATGTTGAAGAGCGAGTGCACGATGGCGACCGCGTAGGGCAGGCTGGCCTCGAGGGTGGCCTTCATTTCGGCGTCGGCGGGGTCGGTGGAGTTCAGCACGCTGAAGTCGGCGGTGCAGGGGTTGGGGAAGCCGAAAGCCTCGACGATCAGGCCGTTGAGTTTAAGGTAAGGGTTGAAGAGCGCAATGACCAGCAGCGAGCCGAAGAGGTTGAACACCAGGTGGGCGCGGGCCGTGCGCTTGGCGGCGGTGTTGGCCACCGTGGCGGCAAGGTTGGAGGTGATGGTGGTGCCGATGTTCTCGCCCAGCACCATCGCGACGGCGAGGTTGAAGGGGATGACGCCGAAGGCGAGCATCATCATCGTGATGGCGGTGGTGGCGGCCGACGACTGGAGCATCAGGGTCATCACGGCGCCTATCAGGATGAAGAGCACGGCGGAGCCGAAGCCGTAGTTCGCCAGCGGCGCGAGCAGAGCGCGCACGCCCTCGCCGGAAAGCAGCGGGAACGAGGTTTCCTTGAGGGTCGCAAGGCCCAGGAACAGCAGGGCGAAGCCCATCAGGAATTCGCCGAAGTGCTTGAATTTGGGCTTCTTGAGCGAATTGAAGATGAAGGCGAAGAACATCACCGGGATGGCGATGGCGCCCAGGCTGAACGAGCCGTCGAACGACAGGGCGAAGAGCCAGGCGGTCACCGTGGTGCCGATGTTGGCGCCCATGATCACTCCTATGGCGCTGGCAAGCGACATCAGTCCGGCGTTGACGAAACTGACGAGCATCAGGGTGGTGGCGGTCGAGGACTGCACGAGGGCGGTCACGACGAAACCCGTGAGCAGGCACTTGCCTGTGTTTGAAGTCATTTTTGCGATGAAGCTGCGCAGCGAGTTGCCCGCGAACTTCTGGAGTCCTCCGCTCATCAGCGACATTCCGTACAGGAACATGCCCAGGCATCCGAGCATCTTGAGGATTTGAAAGACAGTATCCATAAAGGGTGCTAGTAAAAATGGAAGACAAAAATAGCAAAAAAAGAGCAATCGGCAAAGGTCTTGGGGACAACCTTCGCCGATTGCGCGATATTTTGCGTTCCTTCTACTTGTACAGGAAGCGCTTGATGCTCATTTTAGGGGTTTTCTCGAAAGGCACCGTGACCACCTCGACCTTGCTGATGAGGCTGTAGGAGGGCAGCTGCCTGTTGGCGGCGGTGCGGACGGCCTCGGGGATGTCGGAGACGGCTTCGGCGTCGAGCTTGTCGCGCTTGATGGCGGCGTCGTCGAGATAGATCAGCGCCACTATCTTGCCGCTGCGGTCGACGACCAGCGACTCGGCTATGTAGCTCTGGTTGTTGATTATGGCCTCGAGTTCCTCGGGGTAGATGTTCTGGCCGTTTGCGCTGAGTATCATCGACTTGCAGCGGCCCTTGATAAAGATGTTGCCGTCCTTGTCGATGATTCCCAGGTCGCCCGTGCGCAGGAAGCCGTCTTCGGTGAAGGCGTTCGCGCTTGCCTCGGGATTCTTGTAGTAGCCTATGCAGATGTTCTCGCCCTTGGCCTGGATCTCGCCGGCGATGTGCTGCGGGTCCTCGGAGTCGATGCGCACGGTGGCGCAGGTGACGGGCTTGCCGCAGGAGCCCTGGACGAACTTGGAGGGAGTCTCCCAACCCAGCAGGGGGCAGGCCTCGGTCATCCCGTAGCCGACCATGTAAGGGAGTCCGATCTTGCGGAAGCAGCGCTCGACCTCGGGGTTCAGCGCGGCGCCTCCCATTATGAAGGTTCCGACCTGTCCGCCGAAGGCGTCCTGGAGCTTGCGCCCCGCCTTGCGGTAGATCATACGGCCTATGCCCGGTATCCAGAGAAGGCCCCTGACCTTGCTCAGGGCGGGCTTGAGGCTGCTCTTGTAGATCTTCTCCATCACCAGGGGGACGGTGATGACCATATAAGGCTTCACCTCCTGCATCGCCTTCAGCAGGGTGCTGGGCGAAGGGGTCTTGCCGAGGAAATAGACGGTCACGCCCGAAATCATCGGGTACAGGAATTCGAAGGCCAGGCCGTACATGTGGGCGAGCGGGAGCATCGACACCATCGTGTAGGTGCGCAGGGCGGTGACGTTGTTCTGGGCGAATTCGACGGTGGCGGTGAAGCTTCCGTGGCGCAGCATGACGCCCTTGGGGGCGCTGGTGGTGCCGGAGGTGTAGTTGATGACGGCGAGGTCGTCGGCGTTGTCGGTGGGGTAGCTCACGTTCTGGCGGGTGAATCCCATCGGATAGAATTTCGCGAACTGCGCGTCCAGATTGTCGTAGGCGGCCTTGCAGGCGTCGTCCTTGCACCACAGGATGGTGAAGTCCTTGACGCTCAAGGCGCATTTCAGAAGCGGCATCTGCGCGGGGTCGAGTTTGTCCCAGATGTCTGGGTCGGCGAAAAGCACGCAGGCCTCGCTGTGGTCCACAAGGTGGTTCACGCTCTCGGGCAGGAAGTCGGCCAGGATGGGCACGACCACTGCCTCGTAGGTGTTGATGGAAAGGTAGCTGACGGCCCAGCGCGCGGTGTTGCGGGCGCAGAGGGCTATGCGGTCGCCTTTGACGATTCCGGCGTCCTTGAAGAAGATGTGGAATTTTTCGATGCTGGTGGCGAGGTCGCCGAAGGTGAACTGCTCTCCTTTATAATTGCAGAGCGCGGGCTCGTCCCACTGCAGTTTCACCGTTTCTTCGAGTTTTGCAAGATAATGCTTGATCATCGGTTTTGGTTTTGGTGGAACAAATTTACCCCGAGGGTCAAGTTTGGGCAAGAGATTTTTCGGTTTTGTGGCGAAATTTCCGCATATTTGTGGCGAAATGACCAAATGTGGGGTGAAATTTTATGAAGAAGAAACCAATAGTAGCGCTCATCTACGACTTTGACGGCACCCTGTCGCCGGGCAACATGCAGGAATTCGGATTCATCCAGGCCGTCGGCTCGACGCCCGAGGAATTCTGGAGGGACTCCGACGCCATCGCCATCGGCTCCGACGCCTCCAACGTGCTCGCCTATATGAAACTGATGTTCGACGAGGCCCGCGCCAAGGGCATCAAGCTCCGCCACAGCGAATTCCGCAAGTTCGGCCGCGACATCGAGCTTTTCGAAGGCGTGCGCGAATGGTTCGGCCTCGTGAACCGCTACGGCGCAGCCCGCGGGGTGCGAGTGGAGCACTACATCAACTCCAGCGGCCTCAAGGAGATAATCGAAGGCAGCCCGATCGCGGGGGAATTCAAGCACATCTTCGCCGGCACCTTCATCTATGACGAAAACGGCGAGGCCGAATGGCCCGGCATCGCGGTCGACTACACCGCCAAGACCCAGTTCCTCTTCAAGATCCAGAAGGGCATCTTCTCGTCGCGCGACACAAAGAGGGTCAATTCCTCCATTGCAGAAGACAAGAAGCGCATTCCCTTCACACATATGATATATATGGGCGACGGCGAGACCGACGTGCCCTGCATGAAGATCGTCAACATGTTCGGAGGCCATTCTATCGCGGTCTACAACCCCGAATCGGAGAAGAAGGCCCGCACCGCCCGCAAGCTCAAGCGCCAGGGCCGCGTCAATTTCATCACCCCGGCCGTCTACACCGAGGATTCGCGCACTTTCCAGGTGGTCTGCGCCATAATCGACAAGATCAAGGCGGATTACGAACTGGACCAGCTCTCAAAGCAGGTCTAGAGGCAGTCTTTCAGGATTTCAACAATGTTCCCCGAGCGGCTCATCGTATAGAAATGGACCGCCTCGACGCCGTGTGCGAGCAGGTCGCGGCACTGCTGAGTGCACCACTGCGTGCCGATGCGGCGCACCTCCTGCTTGTCGTCGCCCGCTCTGAGTACGGCCTCCGAGAGTTCCAGCGGCAGGTCGATCGAGAAGGTCTCGGGCAGCATCCTGAGTTGCGAGGCGGTGGAAAGGGGCTTGAGGCCGGGGATTATCGGCACCGTGATACCGGCCTGGCGGCATCTGGCAACGAAATCGTAGTAGCGGGAGTTGTCGAAGAACATCTGGGTGATGACGTAGTCGGCGCCTGCGTCCACTTTTCGCTTGAGGTTGGCGATGTCGGTCTCGATGTTGGGGGCCTCGAAATGCTTTTCGGGGTAGCCGCCCACGCCTATGCGGAAGAACCTGCCTTCGGCGCCGCGGTATTCGCGGATGCCGCGCACCAGTTCGGAGGCGTAGCTGTAGCCGCCGGGAACGGGGGTGAAGCGGCGCTCGCCGTAGATGCAGTCGCCGCGCAGGGCCATCGCGTCGCTGATTCCCATCCGCTTGAAAGTGTCTAGTTCGGAGTGGATTTCGTCCACTGTGGCGCCGGCGCAGATGATGTGGGGCACCACGCGCACGTCGTACTTTTCAAGAACTGTGCGGCAGACCTCCTCCTGGCTCATCCGGGGTTTGTAGGGCACGGGCTCCCATTTGTCGCCCCTGCGAACGAACTCGAATTCCTCGCGGTGCCGGGTTACGTTGATGTAGCGGGGGCCGAATTCCATCAGGGGGGCGATGCTCTCGAGCAGTTCGTCCGGGCTCATTCCCTTCAGGGGCGGCACTATTTCAAGCGAAATGTTCATAGGTATCTGGCTTCGCGGTGGATTGCAATCAGGCCGCAGACGCTTGCCTGGGGCATCATCGCGTACGATTCGGTGAGGGTTATGCCGAGCGCGTCCGAGCCCGGGATGCGGTCGAGGATGACGCGCTTGAGGGCGTGGTCGGGGCAGGAAGGATAGCCGACCGCGGGCCTTATGGCCTTGAATCCGGCGGGGACCCGGACCTTGCTCTGGATCCATTCCGCGGCGGCGTCGGCGAGGGTCAGGCAAAGGGTGTCGTGCAGGAGGTCGTCGCAGCAGGGGCAGCAGGCGTGGTCGTGGTGCACGCAGGCGGCGAAAAGGCCTGTCGAAGGCGCGGAGCAGCCTTCGAGGGCGGTCCAGTGCAGGGCGCAGCGTATGCTGCACTCCAGGTTTGCAAGCGCGTCGGAGGCCTCCTGCAGGATTTCATCGTACCCGGGTTTTTCCGCGTCGGAGGCCTTCAGACCCCAGATGGCGCGGAAGGTGCTCCAGTCAAAGAAGGGAAGAACCTCTTCTTTGGGAACCTCGCGGACTTCGATGTCCTGGCCTTCTAGGGCTTCTGCCGGCGCCCAGCCGTCGGGGCTGAGGTAGTCCAGGATGCCTTGCCGGGCCGGCTGCTGCCTGTGCGAGCCTTCGTGAAGTTCGCGCAGACGCCGCTGGGCGGCGTGTTCTTCGGCCTCGGCGGCGGCGCGGTCGGCGAGCAGCCTCTGGGCGAGCACGGCGGTGGCGGACGCGTCGGCGCGGTGGAACACGTGGGGGTAGAGAGGTGCGAGTTTCACCGCCGTGTGGAGCGCCGAGGTAGTGGCGCCGCCCACCAGGAGCGGGGTGTCCAGGCCGCGGCGGGCCATCTCGGCGCAGAGCGCCTCCATCCTCTCGAGCGAAGGGGTGATCAGGCCGCTGACGCCGATGAGGTCGGCTTTTTCGGCCGCCGCCCGCTCGAGTATCGTCTCTTCCGGAACCATCACTCCCAGGTCGACGACGTCGAACCCGTTGCACTGCAGCACGGTGCCGGTTATGTTCTTGCCTATGTCGTGGACGTCGCCGCGCACGGTCGCCAGAACGACCTTGGGACGGCGGGCGGAACTGATCTCGGCGCCCTTCATCAGGGGCTCCAGGATGGCCGTGGCCATCTTCATTATGCGGGCGGACTTGACCACCTGAGGGAGGAACAGACGGCCGTCGGCGAACATCTCGCCCACGCGGCCCATCGCCTCCAGCAGCGGGCCCTCGATGACGGCGGAAGGGCTTCCGCACTCCCCCAGCGCCTTCTGCAGGGCCTCCTCCAGGCCTTCGGACGAACCGCGGACAAGCAGGTCGCGCACGTCGGCGGGGCCTTCCGGCGCAGTCTGCGCTTCGCCCGGGGCTCCTTTCGCATCCTGCTCCTTTCGGGCAATGTCCCGGGCAATCGCCAGCAGAGCCTCGGCGGCGTCCTCACGGCGCGCCAGGATCACGTCCTCGACCGCCTGCCTCAAGGCAGGATCGATCGCCTCGTACGGCCGCAGCATTCCCGGATTGACTATCGCCATATCAAGGCCGGCCGCGACGGCGTGGTACAGGAACACCGAATGCATCGCCTCCCGGACGGTGTTGTTGCCGCGGAAGGCAAACGAGAGGTTGCTTATGCCGCCCGAAGTGAGGGCGCCTTTGAGGTTTTGCTTTATCCAGCGGACGGCCTCGATGAAATCGAGCGCATAGAGGGTGTCTTCGCCCGTGCCGGTGCCTACGCTCAGCACGTTGACGTCGAAGATTATGTCGCTTGCGGGGATTCCCGCATCGGTGAGCAGTTTATAGGCCCTGCGGCAGATTTCCGTCTTGCGTCCGCATGTGGTGGCCTGGCCGCTTTCGTCGAAGGCCATCACGACCATCGCAGCGCCCAAGGCATTGATTTCCTTTGCTTTACGAACGAATTCGGCCGGGCCTTCCTTGAGGCTTATGGAGTTTACGATGCACCTGCCCTGGGCGTTTTTGAGGCCCGCGAGGATGGTCTCCCAATGGGAGGAATCGATCATCAGGGCGGCTTTCGCGACGTCGGGCTCGCCCTGGATCGCACGGATGAAACGCTGCATTTCGGCGGCGGAATCGAGCATCGCGTCGTCCATGTTGACGTCGATTATGCGCGCTCCGCCTTCGATCTGACTTCGGGCGATCGCGAGGGCTTCGTCAAGTTTGCCTTCCGCTACGAGCCTTGCGAACTTGCGGCTGCCGGCGACGTTGGTGCGTTCGCCTATGTTTGTGAAATTGAATGTCCCCAGGTCGATTTCCACCGGCTCGAGGCCGCTTGCGGCGGGAAATCTGCGGGAGGCGCCGCGCTTCGCGGGGGCGCAGGCGGCTATGGCGCTCCTGATCTCCTTTATGTGATCCGGGGTCGAGCCGCAGCAACCTCCGGCGATGTTCACGAGGCCCTCGGCCGCCATCCGGCGCATCATTTCCGCCATCCTGTCCGGAGAATCCGTGTAGCCGCCGAAGCCGTCGGGAAGGCCCGCGTTGGGGTAGCAGATCGTGGGGCATTCGGCGAACGAGGCCACCTCGCGCATCAGCGGAATCATCTGCTCCGCGCCGAGCGAACAGTTGAGGCCGAACGCGACCGGGCGGGCGTGGCGCACGCTTTCGTAGAAGGCGCGCAGCGTCTGGCCCGTGAGCGTGCGTCCGCTGCGGTCGGGGCAACTGACCGAAATCGCTATGGGAAAATCCTTGTCCAGGCCGCGCAGGGCGTATATTGCCGCTTTCGCATTGAGCGCGTCAGTGCAGGTTTCAAGCAGAATGAAGTCGGCTCCGCCTTCGATGAGGCCCCCGATCTGGTCGCTGTATGCGGCGGCCAGTTCGTCGAAAGTCAGGTCGCGGCGCGTCGGGTCCGAGGCGTCGGCGGCCATCGAAAGCGATTTCGACGTCGGCCCGACGCTCCCGGCGACCAGGATGCGCCGCGGCGCGGCGTCGGCCGCCCTGCGGGCGATGCGCGCCCCTTCGAGCGCCATCCTCCGCGCCTTGTCCGCCAGGCCGTACTCGGCCTGCACGATTGCGTTCGCGCCGAAAGTGTTGGTCTCGATTATGTCCGCGCCGGCCTCAATGTAGGCGCGGTGTATCCCTTCGATCGCCCCGGGGTCGCTGAGGTTGAACGCCTCGCTGTCGCCGGACAGCCCCAGCGCCTGCAACTGCGTCCCCGTCGCCCCGTCGAGCACATAAATTTTGCCTTCCTCAAACATCAACGCGAATTTACGCATTTTTTGGCACAATACAAGTTGGACACTACGCGAGTGACTCGCGTGGTGTCCAACTTTTGACAAATTGTCACTGGAACATAATTTGCGCTCACAGCGGGGAGTGAAAGAGAACTAAAAACGCATTATACTATGGCAAAAGGCACAATCGGAGTTACTACCGAGAACATTTTCCCGGTGATCAAACAGTTTCTGTACAGCGACCACGAGATCTTCCTGCGCGAACTTGTGGCAAACGCGGTCGACGCCACGCGCAAGCTGCAGGCGCTGGCGTCGAGCGGCGAATTCAAGGGAGAGCTCGGCGAGCTGAAGGTCGAGATAGTCCTGGACGAGGACAAGAAGACCCTGAAGGTCATCGACCACGGCATCGGAATGACCGAGGACGAGGTCGACCGCTACATCAACCAGATCGCCTTCTCGAGCGCCGGCGAGTTCCTCGAGAAATACAAGGACCAGATGGGCTCCATCATCGGCCATTTCGGACTCGGATTCTACTCCGCCTTCATGGTGGCGAAGAAGGTCACGATCGACACACTGAGCTGGAAAGAGGGCGCACAGGCCGTCAAGTGGTCCTGCGAAGGCAACCCCGACTTCACGATGGGAGCCTCGAAGAAGGCCACCCGCGGCACCGTGATCACCCTGCACCTGGACGACGAGTCCGCCGAGGAATACGGCGCCAAGGGCCGCATATCCCAACTTCTGGGCAAGTACTGCAAGTTCATGCCCGTGCCAGTCGTGTTCGGCAAGAAGACCGAATGGAAGGAGGGCAAGGAGGTCGAGACCCAGGACGACAACGTCATCAACAACGTGGACCCCATCTGGACCAAGGCCCCCTCTGAACTGAAGGACGAGGACTACCTGAATTTCTACAAGGCCCTCTACCCGATGGACGAGGACCCGATGTTCTGGATCCACCTCAACGTCGACTACCCCTTCAACCTCACCGGCGTGCTGTACTTCCCCAAGATCAAGGAGCGCATGGCCATCGACAAGAACAAGATCCAGCTGTTCTGCAACCAGATGTTCGTCACCGACCACGTCGACAACATCGTGCCAGACTTCCTGACCCTGCTGCACGGCGTCATCGACTCGCCCGACATCCCCCTGAACGTCAGCCGCAGCTACCTCCAGAGCGACTCCAACGTCAAGAAGATCAGCACCTACATCACCAAGAAGGTGGCCGACAGGCTCGAGGAGATCTACCGCGACCAGCGCGAGCAGTACGAGCAGAAATGGGACAACCTCAAGCTCTTCATCGAATATGGTATGCTCAGCGACGCCAAGTTCGGCGAGCGCGGCCTGAACTTCGCCCTCTTCAAGAACACCGAAGGCAAATTCTTCGGCTTCGAGGACTACCGCAAGGCCGTAGAGCCTGCCCAGACCGACAAGGACGGCAACGTCGTGTATCTGTACGCCACCGACGTCGAGGCCCAGTATTCCTGGATCGAGGCGGCAAAGAACAAGGGCTACGACGTCCTGCTGTGCGACTGCGAGCTGGACTCGCACTTCGTCAACCTGCTCGAGCAGAAGATCGAGAAGACCCGCTTCGCCCGCGTGGACAGCGACACCCCCGACAATCTGATCCCGAAAGAGGAGAAGGTGAAGCCCGAGATGTCGGACGACGACAAGAAGACCCTGGGCGAGCTCTTCAAGAGCGTGCTGCCCGAAGGCGCCGAGTATCAGGTCGAGCCCGAGAATCTGGGAGAGGCCGGAGCGCCCGTGCTGATCACCCGCAGCGAATTCATGCGCCGCTGGCGCGAGATGTCGGCCCTGGGCGGAGGGATGAACTTCTACGGCCAGATGCCCGAATCCTACGAGGTCAAGGTCAATATGGAGAACCCGCTCGTGCGCAAGATCTGGGACGACCGCGAAGGCACCGCCGACCTGCTCAGGCAAGTCGTGGACCTCGCCCTGCTGTCGAACGGAATGCTCAAGGGCAAGGCTCTCGCGGACTTCATCGCCCGCAGCACCGAACTTCTGAAATAATTACTTCTGCGAATCGAGGAATTCGACAACGTCGCTGACCCTTTCGAAATTCGCAAGCTTCTCGTCGGGGATGACTATACCGTAGTCATCCTCGATTTTTAAAAGCAGCTGCAGGATGTTGAGGGAATCGGCGCCGAGGTCCTCCTTGATGCGGGAGGTCAGCTGGACGCGCGAAGGGTCGATGCGAAGCTGCTTCGCAAGTATTTTCTGTACTTCGTCAAACATTGTTTCAGGCTTCAAAATGGTCATACTTGTCGAGCGCGGCCTCGATCTTGGGTCCAAGCGAGCTTGAAACCATCCTGTAGGCCTGCTCTATGCACTTTTCGACTGCGACGGCCTTGCTGCTGCCGTGGCCCTTGACCACGACCTTGGAGCAGCCCAGCAGCACGCTGCCGCCGTAGTTCTGGTAATTCATGAATTCCTTGAGGTCGGCGAACATCCGCTTCTGGAACATCGCGCCGAACTTGTAGAGAGCGCGGCTGAAGATGGTCTTCTTGACCTTCATCAGCAGCTCGAGCGCCGTGCCCTCGGTGGTCTTGACGAGCACGTTGCCCGAGAAGCCGTCGCACACGACGACGTCGTAGGAGCCCGACAGCAGGTCGCGGCTCTCCATGTTGCCGACGAAATTAAGGCAACCCTGCGCGTCCAGGTCCCGGAGCGAGGCATAAGTCATCTGCCTCATCGTGTCGCCCTTCTCGGCCTCCTTGCCCACGTTCAGAAGCGCCACGCGGGGGCTCTCCACGCCGTACACATTCTGCATATAGAGCGAGGACATTATCGCGAACTGCTTGAGCATCATTGCGTTGGCCTCGACATTGGCGCCGCTGTCGCAGATACCGACAATCTTTCCGTCCATCGTGGGCAAAAGGGGGCAGAACGCGGGGCGGATGACTCCTTCCAGCACTCCCAGGCGGGTCAGCGCTCCGGCCACCAGCGCTCCGGTCGAACCGGTGCTGACCATCCCGTCCACGCCGTCCTCGTCGCGAAGGATGCGGATGGCGCGGATCATCGAGGAATTGCGCTTGAGGCGGATGGCGTCGGTGGGCTTCTCGTCGCAGCCGATCACCTCGGGGGCGTGGACGATCTCCAGGCGCGAGGCGTCGTAACTGCGGCCTTCCAGAGCCTGCCGAAGCACCTGCTCGTCGCCGGTGAGGATGAGCGAGAGGTCGGGAAGCGCCTCCAGAGCCGCGAGGGCTCCGTCGACGCAGGCCTGCGGGCAATGGTCGCCTCCGAAGCAGTCCAGGACTATCTTTACCATAACTTATCTTCCCTTTGAATGGAAGGCGACGCCGACTCCGTTGGGCCCGCAATGGCTGCCGGCGGTGGGGTTGGTCACCACGAATTCGACCTGCAGGTCGTCGCCGAATTTCTCTTTCAGCATCCCTGCGAATTCCTGCGCGAGTTCGGGGGCGTCGGTGTGGCCGACGATGAAGCGGTGGGACTTGATGTCGTCGCCCATCTCGTCCACATAGTCGAGCAGGCGGTTCATCGCCTTGATGCGGCCCTTCTCCTTGCCTATGCTGACCATCTTGCCTTCGGCGTTCATATGGATCACGGGGCGGATGCCGATAAGGCCGCCCATCGTCGCCGCGATGCCGCTCACCCTGCCGCTGCGGCGGAAGAACTTGAGGTCGTCGGCGAAGAAGTACTGGGCGTAGTGATCGACTTCGGTCTTTGCCCATTCGACGATTTCATCGGGGGTCTTGCCTGCGTTGAGAAGGTCACCTATCTCCCTGACAATCAGATAACTTACGATGGTTATGCCCTTGGTATCCACTTCGAGGAAGCGGCGCCCGGGATATCTGGCGCAGAGCTCCTCGAGGGCCTGGTACATATTGCCGAAGGTCATCGTCATCGCGGCCGAGAAATGCACGTAGAAGATGTCGCGTCCGGCGGCGAACTCAGGTTCGAAGTAAGCGATGTACTGCTCGCGGCTCAGGGCGCTTGTGGTCGGCAGGGTGCCGGCGCGCAGGGTGTCATAGAAAGCGCG
>R15__coassemble_550_pt1 | contig 29430 bp, 16 predicted proteins | sample R15__metabat2_high_PE_004 | metagenome-assembled genome bin R15
AGACAGGTGTGCGGAGCGCTTCCGCTGTATTGGGGCCCGCAGCCCTTTACTGCCGGGCCGATGTATATAGGAGCCATCAGTATTTTTCTGTTCATTCTGGGCCTGTGTGTGGTGAAGGGTCGGGAAAAGTGGTGGTTGCTTGCGTGCACCGTCCTTGCGATTCTGCTGTCGTGGGGCAATCATTTCATGTGGTTCACCGAATTGTGGTTCAAGTATGCGCCGATGTACAACAAGTTCAGGACCGTGTCGATGGCCCTCACCATACTGCAATTCACCCTGCCTGTCGTGGGCTTCCTGATGCTCGACTCCGTCATGCGCTCCAACGAGAAGGCGCGCACACTCAGACGCCGCATTCTGATTGCGGGAGGAGCCGCGCTGCTGCTGTGCTTCGCGCTTTCCGCCGTGATGGCATTGACAGGCTCGTTCGACTCGGGGCAGTATGACCCCGACCTCGAGGCCGCCCTCGGCCGCGACCGCAGGCACCTTCTGTGGGCCGACACCCGGCGCAGCATGCTTCTGATCGCAGGAGCGGCCGCAGCTCTGCTGTGGGGCCTCGGCAAGAATTCCCGCAGGATGACCGCGACCGTGCTGGTCGCCGCGCTGGTGCTCGTGGACCTGTTTGCCGCCGGAAAGAGGTATCTGGACAGCGAAGATTTCGTCTCCCTGACCAATTACAAGGCCGATTTCGCCCAGAGGCCCGTCGACCGAGAGATCCTCAGGGACACCGACCCTTCCTACAGGGTGCTGGACCTCACGGTGGACCCGTTCAACAGTTCCACCCCTTCCTACTGGCACAAGAACATCGGCGGATACTCGGCCGCCAAACCCGCTATCTACAACCGCTACATCGACTCGCATCTGAGCCCTGAAATCAACCGCATCATCTCCGCCTTCAACGAAGCGGCGCAGAGTGCGGAAACGGTCGGGGACATCGAAGCCGCGCTCCCCTTCTGCGAGGGTCTCGCCAGTCTGAACTGCCGCTACATAATCGTCGACAAGGACATCTGCCTGGTCTACCCGTACGCCCTGGGCAACGCCTGGTTCGAAGAGAACGGCGCCCCGGTCACGATGACATCATACTCCCCCGACGTGCTGGAATACACGGTCGATTCCGAAAACGGAGGCAGGGTGGTGTTCAGCGAGGTTTACTACCCCGAAGGGTGGCATCTGCGGCTCGAGGACGGCAGCGAACTGCCCATCGGGCAATACGGAGACATCCTGCGCTGCGCCGACGTGCCTGCGGGCGCGCACACCCTCACGATGAGCTACGAGCCCGAGTCATACGTGACCGGGCGCAAGGTGTCGCTCGCGTGCTCGATTCTGCTGATTCTGCTGGTGCTGGGCTCAGCCTATCTTTTTGTCGATCTCACCCGCAAGGGCGAGGAAGGCGAGTGAATCCGGGCGGTTCGACAGAGCCGCAGGTTCGCCAGAATCTCCGCTTTCCCTGATGCTCTGGACCAGAGGAATCCGGCCCAGGATGTCGATGCCCAGCTTGCAGGCCATCTCGACGCCGCCGTCGCGGCCGAAGATGTAGTATTTCTCGTCCGGATGCTCGGCGGGAGTGAACCAGGCCATGTTCTCGACCAGACCCAGGATGCGCCGGTTGATGTTCTTGTTGCGGAACATGCTGACGCCCTTCTCGACGTCGGCGAGGGCCACGCTCTGGGGGGTTGTCACGATGACGGCCGCTTCCATGGGGACCTCCTGGACCAGCGAGATGTGGATGTCGCCGGTTCCGGGGGGCATGTCGATGAGCAGGTAGTCGAGCTCGCCCCACTGCACCTGCAGAATCATCTGCTTGAGCGCGTTGCAGGCCATCGGGCCGCGCCAGATCAGCGCCTGGTCCCGCTGGGCGAAGTATCCTATCGACATCCATTTGACGCCGTATTTCTCGAAGGGGACGATCAGATCCTGCCCGTCAGGGCCCTCGACCGCCATCGGGGTCACGCCCTCGGTGCCCGTCATCACGGGGACTGAAGGACCGTAGACGTCGGCGTCGGCGAGACCGACCTTGAAGCCCATCCGGGCGAGGGCAACGGCCAGGTTGACGGCCACGGTGGACTTGCCCACGCCGCCCTTGCCTGAGGCGACGCCGATTATGTGGCGGACGCCCTGCAGTTGGGAGTCGTCGAGTTCGAGCCCCTTCTTCTTGGGAGCCGCCTGCTCGACCACTATGCTGCGCACTTCAGATGTCACGTCCGAAGGCAGATGCCTCACCAGAGCCGCCCTGACGGCGCCCACGAGGTATTCCGTGAGGGGATCGCGGCGCCTGGGGAAGCCCAGGGTCACGGCCACGCGGCCTTCTTCGATCTTGATTTCGTGGACCATTCCCAGGTCCACTATGTCCCGGTCGCCCTGACCGGGGTGCTGCACTTCCTTCAGGAATGCAAGTATCTCGTTTTCGTTCATAGAATCTGTGTCAATGCGCGGGTCAGCGCCCTGCGCGAATATTTCGATATGTCGGAATCGATCGGGGCGGCAGTCCCCTCGAGGAACCGTTCCCACTGCGTGGAAATGAACTCCCCGACGCGGTCCGTGCAGTCCCAGTCGAGCATCACTCCAGCCCGGGAATCGGAAAGCACGGTCGCGGCTGCGCCGTCCTCCTGACCGATTCCGAGCACGGGCCTGCGGGCGGCCAGGTACTCGAAAATCTTGCCGGGCAGGACCTTGCGGTACTCCGGGTCCTGCCTCAACGGCAGAATCAGCATCGAGGCGCCGCGCTGCTCGCGCACCGTCTCGTCGTGGGGAAGGTAGCCGAGTTCGACCAGGTTGCCTGACAGACCTGCGGCGCGGATTGCCGCGGTTATCTCGGGATCGACCTTTCCCGCCAGCCGTATCTGAAGGGCATCAGCAAACCCGGAATCGGCCTTGCAGCGTTCTGCAAGCACTTTCCAAAGGTTCAGCGGATTGCCATCGGAGGCGAAAAGACCGGTATGGACGACAGTAAACTTACCCGTGGGAGCAGAGGGCTCCGCTGCCGGGAAATCGTCCTCGTCGAATCCGTTCGTGATGAGGTGCACGGGAGTGGCGGTCATCGCCTGGAAGTCCTTGCGCACCAGCGGGGTCACGCTGACCACGGCGTCGCAACCGTCCAGAACGCTCCGCTCCAGGCGGCGGTGGCGGCGCTCCGCCAGAGGCCACAGGCCCATGTGCTTGAAGTAGAACATTTTTGTCCACGGGTCGCGGAAATCGGCAATCCAGCGCACTCCGAGGGCTTTTTTCAGTCCAAGTCCGATCAGGTGGACCGACTGCGGGGGACCGGTGGTCACGACCGCGTCGACGGGATGCTCCCGGAGGTACTCCTTCAGAAACTTCACCGACGGCCTGACCCATCCCACACGGGGATCGGGAACGAAGAAATTGCCCCTCACCCACACGGCGAGGCGCTGCTTGAGGCTCTTTTTCTGGGAGTTCAGAGGGTTCACGCCCGCGCCTTTCTTGCCGGAGGAGCCGAAAAACCTGCGATAAATCTGATAGGGCTCGCGGATGGGGGTCTTGACGATTTCGGCACAGGCGGGGATGTCGCCCAGCAGGCTTTCGTCCAGGGCGAGCTGTTCGGGGTTTTCGGGGGTGTAAATCACCGGCTGCCAGCCTTCGGCGGGCAGGTACTTGGCGAACTTGACCCAGCGCTGGACGCCGGATCCGCCGGTGGGCGGCCAATAGTAGGTGATTATCAGGACCCGCTTCATACTCCTAGTTCCGCCTTCATCACCCTCAGCAGGTCGAACGCCTGCATCGGAGTCATGTTGTTGAGGTCGGCCGCCTCGAGTTTCTCTTTCAGGGAACTCAGGGTGGGGTCGTCCAATTGGAAGAAAGAAAGCTGCACGCTGCCGTCGTCCTCCATCGCGATGGTGCTGACGTGCTTTTCGCGCCGCTCCAGGTCGCGCAGGGTCTTCTCGGCGGATTCCACGACCTCGCGGGGCATGCCCGCCAGACGGGCGACGTGGATACCGAAACTGTGGGCGACTCCGCCCGGCTCGAGCTTGCGCAGGAAGATCACGTCCCTGCCCTGCTCCTTGACGGCGATATGGTAGTTCCTGACCCTCGGAAAAATGCCCTCCAGGTCGTTGAGTTCGTGATAATGGGTGGCGAAGAGGGTCTTGGCGCCGTGCCCGTGAGAATGGATGTACTCGACCAGGGCGCGGGCTATCGACATTCCGTCGTAGGTCGAGGTGCCGCGGCCGATTTCGTCCAGCAGCACCAGCGAACGGGCGCTCAGGTTGTGCATTATCATCGATGTCTCGAGCATCTCGACCATGAAGGTGGACTCGCCGCGCGAGATGTTGTCGGTGGCGCCCACTCGGGTGAAAATCTTGTCGAAATAGCCGAAGCGGGCGGACGCCGCGGGCACGAAGGACCCGATCTGGGCCATCAGCACGATGAGCGCGGTCTGGCGCAGAAGCGCCGACTTACCGGCCATGTTGGGACCGGTCAGGATCATTATCTGCTCCTTCGCGCTGTCCAGGGAGACGTCGTTGGGGACATACTCCTCGCCGGGCTTCATCAGGGTCTCGATGACGGGATGGCGGCCGGCCTTGATGTCCAGCGACCCGCTCTTGTCCACCACCGGACGGCAGTAGTTGCGGTCCAGGGCCTGCTGCGCGAACCCCTGCAGGACGTCGATGCGCGCGAGCACGCGGGAGTTCTGCTGGATGTCGCGTATCTTTTTCTGGATGTCGGCGACCAGTTCGCCGAAGAGCCTGCTCTCGATTTCGTAAATGGTGCCCTCGGCGCTCAGGATCTTCTGCTCGTACTCCTTGAGTTCCTCGGTTATGTAGCGCTCGGCGCCCACCAGGGTCTGCTTGCGTATCCACTCCGGGGGAACCTTGTCCTTGAAGGTGTTGCGCACCTCGAGGTAGTAGCCGAAGACGTTGTTGTAGCTTATCTTGAGCGAGGTGATGCCGGTGCGCTCGATCTCGCGCTGCTGCATCTGCTGAAGGTACTCCTTGCCGCCGCGGGAGATGGCCCTCAGTTCGTCCAGCTCGCGGTTCACTCCGCGGGCGATGACGTCGCCCTTGCCAAGTTGGGACGCGGTCTCGGGGTCCAGGGTTGAAGTTATGCGGTCGAGCACCTTGGAGCAGTCGCGCATCGCCTTCGCCTGCTTCAGCAGGGCGGGGCTGGAGGATGCCTCGCAGAGTTCGCGCACGGGCTGCAGGCGGCTCAGGCTCCGACCCAGCTGGCGCACCTCACGCGGCAGGATCTTGCCCGTCGCGGCGCGCGCTATTATCCTTTCGAGGTCGCCCACGTCGGCGATGTATTCCTGCATCTGGCGCAGCGCGCCGTCGTTGTCATAGAAGAACTGGACGGTGTCGTAGCGCTCCTCGAGTTCCTTTATGTCCATCACGGGCAGGGCCAGCCACTCGCGCAGCAGGCGGGCGCCCATGGGGCAGCAGCAGCGGTCGACCACGTCCACCAGCGACACCCCGTCGCGTCCGGAAGCGGAAGAGAAAATCTCGAGGTTGCGGAAGGTGAAGCGGTCCATCCAGACGAACTTGCCCTCGTCGATGCGGCTCAGGCTGCATATGTTGCCCAGCCCGACGTGCTGGGTCTGCTCGAGGTAATACACCAGGGCGCCGGCAGAGCAGAGGGCGAGAGGATAAGAGTCCACTGCAAAGCCCTTGAGGCTGCCCACCTTGAGCTGGGTGCAGAGTTTCTGCACGCACGAATCTAGCACGAAGGCCCACTCGTCGAGCGAAGTGACATAATAGCCGTCGAAGCGCTCGCGCACGGCCCTGAGGCAGTCGCGGGGCACGACGAGTTCCTTGGGCGAGAAAGAGGCGAGCAGGGTGGTTATGTATTCAATGCTTCCCTGCGCGAGCTGGAAGGTGCCGGTGCTGACGTCCAGCAGAGCGGCGCCGCACAGGTCTTCGTCGAACGAGAGGCCGCAGAGGTAATTGTGTTCCTTCTGCTCGAGCATACCCTCGCCGAAGGCGATGCCGGGGGTGAGGATTTCGGTGATGCCGCGCTTGACAAGCTTGTTCTTGCACAGCGCAGGGTCCTCGAGCTGGTCGCAGATGGCCACCTTGTAGCCGGCGCGCACGAGCTTCTGGAGATAGGTCTCGACGGCGTGGTGGGGGAATCCGGCCATCTGGGTGTCGCCCTTTTCGCCGTTCGAGCGGCGGGTCAGCACCAGTCCCAGGACCTTGCTGACGGTCACCGCGTCGTCGCTGTAGGTCTCGTAAAAGTCCCCTACACGATACAGCAGGATCGCTTCAGGGTGCTGGGCCTTCACGCTGAAGTACTGCTTCAGCATCGGGGTATCTTCCTTGCTCTTTGCCATTTCAGAGGAACAGGTTGGTAAGGAATATGGTCAGTATCATCACGGGCACCACCCACTTGATGAGGAAATGGATGACGTTGAAAATCCTGACGCTGAAGCGGTGCGTGCCGCCGTTGGTAAGTTCCTCGCGCACTTCGGAGCGGTCCATCTTCCAGCCGACGAACAGGCTGAACACCAGGGCTCCGAGCGTCATCGCGTAATTGGAGGTGAGGGTGTCGCAGAAACTGAATATCGAGTGGCCCATCAGGCTGATGTCCTTCAGGGGACCGAACGACAGGCAGCACAGGGCTCCGAGTGTCCAGGCACAGATGAAGAGCAGCGCCGACGCCTTCCTGCGCGACCATCCGCGGCGGTCCACAAAATGTTCCACGCACACCTCGAACATCGATATCGACGAAGTCAGGGCGGCCATGAATATGGCGAGGAAGAAAAGGATTGATTCGATGCGGCTCACAATCGGCGCGGCGGCGCCCATCTTTGCAAAGATGTACGGCAGGGTCTCGAACACCAGCGAAGGGCCGGCGCCGGGCTCGATTCCGGCCGAGAACACGGCCGGCATTATGGCAAAGCCCGCTATCAGCGCGAACAGGGTGTCGAACACGAAAGTCCAGCCGCCTGCCGCCACGATGCTGTCCTCCTTCTTCATGAACGAAGAGTAGGTGAGCACGCAGCCCACTCCAAGCGACATGCTGAAGAATGACTGGCCGAGGGCATAAGAGACCGAAGTGGGAGTCAGTTTCGAAAAGTCGGGTTTGAGCAGATAATCCACGCCCGCCCCCGCTCCGGGAAGCGAAACCGAGAAGATGGCGATCATCACTATCAGCACGAACAGCATGGGGGTCGAGACCTTGGTGAATTTCTCGATGCCGCCCTTGACTCCGCGCATCACTATTACGCCCGAGATGCCGAGGAAGATCGTGAATGCGATCATCGGCTCCCAGGGCGAGGACGCGAAAGTGCCGAAGAAGGTCGAAGCCTGCTCGGGGGTGGTGACTTCGAAGCCGGCCGCGCAGGAGCGCACCAGATAATCGAACGACCAGCCGCCGACGACGCAGTAGTACGAAACTATGATGAAACTGGCCAGCACGGTGATGAAGCCGAAATACTTCCAGGGCGTGCCCGGAACCATCTTGTCGAACGCTTCATACACTCCCGACCGCGCCCTGCGGCCGATCACCGACTCGCAGAACATTATGGGCAGCGAGATCAGGATGCCGCACAGAGCGTAGACGATTATGAAGGCCGCCCCTCCGTATTCCCCGACCATATAGGGGAAACGCCAGATGTTGCCGAGCCCTATCGCGGATCCGGCGAGAGCCATTATGAAGGTGAAATTGTTATTGAAGTGCTCTCTTGACATACTGGACAAATTCAAAATCGTAACCGGTCTCGTCGTCGTGCATCGTCTCCGACTTCGACTCCACGACCCACTTTTCGGGGTCTATCTCGGGAAAGAAGGCGTCGGCGTCGGCGATCACGGTGTGGACGTGGGTGATGAAGAGCCTGTCCATCATGTCGATGGCGGCCCTGTAGACCGACGCGCCGCCCATCACGAAGCAGCGCTCACTGCCTTCGGCGAGCGCTTCGGCGAAAGCCTCGTCGAAACTGTAGACGCAGGTGGCCTCGGGAATGGGGTCGCCTCCGAGGTTGAGGACTATGTTCTTGCGGCCCTTCAGGGGATGGAACGGGAGCGAGAAATAGGTCGTGCGCCCCATTATGACGGGGAATCCCGCCGTCTGGCGCTTGAAATATTTCAAGTCCTCGGAAAGGTGCCAGGGCAGGCCTCCCTTCACTCCGATCGCCAGGTTGTCGGCGACCGCTACTATCAGACATTTTTCCATACTATACAGCCACCGGCGCCTTTATCGCCGGCCAGGGATCGTAGTCGACGAGTTCGAAGTCTTCGTACTTGAAATCGAAGACGCTCTTCACGTCGGGGTTGAGTTTCATCTTGGGCAGGGGGCGGGGCTCACGGGAGAGCTGCTCGCGCACCTGGTCGAAATGGTTGAGGTAGATGTGCGTGTCGCCCGTGGTGTGGATGAATTCGCCGGGCTGCAGGCCGCAGCACTGGGCGATCATCATCGTCAGCAGGGCGTACGAGGCGATGTTGAAGGGGACTCCGAGGAAGGTGTCGGCGCTGCGCTGGTACAGCTGGCAGCTCAACTTCCCATCGGCCACATAGAACTGGAAGAGGCAGTGGCACGGAGGCAGGGCCATCGCGTCAACCTCGCCGGGGTTCCAGGCGCAGACGAGCATCCGGCGGGAGTCCGGATTGCGGCGGATGGTCTCGATCACCTGCGAGAGCTGGTCTATCTTTCGTCCGTCCGGGGCGGGCCAGCTGCGCCACTGGTGGCCGTACACGGGCCCCAGGTCGCCGTTTTCGTCGGCCCATTCGTCCCAGATGGTGACCTTGTGGTCCTGCAGGTAGCGCACGTTGGTGTCGCCGCTGATGAACCACAGCAGTTCGTAGATTATGGACTTCAGGTGCACTTTCTTGGTGGTCAGAAGGGGGAAGCCTTCGCTCAGGTCGAAGCGCATCTGGTGGCCGAAGATGCTCTTGGTGCCGACTCCGGTGCGGTCGTGCTTGACCGCTCCGTCGTCCATTATTTTCTGCAGGAGATCGAGGTACTGTTTCATTATCTGACGCTGAATGCGAAAATTATCGCCTCGCGGAAGATCTTTCCGGGCTCGAGGACGGTGGTGGGGTATTCGGGCTTGTTGGGGCTGTCGGGGAAGTGCTGGCATTCGATGGCGACGGCGTCGTAGTCGTGGTAGATGCGACCCTTCTTGCCGACGGGGCAGCCAGACAGGTAGTTGCCGGTATAGACCTGCACGCCGGGCTGGGTGGTGTAGACGTTCAGGCAGCGGCCGGACTTCTTGGAATAGAGTTCGGCGGCCTCCTGGATCTGGCCGGGCACGTAGCCGTCGATGCACCAGCAGGCGTCGTAGCCCTTGCCGTAGTTCAGGGCGGGGAAGTCCTTGTGGATGTCGCGGCCCAGGGTCTTGGGGTTGTTGAAGTCCATCGGGGTGCCGGCCACGGGCTCGGAATCGCCGACGGGGATCAGGGTGGCATCGGTGGGCAGGTACTCGGCCGCGTTGAGCTTCAGGGTGTGGCGCAGCACGCTGCCGCCGCCGTTGAGGTTGAAATAGGCGTGGTTGGTGAGGTTGATCACGGTCCTGGCGTCGCTGCGGGCGGTGAAGGTCAGACGCAGCTCGTTCGACTCGCTCCACTCGTAGCGGGCGACGACCTTGACGTTGCCGGGATAGCCCATTTCGCCGTCCTCGAAGAAGTACATGAATTCCACTCCGCCCCCACGCTTGCGGGACTCCCAGACCTTGTTCTGGCAGCCCTGGGGACCGCCGTGCAGGTGGTTGGGGCCGTTGTTTACGGGCAGATTGTAGACTTTGCCGTCCAGTTCGAACTGACCCTTGCAGATGCGGTTGGCGAACCTTCCCGGGCACTTGCCCGCGCAGGGACCGTCCGCGAAATATTTCTCGGCCTTGCCGTAGCCGATGACCACGTCGCCGAGCTTTCCGTCGCGGTCGGGCACGTTGATGCTCACGATGCCGGCGCCGATGCTGCTCAGCACAACGGAAGCGCCGCTTTCATTTGTAAGGATGTACTTGTAGATGGGGGTGCCGTCCTGAGTGCGGGACCACAGTTTTCTTCTGACTGACATAGTATTATGGTTTTAGTTTGTTTCTGAGTGTGGAGAGCGCCTTGTCGGTGGGGGCGTCCTTGAGCAGGACCTTCCTGCCGGGACCCAGCAGATACAGCGACGGGATGGCCCTTACGTTGTAGAGCAGGTCGTCGCGGATTATGAGGTTCGGGTCATATCCGGTGACCCAGGAGCGCGGGTAGTTCGGTTCGTAGGCCTTCCATTTGTCCACCTCCTCGTCTATGTAGATGCTGACCACCGAGAGAGAGCCCTGCGCGATTGCGGCTTCGGCAAATCCGGAGGCCTCGATCTCGTTGATTATCTCCTTGCAGGCCTCGCATCCGGGGTTGCTGAAAAAGAGCAGCACATAGCCGTCCTCCAGGTCCGACAGGCGGTGCCTGCGGCCGCGCACGTCCTTGAAGACGAAGTCCGGGGCCACGCTGCCGTAAGGGTTCATCGCGCACAGCTGCGCCTGCCTGCGGTAGCCGATGCGGCGCGCGGAGTCGGTGTGGGGGGACTCGGCCAGGCGGCTGACAAAGGGCAGGAAGTAGTCCTCGTTGCGCATCGGGGAATTGGGGTCATACAGGTAACCGGCGACCATCTCGGTAAGGATCAGGTACTGCAGGGACGAAGTGTCGCGGTCCTGCACGGCGCTGATGCTGTCGAAGAGCCGTCCCATAGCCTTCTGCGCGTCCGCCATAGGGGAATTCTCGAGGATGACGGTGAAATCGGCAAAGGCGCTTTCGACCTCCTTCTGGGGCACTCCGTTCACGGCCAGGGTGTCGGTGACACCGCTCCCGGCGAAGTAATCGTCCCAGTAATGCTCGAGCATATATGCGGTGATGTCGGCCCCGTCCGAGTAAATCGAGGGCACGTCGCACACACGGAAGGGGCGGTATTGAGCCTTCGCGGGCGTTTCCGGGGCGGAGGAGGTCCCGGCCTGACGCGGTCCGCAGGCGACTGCGGACAGGACGGCGGCGATTATGAGAGGCAACAACTTGCGCATATAATATCAAAAGCAGGTAAAGTTAGCCAAAAAATCGTACATTTGCTTCCATTATGGCCAAAAACCTGCTCAAATACGGCGCAATCGCCCTGTTTGCTCTGATTTGCACCGGAGCAAGGGCGCAGTTCTACGTGTCCGGTTCCGACCCGTGGAGCCAGAAATGGAGCAGTGTGAGCACTCCGTCCTACAGGATAATCTATCCCCGCGGACTGGATTCGCTGGCCTTGCGCTACGCGTCCGAACTCGAGAAGGCCCGTCCGGGAGTCGCCCCCAGCTGCGGCTTCTCGCCCAATCAGACCTACTCCTCTCCGATGCCGGTGATCCTTCGCGCCAACACCGCGCTCTCGAACGGTTCGGTGGCCTGGACCCCGCGCAGGATGGAACTCTACACGAATCCCGAAGCCTACTCCCCCGACCCCATGCCCTGGGTGCGGCAACTCGCCCTGCACGAATCCAGGCACGTCGCCCAGATGCAGTACGGCCACGACTATCCTTTCCGCTGGGCGAACGCGCTGGGCGGCGAAGTCGCCGTCGGAGCCCTGGCGGCAATCTACTGCGGACCCGACTTCTTCGAGGGCGACGCGGTGACGGCCGAGACCGCGCTGACCGCTTCCGGACGCGGCCGCACGGCCGATTTCCTCGAATACTGGAGGGCCTGCGCCGCCGAGGGGCAGGAGCGTTCCTGGTGGCAGTGGCGCTACGGCTCCCTGGGCCGCTTCACACCCGACTATTACCGCGCGGGATATGTGGCGATCGCCGGCATCCGCACCCTGTACGATTTCCCCGACCTCGTGCCGCAGTACTATGCGCGCATCCGGGATCACAAAGGATTCGCCCTCTTCAATATGAAGAATCTGGTGCGCGAGCGCACGGGCAGGACCTTCACGCAGGCCTTCGACGAGGTCTGCGACTCGTTGTATGCAGGATGGGAAAGGGAGGCGCAAGAGCGCGGCCCCTTCACCGAAGCCGAACTCATAACTGAGTACGCGCCCGTCTACAGCGCCTACACCGGCACCGCCGTTCTTGGCGACGATATCTACGCTGTCAGGAGTTCGATGACCGAGCCCACGCGGCTCGTAAAGATCGCTCCGGACGGCACCGAGAGCACCGTGAGGGTGTTTTCGGGCAACCGGACCTCGCCCCTGCAGGTCTGCGGCGGGACGCTGGTCTGGAGCGAATTCCGCTCCGACACCCGTTGGGAGTTCAAGTCCACTTCGGACATAGTGCGGCTGGAAGGCGACAGGGTCAAGACCCTGCTGTCCGGAGGCCATTATTACAACCCCTCCGTGAGCCCGGACGGGACCCGCATCGCCGTCACTTCATACGACAAGGCAGCCCGGAGTTCGCTGCTCATAATCGACACCGCCGACGGGTCGGTGCGGCAAAGCATTCAGGCACCGGACTCGGATTTCCAGATATTGGAATCCGCCTGGATCGGGGAGAGGATTTTCGTGAGCGCGCTGACCGCGGAAGGCATCGGAATCTGGGAAGCGACCGCCGCTTTCGCACCCGCACTGGAACCGCTGCCTGTGAAAATCAAGCAGTTGGGCAGCCACGAAGGGCAGTTGACCCTCGTGAGCGACCGCACCGGAGTGAACGAAATCTACACCCTGGACCCCGACGGCGGCAGAATCCTGCAACTGACCTCCTCGCACGTCGGAGCCTCGGACTGCGCATTCAAGGACGGCTCGCTGTATTTCGCGCGGCCCGACACCCGGGGAAGGATGCTGTACAAGGCTGAAATCTCGCCTGTGGCGCAACTGGACAGGGATTCCTGGAGGGACATCCACAAATGGGAGATGGCAGACAAACTGTCGGCCCAGGAGCTGTCCCTCGAAACCGCGGACACAGTCCGGGTGATTCACACGGAGGTGGAGCCCTGCCCGCGCGGCGCACGCCTGCTGCACCTGCATTCCTGGGCGCCGCTGTTCATCAATTACGACTCGGTCCAGTCGCTCAGCCTCGACGACATCCTCACTACGGCGAACCTCGGAGCCACCGGGTTCTTCCAGAACGACCTCGGGACCTCGTACGGATGGGCCGGCGTGAGGCTGCTGAACTCCGACCTGAGTTTCAGGCCCTCGTTCCACGCAAGGTACACGTTCACAGGATTCTACCCCGTGCTCGAGGCCACGGCGAGCGTAAATGACCGCCCGAGCGCAGTGCAGGCCGTAGGAGAGATCGAGGACGGCAACGGCGGCACATACACGGGCATAATTTCAGAAGAGGGAGAGCACATTTCCGCCCGGCTCCTCCTGAGTTCTTACATACCCTTCAATTTCTCGTCATCTGGAGTTCTCCGGGGCCTTGTGCCCAAAGTGTCGTTGAGCCTGAGCAACGACCGCATCGACGGCAATCCCGCCGACAGGGTGAGTGTTTCGCTGCGCGGCTACGTAATGCAGAGCACGCCCTCTTCCTGCCTGTATCCCAAACTCGGCATAGGCGCCGAGGTCGGCTACAGCTCCAGACCCTTCGACGGCGGAGTGTGGTGCTCCAACGCCTATGCATACCTCTACGGCTACCTGCCCGGCTTCGGGAGCAAACAGGGACTGAGGCTGTCGGCGATGGTCCAGCACCGCTTTTCAGACGGCATCTTTGCCGAAGTTTACGCAAACGTGGCCCCTCGCGGGATGTCGGCGGCATCCTCTCTTATGTGCGCCTACCCCTGGCAGGCCAAGATCTCGGCCGACTACGCCATCCCCTTCGCCCGCCTGGACTGGGGCGGACTCGGGGCGCTTGCCTATGTGCGCAACCTCGAACTCACGCCCCATTTCGACTGGAGCGCCTACAACTCGAGCAAGAGCGGCGGCGGGTCGCTGCTGAGCGCCGGAGCCGACCTGAGCGTCGTGCTGGGCAACCTCGCCTGGGTCCCCTACACCACCCGTGTGGGAGTGAGCTGGAGCCTTAACGGCGGCTCCGCGTTCGAGGGGATAAAAGAAAATGGCATCCCGGTGGGACGCCATTATCTCGGATTGATCTTCAGTGTCGATCTCTAGAGACCGGCAGCTTCCTTCAGATACAGGTAGAGGGACTCGTAAGCGGCCTTCTTCTCGTACTTGTTGCCCTTCCAGAGCAACGGTGCGTTGGATTCGCCGCGCCAGCTGTCCTTGTCGTTGAAGCCCCAGATGGTGATGCCTCCGCGCTGGGCTTCGGGCACTAACTTGAGGTACTGGTCCACGACATACACGTACACTTCGGCCTGCAGGTCCTCGGTGCCGCCGCCGTCGATGACGATGTCAAGTTCGGAGATGCGGACCTTCTTGCCGGTCTCGACCATCTTCTTGAGCATGTTGGTGATGGCGGCCTCCTGCTCGGCGAGCTTCTCGTTGTTGGCGGTAAGGTGCATCTGGGTGCCGATACCGGTCACGTTCGGGTTGTTCTTTGCGAACTCGCAGATTGCGGTAAGCTTGCTGGACGAGGACTCGAGGTTGTAGTCGTTGATGTACAGGTCGGCGGTCTTGCCGCTGGCATCAAGTGCATCGACAGTGTAGGCGAACGCTTTCTCCACGAAGTCCTTCTGGCTGTCGAAGTACTGGCCCCAGAAGAAGTGATCCTCAGGATCGGTGTTTTCGGGAGTGCGGTACTGTCCGGCCTCGGTGAAGGTCTCGTTCATCACATCCCAAGCGTATACGTCGAAGTGGTCGACCATGCCGTACACGAAATTCTTGTACGCAAACTGGATGCGGTCTTCGGCCAATTCTCCGAGGGTCTTGTCGGTGGACTCGAACTCTGCGGGACGCACGGAACCCCTGGCGTTGGGAGCGGGACGCACCCAGCCGTTGCCGTACTTGCCGAAGCCCTTGGACATACGCATGGCGTCAGTGGACGCGGCGACTTCGAAGATCTGGAAGCAGTCTATGGTAAACTTGTTGACGGAACCGCCGCCATAGAAGCCCACTGCGATTTCAGAACCTGATGCGACCGTATAATCATAGTACTGATATGTCCAGTTGTCCTGCATCTTGTCGTAATTGCCCCAAGCGGAGTTCTTGTATGCCACGGCTGAGCCGTCTTCGCGGATATCGATCTGCATATCCACGTCGGCTGCGTCGGCCTTGCCCTGCCAGGCTATGCGGTAGGTCTTGCCGGCCTCACAAGGGTAATTCTTGGAAACAAGCTGGATGTCCCAGGCGTTGGATGCGACGCCGGAGGTGTTGTCCATACAGACGGCCTGCTTGCCGTGGTGAGCGTCGGTGACGATGGAGGTGTACTTGGTGTCTCCGCTATTGCCGTTGATCTGCCAGCCTGCCGTCACCATTGCGTCTGCATCGGCATATGACTCGAAGTCGCCGTCATCGACGATGGAAGAGGGATCAATACAAGTCTCAATCGGCTTCGGATAGACCTGGAAGTCGTCGATGTAGACGGTGCCGGTGCTGTAGCCGGCGTCGAGCACGAGCTGCAGGGTGGTTGCCCCCTCGGGAGCGACCTTGTCGAAATAGACGAAGGTCCACTCGCTGGTGATGCCGCCGATCTGCCAGTAATTGGTGCCGGTGTCCCACTTGCCCTCGATCTGGAGGGTTTCATAGCCGTCGGGAGATTTGGCCCAGAAGCCGATGCGGTATTCCTTACTTTCTTCAACTGCTATTTTGTTGTTGTTGGCGACCTGGATCTTCCAGCCGTCACCGCCGGAGCAGTAAGCGGAAGAGTTGTCGACCACCAGGGCGTGCAGCGCGCTGTGGACCTTGTCCTTGTTGACGTCGACCTTGAGCACGTCGTTGCCGCCCTCGTCCTTGGTGTAGTTGCGGTGGACGATGGATGCGTAGTCGCCTCCGTTCCACACGCCCCAGCCGTTGCCTTCGAAGTCGGCGTCGCCGAGCATGTTGTTCTTGTCTATATAATTGGTGAAGTCGCCCTCATTGGTGGCCTCGAAGACCTGGAAGTCGTCGATCCAGTAGGTTGCGACTGAGCAACCGCCGTAGAATACGACCTGCAGGCTGGTGTCGCCGGCGTCGCCGGGCGTGAGGTCAACCCAGAAGTACTGCCAGTCCCCGGTGACCTTGGAGGAGCCGAGCTGGCTGTAGGTGGTGCTGTAGTAACCGGTGCTGGAAACAGCCCAGCGGGTGTCGATCTGCAGGTCGGCCTCTTCGATGCTGGACTTGGCGTACCAGGCCACGCGGTATGTCTTGGTGGGGTCGATTGTGAACGTCGGGCCGGCGGCCTGGATCTTCCAGGAGCTGGAACCGGCATAGTCGGCGCTGTTGTCCATCTTGAGCGAGATAGTGCCGCTGTGGGCCGCCTCGTCGGTGAAGCTCAGCACGTCAGAGCCGTTCATTGCGGACCAGCCGAGCTGGCCGAGCGCTCCGACGGTCGCGGATTCGAATCCGCCGTCCTCGACGAGGGTGTAGGGATTGATGAAATTGCCTCCCTTGTCGTCGTCGGAGGATTCTTCCTCGCCTTCTTCCACGCGGATGTTGTCCACGCACACGCCCTCGGCGAGCGTCAGGGTATATTTGTAGTCAGCGACCGACTTCGTCTTCAGGGTCGTGGAGTACTTGGCCCAGGAGCTCGTGACGGTCGTGGCGTCTGATTTGCCTTCGCTGGTCTCGACCTTCACGGCAGCGCCATCGGGGCCCTTGGCCCAGAAGGACACGACATAAGGCTTCGAGGCCTCGACGGCGGCGCCGAACGACAGGGTGGCGTCAGCCTTGGTCGCCTTTGCGGCATAGTTGCCGGTGAACACCTCGCGGGGCGAGGTCGTCATCTCGACACCGTCCGCGGTGTAGCCGTCAAGGCTGCCGGCCTCGAAATTCCAGTTGTCCTGGAGCAGCGAGGCGCTGTTGTCGGCGGCGGCATTGTCGATGAGGCCCTGCAGATACGTGACGTTCTGCTGCTCGTGCCAGCCGAGATTATGGCCGAATACCTCGACTCCTGCGGCTTCCGACCATCCGACCATCTCGTCTGCGGTGGTGAACTTGAGGGCGCCTGAGTTCTGGACTATCGCGTCGTGCTTCATCTCGTTGCCGAAGGTGACGGCATCGAAGTCACGTGCGAGCAGGACGGCGATCGAGTCGTTCTTGAAATACTCGTCGTGTGTCATCGCGACGCCTATCTTCAGGCCGACTTTGCCTGCGAGGTCCTTGAGGCCATACTCATATTGTGTCGGGGGTGTCGGAGGGTTGGGGTTGACCACGTCGGTAGGCTTCTCGAAATACTCGACCACCTCCTGCTGGCAAGCCACCAATCCCATCGTCACCAGGGACATCAGAATAAGTGATAACTTCTTCATTTTGACTTTTTCTTGGTTAGTGTTACTTTATGTTTCCCGACATAAGTATCCAATCAGCGCAAATATAATACATCTTTTTCGACATTTTGCAACTTTTTAAACAAAGTTTAAGTGTTTGTTAAATTTATTGAAAAACCCTTTTTCTTAATTAAAAAGTACATACCTTTGGGTAATTGTGCGCCCAATGCGTCAATGTGTGACAACACAACAATGCCAAGTTTCCCGACATAAGACATTGACAAAAAAATGTTAACACTGAAATTCTTATGCGAAATTTATTCTCAAGCAATTTTTTGAGAGGACTTTGCGCAGCGGTTCTGATCGCGATGCCCGTGCTGGCATTCGGCCAGGGAAAGCACACCGTCAAGGGTAAGGTCACCGACAGCAACGGCGAGCCCCTCGTGGGCGTGGTCGTGATCGTCGAGGGCACCAACACCGGTGCGACCACCGACGGCGGCGGCAACTACACGATCCAGGCCGGCGACTCGCAGACGCTCCTCTTCAATATGTTCGGAATGAAGGATGTCCGTGAGAACGTGGCGAAGCGCAGCATCATCGACGTAATGATGGAAGATGATTCCCTCGTGCTCGAAGAGGCCGTGGCAATCGGTTATTCGACCGTCAAGAAGCGTGACCTGACAGGTTCTGTCTCGTCCGTCGGCGCCGACGCCATCGCCCGCACCATCCCCACGTCCGTCGACCAGGTCCTGCAGGGCCGCGCGGCCGGTGTCCAGATGACCCAGAACTCGGGTCTGCCCGGCGGCGGCAGCTCCATCCGCATCCGCGGCGTCAACTCGCTCAACTCCTCCAACGAGCCTATCATCGTCATCGACGGAGTCGTGATCGACGCCCAGACCGGAACCCAGACCGACAACGCGCTGTCCAGCATCAACCCCAACGACATCGAGTCGATGGACATCCTGAAGGACGCTTCCGCGACCGCCATCTACGGTGCGCAGGGCGCCAACGGCGTCATCCTGATCACCACCAAGCGCGGCCGCGCCGGCACCACCAACGTCACCTTCGACGCCCAGGCGGGCCTGCAGCAGCTTCCCAGGTATCTGGACATGATGGACTTCCCCGCCTATGCCGAGCACTACAACACCTTCGCTTCGCTTCGCGGCGCCACCCAGCGTGACGAGTATGCCGATCCTTCGATGCTCGCATCGGGAACCGACTGGCAGAAGGAACTCTTCAAGACCGCGATGATGCAGCAGTACAACCTGAGCGTCAACGGCGGCTCCGAGAAGGTCACCTACGCCATCTCCGGCGGCTACCTCAACCAGGACGGTATCGCCTACGGCTCCGACTTCGAGCGCTACAACCTGCGCGCGAACGTCGACGTCCAGGCCCGCAAGTGGCTCAAGATCGGCGCAAGCACCGCGGTGAGCTACTCCAAGCAGAACATCAACTCCGTGGCCGGCAGCAACGAAGGTCTGATCCAGGTGGCCCTCAAGCAGTCCCCCGCAGTCTCCGCCCGTTCGATCGACGGCGGCTACGGCGCACCTGACGAGCAGTTCGCGCAGAGCAACCCTATCGGACTCGCCAACCTGCTCGAGAACCACAACAGCAAGGCGGGCATCCGCTCCAACGCCTATCTGGACTTCCTGATCGCCGAAGGACTCGATTTCAAGACCGAGTTCAGCAACGACATCGGATTCACCAACAGCTACAACTTCACTCCGACCTACACCTTCGGCCAGTACTACTACAACTCCGAGAACAGCCGTCAGGAGCAGAAGAACTTCTCGCTCTACTATGCCTGGCGCAACCTGCTGACCTTCAACAGGACCTTCGGCGACCACAACATCAACGCGATGCTCGGTCATGAAATGACTTCCAGCCACTGGGAGTACATCCTCGCCAAGCGCCTCAACGGTCCCGACAACCTGCACGACATGACCGCAGGCGACCAGACCACTTCGACCACCAACGGCTCGAGCGGCAACACCAAGTTCCTGTCGTTCTTCGGCCGCGTGTTCTACAGCTACGCCGACAAATACCTGCTGACCGCAACGCTGCGCGCCGACGGCAGCTCCAACTTCGCAGAAGGTCACCAGTGGGGTCTGTTCCCTTCGGTCGCAGCCGCATGGCGCATCTCCGAAGAGGACTTCCTCAAGGGCAACGAGACCATCAACAACCTCAAGCTCCGTCTGGGCTACGGCGCCGTGGGTAACTCCAACGTCCCCGCAATGGCCTGGCAGGCTACCCTGAGCACCGTCACCACCAACTGGGGCAACGGCTATCTGACCGGACGCATCCCCAACGAGTACCTGACCTGGGAGACCACCAACTCCTACAACGCAGGTATCGACCTCGGACTCTTCAACGACCGCATCAGCCTCGTGCTCGACGCCTACTACAAGAAGACCAGCAACCTGCTGATGGAAGCCGTTCTGCCCGCCTATGTCGGAACCTCCGGCCAGGGCTCCGCTTCTGCTCCCTACGGCAACATGGGCGCCATCTCCAACAAGGGCTTCGAGTTCACCCTGAACACAGTCAACATCGAGAAGCCCGACTTCAGCTGGACCTCCAGCCTGGTGTTCTCGCTCAACCGCAACAAGGTCGAGGCCCTGAACTCCGACACCGGCGTGATCGACAAGACCTACCAGGTCAGCGGCACCAACACCGTCGTGACCCGCACCCAGGTCGGCTCCTCCATCGGTGACTTCTTCGGCTACAACGTCATCGGCCGCATCAACGACGCCAACGACCTCTACGACAGCGAGGGCAACGTCAAGATCGCCCTGCCCGAAGGCGTGCCCGTCGGAGTGGACGGCGTGTGGGTCGGCGACTGGATCTTCGAGGACATCAACGGCGACGGCGTGATCAACGAAAGCGACCGCACCAACCTCGGCAGCCCGCTGCCCCTGTTCACCGGCGGTTTCGGCAACACCTTCACCTGGCGCAACTGGGACCTCAACGTCTACCTGACCTACTCGGTCGGCAACAAGATCCTGAACTGGCTGAGGGTGACGATGGACAACCCCAACACCACCACCAACAAGTTCGCCCGCGTGAGCGACTACGCCAAGCTCAGCCTGATCGACGAGACCGGCTCCGACACCGACATCTACAACGTCTATGTCTCGTCCGCCCACCAGAACCTGCCCCGCATGAGCGCAGGTGACCAGAACGACAACGACCGCGTGTCCAGCCTGTACATCGAGGACGGTTCCTACCTGAGGATCTCCAACGTGTCCCTGGCCTACCGCGTTCCCGCCAAGGTCCTGGACAGGCTCAAGATATCTTCCATGCGGTTCTCGCTCAACTGCCAGAACCTCTACACGTTCACAAAGTACTCCGGATACGATCCTGAAATCGGTATGACGATGGACCAGTACAGCACATCCGGCCAGAACGCGCTGATGAACGGCATCGACACCGGCCGCTACCCTTCACCGCGCATCTACACTCTCGGCGTGAGCATCGGTTTCTAATCTTAAATGACAATGAACATGAAAAAGATATTTGCTATCATAGCAACCGCCGCCACCCTGTTTGTGACCGCCTCCTGCAACTGGCTCGAGGTCACCAGCGAATCCCAGACCACCCTCGACTCGTTCTTCACGACCGAGGCCGACTGCTACGCCTCGACGGCGCCCCTGTACGCGAAGGTCTGGTTCGATTTCAACAACAACTTCAGCTTCGGATTCATGGACGGCCGCGCAAACAACGTGTTCGCCCCCTGGTCCGACTACATCTACCCCTACGTCAACCTGATCGAGACCTCCTCCACCGCCAACCTCTACAGCGCGTGGCAGAGCCTGTTCGTCATCGTGTCGCAGGCCGACAACACCCTCAACAACCTCGACAGGGCTCTCTCGTACGGAGTGTCCGAGAGCGTGATCAGCTCCTGCAAGGCGGAATGCCGCTTCATGAGGGGTCTCGCGTACTGGTATCTCGCCACCTGCTGGGGCAACGTCCCCATCATCGAGGATCCCCAGACGCTCGTGAACGATTCTATGGTCTATCCCAACCCCACCGAGGACGTGCTCGCGTTCGCGATCAAGGATATGGAGTTCGCGGCTGAGAACCTGCCCGAGAAGCCCTACCAGACCGGCCGCGTGACCAAATGGTCGGCCAAGGGCATGCTCGCCCGCTTCTACAACACCGCCGCGGCATTCGTGCGCGGCAGCCGCGGCACCACCGGCTCCCTGAGCCTCGGCGCCGCCGACTACTACGCCAAGGCCAAGAGCGCCGCTGCCGACGTGATCGAGAACTCCGGCGCCAGCCTGCTGCCCAAGTACGAAGACCTCTTCAAGGTCCAGAACAACGACAACGAGGAAGTCCTCTTCGCCCTGCAGTGGGTCCCCAACTCCGACTACGGCACCACCAACTTCACCGACTCCTACCTCGCTCCCTCGAGCATAGTGGTCGGCGGCCGCAGCGCATGGGGCAACGCCACCTACGGGTCCGGAGACCTCATCGAACTGTTCAGCAGCCGCACGGACCTCATCCGCCTGGCGGCCACCTACTTCACCATCGGATGCTACTATGACTACATCCGCAGCGACGAAGGCGGCTACCTGGTCGGCACCGGCACCGGCTCCTACGACGCGAACGGCGACTTCGTCACCGTCAGCGCAGAGAGCCTCGGAGACTACGCCTGGATCAAGAAGGGCGTCGTGGGATGCTCCGCCGACACCGGCGGCCTCGCCACCAACCAAAACTCCGCATGGCACAACCCGATGCTGCGCCTGGCCGACGTGATGCTGCACTACTGCGAGGCCTGCATAGGCACCAACGCATCCACTTCCGACGCGCAGGCGGTCGAGTACTACAACGCCATCCGCAAGCGTGCGGGACTCTCCGCTGTGAGCGAGGTCGCCCTCGACGGCGACACCGGTCTGTGGAGCGAGCGCCGCTGCGAACTCGCGCTCGAGGGACTCGCCTGGGCCGACTTCGTGCGCCGCGCCTACTACCAGCAGGAATGGGTGCTCGACTTCATGGGCAAGCAGAACCGCAACTGCGCGTTCTCTTACGACTACGAGACCAATGTCTTCAAGTGGAGCACCGACGACGAGACCGGAGAGATCAGCAAGGTCGGAAGCAAGGAGGAGGAAACCCCCAAGGCAACCCGCCTTCTACTCCCTTACCCCGAGTCCGAACTCGTGATGAATCCCCTGCTCAAGGCCGACCCCGTCCCCTACACATTCAACGACTGATCGATAAACAATGGACAATATGAAAAAGCTTTTTAATATTTTCATCGCAGTATCGATGGCAGGTGTCCTGCTGGCAGGTTGCCAGAAGGAAAGCACCGGAGTTGACGACACCAACTACGGTCCCATCAAGGTGACCAAGGTCTACCAGCACAATGTCAAGGCCATCAAGGAGCTCGACCCCGCCGAGGGCGCGCGCCTGGGCACAATGATACGTCTGGAAGGCGAGAACTTCCTCGGCATCCGCGCGATCACCGTCAACGGCTCGCCCGCCTCGCTCAACCCCAACCTGCTCACTGACAATTCCATTATCTTCCGCATCCCGAGCACCAACTCCACCACCAATGTCGACACCCCGACGGGTGACGACTGCGAGGAGGCTTACCGCGACAAGATAATCATCACCTCCAACGGCAACGACGACTACGAGTTCTCATTCCACGTGATGGGTTCCTCCCCTTCGATCACCGGCATCAGCCACACCCTGCCCAGCATCGGGTCCTGGGTGACCGTCTCCGGCGCCAGCCTGAGGGGTGTGAGCAAGGTCCTGATCTACAACGACCTCGACGAAGTCGTGGCCGAGACGGAGAACATCCGCAACGAGGACTCCAAGGGCAAGAGCTTCCAGTTCCAGATGCCCGAGGTCGTGCTGTGGTCCGAGATCGACGCCACCACCTCCGACAACTTCGCTACCTGCTACGAAGGAGGCTACATCATCGCCGAGACCGACAACGGCCGCGCCGCTTCGCCCAACTATTTCTATCGCCAGAAAAACATCTTCCTCAACAACTTCTACAGCCAGAGCGACGCCGCCTGGGGCACTGACCTGTACACCTACAACGCCAGCGCCACCAACAGCAGCTACTATGCCTGGGGTTCCGGCACGTCGGGCAACCTGCCCGATTCCGAGAACTATGCCGCATATAACGCCCAGATCGCTCTGATGGAGGCAAGTGACGGCCCTCAGCATCCCGCTATCTTCCGCGGCCTGCCCGAGTACGGCACAAAGATTCCCGTGATAGAACTCAGCGACGGCAAGCACAGCGCCGACGGCGGAGCCTGCATCGCACGCGCCTGCTTCAACTCCGACGCCTGCACCGGACGCGCCCTGGGCCAGGCCCAGAACCTCACCTGCGGAGTGGAGCTGTTCAACTCGGCGACCGCCACCGACAAGCTCGCGGTGCAGTTCGACTTCTGCATCCCCGTCAAGTGGGACAGCGGCCGCATCGCCCTCACCTTCGTGGACAACGGTATCGACTGGATGGCCAACTACCATCCCTGGACCACCAATCCCGAGAAGTATGCCAACGGTATGACCGAGTGGGAGACCGCGACGATTCCTCTGAGCGACATCACCAACTTCAAGGACCAGACCTACAGCTACCTTCTGAAGAACACCATCAAGGGTGTCAACGGCGACTACGCCTGCCAGGGAATGCTCGCTTTCTACAACGACGAGTGTGACGGCTTCGCCGCCCGCGAAATCGCCGCCGACGAAGGCTTCGTGGTCTACTACAACAACATCCGCATCGTCCCGATGGTCACCATCGAGCTCGACGAAGACGAGTAAACTTCAAAAGTTGGACACACGCGAGTCAGTCGCGTGTGTCCAACTTTTCATTGCATTACCACCGTGGTGACGGATTTTGAAGGGATGATGAAGGTGGCAGAACTGCCCTCGACGGAGACGTCGAGGGTTTTTTGTGAGGCATTGGCGCCGGTGTAGGTGGCGGTGGCGGAGGAGGTTCCGGAAGGAAGGCCCAGGGCGGCGTCCTCGAAGGCGGAGGAGCCGGTGTTGACGATCACCACGACCGTGCTGCCGTCGCCCTCGAAGGCGGTCACCAAAAGGTCGGAAGCGGAAGCGGAGGCGCCGATGCGCACATACCCCGGACGCACGTATCTGGAATACTGGCCGAACGCATGGCCGCGCTGCAGGATCTCGCCGACGGTGGTTTCCTGCTCGCCGTCGCCGATGAATGAATAGTAGCGCTTGGCGTACCACCAGATATAGGCGTTCCAGTCGGCCTTGAGGCACTTGTGGATCTCGGTGAGCATCGACATCGTCTCGGTCCAGTGGCTGGAATTGTTGGTCCAGCTGTCGTTGAGCAGGTGCTCGGTCATCCAGACGTGCTTGCCCCGCTCGGCGGCCATGTCCACCTTGGCGATGCCGCCGCCGTAGATGTGGCCTGCCACGATGTCGAAATTCGCGCACGCGGCCTCGTCCGCGAGCAGAGGCTTGTAGAAGGAGGGCTTCATCTGGAGCGACTCGCCCGAAGTGAGCAGGGCGGACTGGATCAGATGGCCGTAGTCGCGGATGAAATCCCGGTTCTGCTCGCCAGTCCAGTTGCAGCCTTCATAGGTCGCGGGCCAGTCGGGCTCGTTCTGGACGCTGATGGCGTACAGCGGAGATCCGTTGTCCTTCATATACTTGGCGAATTTCTCGAGGTACAGGGCGTAGTCCTCGTAGCATTCGGGTTTGAGGTGGCTGTAGGTGCTCTGGTCGCTCTGGTTCGAACTGCCGTTCAGCGAGCCGTTGTCCTTCATCGATGCCGGCGGAGTCCAGGGCGAGGCCAGGATCAGCGCGCCGTAGGTGTTGATGGCGTATTTGCAGGCGTTCACCAGGTTCTTCCACTTGTTCTCCTCGGTCATTATGCGGATGCGCAATATGTTGAGGCCCAGGCCATTGGATGGACTGAAAAGGGCGTCGATCTCGGAATTCGAGAGGTAGGTGTCGTTGCCCCAGTTGTTCATCCCGCCCCAGCCGTCGATGACCTGGTGGGTCTCGGAAGGATCGACCGTGATTCGGACTCCGTCGGTGACGACAGGCCCGGGTTCGGGATCCGGATCGTCGCTTCCCTGCCTGCCGTTCTGGACAATCGTGACGGCGTCCGAGACGGCGCCGCCGGTGTCGGTGACCGTGACGGTGGCGCTGCGCGGGGAACTGCCGGAATTGGCGCTTATCGCAAGGGTCACCTTCGCCACTCCTTCACCCTCCTCGTTGCCGGCATAGACGGGTGTGATGTCCGTTATCATCGCGGAATTGTCACTCGATGCCTTCCAGCGGGCGGCGCTCCAGGCGACCGAGAGTTCCAGCGTGCCGCCGTCGGCGGACACGGAGTCGGACCCCGCAGGGGCGGTGATCTTCAGGGACGGGGCAATTTCGGCATTCTGGGCGGTGCAGGCCGCAAGCAGGACGGCGGCCAAGGCAAGAACTGATATCTTTTTCATCAAGGCAAAGATAACCAAAACTTTTCAGTATATTTGTAATGTATGAAACGCATAGTTATGGCACTCGCGCTGGGGCTCGCGCTCGCCCCGGCCGCTTCAGCCCAGCAGGGCGACCTCTGGATATGCTCCGGCCAATCGAATATGGAACTTCCCGTCAGCCGCTGCATGGACGCGGTGGAGGAAGCCGTAAGCGGTTACGTGAATCCTGAAGTCAATTATCTGAAAGTCCCCCTGGCCTGGAATTTCGACTGGCCGCAGAAGGCGCTGCCAGAGGGTTGCTTCTGGCAGGCTCTTGATGCGCCCGAAAAGGCGCAGAGTTGGGGAGCGCTGGCGTATTTTACGGGCCGCGGACTGCAGGAAGCCACGGGAGCCCCCCAATATATGTTCAACTCTTCGGTCGGAGGTTCCCCGATCGAGGCCTGGCTGCCTGCGGAGGAACTCCCCGACTACGCGCAGCGCGAACTCCTGGGATGCCGCGACAAGGCCTGGATGGACGCCGCCCTGTACCATAACGCCCACCTCTACTCCGACTGGCAGAACGCCGTGAACGCGGCTCCCCTGGACCCCGATGCGCAGTGGCAGGCGGTCGAGATGTTCTCGGACTGGGGCCTGGAGAACGGACAGCCAGTCTTCGGCAGTCATTATCTGAAAAACACCTTCCGCCTCAAATCCTCGCAGGTAAAGGCTGACGCCGTCCTGCATCTGGGGGCGATGCGCGACGCCGACTCGGTGTTCGTCAACGGCCATTTCGTGGGCAACACCACCTACCAGTACCCGCCGCGCAACTATAAAGTGCCCGCCTCATACCTGCGCAAGGGCGAGAACGTCGTCGAAATCCACCTCTACGCCGCCGACAACGCCGCCGCGTTCGTTCCCGGCAAGCAGTATTCCCTGGAAACCGCAAAGGGCGATGTGGACCTCACGAAAGGCTGGCAGTACAAACGGGGTCGGAAGGGCACCCACCGCGGTGCGCAGATTTTCCTGCAGTACAAGGCCTCGGGCCTGTACAACGCGATGATCGCCCCGATCCCCGCTTACCTTAAGCAGCATCCCGGCCTGAACCTGAAGGGCGTGATCTGGTATCAGGGCGAGAGCAACGCCGGCAGGGCCGACAATTACGAAGAACTGCTCCTCAGGCTCATAGAGAGCTGGCGCACGCTGCTCGGCGACCCCGACCTGCCCTTCTACATAGTCGAACTCGCCGCATACGAGCATTCCGAACTCGAGACCGCCTCCACCAGCGGCTGGGTCCGCGTCCAGGACGCCCAGAGGGCCGTGGCCGAAAAGATGGAGAACGTGTACGTCGTCCCCAACCGCGACCTCGGCGAATGGAACGACATCCATCCCCAGGACAAGAAAACCCTCGGGGAACGCACCGTAAACGTGATTTTAAACCGATAACCGCATATGGCAAATTCCGCATCTGAAGCAAAAGGCTTCTACAAACTCAGCTGGCTCCAGCGCATCGGCTTCGGCGCCGGCGACATGGCCCAGAACCTGATCTACCAGACCATCAGCATCTGGCTGCTGTTCTTCTACACCAACGTGTTCGGGATCGACCCCGGCGCCGCCGCGACGATGTTCCTGGTCGTGCGCCTGGTCGACGTGCTCTGGGACCCTCTCGTGGGCACCTTCATCGACAAGAGCAGCCCCAAGTGGGGCAAATACCGCTCCTGGCTCATCCTGGGCGGCATCCCGCTGGTGGGACTTGCCATCCTGTGCTTCTGGAACGGCTTCAGCGGCTCGCTCCTGTATGCCTATGTGACCTATGTCGGAATGTCGATGTGCTACACGCTGGTCAACGTCCCCTACGGCGCCCTCAACTCCAGCCTCACGCGCGACACCAACGAGATCACCGTGCTCACCAGCACCCGCATGTTCATGGCGAACCTCGGCGCCCTGTGCGTCAAGAGCCTGCCCCTGATCCTCGCCCTGTTTGTCCCCGCCGCATCCCGCGCCGCCGAAAACGGCACCCCGACCGACCCCAAGGCCTGGTTCATCACCATCACCATCTTCGCCCTCGCGGGACTGGTGCTGCTCATCTTCTGCTTCAGCCAGACCAAGGAGCGGGTCGTGATGGACAAGAAGGAGGCCGCCAACGTGAAGGTCAGCGACCTCTGGATGGAATTCGTGCGCAACAAGCCCCTGCGCGTGCTCGCCTTCTTCTTCATCACCGCATTCGCGATGATGAGCGTGGGCAACGCCGCCGACGCCTACTTCATGAAATACAACGTCGGCGCCACCCCGCTGCTGACCACCGCCTTCATGTGGCTCGGAACCATCCCCGCCTTCATCTTCATGCCCCTGGTGCCCGCAATCAAGCGCGCAGTGGGCAAGAGGGGAATGTTCTACATCTTCCTCGGAGTGGCGGTCCTGGGCATGGCGATGATGTACACCTTCGTCAGCATCCCCGCCCTCAAGAGCCACTTCGTGCTGCTGTGCATCGCGCAGTTCGTCAAGAGCACCGGCATAATCGTCGCCACCGGGTACATGTGGGCTCTGGTGCCCGAAGTCGTGGCCTACGGCGAATACACCTCCGGCAAGAGGATCGCGGGCATCGTGAACGCCCTGACCGGCATCTTCTTCAAGGCCGGAATGGCCCTGGGAGGCGTCGTACCCGGCCTCGTGCTCTCAATTGTCGGCTTCAATGCCGAACTCACGCAGCAGACCCCGCTCGCAGAGCAGGGCATACTCTGGCTCGTGTGCGTGATCCCCGCCGCCCTGCTGCTGCTCGCCATCTGGATCATCAGCAAGTACGAGCTGAGCGACGAAAAAATGGATGAAATCAACAAAGCCATAGAAGAAAGAAATGCGTAAGATTATCCCCCTCGCGCTGAGCGTGGCCCTGCTGGCCTCCTGCGCACCCAAAGAAGTGACCCTCAAGAGCGCCCTGGACGGCAAATTCCTCATCGGATGCGCCATCAACGAGGCCCAGATCCGCGAACTCGACGCCAAGGGCGACTCGGTGTTCCTCAAGCATTTCAATGCCGCCGAGCCCGAGAACTGCCTCAAGAGTTGCGAAGTGATGCCCAAGTGGGGCACCTTCGAATGGGAACTGGCCGACGCGTACGTCGATTTCTGCGAACGCCACGACATCGTATGCATCGGCCACTGCCTGACCTGGCACAGCCAGTGCACCCCTGACTACTGCTATGACGCGGAGGGCAACCTGCTCACCCCGGACTCGCTCAAGACCCGTATGAAGGAATACATCAGCACCGTCGTTGGCCGCTACAAGGGCCGCATCAAGGGCTGGGACGTCGTCAACGAGGCCATCATGGAGGACGGTTCGTACCGCCAGAGCCCCTTCTGGCAGATTCTGGGCGGGGAATTCATCCCCTGGTCGTTCCAGTGCGCGCACGAGGCCGATCCCGACGCCGAACTCTACATCAACGACTACGCGATGCACGAGCCCGCCAAGGTCGCCAAGTACATCGAGATCGTGAAGGACCTGCAGGCGCGCGGTCTGCGCATCGACGCCGTGGGCTTCCAGGGTCATATCGGAATGGACTATCCCGACATCGACCTCTACGAAAGCCACGTGCAGAAGGTGGCGGCCGAGACGGGACTCGACATCTGCTTCACCGAACTTGACATGAGCATCCAGCCAACCCTGACCCGCAGCGCCGACCTGGGCGAGATGAGCTTCACCGAGGCGATGAAGATCCCCGAGATCCGCGACCGCTGGATGGCAAAGATGAACCCCTGGCCCGACGGAGTGCCGCAGGAGAGGCAGGACGAGTGGAATGCCCGCTATAACGAATTCTGGCAGATGTTCCTGCGCAACGCCGACATAATCCGCCGCGTCAACGTGTGGGGCGTGTGCGACACCGACAGCTGGAAGAACGGCTGGCCCATCCCCG
>R15__coassemble_633_pt1 | contig 25115 bp, 15 predicted proteins | sample R15__metabat2_high_PE_004 | metagenome-assembled genome bin R15
TGCAATTGTTCAACAGGGAAAATCAAATCCCAATCCTCTCCCCAGACTATGTTGCAAGTTTTTCCCGATGTGCAAAACAATTCATCCATAACAAGTCATTGCTTGTCGGGTGCAAAGCAACCCTCGGATGCACCGGAATCAATAAAATGACTTTGCGGTCCGATAAAATTCCGTATCTTTGCACACACGCGAGTGACTCGCGTATTGTCCAACTTTTATGGCAGACTCGAATTTCATAGACTACGTCAAGATTTACTGCGCGTCGGGGCACGGCGGGGCGGGGTCGATGCACCTGCATCGGGCCAAATACATCCCCAAGGGCGGGCCGGACGGCGGTGACGGCGGACGGGGCGGGCACTTAATCCTGCGCGCCAACGCCCAGTTCTGGACCCTGATTCACCTCAAATACCGCAAGCACGTCAAGGCCGACGACGGCGAGAAAGGCGGCGCGGCCCTGCAGCACGGCAAGAACGGCGCGGACATCATCCTGGACGTGCCGGTGGGTACGGTGGTCAAGGACGCCGAGACCCTCGAGCAGATCCACGATCTCTCGGAGGACGGGCAGCAGGTGATCCTGTGCCGCGGCGGCAAGGGCGGCTGGGGCAACGACCACTTCAAGACCTCCACCAACCAGACCCCGCGCTACTCGCAGCCGGGCGAAGAGGGCGAAGAGGGCGTCTACATCCTCGAGCTCAAACTCCTCGCGGACGTGGGCCTGGTGGGATTCCCCAATGCAGGCAAGAGCACGCTCCTTGCGAGCATCACCTCCGCCAAGCCCAAGATCGCCGACTACGCCTTCACCACGCTCGAGCCCAACCTCGGCATCGTCCGCTACCACGACGACCGCTCGTTCGTGATGGCCGACATCCCCGGCATCATCGAGGGCGCCCACGAGGGCAAGGGCATAGGCACGAGGTTCCTGCGCCACATCGAGCGCAACTCCGTGCTGCTGTTCATGGTCAGCTGCGAAGAGGAGGACATCGCCGGCGTCTACAAGACCCTGCTGAAGGAGCTCAAGCTCTACAATCCCGAACTGATGGACAAGCAGAGGGTGCTCGCCGTCACAAAGTGCGACATAATCGACGAAGAGATTGAGGCCGAGCTCGAAAAGAGCCTGCCCAAACGCATCCCGCACGTATTCATATCGTCCGTCGCGGGCAAGGGGCTGGACGGGCTCAAGGACAAACTCTGGAAAGCGCTGCAGAAATGATAGACACACTCGCCCGCTGGGACTCTGACGCCACCCTCTGGCTGAACGCCATCCACTCCCCCGCCTCGGACGCGGTCTGGAAGGTGTTCTCGAACGTGCGGATATGGTTCGTGCTGTACGCGCTGATAATAGTGCTTCTGATCCGCCGCCTGGGCTGGAAGAAGGGCCTCGTGGCCTGCGGGGCGGCAATCCTGACCTACATGTGCTGCGACCCCTGGTTCGGAGAGATGGTCAAATACGGCGTGGCGCGCCTTCGTCCCTGCTGGACGCAGGAGATGGTGGACGGCGGCCTGCGCCTGCTCGAGGGCCGCGGCCATCTGTACGGCTTCTTCTCGGCCCACGCCGCCACCTCGATGGGCTTCGCAGTCTGCACGTCGACCTGCCTGCGCAGGCTCGACAAGACGCACAAATACACCCTCTACACCACTCTGATGGTGATCTGGTCGCTTCTGGTCGGATTCAGCCGCGTCTTCGCCGGCAAGCACTACCTCGGCGACGTCCTCACAGGCTTCGCCGCCGGCCTCGCCTTCGGCCTTCTCCTCTCCGCCCTCGCCGTCGCCGTCTGCAAAAGGTTACAGCGCAGTTAACACTTTTTCCATCTGTATGCCGCGGGAGCCTTTGACGAGGACGGTGGCGGCGGACAAAACGTTTTCCTTAAGGAAGTCAAAAAGGGCTTCGGAGGTGTCGCAGTGCCAGATTGACGCTCCGGCCAGGGACATCAGTGTCAGATTCTTGTCCGTGAACTGCGCGAGCGCGCGGCCGAACTCGTCACCGACGAGAAAACACCCGGTGAGCGTGCGGATTATTTTTTATGATTCGTCGACGACCTAGATCTTCACGTGCTCTGAGAGAGAATCCGCGCCCAATTCGCGCATGTCGCCCAGCATAGCATACTTGCAGTCAGACTCGATGGCGAGGAAATTGTCCAGGGCAGCGGCCATCGACGACGGATTGGCGTTGTAGGCATCCACGATGAGGGTGTTGCGCGAGGTGCGCATCAGTTGCGAGCGGTTGTTGTCGGGGCAATAGCCCTCGACGGCGGCGATCGCGTCGGCGCGCGACACCCCGAAATATTCGCCGACAGCCAAAGCCGCGAGCACGTTCTGGGCGTTGTAGGCGCCCACAAGCTGAGTGCGGATGATGTCGGCGCCCAGTTTCAAACGCACGAATGGCTCCTCGGCAGTCAGCGGCAGCACCTCCGCCCTCTGGTACGCGAGCCCGTAACCGAAGCAGTGGCAGGGTTGCTTGGAAGCCATTTCCCTAAGGTCCGCATCGTCTTCATTCAGAAAGATAAGACTCCCCCGGTGAGTCCCGAGCCAGTTGTAGAGCTCGCCCTTGGCGGCCTTGACCCCTTCGAAGGAGCCGAAGCCCAGCAGGTGCGCCTTGCCCACGTTGGTGATGAGGCCGTAGTCCGGGCGGCTCACCTTGACGAGTTTGGCGATGTCGTCGGGATGGTTTGCACCCATCTCGATCACGGCTATCTCGGTGTCGGGGGTGATCTTCAGAAGGCTCAGGGGGACTCCTATGTCATTGTTGAAATTGCCGGCAGTGGCGGTGACGCGGTATTTGCGCGAGAGCACGGCGCTGATGAGGTTCTTGGTCGTGGTCTTGCCGTTGGTGCCGGTGAGGCCGATAACGGGCAGGCGCCCCTCGGAGCCACAGACGTGCTCCCGGTGCCAGACGGCAAGTTCCTGCAGGGCGGCAAAGGTGTCGGGCACGCGGATGAAGCGGTCGTCACAAGGAAGGTCGGCCGAAGCGTCCACGACGGCATAGGAAGCCCCTGCCTGCAAAGCGGCGGCGGCGAAGCGGTTGCCGTCAAAATTCTCGCCCTTGAGGGCAAAAAACAATTCTCCGCCCTCGATGGCGCGGCTGTCGGTGGCCACGCGCCCGGAGCAGGAGCGGTAGATTTCGTAAAGTTCAGATATTTCCATTTCAATCAGAAATTAGAGAGGCGGCGGCACGACGGATATTGCCCGCTGCCGTATCTCGCCCGAGCGCCTCGGGAAGCGGCGCCCCCTTTTTGTCAAGCATTGAAGGCGGAGTGACCCGCACTATGTCGTCGAATCCGCCGAAGCGCCACTTGCCCATAGTGCCGCAAAGGCACACCAGGCGGGGATTGAAGGCGGGAGCCTCGGCCCGCAGCGACTGCACCAGGCGGCAGACCTCCCAGGGCAGCTTGCCCGTATGGGTCTGGTGGTCCAGGCGGCCCTCCCCCGTCACGACGAGGTCGTAGGGACGGCCTTCGAGCACGCTCTGGCGTATCGCGCGCTCGACTCCGGTGATCCGGAGCACTCCGCGCGCCCCGCTCAGGATATCAGCTCCGCAGAACGCGGCGAGCGCGCCTGCAACACCTCCGGCAGCCCCGCCGCCGGCCATATATTCCAGATTGACGCCCGTCACCTCGCGGATCTTGAACGAAAGCGAATGCATCCAGGCGTCGACTGCGTCGACCTTGTCCTCGGCGAGCCCCTTCTGGGGCCCGTACACGACGGCGGCGCCGGTCCGGCCGCTGAAGCGGGCGGAAGTGTCGCACATACAATGGATTGCGGCATCGCCCAGCCAAAGATCGTCAGCGTCGATGCGGGTGATTTCAGACAGTATGAATTCCGCGTCGTCGGGCACTTCGCCGCGGGTGAAGAAGCGCACGCCGAGGGCCTGCATCATCCCCACTCCCCCGTCGCACGTGGCCGTGCCGCCGAGCCCGACATAAATGTCGCGGGCTCCGCGCGAGGCCGCGTGCCGGATCAATTGCCCAAGGCCGAAACTAGTGAGTATCAGCGGATTGCGAAGCAAGGGCTCAACCTTGTCAAGCCCGATTACGGAGGCTGAATCGATTATCGCGGTGCGTCCGCCGTCACAGAGAAAGTAGCGGACAACGAGCGGCCGGCCGAAAGGGTCGCGGCAGCGGGCCGTGACCGCACGGCCGCCAAGGCTCGCGCCCACGATCGCAGCGAAGCCCTCGCCTCCGTCAGACACCGGGATGCAGGTCACGTCGTCCGGGCTCAGGCCTGCGTCGAGCAGGCCCCGCAGGGCGGCCTGCCCGGCCTCGGCCGAGCCCAGACACCCTTTGAACGAGTCTATGACCAGCAGCGCCCTCATACCCTAAAGGCTCGAGCCTCCGATGAAGCCGCGCAGCAGCGAGGTCGCGGGGACCTGCTTGTCGCTTACGGGAGTGAAATAATGCAGGAACTGCAGCAGGCGGTGGGCCTCGCCGTATTCCGCGCAGTTCTTGGGCACCGTCGCGAGTATGCTCTCGGCGTGGGTGCGCAGCACGGCGAATTCGACCAGATAGGCCGAATTGAACAGCACGTCGGCATTCTCCTGGAAGGGGTAGATCCACTTGGTCTCGGCCCGGCGCACGTTGGGCCAGTTGGAGATGGTCTGCCGCGCGGTGAACGCGCCCTTGTTGAAGTCGCGCACGATGCGCCTCAGCAGGCGGTTGTCGCTGGTGGGTATGCAGTTGTGCTCGTCGAGCGAGATGCTCGTGATGGTGTTGATGAATATCTTGTACTGGCATTCGGGCGCGACGCCGGGAATCAGTTGCGGGTTCAAGGCGTGGATACCCTCGATGAGAAGCACGGTGCCCTCTTCGAGCTGCAGGGTCTTGCCGTTGTATTCGCGTATGCCGGTGACGAAGTTGAATTCGGGCACCTGGACGCTCTCGCCAGCGACCAGGCGCAGCACGTCCTTTTCAAGGGCGGCGTGGTCGACGGTCTCGAAATTGTCGAAGTCGAAGCTGCCGTCAGCAAGGCGCGGAGTGTCGAGCCGATTGACGAAATAGTCGTCGGTCGAGAAGGAAATCGGCTTCAGTCCGCAGGCCTTGAGCTGGATGCTCAGGCGCTTGCAGAAAGTGGTCTTGCCGCTGCTCGTGGGGCCGGTGATCAGCACCACACGGACCTTTGCGGCGCTGTGGTAGCGGCGGTCGATCTCTTCGGCAATCTGGACTATCTTCTTCTCCTGCAGGGCTTCAGCCACCTGGATGAGGTCGCTCGCGCGGCCGTTCTGGCAGGCTGTGTTGACGTCGCCGACGGTGCCCAGGCCCATCAGGGAGTTCCAGCGCATCGATTCGAGCATCACGTCAAAGGTCTTGGGCTGCTCGACCCTGGGAGCCAGGGCGTCGGGCTGATGACGGTCGGGGACCCTGAGGAGCATCCCGCCCCGGTAGGGAGTCAGCGACCAGACCTGAAGATAGCCCGACGAGGGCGCGAGGCAGTCGTAGAAATAGTCGGGAGTGCCGTCGAGGGTGTAGTAATTGACGTAGACCTCCCCCACGGACTCCAGCAGGCGCACCTTGTCGTCGTAGCCCAGCGAGCGGAAGAGTTCGACCGCCTCTTCGCTGCGCACCTCGTGGCGGCGGAAGGGAAGGTCGGCGTCCACGATCTGCCGCATCCGGGCGGAGATCGCGTCGACGTCGGCGGAATTCAGCGGCGAGCCGTCGGCCTTCTGGAGGGTGCAGTAATAGCCCTTTGAGATGGGGCGGTGGAGCGAAATCCGGCAGCCGGGGAGCACGTCCCTTCCCGCCTTTACCAGCAGGAAGCAGAGCGAGCGGCAGTAGACGCCGCGGCCGACGTAACTGCGGTAATCGAGGTACTCGACGTCGCGGTTGTTGAACACCCTGAACTTCAGGCCCTGGGCGATGTTGTTGACCTTGGCGGCCAGAAGGGGCCAGGGGCGTTCGAATTCGAAGGCCTGGGCGGCCTCCAGCAGGGTCACGCCCTCCTGGAACTCGCGCGTGGTGCCGGTGTTTCTGCAATAGATCCTGACCATTTATTCAGCTTTTATGATGTGTATGTCCCTCTGGGGGAATGGAATCTCTATGTTATTGGCGTTCAGAGTGTTGTATATCACTTCCTTGGCACGGGCGATGTAGCCTGCGCGCTCGGAGACCAGCACGAACTGCTTGACGGCGAGGTCGACGCTCGAATCGCCGAACTCGTCGAAGACGACGGTCAGGCCCCTCTTCGGGTCCACGATGTCGCGCCCGTATGCGTCCTTGGTGCAGACGCTCTGCAGGGCCTCCAGCAGCAGGCCGCGAACCTTCTCGACGTCCGCTCCGTAATTAACTCCGACAGTGATCTTGACGAACTCGTAGGAGTTGTTGCGGGTGAGGTTCTTGAAGTTCTGGTTGAACAGGGCCGTGTTGAGGAACGACATCACGGCTCCGTCGGCGGTCTCGATCTGCGTGCTCTGGTACGAGATGCTCATCACCTTGCCGCGCACCCCGTCGCACTCGACCCAGTCACCCACGCGGAGGCGCCCGGACATCAGCTGGATACCGTAGATGAAGTTGTTGAGGATGTCCTTCATCGCCAAGCCCAGACCGGTTGCCAAGCCTGCGAAAATCACCGAGATGGCTCCGACCGGAATCTTGCACAGCAGGATAATCATCACTATGTATATGCCCCAGGCGAGGATCCCGATTATGTTGTTGGCAAGGGTGAAGTTGATCTGGTTGGTGTGGATGTGCGCTCCCCCGCTGCGTCTCTTCTCCTTGGCGAGCCTGTAGTCGTGGTACACGGTCTTGAGCACGTACACGAGGTAGCGGAAACAGAAGAAGAGCGAGACCACGAGCACGAGCTTGAACAGCGAGATGTGCAGGATGGGGTTGGCGGAAGTGTCGTACAGCGCGATCAGCGGCTTGTAGAAGAGGTCGCGGAAGGTTCCGGTGAAGTCGAACACGTCGGCGGCCATCTTGATGCAGAAGGGCACCGAAAGGATGGTTATGACGGGCACGCCGACCTTGTCGACGAGGTCATGGAACCAGGTGGCGCGAAGGCCGGTCTTCCGGCCTGCCAGATACTTCTTGTTGTAGCGCTCCAGCAGCACGTCGATGGCCGAGACGGACTCGATGGCCGAGACCTGGAAGAGCCACCATATCATTATCAGGATGGCGACGAACACGTAGCCGACCCAGGCGACGACGGTCGAGGCGGCGAAGACGAAGAGCGTCACCCAGCCCAGGATGCCGTCGGCGGAGGGCAGGTCGGCGGCGATGCGCCGGCACACGTGCAGCTGCCAGAGGGTGAAGAGCAGCAGGAGCGGGGGCAGCAGGAGGTTGACCATCGTGTTGGGAATGAACACGATGCGGAAGACGATGATGACGAATCCGGCGGTCAGCACGGGGAAATACATCTTCATTCCGGGCTTTGTCTTCGATGCGTCGAGCCTGATGTAGATCGAGAGCATTATCGCCGCCATCAGCCACGCGAGGGCCAGCAGCAGCGAGGACGCGACCTTGAAGAAATTCTGGTCGACGACCCTCGAGACAACCATCAGCGATATGGCGAAGAGCGCCGAGGCGCACAGCAGCGTCAGGCAGGAGCGCTTGCCCTTGAACTCCTCGTCCCGGAAACGTCTGACCCATCGGCTCAGGAGCCTGATGACGAAGATGCTCAGGAAGGCGGCGACGACGATGAACAGCACTATGACGCTGACGAAGCCAAGGACCTTGGGCCCGCGCCATTCGCTGTTCGAGATCACCTCGGTGTCGCCCAGCACAAGCGTCGAATCATACTTGTCGTGGGCGTCGCTGAGGGCGCTCTTGAGGTAGCGCCCGAAACTTCCGATTATGGTGAAGTAATTGGTCTGGCCGTCGATGAAGATGCGCTTCTGGAGCACCTTGTAGCGTTCCTGGGCGTAGTCGTAACTCTCTTTGAGCCTGTCGCTTGCCTCCTGATAATGCTCGTTGTCCTCGATGATCTTGTCGCGGGACTCGGAGTACATCTTGAGCAGCGAGGTGGCGTACAGCAGGCACGAGTCGCGGTCGGCCTGGCCGAGCGAGTCCAGCACGAAGGTGCCGACGGGCACTTCAGGAAGAGGCATCAGCGAATCCTTCACGGCCGCAGGCATCGGGGGCACCTCGACCAGGTCGGGAATGTCGATGTCGAAATTGACGGTGTCATTGTGGTACTTCAGGCTGTCGGGCAGGTCGACGGTCTTCTCCTCGAGCTGGGGCGGGAGCCTGCGAAGGGACTCCACCAGACGCGAATAGCGGTCGATCTCGAGGTCCAGACGGGCCAGGATGTCGTCGAAGGGCATCTTGTGCTCGTTGAACTCCTCGTATTCGCGGGTGACGCTCTTCAGGGCGTAGGTCATGTCGAAGGTCAGGTCCTGCTTCTGCGAATAAAGCATCAGCGAGAGCTCGTTGCAGGTCTTGATCATCCCGACCATGCGGTGGTGCTGGGCGTCGTTCCTGGTCTGGAGCCGGTCGCGGGAACTGGCCATCCTGTCATACTCCTGCCGCAGTTCGTAGCGCAACACGGAGATGGTCTGGCCGAGGTCTTTCTCGTTGAAGACGGCGAGCGCGGGCACGCTGAACAGAATCAGCGCGAGCGCGAGGGCGTATCTGGTTCCGCGTTTCATTTGCCGGAGATGAGGTCGGTGTCGTTGAAATAGTCGATGCGCATCGCGCGCTTTACGTCAAGAAGGGTGGCCGCGGCTTCGGCGCGGGCGACTTCGCAACCCTTGCGCAGGATCTCCCACACGGCGGGGATGTCCTTCTCGAGTTCGGCGCGGCGCTGCCTGATGGGCTCGAGGGTGTCGTTCAGCACGGCGGCGAGGAAGTTCTTGATCATCACGTCGCCCAGGCCTCCGGCGCGGTACTGCGCCTTCACCTCGTCGAGCGAATTGAACTCGAAACTGACCTTGCGGCCGATGAAGGCCTCGCGGAACATCGCGAAATGCTCGGGGCGGCAGAAAGCGTCCAGATAGGTGAACACGCAGTTGCCCTCGACCTTTCCGGGGTCGCTGACCTGCAGGTGGCCGGGGTCGGTGAACATTCCCTTGACCTTGGCGCGGACCTCGTCGGCCGAGTCGCTCAGGTAGATGCAGTTGCCCAGGGACTTGCTCATCTTGGCCTTGCCGTCGGTGCCGGGCAGACGCAGGCAGGCGGCGTTGTCGGGCAGCAGGATTTCAGGCTCGACCAGAGCCGGGCCGTAGGTGGAGTTGAACTTGCGCACGATCTCGCGGGTCTGCTCGATCATCGGCTCCTGGTCCTCGCCCACGGGCACGACGGTGGCCCTGAAGGCGGTGATGTCGGAGGCCTGGCTGATCGGATAGCAGAAGAACCCGACGGGAGTGCCCTTCTTGTTGGAGTTCTCTTCGGCGTCGTCATTGAATCCGCGAAGGACCATCTCCTGCTTGACGGTCGGGTTGCGCTGGACCCTCTGGACGGTCACCAGGTTCATATAGTAGAAGGTGAGTTCGGTCAGCTCGGGCACCATCGACTGGATGAAGATGTTGCTCCTGGAGGGGTCCAGGCCGGCGGACAGATAGTCCAGGGCCACCTGGATTATGTTCTGGCGCACCTTCTCGGGGTTGTCGGCGTTGTCGGTCAGCGCCTGGGCGTCGGCTATCATTATGAATATCTTGTCGAATTCGCCGGAGTTCTGGAGTTCGACGCGGCGGCGCAGGGACCCGACGTAGTGTCCCAGATGAAGCCTGCCGGTGGGGCGGTCGCCCGTAAGTATTACCTTGCTCATAGGTCAAGCATGAAGTTGAAGAATTTTTCTGCTGTATTGAGTTCGTCCTCCTTGGCGGAGGCTGCGTAAATCCAATAAGTGACGGTGTTCACCTTCGGGGAGATGATGCGGTAGGTGTCTCCGTCCTGCACGACGGGGGTGAACTGCCTGAATTTCCAGTGCAGGCCGGCTCCCACGGGACCGGGTTCGCCCGAAACGTCCTCGGGATGGATTCCCCAGGTGGCTATGTAGCCCAGGCCGGTCTTGACCTCGACGCCCGGATGGAAGTTGACGCCGGTGTAGAACTGGGCCTTGGCGCCGTGCAGAAGGTGCGCGGTGACCTTGGCCTTGCGGCTGCCGCGGCGCACGTCCACGCGCAGCTGGATGTCCAGGGTGTCGCCCTTGTAGGGCACTCCGTAGGCGGTCATCATCGCGTAGGAGCCTCCGATCGTCTTTCCGACCTTGGCGGTGCGGGACTTCGCGTTGAGTTTCACGGCCCTCTTGCCGTCCCAGAGGTTTATGCCTCCCAGGCCCACGGTGCCGGCGACCTTGTACTGGTCACATCCGGCGCCCTCGGCGGCCTGCTGGGCCTCGGTGGGATACCACAGGTACTTGCGCAATTCCATCTGCTTCCCGCTCTTGGAATACAGGTCGATGGCGCCGCTGTCGTTGAAATAGATGCGCAGCGCGTAGTAAGGGTTCTCGACCGCGGGGCCGTGATGGCCTATGGTCGTATATTGGACAGGGATGTCGCTCACGGCCTTTCTTATCTGGACGGAATCGGACCTCCAGAACAGGCTGCTTGCAGTCTGGGCGCCCAGTGCGAGGGGGCACAGCAGGGCAAACGCGAGGATAATTGATTTCTTGGACATATCAGTTGATTTTAACGGAATACGGGTAATAGAGGAGGTTGTCGGTCGCCCATTCGGCGACGTCGCAGTGGTGCGCGGGGGTGGGGGTCACGACCAGCCAGAGGTGCTCCGTGCCGTCGGGGACGGTGAACTCGAGCGAAGCGGGAGCCGCGAGGGTCGATTTCGCGGCGGGGCTGTAGGTGCAGCCGCCGTCAGGGGCCACTGCAACCAGGCCGAAGGTCCAGGCCGCGTCTTCGGAATAAGCCGCCGTCAGGGCTTCGCGCGAAGGCAACTCGACCTCGGGGAAATCCGGGGCGTCCTCGTCCTCGACCAGTTCGATTCCGACGGAATGGTCGACGCCGTCGGGCTCGCCGAAGTCAAATTCGGGCCTGGGACGCTCGGGGTCCATATAGCCGTCCCCTCCCTTGAGGGTGAGGGTCAGGGCACCGTCCGCAGGCAGGGGCAGTTCGATGCCGTTGTAGCCGTACTGCTGGGGAACGCGGTCGGACGCGACCGCCATCCAACCGTCGGCATCGGCAGGCTGCAGGGTCGAAGAATGCCTGTTGGCATACGGCTTCATCACCTCGCGCACGCGTGGCAGGTCGTAGGCCATCATATGGGCGTAGCAGTCGTATATCTCGGCGCCGAACGCCTCTTCGTCCATACCGGTGAACTCTTCGTAGACTTCGACCACGTCGTGCTTCCCTTCGGCCGCCCTCCAGAGGTCGGCGATGAAGTCCAGGCCCCTCTTTTCGCTCCAGTATTCGAGCACATAGGGCGAGCGGTACATATTGTCGGGATGCATGAACGCCAGGTGCGTCAGGGGCATGAAGGCGTTCCAATGGTAGGTCTCGTCGTCCACCCAGAGGGGGTTGACGTTCCAGAGCATCCACTGCGAGGTCATCTCGTAGATCCCTCCCCCGCCGAAGCCGCTGCCGGAGTCGATCGAAAGCTGGCTCTGGAACGAATGGCCGAGTTCGTGGGCTATGCAGTTCATCCGCTCGTCGCGGGTGCGCAGGGGCGTGACCCAAAGGGCGCCGATGGTGCCGTCGTAGTCGCCGCCGTAGGCCGTGCCCTCGTCGTCGTACTTGAGCATTATCATCATCTTGAGGCTGTCGGCCTTGGAGCCGGGCAGGATGAAGTGCATCCTGTCGCGGTAGAACTCATAGAAACTCTGGGCCCTGGAGAGCAGATTGTCCAGGTCGGGGGTCATGTTGTTGCCCTTGTAGTCGGGGGCCTTGGAGACGTCGGGGCCGAAGCCCTTCTCCCACAGCACGATTATGTCGTCGGTGCTGACGCTGCGCTGGAGGCAGTACAGGGACGCAGTGTCCTGCAGGTCCATGTCCTGAAGGTCCTTGGGAACGAACACCTGCTTGGGCTGCGAGCAGGCCGCGGCCGCGAGGGCGGCCAGTACGAATGCAATCTTTTTCATCGCTTGGGGGTCATTACAAATCTGAAACTCATGGGGGCGGCGTGGAGCCTGTACTGTACGAGCGGCAGGGCGCCCCAGGAATTGATGCATCCCAGGCCGTACTGGGCCTTGCTCAGGATCAGGTTGGTCAGATCCTGCGGGGGCACCTCCTGAGAATGCATCTGGCGCTTGACGGGCCCTTCGTCCAGCGATTCGACGCTGTAGTGCAGCGCGGAGGCCTCGAAGGGGGCATCGGCGCAGATGCGAAGGCCGCGGCCGCCGAGGTCGGTGATCTCGTACCAGCGGATGTCGGTCTTGTTGCCGTTCTCCTGAGGGCGGATATAAGGGTAGAACTGCTCAGTAACGGTCTGGTTCCAGATGCCGAGGAAGGTGCAGGAGTTGCGGTCGGAGTAGTTCTCGCCGGGACCGCGGCCGTAGTACCTGATGCATTCGCAGGATGCGGGCATCGGCATCTGGATGCCGAAGCGCAGCATGTCGGGGGCGCCGGGGCCGGGGACGAAGTCCTGGGTCACCTCGACGGCGCCCGCATTGTTGATGCGGTAGGTCAGGGTAAGTTTGCTTTCGGTCTCAGGGATGTCGTAGGATGCGCGCACAATCGCGAATTCTCCGTCATAAGCGTCTTCGAAGGCAGTCAGCTTGAAAGTGGGGTTGCGCCAGGCGGCAAGGCTTTGCTGCAGCCACGCGCCGAAGTCATTGTCGGTCGGGGCGCGCCAGAACTGCGGGCGCAGCGAGGCGCCGTCCTTGAGGAAGTCGTGGCCGGCGACGGTGTAGACATTCAGGAAACCGGTCTCGCGGCTGAACACGAGTTCGAAATCTTCGCCCTTGACGGTGAGCCAGTTACGGTCGCCTTCGGCGATTTCGGGGGCCTGGACGGCGCGGCCGGGCAGGACTTCCGAGGCGAGGGTGAACGCCTGCGCGGGAGCCTCCGCAAGGGCTATCTGCTGCCTCGCGGCCACGCTGCCGGCCTGCAGACCGGGAACGCAGCCCTTCACGACATATTCGACGTTCAGCAGCCACTCGCCTTCCTCCCCTGTACAGCCTATGCAGCACGGCACCTTGGCCTTCTGCTGAGGTTTCACGTCCAGATCGGCAACGCTGCCACAACGCACGGGTTCGCCGTCCTTCAGAAGGGTCCAGCGGAGTTCGTATGCGCTCAAGTCAGCGAAGAAATTCTCGTTGTAAACCTCGAACGCGCCGTCGCTGTAATCCGTCCAGATGTTCTGGTACCAGTAGCCGACCTCGTACATATGGGGGTTGGGCACGCGGTCGGGGCTCACCAGTCCGTTGTCGTTGAAATTGAAGTCGTGGATGTCGTAGCGGTTGAAATCGCCGCCGTAGGCATAGATCATCACGCCGTTCTTGTATGCGCGGACGCTCTGGTCCACGAAATCCCAGATGAAGCCGCCCTGGAGTTCGGGATGCTTGCGGAAGAGTTCCCAGTACTCCTTGAAACCTCCCTCGGAATTGCCCATCGCGTGGGCGTATTCGCACTGGATGAAGGGCTTGGCTATGGCGGGATCGTTCGCTACTTTCTCGCAATACTCGTAATCCGCGTACATCGGGCAGAATATGTCGGACTTGCCGTTCCTGCCCGCCCTCTCGTACTGGACCGGACGGGTGGGGTCGGCGGCCTTCACAAGGTCGTAGGCGGCCTCGAAATTGGAGCCGTAGCCGGCCTCGTTGCCCAGCGACCAGACTATTATCGAAGGATGGTTGTACTGGCACTGCACATTGCGTTCGTTGCGCTCCAGATGGGCCTTCAGGTACGAGGGTTCCTTCGCGAGGGTGCGATCTCCGTAGCCCATTCCGTGGCTCTCGATGTCGGCCTCGGCCACCACGTAAAGGCCGTAGGTGTCGCAGAGTTCGTACCAGTAAGGGTCGTCGGGATAGTGGCAGGTGCGCACGGCGTTGACGTTGAACTTCTTCATCAGCAGCACGTCCCGGAGCATCCTCCCGCGGGATATCAGATAGCCTCCGTCAGGGTCCATCTCGTGGCGGTTGACGCCCTTGACAAGTATCGGCTGGCCGTTCACGAGCAGCTGCCTGCCCTTGATCTCGACCTTGCGGAAACCGGTGGAGACATCGAAAGCCTCGTCCGCCGTGCTCACGCGCACGTTGTACAGGTCGGGGGTCTCGGCGGTCCACTTGCGGACGGCGGGGACCTCGAAGGTGAAATGCAGGCCGGAGCCGGCGCCCTCGAGGGTTTCGAGCACCTCGCCACGGTACATAAGTTCGGCCTTGACCGCGAGTTTGGCGCTCGCGCTCACCTCGACTTCGAGGGTTCCGTCGGTATAGGTAGCGTCCAGGTCGGGTGTCACGCGTATGTCCTCGATATGTTTTGCGGGGGTGCTGTAGAGGTAGCAGTCGCGGGCGATGCCGGCGAAGCGCCAGAAATCCTGGCACTCCAGGTAGGTGCCGTCGCACCAGCGGAAAACCTGCATCACGAAGAGGTTGCTCTCGCCGGGCTTGACGAGTTTGGTGATGTCGAATTCGGCCGCGAGCTTGCTGTCCTCGCTGTAGCCGGCGAACTTGCCGTTGACCCAGAGGTAGACGCAGGAGGTCACGCTGCCCAGATGGATGACGACGCGGCGGCCCTTCCACTCGGAGGGAACGTCAAACGAGCGGCGGTAGGTGCCCACGTGGTTCCCTGCCTCGGGCACGTGCGGGGGGTCGTTGTCGAACTGGTTTTCCCAGGCATAGCCGGAATTGACGTACTGGGGGTCGCCCCAGCCGTTCATCTCCCAGATGCCGGGCACGGGAATCTCGGCCCAGCCGGAGTCGTTGAAACCGGGCTTGAAGAAGCCGTCCGAGGGCATCGGGCGGGAGTCGCTGTCGGCCACCCAGTGGAACTTCCACTGCCCGTGCAGGGACATCCGGTCGGAGTGCCGGAGGGTGTTCATCGGCAGGCGGCTCAGGGCGTTGACCGCGGGGTCCTGCCATTCGGTGAAGGTCTGGCAGAAAGCGAGGGGCGCCGCAAGCAGCAGGGCGAGAGTCGTCGCAAGTGTCTTTTTCATATATGGTCAGTGTTTTGAAATCAATCCGAGGGAAATGCGGCCGCGCTCCAGGTCCACGCCGACCACGCGCACGCGGATCTGCTGGTGGAGCTTGACGACCTTCGAGGGGTCGGTGCCTCGCGGGCCCATCTGCGAGACGTGCAGCAGGCCGTTGTCGTGCAGGCCTATGTCCACGAAGGCGCCGAAGTTGGTTATGTTGGTGACGATCCCGGGCAGTTCCATTCCCGTCTTGAGGTCCTCGATCGAGCGGATGTCCTCGGCGAATGCGAATTCGGAGGCGCTCTCGCGGGGGTCGAGGCCCGGTTTCGCGAGCTCTTTCAGGATGTCGCTGATGGTCGGAAGGCCGGCCTTGGGGGTCACGAAGTCTTCCGCCTTGATGCGGTCGATAAGCCTCTTGTCGCCCACGAGTTCGCGGGTCGTCACGCCCAGCGAGCGGGCCATAGCGTCCACGATGCCGTAGGATTCGGGGTGCACGGCGGAATTGTCCAGGGGGTTGGCGGCGCCGCGGATTCTAAGGAAACCGGCGCACTGCTCGAACGCCTTGGCGCCCAGGCGGGGCACCTTGAGGAGCTGGGCGCGCGAGGTGAAGGCTCCGTTTTCGGCCCTGTAGGCCACTATCTTCTCGGCGAGCGCGGGCCCGATGCCCGCCACGTACGCGAGCAGCCAGGGGCTGGCGGTGTTGACGTTGACGCCCACGGCGTTCACGCAACTCTCGACGGTGTTGTCCAGCTTCTCCTTGAGCAGGGCCTGGTCCACGTCGTGCTGGTACTGCCCCACCCCGAGGTTCTTGGGGTCGATCTTGACAAGTTCGGCCAGAGGGTCCATCAGGCGGCGGCCTATGCTCACAGCGCCCCTCACCGTGACGTCCTCGTCGGGGAATTCCTTGCGGGCGGCTTCGGATGCGCTGTAGATCGAGGCGCCGTCTTCGCTGACAGTCCAGACCTTGCAGCCCTCGGGGAGCGTGAGCTTGCGCACGAACTCCTCGGTCTCGCGGCTGGCGGTGCCGTTGCCGATGGCGATGGCCTGGATCTTATGCTTCTCGAGCAGATTCTCGACCTCGACGAGGGCCTTGATCTTCTCGCTCTTCGGGGGATGGGGGTAGATTATGGTGTGGCACAGCAGGCCGCCCTGCTCGTCCAGGCAGGCGATCTTGCAGCCGTTGCGGAATCCGGGGTCGATGGCCATCGTGCGCTTCTGGCCGACTGGGGCCGAGAGCAGGAGCTGGCGCAGGTTCTCGCCGAACACGCCGACGCTCTCGCGGTCCGCGCGGGCCTTGGCTTCGCGGATGACCTCCCCGCTTATCGAGGGGTCGAGGAGGCGCTTGAAGGAATCGGCAACGGCTTCCTTGATCTGGGCGGCGAGCGGGCCGGCGGGATAGCCGTGCTCCTGGCAGAAGTCGTAATATATCTTGGCACCGCACTTCTCGGGGTCGGCGTCGACGCTCAGGCCGAGGAACCCCTCGTTCTCGGCGCGCAGCATCGCGAGCAGATTGTGCGAGGGTATGCGGTCCAGGGGCATCGAGAAATCGAAGTAGCTGCGGTACTTGGCGGCGTCGGCGCTCTCGCGGCCGGCCTTGGTCACCGTCGAGCAGACGCGCCTGCGGCGGTAGATCGCGCGCTGGTTCTCGCGGATCGCGGCGGTCTCGCTCAGGCGCTCGGCCACGATGTCGCGCGCGCCCTGCAGGGCGTCCTCCACCGACGCCACGTCGCCCTTGACAAAGGGCTTCGCGCTGGCCTCGGGATCGCGGGTGCGGACGTTCCACATCAGGTCGGCAAGGGGCTCGAGGCCCTTTTCGCGCGCCACGGTCGCGCGCGTACGACGCTTGGGTCTGAAGGGTAGATAGATATCCTCGAGTTCGGTGGCGTTCACGCAATTCTCGATGCGGGCCTTGAGGGCGTCGTCCAGCGCGCCTGCCTCGCCGATGGTCTTCAGGATCGTCTCCTTGCGCTTCTCCATCTCTGCGAAAAGGTCTATCCAATGCTTGACCTCGGCCACCTGGGCGTCGTCCATGCCGCCGGTCTTCTCCTTGCGGTAGCGGCTGATGAAGGGGATGGTGTCGCCGTCCTCGAACATCATCGCGCAGTTCTCGACCTGCCAGGTCTTGAGCTGCATCCGGGACGCCGTCTCGTTTATGTAGAGTTCTTTCATACGCGGGGGCTGATTTTACGGAACCTCAGGGCGAGCACGCCCCAGAAGGCTTCGCCGAATATGCCGCTGGACATCTTGGAGGTGCCCTTCGTGCGGTTGATGAAGATGACGGGGACCTCGGCGATCCTGAAGCCCAGCTTGCGGGCGGTGTATTTCATCTCGATCTGGAAGCCGTAGCCTTTCATCCTGACGGCGTCGAGGTCGATGGTGCGCAACACTTCTGACGAATAGGCCACGAATCCGGCCGTGCTGTCATAGATTTTCAGGCGTAGCACTGTGCGCACGTATTTCGAAGCGAAGTACGAGATGAGGATGCGCGAGATGGGCCAGTTGACCACGCTGACGCCGTTGCAGTAGCGGGAGCCCACGGCGACGTCGGCGCCACCTGTGCAGGCCTCCAGCAGGCGCGGCAGGTCGGCGGGGTCGTGCGAGAAGTCGGCGTCCATCTCGAAGACATAGTCACAGCCGAGTTCCAAGGCGAACTTGAAGCCCTCGATGTACGCCGTGCCGAGGCCCAGCTTGCCGCTCCTCCGCTTCAGATGCAGCCGTCCCTCGTATTCGGCCTGAAGCGCACGCACCGCATCCGCCGTGCCGTCCGGCGAAGCGTCGTCGATCACCAGGATCTCGAAGCCCCCGGGCAGCGCGAGCACCGCGCGGCAGACCTCCTCGATGTTCTCGATCTCGTTGTATGTGGGTATAATTACAAGATTTCTCATCATTGCACGATTATAACTTACAAATATAACAATTAATCCCGTGCGAAGCAACACTCCCCTGCCGCTCCTTCGGAGCGTAGCGACGCAGGGGGTCCGGGGGGAACGCCCCCCGGTGGTGGTGATTTCAAATTATGACGGAGGTCAGAATTTGAAATCGAGGCCGATGTTCAGAGTGAACTTGCGCGTGGCGTGCTCGCGGTCGGTCAGGCGCCAGATGGCGTCGACGCGCACAAGACGAAGAATGTTGCTGACGCCGCAGCCGATTTCGGCATAGGGACGGCCGAGGTCCTTCAGGCCGGCGGGGAACTGCATGAGCGACCCTCCCTCGGGCGTGGTGCCGTCGTTCCGGGGCGAAAGCGTGCCCCAGGCGGCGCGGAAGATGAACACCTCGCGCAGCTGGAGTTTGTTCAGCAGAGGGATCTTGCCCAGGAAGAAGCCCATGAAGTTGTGGTCGTACGAGATCGACACCCAGGTGTCGGCGCAGTACTCCATGAAGTCCATGCACGAGAACGAGGTCTTGTCGAGAAGCGCCGTGCCGTTGCCGGGGAACATGTAGAGATATGGGTACGGGACCTGACCGATTATCGTGCCGGTATGGGCCACGATGCGCGATATTCCCAGCGGCGGCAGCCTGAATTTCCAGCGCAGGGTCAATTCGGGGCGGATGAACCCGACGTCGCCCTTGCGCAGTCCGGGCACGGAGGCGGTGAGGTCCAGGGTCCAGATGGGCTTGAGGGTCTGGACGTAGGTCTTGATGAACCAGCCGCGGTTGACGGTCTCTTCGCTCGAGAAGCGGGCCTGGAGGTGGATTTCGTTGGACGCGATGCTGCCCATGTCGTGTCCCTGCCAGTCCACCATCGGCACGAAGAAGTCGCTGAAATAGCGGTCGAGCTTGATTTCGGCCATGGTGTTCAGCGAGGGCGAGAATTCGTGCTCGTAGGTGGCCCTGTAGGAGGTCATGTAGGTCAGTTTCTGGCGGTTGGGCCAGAGTGACGAGAATATGTTCTGGTCGGTGACCTTGCTGTTGCCGCGGCCGAGCTGATAGGTGTCGTAGTGGGCGTCGAGGGTGAGCTTGTGGGTGAGATCCCTGCGGAACATGTGCTCGTACATCAGTCCGCCCTTGAGCTTGTGGTCCTTGAAGCCATAGGCGCCGTAAACGGTCCAGCGGAACTTCTTGCTGAAGTCCTTGGTCGTGTGGATGCCCAGCTGCGGCCGGAAACCCTCGAGGTTGTTGGCACCGACCATCTTGATGTAGGGGCCGAAGCCTATGTTGCCAAGGTCCAGATAGCCCGTCACCAGCGTGTAGACGGTGGTGTAGAGGTCGCGGTACAAGGGCTGGTCCTTGATCGTCTCGACCATCTCGTAGACGCCCTTCTCCTTTTCGGTCAGTTCAAACGGACGTTTTTCGGCCCAGTAGGCCTCGTCCTTGTAGTTGGCGTCGGCGTCGACCTTCACCTTACCCTGCTCGGACTCGGCCTTGTCGGTCGGGCCCCAGACGGGATCTTCATACTCCGTCGTGCGAATGCCGATGAAGGACATCATCTTGGAGGAGTCCCGCAGCGACACGGAGAAGTCGGCGTAGAGTTTCTCGGTCTTGAAGAACCAGGAACTGTCGGAAGGGTTGTACTGAAACTCGGCGTCGACCGCTATGTCCCTGAGCCAGTTGACGTTGCCGCCGTGGAGCATCTTGGCGTGGATGGAGCGCAGGGCGTAGGACTCGGTGTCGATGTACATCTCGCCGTCGAAGGCTGGCGAGGTGCTGTATTTCTTGGGATGGTAGCGGACATAGTAGTTCTTGTGGCCGTCGATCCGGAGCGAGTCGATGATGTAGTAGTCGTAATACATCAGGCCTCCGCTCTGGATGGGCGAGGGGAACTGTATGCCGAACAGCTGGACGAAGTCCTTGTAGAAATTGTTCTTGAGCAGAAGGCTTCCGGTGAACTGGGTCAGCAGGTTGTTGTCCTTGTTGATGCCCGACACCTGGTTGGCCTCGACGACCTCGCGGTCGAGTTCGGGGTCGGCGTTGTGGTAGCGCTGCGAGACGGTTTCCGAGATCATCACGGGCAGGTACGGCACTCCGCTGACGACCGAGGTGTCCATATAGTCGAACACGAAGCCGAACTCGCGCATGAAGCGCTTGCCGGTCAGGTGCTCCTCGGCGTGTGCGAGGTCGAGTTCCATGCGGGTGTAACTCTCGCAGGAGTAGCCGGGCTTGGCGTCGGGATTGTTGCGGTCGCGGTTATCGGATATGTTGCGCAGAAGCCGCTTGGCCTTGCGGTTGTCCGCCTTGACGACGACCCCGCTGAGCTGGTTGTCGGTCAATTGCATCTTGAAGTCCAATGCGGTGAAGGTGCCGGGCGTGATCTCAACCTCCTGGGTGTCGTAGCCCAGGATCTGGCAGACTACTGTGGTGTATTTTTCGCGCGTCTCGAGGCTGTACCAACCGTCCAGGTCGCAGCTTATGCCTGTCGTGGTTCCCTTGAAGAAGACTCCAGCGAAGGGAATCCCCTCTCCGGTCTCGGCATCGGTCACCCTGCCACGCAGTTTGGTGGTTTGGGCCGTACACACGAGACTCGCAAACAGAAGCAGAGCCGCGAACAGTTTTTTCACGCCTCAAATATAGCAATTCTCCGCGAAAATTCATATCACCTCCATATCGTGCTTGTCTCGTTTCCGACGAGGATATAGACATCATAGTAGGTCTCAGACCAGCTGCCAGGATACCGGGAGGAAACGGTGACGGGGAAGACCCAGTCGGAGTGGAAGTCGGACATTCCCAGATAGTCGAGTCCGTCATAGGTGAACGACTCGGGCAGGATTCCCAGCAGCATCCCGCCGACATAGTTGAACATCCCGCTCGAAAGGGTGCCGTAGCCCGACGGGGACGCCAGCCGGTAAGTGCCCTCGAGGGCTTCGTAGAGCAGGCTGTCCCAGAACTCGCCGTCCTCGGTGTACTTGTGGAAATAGGCGTACGAGAGGCCCAGGACGGGGTTTCCGAGGGTCGTCGTCACGGATCCGGCGTCGTGCAGGTCACTTCCCTTCTCGAGTGGCTTGCTGACGATGACGTTGGCACGGGAATTTTTGGTGATCTCAAGCGTTCCATAATTCCACAGCCCCCTCGGGTAAGTGATGTGCCAACCCAAATCATAAAGCATATTGTGCAGGAGGAAAGGGCCTCCTTCCCATTCATCCGTAGGATAATAGACCGGCAGCGGATTCCAGGTCCCGGAAGTATACCAGGGAGACTGGACGGACTGGGAGAATCTGGAGGCAAATCCCGACGGCAGCGATGATTCCGCATACAGCGCAAGCCCGAAGTTGAACGACAGGTACGAGAAATAATTCTTCGTGTTGCAGGTGGGGATGGGATTGCTGCTGAATTCGTCAGGCCCCGTCCACCACGGCGAAATGAGGGTGTTGAACCTGCTCCACAGAGCGGAACTCACCGACGAGGCTCCGTAGCCGAGGTTGCTCCCGTGGGCGAAGAAATCGCTCCCGGAGGTGTTCGGGCTGAAGCCCTTGGGAACGAGGCCCACGGCCTCCCGGCGGCGGAAGGTGGCGAAGGTGACACGGTACTCCGTGCCGGAGTTCGCGTTCGTGACCACCAGCTTCACGGTGGATTCGCCGGAATAATCCCCGGACAGACCATTGGCCGCAGGCATATAGCCCTTGGCCGTTCCCATATAGGTGGTTGTATACAGGCCTGTCTGCGACAGGGTGAGAATGCCGCCTCCCGCTCCGGAATGGCGTTCTATCACCTCCTCGAAGGCATATCCGGAGAGCCCGTCCACAAGCAGGTTGCCGTCGTCGTCCCCGAACACGGTCTCTTGGAAGGCGTTGCCGGTCCGGTTGTACCACGAGATGGCGGCGGTGTTGCCGGATATCTTGATGGCGTCCTTGAGGTCCGTCACATCATCGGCCGCGCGGCTTCCAGAGCAGGTGAAAGGCGTGCAGGCGACCCCGTCGATGCTCGAGGGCAGCATGTCAGTCTCCGTGACGGCTTCCCCCGTATGCGTGGAATACCTCCGCAGGGGGTTCACCACCCAGAGATTGAAGGAGTACGCATAATCGGAGCGGCCGCGCAACTGCGCGCCGCCGTAGCAGCCCAGCGACGTCGAGAGTTTTTTCGCATACTTATTGTACTGCCCCGCCCAGCCCTGTGCCGTCGAGGGCAGCTCCGAGACCGGGGTCTCGGTGAGTTTGGTCTTGTAGGTGGGGTACCCGTAGGAGTTGGTCTCGCCCGTCGCCGTCGCCGTGACGTAGCTGTTGGGATAGAATGAAAGAGTCTTGAACGAGTTGTAGGCGAAGGTCGACGCCGGCAGGATCTCGTTGTTCGCGTTGTAATAACAGAACGAGATGACGTGGTCCGTCCAATACGGCGACGACGTGCCCGGCAGGTAGGACGTGTGGCCGTTGGTGCCGTCCGGCAGATAATAGATCGAAGACGGGGAGGTTATCTCCAGGTAGACGGGCCGGAAGGTGATGGTGAAGTCCTGGGTCACCGACCCGCAGGTGACCGTGACGACGACGTCCCCGGCCTGGTTCGACTTCACCTTGCAGCTGCGCGTGGTGGCCTCGGCGGCGGTAGTCACCGCCGTGAGCGTCGCCGTGCCGGATTTCTTCGTGAAGGTCGCGGCGGAACCCGACGGCAGGCCGGTCACTTCGAGCGTCACCTCCTGACCCTGATAGACCTCGTCAAGAGCCGAGGCGTTGTAGCCCACGTCCGCCGTGAAATACACGTTCAGCGTGTCCCGCGCCGAGGACATCCAACTGTCCTTGAGCTTCACCCCGAGCTTGAAAGTCTGGCCGAAATAGGCCGCGGCGGCATTCTTCGCGTTCGCGGCGCTTATGAGGTAATAATATGTGTATGAATGTGTGGTTGAGTTGTATTTACTGTTATAGGTGATGTATCCGTCCGAGAGCATCTTCGTGAAGCCGTGGTCGCCGCTCAGCACCTCGAACTCCTCCCACTGTCCGCCGCGTGCCGTCAGGCTCCCGGTGGTCCCGGTGGTGTGGGTGTCGGAATAGACATAGATATATGTCGCCGTGGTCTGGCTGGTGGAGAGGGTGATGCTCCGCGGATGCGCCGCCGAGGCGCTCGTCCCTCCGAAATAGATCAACCCCCGGTCCTCTTCGTTCTCGTGGGTCACCTTCCAGTCGAGCCCTGATAGGAAATTGTCCTTCACGAACCCCAGAGTGATGTCATACCGGGTGTTGCGCACGATGTCGAAGTCCGTGACGTTGTCCTTGCCGATATAGAACCTGTACGCCGCGTCGAAGTCCAGCGACTTGCCCTGAGCCGAGCCGTTGATTCCCGACAGATCCAGCTGGATGTAGGTCAGCGACGATATGACGTTCTCCGCGACTCCCGCGGCCTTCAGGCCCGCGACATCTTTTGAGTACGAGTCCGTGTTGGACGGCAGGAGCGTCCCCGCGCGGTTCTCCGGCACATAGACATATCCCGTCAGCACCTGCTCGTCGGAGTCCGTCCATGTCCAGCCGGAAGAGTCCTCCTCGTCCCCGTCACAGACATTGTCGGGGTCGGTGCCCGCGAAACTCCCGTCGGAGGCGAAGGGCTTCAGAAGGCGGTTCATCTGCTTGACGCTGAAGCACTCCGGCGTGAAATAATTGTAGGATATATGCGAATAGTTCAGCCCGCTGAAGTCCACCGTGAGGTTCACCTTCGCGACGAGCCGCTCCAGCGGGACCGTAGCCGTGTTCGCGCTGTAGGTGAGTTCCGTGTCCAGGAGCTTTCCCGCCATCGGAAGGCCGGTCGAGTCCATCCCCGAGAAACTCGGTATAGTGTACTCCACCTGGCCGATGCGCGTGTCGTTGTCCGGCAGGCTCGAGCGCAGGTCCCCCATATTGGCGAAGACGTAGATGTTGTAGGTCCCGGGGGCGATCTCCATCGACCAGGCAGCCGCATTGGTGGCGGAGAGGGACCCGTAGCGTGTCATCACTAAGTCGCCCGTGTCGGCGTCATAGAAGCCCATAGTGATGGACTTCAAGGCCCTCTCGATGTTCGTCATCGTGAGCGAGGACTTGGTCTCGATCCCGTCTGGAGTCAGGTAAGCGGACGGCTCGATTCTGATGGTCGCGGGGATTCCGCCCGGGTCGGCATCGGCGATTTCGCGCACGCAGGACGGCAGCGACAGCGCAAGAGAAAACAGCAGGAATATACGGATGTTTTTCATAAAGCACTGAGGATTATATGGTTACAATTATCTTATAGACCTCGGTCCAATCATTCACGGTGATCGAGACGGTGGAACGGACGAAGTCCAGGGCGACCTCGACCGGGCCGAGATCCCGCGCCGTCCAGTCGTAGCCGGTGAGGCTGACATACTGCCCCAGCGGCAGCGTGTCCAGCAAGCGGGACGATCCGCCGGAAGAGTCGCTCCCCCACACCTCCAGCAGGAGCGAATCGTCTCCCTGACGCGGAAGGTTGGCCTCGAAGACTCCGTCCCCTCTGTTGACCGGGACGTAGCAGAAGTCGCCGGCTATCGGCCTGAGGCTGCGCAGCGCGAATCCGCACCACGTCCCCTTCACCCTGACCGAGTACTGAGGCGAGAGCATCCTGACGGTCATCCGGGCGTACTGACGGAAGAGGGAGTCCCTCACGTTCCAGCGCTCGGCGTAAGTCTCGAAATGGTCGCGGGCGGCGACGGCGGCATCTGCCTGACAGCCATAGGGGATGACCAGCAGGGAGTCGGAGGCAAGCTTCATGTTGACCGCGCCCCCGACGAAGGCGACGCAGGTCTCCCCTTTCGATACCGAAAGAGGTCCCCATCCCGAGCGCAACGAGGCGAGGTCGCCGTATTCGCATTGCGACAGCCGGCCGCAGCCGTCTTCGTATGCGTAGAATTCGCAGCTGCCGGACAGTCTGTGGGCGTTGAACCCTTCCGGGACATAGAGCAGCACGGGGCAGCGTGAGCGGTCCTCCTTGACAGAGCAGGAGACCAGGGCCGCAAGTGCGGCGAGGAGTATGGCTAGTCTTTTGTTCATATTTTCATTCAAGTTCAAATTCCGTCTCGGCGCCGCCCCACGGCGACAAGGTCACCGAAAGACTGATGGCCGTGCGGTCCACGGGGATGTCGGGCGATGCTGAGCCGGGACCCAGCAGGTGCACCTCGCTCACCACATAACAGGTATTGCACGCCATCACCGGCAGCGTCACCGGGTAGTAGTTCGTCCCGTCGTCCAAGGTCATCTCCAGCACCAGACGAGTGTGGCGGGGACTCCACGAGTCGCTGACAAGGCTCGTGACATCATCCTCCGTGGGATT
>R15__coassemble_640_pt1 | contig 25019 bp, 19 predicted proteins | sample R15__metabat2_high_PE_004 | metagenome-assembled genome bin R15
TCTGGCACAGATTGTCGATGCGCACTCCGTTGCCGATTATGGTGGACTCCATCGGAGCCTTGTCCACGGTGGTGTTGGAGCCTATCTCGACGTCGTTGCCTATTATCACGTTGCCCAGGTGCTCGATCTTCTGCCAGGTGCCGTCAGGCTGCGGGGCGTTGCCGAAGCCGTCGTCGCCGATTATGCAGCCGGCGTGCAGGATCGTGCGGTCGCCGATCACGGTGTTGTCGAAAATCTGCACTCCGGGGTAGATTATGCACTTGGATCCGATTTTGACATTGGCGCCTATGGTGACATTGTCACAGATGCGGGTCATCTCGCCGATGACGGTCTTCTTGCCGATCGTGACATAGTCGCCAACCCAGACGCGCTTACCCAGCGAGGCGCTGCAGGCGATGCGGCAGCGGCCGCGGTGGCGGCGGTAGGCCTTCTTGCGGTCGGCGACGTATTTGAGCAACTGAGCCAGCGCCGCATAAGCGTCGGGGACCCTCACCAGCGTGGGGGTGACGGGGCTCTTGGGCTCGAAATCATTGTTCACCAGCAGGACCGAAGCCTTGCTGGTGTAGACATACTGTTCGTATTTGGGATTGGCATAGAAGCAGAGCTGCCCGCCCTTGCCGTGCTCTATCTTGGCGAACGAGGTCACGACGGCCTCGGGATTGCCTTCAACCGTGCCGCCGAGCGCGGCCGCGAGTTCCTTTGCTGTAAGTTTCATCTCCTAGAACCTCCATCCGAATGTCAGCACCGCGTCCCAGAGCTTCCTGTCGACCTTCATGCGGGGGGAATCCACGTTCACAGCCGTGCCCGAGGCGTTCCAGTTGTCGTAATTGTAATAGGGCGAGAAATAAGTGGTCGGGTAGACATTGCAGCGGACGGCGAAGTCGGCGAAGAAGGACCCGAAGGACGAATAGCCGAAGCCCGCCGAGAACGAGCGCATAGTGTCCTCGCTGAAATACTGAGGATCCGACAGGGTTATGATGTTGCCGTGGTACTTGCTGAAATCGGCCAGATAGTCGTCGGCGAGCACGTCCTGGCCCAGGCTGTTGGTCCAGTGGCGCTCGGGCGAGGTGGTCATCGAATAGCCGGCGCGCACGCTCAGCAAATCGGTCAGGCGAAGTTCGGCGCCCAGGCGCAGCGAGCGGGAGATACCGCAGAACTTGGAGTTCACCTCGTTGACCTGCGAGAAGCTGTCGTCGCTCCAGGCGTCGTGGGAGGTGTCCGAGAACTTCATCACGCTGTAGTCCGCGATCTCGTAGTCGACGCTCACGAGTCCGGCGGTGCCGATGGTGTAGGCGACGCCGAAGTCGGCGACGTAGGGAGAGCGCAGGTTGTAGGTGTATTCGTTGACAGGCGACGAGGCGTCCTGGCTCAGCGAGGAGTTCGAATAGGACGAAGCGGCGAGATACTGGCAGGTCTCGCGGATGGTGTACAGGGTGGGGGTCTGGATGGCCGCGCCGAGCCTCAGGTGGTCGGTGGGCAGCACGATCAGGCCCAGCTTGGCGTAGATGCCCGACACGTCGGCCGCGTACCTGTAGCCGTAGGAGCCGCCCTCGTAATTGGCCGACACCAGGGTGCCGGAGGCGTTGGGGAGCTCGATATAGAACTCCTCGGGGTTGACGGCCACCTCGGTGAAGGACTCGGTGTAGGAATAGTCCATCACGGGCATCCCGACGTTGAAGCCCACGAACACGTAGTCCGAGAAGTTCATTCCGAAGTTCATCAGGATGTCGGACTTGTAGCCCCTCTTCTCGACCGTCGAGGTCTGGCTGAGCTCGTCGGGGATGAAATGGTAGCGGCCGTCGGTCGATATGCGCTCGGCGTTGCCGGCATAGTCATAGCCGGAGCCGTAGGTGCTGTAGAGGTTGGCCTGGTAGGCGGTCAGCATGTCCCAGGGCAGGTCGGAGCCGTAGAAAGACGAGTAATCGGCGAGGTCGGAGGGGTCGATGCCGCTGTAGGTGGCCGCCATCGCCATCTCGCCGAAAATCGAGGTGCTGGAATTCCTGCCGTAGGCCGAGAATCCGTTCTGGAACGAATTGGTCCGGTTCCAGACGAATGCGAAGGACATCCCGCGCAGACCGGTGTCGGCCCCGGTGTCGAAATACAGCGAGATTCCGCCGTTGGGCAGACCGAACTTGGTCGAGGTGGTGCCGGTGGAAGAGCCGAACTGCTTGTCGCCGATCGGCGAGAACTGGGCGCCGGCGCTGCTCAAGGTGAGCGAAGGGGTCAGTTCGACCTGGCCGAAGTCCGAGACCGCGGAGCCCGCGGGGTTGATGCCGATGGTGCCGAGGTCGCCTCCGAGGGCGGTCACGGCATTGCCGAGGGCTATGGTGCGGGCGGTGCCGTAATAATTGTTCTGGCTGAACATCATCGCGTCGTACATCGACTGGGCGCCTGCAGCGAGAGCGGCCAGAAGGAACGCGGAAATTGCTATAATCTTTTTCATAATTCTCTGTTTTTCATATTGTTGCTATCGTCTGCCGCCTCCGCCGTGCGAGCCTCCACCGCCACCATGCGAGCCGCCTCCGCCGCCGTGAGAACCGCCGCCGTGCGAGCCGCCGCCGAACGAACCGCCGCCCGAGGAGGACGAGCCGCTGTAGCCGCCGCGGGAACCGCTGTAGGAACTGCCGCGCGAGGACGAACTGCCGGTGCCCGCAGTGCCGCGGGTGTAGCCGCTCGAAGATGAACTGCGCGTATTTGAAGTGCCGCGGCTGTAGCCGCCGGAAGACGTGCCGCCGCCGATGCTTGTACCGCCGCGGCTGTAGCCCGTCGAAGAAGTGCTGCGCACCGAACTTGCGCCGGAGACGACGCTGCTGCTTCTGCGCACGCTCACGCCGCTGTAGGAAGTGCCGCCGACGGAAGGCCTGTGGGACGCTCCGCCGTGGGTGAAGCGGGAGCCGCCCGCGCCCTGGACCGTGGAGCGAGGTCCGTAATAGGTGTCACGCCCGACAAAGGCGCCGGGATGGTAAGGGCCGCCCCAGCCGTGGTAGCCGTAATGGCCGTAACCCCAGAAGGACGGACTGTTCCAGAACACGTTGTACGGCCCCCAGAGCCAGGCGTTGTGCCAGCGGTTCCAGTACCACCGGTCCCAGCCCCAGTTGTAGGCAAAGGATGTCGCCATCAGCGGGAACGGGCTGAAGTACATGTCCCACCAGAAGTCGCCGGGATACACGTCGACGTACCTGACGACGACGGTGTCCTGCCTGCAGAGCCTGTCGAAACTGATATTTTCGGCCGCCGCGGCCTCTATCTCCCCCTCGGTCAGAAGGATGACCTGCTCGGGCTGAGAGGCGGCGATGGACTTGCGGTAGACTCCGTCATAGAACTGCCCGTACTTGCCGGTGGTCCCGCAGGAAACCGCCAGCAGCAGCGCAGAAAACAAAATCAGGATGCCTCGTTTCACGTTTGTCCTCCCTTTTTACAAAATAGTTCGTATATTTGCGTCGCGATAATCCGCCCCCTACGGGGAGACTGTCTGCAACATAGATGCAAATTTCGTAAAAAAACGCAGTATTTCAAGCAGAATATGGCAAAAGAGGTAACCAAAAGAAGCGAAAACTATTCCCAGTGGTACAACGATCTGGCCCTGAAGGCCGACCTGGCCGAGCAGTCCGCCGTGCGCGGCTGTATGGTCATCAAGCCCTACGGCTACGCCATCTGGGAGACAATGCAGCACACGCTGGACAAGATGTTCAAGGACACGGGGCACGTCAACGCGTACTTCCCGCTGTTCATCCCCAAGTCGTTCTTCAGCCGCGAGGCCGAGCACGTGGCGGGTTTCGCCAAGGAGTGCGCCGTCGTCACCCATCACCGTCTGATGAACAGCCCCGACGGCAAGGGCGTGGTGGTCGACCCCGAGGCGAAACTCGAGGAGGAACTCATCGTCCGCCCCACCTCCGAGACCATCATCTGGAGCACCTACAAGAACTGGATCACCAGCTGGCGCGACCTCCCCATCCTGTGCAACCAGTGGGCGAACGTCGTGCGCTGGGAGATGCGCACCCGCCTGTTCCTGCGCACCGCCGAATTCCTCTGGCAGGAGGGCCACACCGCCCACGCCACCGCCGAGGAGGCGCAGGCCGAGGCCGAGCAGATGGTGCAGGTATACGCCAAGTTTGCCCGCGACGTGATGGCCCTGCCCGTCATCGTGGGCCACAAGAGCCCCAACGAACGCTTCGCCGGCGCTCTCGACACCCTCACCATCGAGGCGATGATGCAGGACGGCAAGGCCCTGCAGGCCGGCACCTCCCACTTCCTGGGCCAGAACTTCGCCAAGTCCTTCGACGTCCAGTTCACCAACAAAGAAGGCAAGCAGGAATACGTCTGGGCCACCTCCTGGGGCGTCAGCACCCGTCTGATGGGCGCCCTGATAATGGCCCACGGCGACGACAACGGACTGGTCCTGCCCCCGAGGCTCGCCCCCATCCAGGTCGTGATGGTGCCCATCTACAAGGGAGATGACGAACGCAATGCCGTTCTGGACAAGATGTACGAGGTCAAGAAGAGCCTCGAGGCCCTGGGCCACAGCGTCAAGGTCGACGACCGCGACACCCTGCGCCCCGGCTTCAAGTTCGCCGAATGGGAACTCAAGGGCGTGCCCGTCCGCCTGGCCATGGGCGCCCGCGACCTCGCCGCCGGCACCGTGGAGGTCGCCCGCCGCGACACCCTCACCAAGGAGACGATGCCACTGGAAGGCATTGCGGAGCACATAGACTCCCTGCTCGAAGCCATCCAGCAGAACATCTACGACAAGGCCGCCGCATTCCGCGACTCCCATATCGAGAAGTGCGACTCCTGGGAGGAGTTCAAGGAAAAGATCCAGACCGGCAGGTTCCTTCTCTGCCACTGGGACGGCACGGCCGAGACCGAACAGAAGATCAAGGACGAGACCAAGGCCACGATCCGCTGCATCCCCGTCGACACCTGCGTTTGCGAGGAGGAAGGCGTCGACATCTATTCCGGCAAGCCGTCACACAGAAGAGTAGTTTTTGCAATATCATACTAGAATGAAGAAGACAATGATCATCCTCGCGGCCCTCTGCCTCGGGCTCTCCGCCCGTGCGCAGGACGCGCAGAGCGCGGCCGAGCAGGCCGCAATGGCCATCACGGGCGCCCCTCAGGAGGCCGGGCAGCCCGCCCCGAAGCCCAAATACTGGAAAGAGTCGGTCGTTTTCGACCTCGGTTTCAACCAGACAGGACTCACCAACTGGGCGGCCGGCGGCTACAACACCCTCACCCTGGCGGCCGGCATCGACGCCAAGGCCGACTACGCCAAGGACCTGATGAGCTGGACCAACCGCCTGCAGCTCAACTACGGCTTCCTGTGGTCCGCCGACAAGAAGGACCTCCTCCAGAAGAGCACCGACCGCATCTACCTCGAGAGCAAGTGGGCGTACGACCTGTCCGCACAGTCGAAGTGGAAATACACCGCCTCCTTCGACTTCCGCTCCCAGTTCACCGACAGCTACGACAACTACAAGAACCTCGACGACAACGGCAACGAGGTGCCCTGGTACGGCACCCTGAAGTCCGGACTTCTGGCCCCCGCCTACACCAACCTCGCCCTCGGTCTCGAGTGGAAGCCCGCGGACTGGTTCAACGTCAACATCGCTCCGCTCACCGGCGGCTTCACCATCTGCACCATAGACGACCTCAAGAAGGGCTACGGCATGAAACTCAAGGACGACACGCTCGATCCCGCCCTCGGAGCCAACTACCGCAGCTTCCTGTTCCAGTTCGGTGCCCAGGTCAAGGCCAATTTCAAGGCCACGATCAACGACAAGTTCGTCTACGACACCCAGGTGGTCCTCTTCACCGACTACCTCAACCACCCCTTCGAGTGGACCCGCGTCAACTGGGACAACAAGATCACCTGGACCCTGTCGAAACTCTTCAAGATCGGTCTGGACACCTGGCTCATCTACGATCCTATCGTGACCATCGACGACTGCCAGAGCAAGATCCAGTTCAAGGAGTTCGTCTCGATCAACTTCACTTACTCCATCGCGAGCAAATAGGCGATGCGGATCCTTCTGGCCGTCAGCGGCGGGATCGATTCGATGTATCTCGCAAACAGGGCCCCGGAACTTTTCCCCGGGGCCTCGTTTGCTGTTGCGCACTGCAACTTCGGCCTGCGCGGCGCCGAATCCGACGGCGACGAGGCCTTCGTGCGGCAGTGGTGCGCGGATGCCGGGCTCGAGATTTTCGTGCGCCGCTTCGCCACCGCGGAATACGCATCGGGAAAAGGCATAAGCATAGAAATGGCCGCACGCGAACTGCGCTACGAGTGGTTCGCGCAACTGTGCGGTGAGCACGGCTTCGACGGCGTGGCCGTGGCCCACAACGCCAACGACAACGCCGAGACGCTGATTCTCAACATATTGCGCGGCACCGGGTCGCGCGGGATGCGCGGGATGGCGGCGAGCCGCGACGGCATTCTCCGCCCCCTGCTGGACACCCCCCGCGCCGAGATTGAAAAGTGGATGCGGGAGAACGGAAAATCCTGGCGCGAAGACAGCACCAACACCGACAGCGCCTACAAGCGCAACCGCATCCGCGGCGAGGTCTTCCCCCTGTTTGAAAAGATCAACCCCTCGTTCCTCAAGACCCTCGGGCGCGACATGGAGCACCTGGCGCTGGTGGACGACATCGCCGACAGTTACTACAAATCGGTCAGGCCCTCGCTGGGAGACCCCCTGGAGGTCGACGCGCTGCTCGCCCTGGAGCACTGGGAGTACGTGCTCTGGCGCGCCGTCGAGCCCTGCGGTCTGAGCGAAGAGACCTTCGGCAAACTCAGGGACCTGCTCTCGAAATTCAGGAGTTCACCGCGGGGCACGGTCACCGTGTCGGGCAAGACCTTCGAGTCCCCGACCTGCACGATAACAATCAGAAAAGGACGTCTGGAGTTCTATTCCGTGACCAGATAGACGTCGTCTCCGGGCTCGCAGAGCATCAGCTGCTCGCGGGCATAGCGCTCGAGGGAGTCCCTGTCGGACTCGAGGTCCCGGATCCTGGCGTCGAGCGAATCGTTTATGAGCGTGAGTTCCCTTATCTGCTCCTGCTGGGCGCGGACGGTGGCGCCGGACCCTATCCAGGTGAAGATGTTGTCCTTCTTGATCATCAGAAAAACGAGCGCGAGTGCGGTCGCGACAACCACGCAGCGGACGAACGAGCGCTGCCCCCTGTAATTGCCGTCCTTGCCGCGGCGCCAAAGGTCTTTGTACTTTCCCATAGCAGATTTGCGCAAAATTAATTAAATTTGCCGAAATTAAAGAGAATTTGATATGAAACCTTCACTTCTTGTACTCGCTGCCGGAATGGGCAGCCGCTACGGCGGACTCAAACAGATGGACGGCCTCGGCCCCCACGAAGAAACCATCATCGACTATTCCATCTACGACGCCGTGCAGGCCGGATTCGGCAAGGTCGTGTACATCGTCCGCGAATATTTCCTCGACCAGTTCAAGGAAGTGGTCGCCCGCAAATACAGCTCCGTGAAGTGCTGCGACGGCACCCCCCTGGAATTCGTATTCGTCACCCAGGAACTGACGAAGATCCCCGCCCGCTTCACCCTGAACCCCGAGCGCCAGAAGCCCTGGGGCACCGCCCACGCCGTCCTGATGGCAAAGGACGTGATCAAGGAGCCCTTCGTCGTGATCAACGGCGACGACTACTACGGCAAGGAGTCCTTCCGCATCGCCGGCGACTGGTGCCGTGCGCACGAGAACTCGAAGGGAGTCTTCGCCATCGTCGGATTCGAACTCGACAACACCCTGAGCGAGAACGGCAGCGTGTCCCGCGGCATCTGCTCCTATGACGCCGACAAGCACCTCACCAGCGTCGTCGAGCACCTCGACATCAAGAAGGACGAAGACGGCATCGTGCGCGGCAACGACTCCACCGACGGCAGCCACGTCGACCTGGACGGCAAGGCCCTCTGCTCGATGAACATGTGGGGCTTCACCCCCGACTACTTCGATCGCAGCGCCGAAATCTTCGAGGGCTTCCTCGAGGCCAACATCGGCGAACTCAAGAAGGAGTTCTACATCCCCTACGCCGTCGACTGCATGATCAAGGACGGCAGCGCCAAGTGCGACGTGCTCGCCACCCCTTCCCGCTGGTTCGGAGTCACCTACAAGGAGGACCGCCCCGGCGTGGTCGCAAAGTTCGCGCAGCTGGTCGCCGACGGAGTCTATCCTTCACCCCTCTATTGATTTATGGGACGCCGCAAACCGCGCAACTACACCCTTCTGGGCCGCTACTCCTGGTATGTGCCGGGAGTGAGCGGTCTGTTCGTCATACTGCTGTTCTTCTGCCTCGGAGTGCTGCTGGGCAATGTCGTCGAGCTGCTCTGCATGGCTCTCGGCGGCCAGGAATTCGCCCTCGAGTACGGGACTCTGCTCTCGTATCCGTTCATGTTCCTGCCCGCGATGATGTACTCTAGCGTCAAGAGTTCCCGGAACCGTTTCAACCACGAAGGGGTCAAGATGGACTCCGGCACCTTCGGCAAGCCCGGAGCCCTCGGCTGCGCGCTGCTCGCGGCGCTCGGCACCGTCGCCCTGGCGTTCGCCGCCGACGGGATCAACAGTTTCCTGCCCGCGATGCCGGAATGGCTCGAGGACGCCCTCAGCGGGCTTACAGGCGGTCCCCTGTGGATCAGCCTTCTGTGCGTGAGCGTATTCGCGCCGTTCTTCGAGGAATGGCTCTGCCGCGGCACCGTGCTGCGCGGCCTGCTGTCAAGCGGAGTGAAGCCCGGCTGGGCCATCCCCATCTCCGCGCTCTTCTTCGGAATCATCCACCTCAACCCCTGGCAGGCCATCCCCGCTTTCCTGCTCGGATGCCTGTTCGGCTATGTCTACTACAAGACAGGTTCGCTCAAGCTCACGATGCTGATGCACTGCGTCAACAACACCCTCGCCGTCGTCCTCGGCCGCATCCCGGGGCTCGAAGAGGCCGAGAGCTGGATGGACGTGTTCCCCGGATCGCAGTACTGGACCATCTGCGCGGTCTGCGCGCTGCTCACGATCCTGATTGTCAGAGTGTTCTCCCGCATCCCCCAGGAGCGGGGCGAAGGCAATCTCGAGAGGGTCCCGAGCCTTTTTGACGAATGAGGGCCCTGAGAAAAGTCGCCGCATTCCTCGTCGGCTTCGTGCTCTTCGTGGCCGGATTCCTCAAGCTGATGGATCCGGTCGGGGCGGGGCTCGTCGTGGACGGATACCTTAACTGGATGCCCCTGGGCTTCCTCGCCCCTCTGTCAAAGGCGATCGGCGTGGGCCTGGCCCTGTTCGAGACGCTGCTCGGCGCCGCGATCATCACCGGCGTGTGGAAAAAGGCCGTCGCGCCGGTCTCGCTCGTGGTTCTGGGGGGCTTCACCGTCCTCACCTTCATCCTCTGGATCGCCAATCCCGCGATGGACTGCGGCTGCTTCGGGCAGGCAATCCACCTCACGCACTTGCAGAGCCTGCTTAAGAACGTCGTGCTGCTCGCGCTGTGGTGCGCGGCTTATCTGCCGCTCTCCAGGCTCGAGAATCCCGGGAAGATAAAATACGTCAGTTTCACCCTCACCGCGATTTCCGTCGCGGCCTTCACCGTGTGGTCTCTGCTCGGCATCCCGATGATGGACTTCACCCCTTACGCACCCGGCGAGAGGCTCACCCCCGAATGGGACGAGGAGACAGCCGAGCCCCTCACGCTCCCCTTCTGCGACGCCTCGGACGAATACCTCGACTCGCTCGCATTCGGCCACGCAGTGCTGATCGTGTCCGCTTACGAGCCCGACGACTTGTCCGGAGAGCGGCTGGAGGACATCTCCACACTGATGCAGGAGGCCTCGGAATGCGGGTACCGCCCGCTGCTGCTCGCCGCCTCGGCCCCGGACGAGATTCCCTGGGCTGATTCCGCGCTTGCGGACTGCACCTGTTTCGCCGACGCCCGCACCCTGATGACGCTCAACCGCTCCAACGGCGGCGCGACCATTCTCCGTGGCGGCCAGATAATCCGCAAATGGGCGGTACGCTCACTCCCCGGAGCCGAAAAACTTCAGGAAATCGCCGCCGCCGACCCCACCGAGGCCGCCGTCAGCGAGAATTCAGCCCCCAAACTCAAGGTCCAGGGCTTCCTGCTTTACGTATTTGCGGTGATGCTGCTTCTATAAGAAGGAGTCCTCTTTTGTCTCAAAATTGAGTATCTTTGTTAAAAATAAATCCGTCAGGCAATGAAAGACATTCCGGTACTGCTTCTGACAGGCTATCTGGGCAGCGGCAAAACAACTTTGGTAAACAGGATACTGAGCAACCGCAAGGGCATACGCTTCGCGGTGATAGTCAACGATATAGGTGAGGTCAACATAGACGCCGACCTGATCGCGCAGGGCGGCGTCGTAGGCAAGAAGGACGACTCGCTTGTCGCCCTTCAGAACGGATGCATCTGCTGCACCCTGAAGATGGACCTCGTAGAGCAGTTGCGCGACATCGTCGCGATGAAAAAGTTCGACTACATAGTGATCGAGGCCAGCGGCATCTGCGAGCCCGAACCCATCGCCCGCACCATCTGCTCCTTCCCCTATATGGGGCCTGAATTCGTCAAGGACGGCCTGCCCAGGCTCGACTGCATCGTGACCGTGGTGGACACGCTGCGCCTGAAGGACGAATTCAACTGCGCCAAGGACCTGCTGCGCGGCAATATCGGCGAAGACGACCTCGAGAAACTCGTCATCGAACAGCTCGAGTTCTGCAACATGGTGCTGCTCAACAAGGCTTCCGAGGTGAAACCCGAAGAACTCGGCAAGGTGCGCGAAATCGTCCACGCCATCCAGCCGCAGGCCCGCATCGTCGAATGCGACTGGGGCGGGGTCGAACTGGACGAGATCCTCGACACGGGCCTGTTCAACTACGACAGCGTTGCCGGCTCCGCCGCCTGGGTCAGCGCCGTCGAGGGCAACGACGAAGAGGGCGAGAGCGAGGAATACGGCATCGGCACTTACGTCTACCGCGCCCGCAGGCCTCTGGACATCAACAAGTTCGACAATTTCATCGCCAAGCACCTGCCCGCCGGGATCATCCGCATCAAGGGCATCTGCTATTTCGGCGACGAGCCCGACATCTGCTACCTCTTCGAGCAGGCCGGCTCGCAGATAAGCCTCAAGAACATAGGGCAGTGGTACGCCACGATGCCCGAGGACGAACTCCGCCAGGCGGTGCTCGAGGATCCCACGATCGCCGTCGACTGGGACCCCCTGTGGGGCGACCGCATCCAGAAGCTCGTCTTCATAGGCCAGCACCTGGACCGCGACGCCGTCAAGGCCGCGCTCGACTTCTGTCTGCAATAACCTCAAATACACCACATTATGAAAAAATTGATTTCACTGGCATTCGCCGCCCTCCTGCTGACCACGACCCTGTCGGCGCAGGACCACCCCCAGCCCCCCGTCCAGAGCAGAACCATCAGCACGTCAGTCGACGGTGCACGCTACGAAATCGTCACCTCGGGCGACACCGAGCACAAATGCTACAGGCTCGACAAGTACACCGGCACCGTCTGGATGTTCTACAACATTTCAGGCCACAGCGAGCTCCAGAGGGAGGCTTCCGACCAGGACATACAGGAGGAAGGCAAGATCAACTACCAGCTCTACGTCCTCGGCGACGGCAGCAACGCCTACCTGCTGAACCTCAACACCGGAATCATCTGGTACTACGAGTGGCATCTGTTCAAGAGCGACGAGTTCCGCCTGCAATAGAATGCGAGTCACCGCTCCCGACGGCTCCCCGGAAGTGCTTCTGCACTGCTGCTGCGCTCCGTGCAGCGGCGCGATAATCGAGTGCCTGGTCGGCAGCGGCATACGCCCCTGCATATTCTTCAGCAACTCAAACATATTCCCCCGGGACGAATACGAACTGCGCAAGCGTGAAATCATCAGATACGCCGCGCAGTTCGGTCTTGAAGTGGTCGACGACGACTACGACCACGCGGCGTGGAACGGCTGCATAAAAGGGCGCGAAAACGACCCCGAGAGGGGCCCGCGCTGCCTCGAATGCTTCAAGTTCCGCCTCCTGAGGGCGGCGCGGTACGCCTCTGCGCACGGCTTCACCTGCGTCACGACCACCCTCGCGTCTTCGAGGTGGAAGGACCTCGAGCAGGTGGACGAGGCCGGAAAGTGGGCCTGCGCGCAGGTTGACGGCGTCACCTGGTGGGGCCGGAACTGGAGAAAGGGCGGACTTCAGCCCCGGCGCGGCGAGATAATCCGCGAGCAGGGCTTCTACAACCAGACATTCTGCGGCTGCGAATGGTCGCGCAGGGTGCGCTGCCGCATTATGGGCGCGCTCAACCTCACCCCCGACTCGTTCGTGGCAAGTTCGCGCGTGGACGCCTCCGACCTGCCGGGCAGAGTGCTCAGGATGGTGGACGAAGGGTCGGATATCATCGACCTGGGCGCCGTGTCCACAAGGCCGGGCGCCCCGGAGGTGAGCCTGGAGCAGGAATGGCAGAGGCTCTCCCCTGCCCTGAAGGCGATGCCCGCGGGCATCACCGTGTCGGTCGACACCACCCGCTCCGAAATAATCCGCAGGGCCGTCGACACCATAGGACCGGTCATCGTGAACGACATATCGGCAGGGCTCGACGACCCGTCGATGCTTCAGACAGCCGCCTCCCTCGGCCTTCAGTATGTCGCAATGCACAAGCGGGGCACCCCGCAGACAATGGACTCCCTGACCGATTACGGCCCCGGCGGGGTCGTGCAGGCCTCAAAGGAATATTTCCGCGAATTCTCGCGCAGGGCCTTGGACGCTGGTCTCGGGGACTGGATCCTGGACCCCGGATTCGGGTTCGCCAAGACCGACGCCCAGAATGTCGAACTGCTGGAGCGCCTGCGGGAATTCAAGGAATTCGGCCGCCCGGTTCTCGCGGGAGTCGCCGACAAGCGCTTCACAGGCGGCGACACCGAGCGTTACAACGCCCTCGCCGCGCTCGGCGGGGCGGACATACTCCGCGTCCACGACGTCGCCGCGGCGCGGCGCACAATCGATTCCCTGACTTAGCCTTATGAAAATCCGCAGCGTTCTCAAGGCCGTAAAGATCGTGCTCCTGGTCATCGTGATGATACCGGTGGTCCTGTTGGGCGCAATCCAGTTGCCGAAAGTGCAGCAGGCGCTCTCGGACAAGGCCGCGAAGATACTGTACGAAAAGACCGGGATCGAAGCCGGCATAGGGCGCGTCAGCATAAAGAATTTCCTCGACATATCGCTGCAGGACATAAAGGTGATCGACACCGACAGGGACACGGTCCTTCGCGCAGGCGAATTGCTCGTGTCCGCCGACCTGAGCATGCTGCGGGACTCGACTGCAAGATTGAAAGAACTGAGGCTCAAGGACATATACCTCGACAGCAAGGAGATGCTGGGAAGCACTTCGGTGACGGGCTCGGTAGGATTCGCCCGCATCCGCAGCGACTCCACTTCGCTCTCGGGCCGCTACACGCGGCTCAGCGAGCTCCTGCTGTCGGACACGGACGTCACCCTGGTCCTCGAACCGGACGAAGACACAACCGCCTCGGCCCCCTTCGAGTGGAGGGCGGACATCGAAAGCGTGGTCCTCGACAACATCCGCTTCAGGATGCCTTCCGCAGGGCTCGACCTGCAGGTGGGCAATGCCGGGCTCAAAGGTTCCGCCGACCTCGGGGCGCAAATCTATCACGCCGATTCCCTGGGAATCACCGACGCCTCTGTGACAATCGGAGGCGCCTCTTATGCGCTCCACAGCCTCAACGCCCGGGGCGGAATGGACGGGCAGAGGGTGGACGTGCCGGAATTCAGCGTCCTGACCACCGGAGTGGGCCTCGAAGGACGCGCCGCACTGGACCTGGACGACATCCTCGGGTCCGCCGACTATGACGCGACAGTCACCCTCGACGGCGCGAAGGTCTCGGACTTCATCGGGCCCGGCATCAATGCGGGCGCGACCGGCGTCATAAAAGTCAGCGGCCACGGCGCGGACCCCCTGTCCGGCGCCACCTCTATCAATGCGAAAGGCTCGCTCGGAAGCGCATTCTACGAGGGCGCAAGGTTGAAAGCCACGTCCTTTGACGTCAGTCTCAGGAACGGCAGGGCCGGCGGCACGGTGCAAACAGACGCACGCTACAGCGCGGATTCCCTGTCGGTGGCGGCGGCGGGCAGGATAGGATTCCGGGCCGAAGCCCTGACCTCGTCCAGGCCCGCGGGCAGCCTGCAGCTCGACCTGCACGACATACGGGCGTCCAAGGACACCCTGTCGCTTGACCTGGACTCCCTGGCCCTTGACGCCTCCACCTCCCGGGCAGGCACCGCCGCCGACATTTCGGTACCGGGCATAAACCTCAAGGCCTCTGCCGGAGGCCACGTGCTCGACCTGCTTCCCCTTGTCGGACAAATCCCCGGCCTCATCCCCGAAGACATAATGCAGATCGACCTGCCCGCGATCGCCGACGCGCTGCCCGAAGCGGACGTCGCCCTGAGCGTCCTGCCGGACAATCCCCTGCAGGAAATGATATCCTCGTTCGGGGTGGCCTTCGACAGCCTGGGCGTCAATCTGACGACTTTGCCCGGCAAAGGCCTCACGGCCGACATATATGCCGCCGAAGTGGCCAAGGACTCGCTTTCGCTCGATTTCGCAAGCCTCCGTCTGGACCAGAGCGGCGAGAGGCTGAACTGCAATCTCGAGGCCGCCACTCCCCCTCAGCTCGGCATCCCCGCGGTGGAAGCCTCGGCCAGCGGATACCTCGGCACCGCGGAATCGAAACTCCGCATTCAAGGCCACACCGCCATACGCGACAGCATAATGGGCGTGACCGGAATCAACACCGGTGTGAACGTCGACGTGACCGCGGCATACGACGGACTCCTCTCCGCCACGGGCCAGCTCGGGCTCAAAGGATTGGAGTACGCATCGCAGAATTTCGGCGACCCTCAGATAAGGGTGGCCGCCCGCCAGACGGACGGGGACCGCTTCGACATCCGGGCGGTGTCCGACCTCATCCCCGTCGCCCCGCTGAAGTCCTTCGTCCCCGTCGAAGGGGTCGGCCTGGACGGGGCGGTCAAGCTGAACGCGCACCTGACGGGCCCTCTTGATTCGCTCTCGATCGCCGCAGAAGTCACTCCGAAGAACATTTCAGCATACTACGAACCCTTCCAGGCCGGCATCACCCTCTCCGACGACCCGATCCGCTTCGAGGACATGACCGTCCTGCTGGACGGCAACAAGGTCTTCGCGGCCGACAGCACCTTCATCACCCTCGACGGCGGCGTCGCCCTGGAAGACATGGCAATCGACGTCGCGATCGCGAGCGACCGCTTCGTGCCGCTGCTCCTGGACGAGTGCGACAGCATCCCCGCAAGCGGAAACGCGGCCGCGGCCCTAGCCCTCCGCCTGCAGGGCACCCCTGACTCCCTGCTCCTCGGCGGCGACGTGGAAATCCTCCCCGAGACCTCGGTCAGATACGATTTCGCCAAAGACAGTTACGTCTCGGCCACCCCGTCCGGCAAGGTCAGCATAGACTACCCCCTGGACGGCGAGATATCCCTGAAGGGAAGGGTGGACATCGGTTCGGGCCAGATAAAATATGCCCTGCCCCTCTATCCCCTGGCCCCCTTCTCGATCGACCCCGGCAGCAATGTCCGCTTTGACGGGCCTCTCGACAAGATGCGCGCCTCGGTCACCGCGAGCCAGAAGGCCAAGGCCACCGTCAGCAAGAACGGCGACAGGTCCCGCAGCGTGGACTTCAACGTCGGCCTGCAGATCAAGGGCGGCCTCCAGGACCTGGGCCTGCATTTCCTGATGGAAGCGCCGAATGACGAAGAGGTCCAGACCGAGATAGACAACATGAGCACGGACGAGCGCGACCGCGTGGCCGCCGCCCTGCTCGTCACCGGAATGTACACCTCCGACACCAACACCGAAGTGGCCCAGTCGGGCTACGCCCTCTCGAGCATAGTCCAGCGCGGCCTCAACACCATAGCGGGCAACACCCTGGGCGACCTTGTGGACATCGACCTCGGGATGGCGACCCGCTCGGACGGGGACCAGACCACCCAGGACTACAAGATGAAACTCTCGAAATCCTTCTTCGGCGACCGCCTCAAACTGTCGGTCGGAGGCAGGCTCTCGACCGGTTCCGACTCCGAAGGCGGCTCCTCGAGCGAATCCGCCGCCGCCCTGGACGAGGTGACCGCCGAATACGTGATCGACCCCAAGACCAGCGTCTATCTGTTCCACAAGCAGGACTACGAGAACATCATGGACGGCGAACTGACCAAGGAGGGTCTGGGGGTAAGGACCTCGATAAAGTCCCGCATCGACCTCGAAGGCGACGTGTCGTACCGCAGCAACATGCAGATCGGCCCGCACCTGGCCGCCACATATTCGCGAAGAAACCTGCTTGGCAAGAACGAGACCATCTCGGCCAAACTGCACGGCGCCTATTACTGGAAGATAGTCGACCGCAACGGAGCCGGCAACGACAACTTCACCGTCGGTGCCAACGTCTCGATGGGAGTGCCGTTCAACAGGAGGAACACCCGCAAGTACAGCGTCTCGTACCTGCACGAAAGCGTGGCGAGCGATTTCACGAAAGACAAGCTGGGAGCCTCGTTCGGCTTCACCTTCAGGCCCTCGCAGTATGTGTACCACGAGTTCACGCCGGCGTCGATTTCGCTCGTCAAGACGACGATGAGCACGGAGTACGGCCAGTCCGGAAGCATCCACTCCCTGATGAGCACATTCCTCAACGACGAGTACATCCCGGCGATGAGCTACAAGTTCACCTACGACAATTTCGCCGACAAGTCGCGCAAGGTCAACACCTCCTTCTCGGGTTATGTGAAGGAATCGGGCGCGCTGATCGGCGGCCTGCAGGCGGCGTTCGGGAAAGATTGGAACGAAGAGGGCAAGGAATTCCTCTTCGGCAGTTACGACCAGTTCCTGAAGGTGGTGCTGGAACTGAGGAACAATTTCGCCATAGGACAGAAGTGCAGGCTGGCGACCAGACTGCTGGGCGGGTCGATCCTGGGCTACGGCAATTCGAGCTACGGGCCCAGTTCGGAGCAGTTCTATGCGGGCGGACCTTCGGGCCTGCGCGCCTTCGCTCCCCGCTCGATCGGCCCCGGAGGCTACTGGGAGCCCGACTACAACCTCAATTTCTACCACGCCGGCGACATCAGGGCCGAGGCCAACGTCGAATTCCGCTTCCCGCTGTTCTGGCTGCTCGAGGGCGCCGTGTTCGTGGACGCCGGAAACGTCTGGAGCCGCGATGCCGAGACGGACGGAATCACGGAGGAGGACCTCGAATGGCTGCGCGATGTCTACGGACTCAGGCTGGATTACGACGACTCCTTCAACTGGAACAACCTGGGCAGGACCACCGCGGTGGGCACCGGCTTCGGCGTGCGCCTCGTCTTCCAGTCGATCGTGATCAGGCTCGACACCGCCTTCCCCCTCCACTACCCCTACGACACCGGCGTCGACCGCTGGTACAACGTCGACAAATTCTTCAGGGACGGGATCCGCCTGAACTTCGGCATAGGATATCCTTTCTGATTAATGTAAAAATTCATATTTTTGCGCCATGCTTATAGTGCTTGAAGGCTTGGACGGCGCTGGAAAGTCCACGCAGGTCCGCAAACTCAGGGAATATCTCGAAGCGGCCCGCCCGGGGCTGCAGTACATACATTTTCCCCGCTACGACGCCCCCGTCTACGGCGGGCTCATCAGCGAATTCCTTCGCGGGGACTTCGGCTCCAACGAGGCCGTGCACCCCAAACTGGTGGCCCTGCTGTTCGCCGAAGACAGGCACGGGGCGGCGCCCGGGATAAAGGAAGTCCTGCGCGGCGGCGGCACCGTCCTGCTGGACCGGTACGTGTATTCCAACATCGCCTACCAGTGCGCCAAACTTTCCGACCCGGACGAGGCCGAAAACCTGCGCGAATGGATCCTGAACACCGAATTCGGGCAGTTCGACCTGCCAAGGCCCGACCTCAACATCTTCCTGGACGTGCCGATCGGATTCGTGGAGAAGAGCCTTTCGGCCCACAGGAGCGGCGGGGACCGCAACTACCTCTCGGGCGCCCAGGACATCCACGAGGCCGACATCGAATTCCAGAAGCGGGTGCGCGCGATGTACCTGCGCCAGGCTTCGCTCGACCCTTCGCTCATAAGGGTGGACTGCTCGGACGACGAGGGGCGGATGCTGCCTCCCGACGCCATCTTCGAGCGCATCAAGGCCGTTGTGGACAGCCGGCTCTAGGCATTTTCAGGCCAGGTGCGGAACGGCCTGACCGACAGACTCTTGTTGTAGTAGCGGGGATCGCCCGTCACCTCCTCTCCTGCCCACCAGGGGATTTCGAAGGGCTCGTCGGGAGCCGGAAGTTCGATTTCGGCCATCACCAGACCCTCGTTCTCGCCGCTGAATTCATCGACCTCCCACACGTGGCCGGCAAAAGGCACCAGGTACCGGTGCTTCTCGACCCTTCCGGGCTGGCAGAGGGCCATCAGTTCCTCCGCCTCCCCCACCGGGATTTCCTTCTCCCACTCGTATCGGACCAGACCGTCGGCGGACGAAGCCCCCTTTATCGTCAGGTAGCCCTTGTCGCCGCGGATGCGGATGCGCACGGTGCGGCCGGGGACGGTGCCGATGTAGCCCTGCGCGATGCGGGTGACGTCCGTCGCCTCGCTCTTGTATGCATCGGAGCGGACGAGGAATTTGCGTTCTATTTCGAGAGCCATCGCGCTATTTCACAGTGACTTCATAAGGCATCCTGGCAAGGATGCGTGGGCGGCGGAACTGCTCGAGCAGGGCGTTCGCGCCTTCGGGGAGCACGGCTTCGACTCCGGGCTCGGAGGGCTGCATTCCAAGCATTTCGAGCAGGCCGGAGATGCCGTCGGCGGCGCCGGGATATGCAACCACCTCGGGGTCCTCGAGGCCGGCCTTGGAGGCGGCATAGGCTATGGCGTCCTCGAGGGTGCCGATCTCGTCGGCCAGGCCGATCTTAACGGCGTCGGCACCGGTCCAGACGCGGCCCTGGGCGATGGCGTCGACATCCTCGACGCTCATCCCGCGGGCATCGGCGACCAGGGCGGTGAACTTGTCGTACACGGCTTCGATCTCGCGGGTCATATAGTCGTATTCGGCCTTGTCGAAGGGGCGCATCAGCGAATACATGTCGCCGTGCTCGTTGGAATTGACGCTCACCACGTTCACGTGGGCGAGGTCTGAGGCCACCTTGCTGAAATCGGGGACCATTCCGAAGACTCCGATCGAGCCGGTGAGAGTGGTCGCGCCGGTGAATATATGGTCGCAATTGGCTGAAATCCAATAGCCTCCGGAGGCCGCGGTGGCGCCGTACGAGGCGATGACGGGCTTGACCTCGCGCAGGCGGTCGACCTCGGTCTTGATCTTCTCAGAAGCCAGCACGCTGCCGCCGGGGGAATTGACCCTGAGCACGACCGCGGCTATGGAATCGTCCTTGCGGATGTCCGATATCAGCGAGGCGAAACTGTCTCCGGACACCGTTCCGGGCATCGAGCCGTCCATTATCTCGCCCTCGGCGTAGATGACGGCGATTGCATCTTTGGAATAAGCGTGGGCGGGGGCGGCGGCCACATAATCCGGCAGGGATATCCACTTCACGTCATCGTAGTCGGAAGCCATCATCAGGGTGGCCACCTTGCTCTCGAGGGCGGGGCGGTCCATCAGGCCGTCGGCAAAGCCGCAGTCCACGAAGTCCTGCGGCAGGCAGAGCTCAAGGCCGTCGATGACCTCGTTCACTCGCTCGATGCTCAGGGACCTGCTGCGGGCTATCTCGATGGCCATCGACTCCCACATCGAGCCGACCATAGTCTGATACTGCTCGAGATTCTCGGCGCTGGGGGCGTTGCGGACAAACATTTCACCGGCGCTCTTGTATTTGCCGTGGCGGATGAGCTGGACGTTCACGCCGACCTTGTCCAGAAGGTCCTTCAGGAACATCATCTGGGCGCTCACGCCGTTCATCATTATGGTGGAGCCCTGGTGAGAGGTCATATAGACCTTGTCGGCCACGCTGCAGACATAGTAGGACGATATCGAGGGGGCCTCGGTGAAGGCTATGACGGGCTTGCCGGAAGCGCGGAACGCGGAGAGCGCGGCGCGGAATTCGGCGAGGTTGGCAAGTTCGGACTGCGAGCCGTCGGCCTTGAGGTAGATCATCGACACGTTGGGGTCCTGGGCGGCGCGCTCGACCGCCTTCACGGCATCCCTGATGCCCACTGAAGTGGTCTGTGAGCCGCCCATCAGCGCCATGAAGGCGGGCGCCGACTGCTCGGTGAGGGTCACTTCGCCGAGGTTGACGGAAAGCACGCAGGGTTCTGACGCCGACTTGGGGGAAGAACTGCCGCCGGCCACCAGGCCGGTGACGATGACGATGCCGAGGATCGTAAACAGGGCCAGTCCGCACAGGACAGCCACCAACATTTTGAGGAATTGTTTCATCTATAATTAAAGGTATTTGTACAAATGTAGTAAATTTGCCGTTAAATAAAATGTGCCGCGTGCATAAAACCTCCATCAGATTATGATTTCAGTTTGCGCAATTGCAGCTGCCGTGATTGTCGGAGCCTCCGTCGGGGCCTCCGTCGGGTCATCCGGTTCCGGGACGCCGTTCTGGTCCTGGGCCGGAACCTACGACACCGCTCCGGCATACAACGGGTTCCATGGTGGCATATGGGCATCGCAGAATATCTCCGAAGGGAGTTTTGACTTTGACTGGAAAGCGGACCTGAGATTCCGCGAAGCCGTGGACGGACAGTACGGGATCTTCCCGTCTGAGCTCTTCGCAAGCGCCCGTTGGAAAGTTCTGGAATTGGATCTGGGCATACGGCACAAGGAGCGCTCGTTCGAGTCCGCAGGCGGTTTTCTGGGCACTTATTCCCTGTCGGGAGGAAATATCGTGCAGAGCGGGAACGCCCGCTCATATCCGGGATACACCCTGAAACTGAACCCACTTGCAATTCCGTTCACACAAGGACGCGTCCGGATCCGCGGCACGTTCGGAGACTATAAATCATTTGACAACAGCGTGATAAGCGGATTTCTGATCCACAATACCGAAGGTTATCTGGACGTCGACCTGACCCGAAACCTGACGCTCACGCTCGGATTCGACCATTACACCCAGTGGGGCGGGACCGATGAAGACGGGCAGGCGCGCTCAACCTCCTTCTCCAATTATCTGAGAATGCTTGTCGGCAAATCCGCCGCAGACGGCTCCTATCCCGGTGGAGACGTCGAGAACTCCCTCGGCAACCACCTCGGCCGCGAACTGGTGCGGCTGCAGTACAAGACTGACCTGTGCACCTTCTCCCTGCAATACGACAAGCCCCACGAAGACAAGTCCGGACTGCTGTACCGCAATTTCCCCGACGGCATCTGGACCCTGGCGGCGGAGTTCTCCGACCCGAAGGCCTGGATCAGCGGCGTCGTGTACGAATTCCAGACCACGATGTACCAGGGCGGCGACTGCGAGAGAAGGCCCGCCACGCAGCAGGAGATCGATTCGGGCAGCAACCATCTGTACCACAACGCGGACGGCAGCTGGTCCTACATCTGCGGAGGAGCGGACAATTATTTCAACAATTACGACTACACAAGCGGCTGGACAAATTACGGCCGGGTCATAGGCTCGCCGCTTTTCTATGTCAACGGCAGCCACGAAGGCTGCGTTGCATTGCCCCTGGCCTGCATAGAGAGCAACCGCATCGTCGCCCACCACCTGGGAATCACCGGAATGCTCTTCGGCAAGGCGCCCTACAAATTCCTCTGCACATATTCCCGCCATCACGGGATATATGAATCCTTGACCTGGATGCCACATGTGCCGGATTACGGCACGGACGACGGGACCGGGCTTTGGCAGCTGTCATCTGCGTTCGTTTGCGAAGTGCCCCTGGGCAGGGTGCTGAACCTGACCGGCGGAATCTACCTGGACTGCGGTGACTGCCTGCCGCGCAATTACGGCGCGACCGTCGGGATACGCATTGCCCTATGAAGATAGCCTGCCTCATAGGGTCCCTGCAGATGGGTGGAGCGGAGCGCCAGATGGTGGTGCTCGCCTCGACGCTGTCGCGGATGGGGCACGAGGTGACGGTGCTGACATACCATCCGCTCAATTTCTACAGGAGCGAACTGGAAAAGTCCGGGGCGGAATATCTGTGCTTCAGCGGCGGCACTTCGCTGCTGCGCTCGGCTTTCTTTCTCGCTCATTACATGAAGTCCACCGGCACCGGGATGATGATTTCATTTCTGCGCCGGCCCTGCGTCAAGGCTTGCCTGGCGCACATCCTTTACCCCCGCTTCAAGCTCGTGGTGTCCGAACGCGGCGCGATTGTGAATCTGCGCAGACGCGACAAGTTGCGTTTCAGGATGTACCGCAAGGCCGACGCCGTGATAAGCAACAGTTTCGCCCAGAGAGAAGTGATGGTCTCGCAATTCCCCAAATTGTCCGGACTTGTAGTGACCGTTCCTAACGCCGTGGACACCGCCCTGTTCCATCCGGGCGGAATGCGCAGGAGTTCGCCCCGCATAGTGCTCGTCACGGCCCGGATCTGCGCCCAGAAGAATTTCCTCGGCCTTATCGAAGCCGCAAAACTGATGAAGTCGGACAACTTCCAGATACGCTGGTACGGGAGTGCAAGCGGCAAATATGCCTCTGCGTGCCTCAAGACACTCGAAGAATCGGGGTTGGGAGACAGTTTCCTCTATTTTTCAAGCGTCCTCTCGGTGGAGGAAATCTACCGCGAAGCCACGGTATTCTGTCTGCCCAGTTTCAACGAAGGGACGTCCAATTCGCTTGCCGAAGCGCTTGCGAGCGGGCTTCCGGTGGCGGCAAGCCGGGTCAGCGACAACGCAATGTACGTGGGGCCTGACAACGGCGTGCTGATCGAGGATCCCTCAGATCCCCGCTGCATCGCCGAAGCTCTGGATTCGCTGTTGGCGTTGCCGGATGACGCGCTTGAAGCGATGGGAGAGCGGAGCCGCCGCATCGCCGTCGAAAAATTCAGTTTCGAGCGGTACGAGGGACAGTATGCCGCCCTGCTGGATTCCATTATGGGGCGTTGATTCTTTTTTCGTATATTTGCGTCGCTAAAAATAGATTACGATGGCTCAGAAACCTTCAATACCCAAGGGAACGCGCGACTTCGGCCAGCAGGAAATGGCCGAGCGCAACTACATATTCGACACTATCCGCAGCGTCTTCCGCACTTTCGGCTACGCCCAGATCGAGACCCCTTCGATGGAGAACCTCTCCACCCTGCTGGGCAAATACGGCGACGAGGGCGACAAGCTCCTCTTCCGGATCCTCAACAGCGGCGACGCCTTCTCCGGCATCGACTATGACTCCTTCCGGCTCGAGGACGGGTCCTACAACTCCAAGGCCCTGTCTCTGAAGACTTGCGAAAAGGGCCTGCGCTACGACCTCACCGTGCCCTTCGCACGCTACGTCGTCCAGCACCAGAACGAGATCTCCTTCCCCTTCAAGCGCTTCCAGATGCAGCCCGTGTGGCGCGCCGACCGCCCCCAGAAGGGCCGCTACCGCGAATTCTACCAGTGCGACGTCGACGCCATCGGCAGCCGCAGCCAGCTGCTCGAACTCGAGCTCGTCCAGATCGTGGACGAGGTGTTCCGCAGGCTCGACGTGCGCGTGCTGCTCAAGATCAACAACCGCAAGGTGCTCGCCGGACTCGCCGAGATCTGCGGCGCCCCCGACAAGGTCGTGGACATCACCGTCGCGATCGACAAACTCGACAAGATCGGCCTGGACGCCGTCAAGGCTGAACTGGTCGAGAAGGGATTGTCCCCCGAGGCGGTCGCCACTCTCGAACCCGTGCTCACGCTGGGCGGCACCACCGCCGAAAAGATCGCCGCGATGCGGTCCCTGATGGCTTCGTCCGAAGTCGGGCTCAAGGGCCTGGACGAGCTCGAGGAACTGTTCGGATTCATCGCCGCCGCAGGGGTGCAGACCCCCGTCGAGATGGACCTCTCGCTCGCGCGCGGGCTCAATTATTATACCGGCGCCATCTTCGAGGTCAAGGCCCTGGACTGGCAGATCGGCAGCATCTCCGGAGGCGGGCGCTACGACAACCTCACCGGCATCTTCGGCCTGCCCGACATGTCCGGCGTGGGCATCAGCTTCGGCGCCGACCGCATCTACGACGTGCTGAAGGGCCTGGACAAATTCCCTTCCGGGCTCGCGAGCGCGACCACCCTGCTGTTCGCCAACATGGACGCCGAGGGCGCGGCTTACGCGCTGGGCATCGCCTCCGCGCTGCGCTCGCGCGGCATTTCGGTCGAGGTCTACCCCGACTCCTGCAAGCTCAAGAAGCAGTTCGACTACGCCGAGCGCAAGTCAATCCCCTTCCTCTCCATCAACGGAAGCAACGAAATTTCAGCGAGTTGCATCAATGTAAAGGACCTGCGGAGCGGCGAGCAGCGCTCGTTCGACCGCGGGGATATTGACGGGATAGCGGAATTCCTGAGCAAATAATTTGGTTTTTCAAAAATAAGCCTTACCTTTGCAGTCCAATACCGCGGGATAGAGCAGTCGGTAGCTCGTCGGGCTCATAACCCGGAGGTCGGAGGTTCGAGTCCTCCTCCCGCTACGAAGAAGCAAGCAAGACTATGGCGCCAAGCGCCAAGTCCTGCTTGCTTTTTTGTGTTCTCGGGTGCGATTGAGCCCTCCAGCGCACCCAAAAGGCCTAGCGGGCCGCGAAATGGTGCGTCAAGGGCCCCCAGCGCACCAAAAAGGCCTCGCCGGCCGCGAAATGGTGCGTCAAGGGCCTCCAGCGCACCCAAAAGGCCTCGCCAGCCGCGAAATGGTGCGTCAAGGGCCCCCAGCGCACCCAAAAGGCCTCGCCAGCCGCGAAATGGTGCGTCATGGGCCTCCAGCGCACCCAAAAGGCCTCGCCGGCCGCGAAATGGTGCGTCAAGGGCCCCCAGCGCACCAGAATGGCCTCGCCAGCCG
>R15__coassemble_654_pt1 | contig 24447 bp, 17 predicted proteins | sample R15__metabat2_high_PE_004 | metagenome-assembled genome bin R15
TGGACTATGTAGCTGCGCATTATGGTGCGCAGGGTGCCGAGTTCCTTCTCGTACTTGCGGAGCTGGGCGCGGTCGGTGGCCTGGGTCTTGCGCAGGTTCTCGATCAGCAGCGCTACCTCCGCCCTCGAGGAGTCGAGCTGGGCGTTGATGTAGGCGTTGGTGGTGTTCAGGGTGGCGAGTGAATCGTTGACGCTCTGGATCTGGAGCGTAAGCGAGTCCTTTTCGAAGTTGAGTTCTTCGACCAGGGCCTTGTACCGGGACCTGTCGCGGCCTCCGCTGACAAGCACGCACGCCAGGACGACGGCAAGCGCGGCGGCGATGCCGGCCATCACGAACATTATTGTACGCAGGGGGCCGTTGGCCTTCTTTTCCTGCTCCTTTCTTTCAAGTCTCTCGAGAGGATCTTCCCTTTCCATATGCAAAGTGTTATATTTCAGGCGACAAATTTAACAAAATTTGTGCACAAGTCGAAAATCATTAAATTTGCGGCATGAAATATCTTGTACGCGCCCTGAAATATTATCTGTACATGGTGGTCATCCTCGCGCTGATCGTCGCCATCCTGATGCTCGCCCGCGTCGTTCCGGCGGACCTGTCGCAGGTCTTCCGCGGCGGCTACGACTCGCTCTGGCAGATGGCGCTGATGATGGCGGTGTTCGCGGCGATCTATCCCAAATTCGGCTACGCGCGCCAGAAGGCGGTGATGCCCGGCGAACCGGCCGAGACCCTTCCCGTCGTCAAGGAGATAATGGACAGGATGGGCTATAAAATCGAAAAGGAGGAGCAGGGGCTCGTCACTTTCCGCCGCCGCAGCTTCTACGACAAGGTGATGAAGATTTTCGAAGACCGCATCACCGTGACGACGGTGTCGCTCGGCTACGAAGTGGAAGGCATCAACAAGGATGTGGTGAGGATCGTCAACGCCCTTCGAGATGCCCGCTAGCGGCCTCGAGAGCGTCATAGAAATCCTTCCCGAACGCTTCCGTCAGCGGACCGCGCAGAAACTCGAAAACCCGGACGCCCTCGCGGCGCCCTTTTTCGTATGCGCTCCGGCAGATGTCCCAGTGATGCACGTTCAGGGCCAGGCCGCCGCCGGTCAGACGGGTCACTCGTATGGGATACAGGGAACAGGACACGGGCTTGCGGCAGCCGCATTTCTCGATGGCGCAGATGCAGCCTCCGTCGTCGTTGAAATTGGCATACGCGCACACTCCCGAGCCGACAACCAGCGGGGTCACGATGTCCCCGTCACGGTCGATTTCAAAAAAGCCGTTGGCGTCGACCGAGTCGCGCCCCGAAGGCATCATCGCGGGCGAGAACCGCGGATAATCCCTCTCCAGGCCGGGGAGTTCGCTCTCCTGCACCGGAGCGCCCGCATCGCCTTCGATGCAGCACGCGCCCTTGCAGACGGGATAGTCGCAGCAGAAATATTCGGTCACGACATCTTCTGAAACGAGGATGTCGCCTATCTGGATTATGGTTCCGAATCCCGAGGGTGTCATTTCTGGACGTATTCTATGCACCCTCCTGCCGAGAGGGCCGAAAGGACTCCTGCCACCGAGGCGGCGTCGACCGCAGAGACCTGGGCCTGACAGCCCGTGACGATGTCCTTGTTGTAGGTGTGCCTGGTCAGCACGGCGTTCATCAGGCCTTCCTGTGACGACAATTCGGCCGCGATGTCGGAGGCAAGGGCCGACTTGGCGGTCGCGAGGAACTCGGGGTCGAACCCGTCCCTGCCGGCTTCGGAGACGACTTTGCGCAGCACTCCGAGCACCTCGAGGGGGTCGGCAGGGGTCACCGACGCGGGCAGGCCGCTGACCTGGCAGGGGAAGGCGGTGATCCGCATCACGGCGTTCTCCTGGGGGAAACTGCCCAGGGTGCACTCCACGGTGCATCCGTAGCCCAGCGGGACCAGGGCGCGAGCGAGCTGCCGGCGCATCGCGAGTTCCACCACCCTCAGGCTGGCGTAGTTGGGCATATTGAAGGTGAGAGGGGCCTCCTGGAGTATGCTGACGACGACGGAACCGTCGCCTACCGTCGCCCCGGAGATATCTTCCATCACCGTGGACGTGCCCGCGACGAGCTGGCGTCCGGCCCTGGGCTTGAGCGCGAACTTGGAACTGGTGCGGAACCCTCCGAGGTACTGGCAGAGCACCTTCTTGAGCTGCTCCGCGTCGAGGTCTCCGAGGAGCACGAGCACCCCGTCGCCGCACTTGCTGAACTGCTTCTCGAAATAGTCGTGGGAGCGGGTCAGGATGTCGTTGTGCAGGGCGTCCGCACACTTGGCGGTCGAATAAGGATAGGCGGGGGCCATCAGGCTGTCGGTGTATGCGGCCACTCCTTCGAGCGAGAGGCGGCTGACGTCGATACGGAGCCGCTCCGCCGACTTGTAGTAATCGAAGGCGCGGCGGTCCGGGCTGCGGTCGCCCGCAAGCGAGAGAAGCGAGCGCAGCAGCAGGCTTATCTTGGAGGACGGAGCATCTCCGGTTATGCGGAAATCCACCAGCGAGACCTCCTGGGTCATCGAGATGCCGTTGGCGGCAAGCATCGCCTTGAACGCGTCGCCGCTCATCCCGGATATGGTGCTGAGAGTGAGCATGTCGGCGACGAACGCGGATTCGCCGCGGGCGAGGGACTCGACGTCGGCAAAGCCGCCGCGGAGCATCCAGGCGTAGGAGAAATAGCCCTTGGCCGCCGTCTTCTTGTAGATCACCTTCATCCCGTTGGTGAAGGTCCACTGCACGCCTCCCGACACGGGGTCCTTGACCTCCGAACGGAATTTCGTCTTTGCGGCGCCGGCCCCGAGGCTGAGGGTGTCGCCGTATTCGCTCAGGTAGCGGTCCGCGAGCGCGGGATTGGCCTTGGTCGAGCGCCAGGCCGAGTCGAAGACGCGGAAATTGTCGTTCTGGCGGCGGGCGGCGGGAGAGTCGAAGCCCAGGGTCAGATTCTTTTCGACGTCCAGCAGGGCCGAAACGAAGTTGTTGAAGATATCGAGTTCCTGCGCGCTCGGAAGCCGGCTGCGCGAAAACATGTCGTAGATGGAGGCGTCGGAGGCCAGGTGGGCGCCGTAAAGCCAGGCGGCCACGCAGCGCGACACATAGTCATGATTGTCGGGAGATTCTGATCCGGAGGCGACGGCGGAAGCCGAAAACATCCTGTCCTTGGCATCCTGGAGTTCGGCCGCGGTGGCGCCGCTCTGGTCGAGGCCGGAAAGTATCTCGGCGCAAATGCGCACGGCGTCCGGATAGCGCTCGCTGGAGGTGATGACGGTTATCGAATACTCCTCGTCCCCGGATCCGGCCGAACTGTCGAGATAACGGAAGCGCAGGTCGGCCAGGGGGATCCCCTCCTCGCGGAAAGTCTGCCTGATCCTCTTCTCGAGTATGCACCAGAGGTATTCGGAATACAGTTTGGTGACGTTCACCTGCAGGGTGTTCATCTTGTCCGCCGGCACGCGGGGCGAATTGTAGGTTATGCGCAGCGTCGCCACGGCGGGCAGGCGGCTCTCGGTGTAATAGCAGGTGGGGCGGTCCTGGGGGCGCCAGACATATCGGGGCAGACCGGACAGGGAATTGCCGGCGGGCACCATCATCGACAGCAGGTCCATCCGCGCCTTGACGTCGGAGGCCTGCACGTCTCCGCTGACTATTACGGCCTGGGGCGCCTTCGACGACGACATCATCCCGAAGAGCAGCATCAGGGTCGAGTCGGCGACCGCCTTGTCAGACACGGGGACGTCGCGGAAACTGAAGATCGTCGCGTCGTCGCGGTATGACACGAACCCCTCCCGGGGGCATCCGACACCGCGGTCCTTGAGGAAATCGTACGGCTTGCGTCCGTGGAAGACGGAAGGGTCAGAAAGGGCCTGCCTGGCGGCGTTGCGGTCAGGCTCGCCCTTGCGAATGACCGCAAAGTCGGCGAATCCGTGGCTCTCTTTGTTTGTTACTATATAATAGGACACCCCGCAGGGCAGGGTCCCGGCGGTTATCTCTGAGGCGCGGCCAAGCGAAGAGAGCCCGTCGGCGCGGAGCGCGACGGGAAGCAACGACAGCAGCACTGCCAGAAAGAACCTGCCTCTCATATGCATACAACTTGCAAATCTACAAAAAAAGCGCGGCATACAAATTGCGATTGTACAATTTATGTGCTAAATTTGCAACGCTTTGCAAGAAAACTGAATCTTGCCGTTGTAACAGACAATAAACTCAAATGATATGAAAAGGATCATCGCAACCATCGCCGCTTTCGTAAGCGCGGCAGCAATGCTCTCGGCTCAGGAAGTCGACATGGCATCCACCACTGAACTCTACAACTCCGGCGCGGAGGCCTATCAGCTCGGAGAGAAGACCACGGCTCTGAAGTATTTCCAGTCCGCACTCGAAAACGCTCTCCAGCTCGGAGACGAGGGTGCCGATCTCGCCGCAGACTGCAAGAACCTCATCCCCCAGGTCAGTTTCGGCATCGCCAAGGACCTCATCAACGAGGCGAAATATGACGAGGCCGTCGAGGCTCTGAACGCCGCCGTCGCGATTGCCAAGGAGTACGGCGCCGATGACGTCGCGGCCGACGCCGCCGACTACATCCCCAAGGTCTATATGTCAATGGGAGGCACCGCTCTGAACGCCAAGGACTACGCCGCCGCTGCCGAGGCCTACCGCAAGGTCCTCGAAATCACCCCCGATGACGGAGTCGCCGCCCTGCGTCTGGGCACCGCCCTCAAGGGCGCCGGCGACATGGACGGCGCAATCGCCGCCTTCGAGATCGCTTCTGCCAACGGCCAGGAGGCTGAAGTTCAGAGCCAGCTCAAGAACATCTATCTGAAGCAGGCTTCCCAGGCCCTGAAGGACAAGAAGTACGACCTTGCCATCGAGCTCGCCGGCAAGGTCAACGCAATCGCCGAGACCGCCCAGGCCTACCAGATCGCCGCCCAGGCCGCCAACAACGCCGGCAAGGTCAAGGATGCCATCGCAGGTTTCGAGAAGTATCTCGAACTCGCCCCCGATGCAAAGAACGCAGGCCAGATCACCTATCTGCTCGGCACCCTGTACCAGAAAGACAAGAACAACGCAAAGGCCAAGGAGTGCTACCAGAAGGTGCTCAGCGACGCCAAGTACGGCGCCTACGCCCAGAAGGCCCTCCAGTCTCTGAAGTAATGACTGAACTCGAACTCCTGGCTCCGGCCCGGAACAAGGATATCGGCATCGCGGCCATCGACTGCGGTGCCGATGCCGTATATATTGCGGGTCCCGATTTCGGCGCACGCAAGGCCGCGGGCAACGGGTTCGAAGACATCCGTGAACTGTGCGCCTACGCCCATCAGTTCGGCGCGCGCATATTCGTCACCTTCAACACCATAATCGAGGATGGTGAACTCGAGCTGGCGCACGCCCGGATGCTCGAGGCCCAGCAGACGGGTGCCGACGCGTTCATCATAAGGGACCCCCGCATCGCGCTCTGGCAGGACATAACCGTGCCGCTGCACGCATCCACCCAGTGCGCCATAAGGGACCCGGAAAGGGCGCTCGCGTTCGAAAAGCTGGGGTGCTCGAGGATTATTCTTGAAAGGGAACTGTCGCTCGACCGGGTCCGGCAGATCTGCCGGGCGGTGAGCTGCGAAGTGGAGTTCTTCGTGCACGGCGCGCTGTGCGTGTGCTACTCCGGAGACTGCCGTCTGTCCGAGTACCTCGACGGGCGCAGCGCCGACAAGGGCGAGTGCATCCAGGCCTGCAGGTCCCTGTACGACCTTTATGACGGAGACGGCAGGCAGATTCTGAAGAAGAAGGCCGTGCTGTCGCTCAAGGACTACAACCTGCGCGGCAGGCTCGAGGATCTCGCGGAAGCGGGAGTGTGCTCGTTCAAGATCGAAGGGCGGCTCAAGAACTCCTCGTACGTACGGAACGTTGTAAGGGACTACTCCCTCGCCCTGGACTCTCTCGTGCGGAAATATCCGGACCGCTACCGCCGGGCCTCGTTCGGCACCGTGACTTCCGGGTTCACGCCCGACACCGCCAAAACCTTCAACCGCGGCTACACGGAACTGTTTCTGGACGGCAGGAGGGGCGGGTGGTCAAGCATGGACGCGCCCAAATCAATGGGAGAGGCCATCGGCACCGTACGCTCCGTAAGAGCTTCGGGACGCCCCGGCGAATCGGAAATCACGGTCGAATTCGACAGGAAGGGGACGCAGATGCACAACGGAGACGGATTCGCATTCATAACCCGCGACGGCATCACAGGATTCAGGGGGGACGTGTGCGAGGGCGACCTTATAAGGTGCAAGACACCTGCCGACCTGAAGCCGGGAGCCACGCTGTACCGCAACATAAACTCCGCCTTCGAAAAGGAACTTGACGCCCGGCCCTGCCGCAGGGAGATCCCGGTATGGCTGGACATTCGCATACATTCGAAATTCGTGATCGAGGTGAAGGCGGTCTCGCAGGACGGCCGTCAGATACTTTCGACCTTCAACGCCGACGTCGAGACGGCGCAGAACAGGGAGCGGGCCGAGGCGATGCTGCGCGAGCAGTTGGGCAAGCGCAGCGGGATCTTCGCTTTCAGCGTGCGCTCGCTCGCAGTGGAGACTCCGGGAGGGGCCCTGCCTCTTCTGAGCGCTTCCACGATCAACTCGATAAGACGCCTTGCTGCCGAAGACATCAGTGCCTCCCCGTGCATCTGTCATCGTCTCGCGACGGGAACTCGGATGCCTGACTTGAGCAATTATAAGGGGTTAACAACTGAGGTTATGTCAAAAGATACGGGGAGGGAGCTGATGCGTTCGAAATATTGCGTGAGGCACGAACTGGGCCTGTGTCCGAAACAGACCGGCAAGGGCCCGGCCACTCCTATGGAAATCCGCAACGCGGGCAGAAGCCTGCGGCTGGAATTCGACTGCCGGAACTGCGAGATGACCGTCACTCAAGCTTGAAAGTGATTTCCACGTCGCCGAAACGGCCGGTGATGCTTTCCCCTTCCTTGAACCAGGATCTCGACAGCTGGCCCCGCCAGACGATGTCGTCATTCTTGCGTATGGGCAGTTCTATGTCGAAGCCGTACGACTTGGAATTGTATTTCACCGTGGCCTCGCATTTCCAGCTGGTCATCTCGCCGCCGTCGTCCTCGAGCACCAGGAAGGCTATCTTGTCCATCTGGTCGGTGAAGTCGGTGAGCATCATGCAGTCCAGGGGAAGTTCCTTGCCTTTCTGACGACGCTTGACGACTATCATGAAGTCTGTCACCGAAGGGGAATACGTGGTCAGGTCCTCGATGACCGAGGCCTTGAAGCCGTCGACGGCGCCGCACTTGACGAAGAATTCCGACGCGCCGGCGAACCAGCTGTCGTAGTTGCGCAGCATCTTGAAACTCTCGAGCTTGAGGCTGTGGCAGGACTCTTCGTCCTCGTCGCCGGAGGCCTTGGTGCGTGCGGAGGAGGACTTCACAAACAGGTCGAGCGGGGTGAAGGCGCTGTCGTCATTGCGGTTTATCACCCACACGGGACGTGCGGCCGCCACGCTCTCATCGACTCTGACCGAGTCCACGACGCGCGCGCCGTCGGGGCCGATGTTGACCTCATACCCGTAGTTGGACTCGACTCCGTAGCCGGGATCGAAAGTGATGATGGGGAAAGTCTCGCCGTCCCAGTCCTCGCTGTAGGGCCAGTAGATCTGGTAGCCCGATTCGGTCAGGGCCTGCACATAGGCCTCGACATCCGTCCGCGCGCTCTTGGTCGCGGGAAGGTTGTCGGACAGATAGTCCACGAAGAGGTCGCGCAGGGGGTTGGCGTAGGATGAAGATTTCGTTTCCGCGGTCGAGCCGACCCCGGATCCGGGCGACAGGAAGAGGTCCGAGAGCATATATTCCTCGTCATAGCCGTTGCCGGAAGACGAACTCACCGCATCGTGGACCTCGGCCAAGTGGGCCGCCTCGATGGGGAGCTGCGACATTATGCCCGCGACCCCCTCGAGGGTGACGGAAATTTCGGTTTCGGGCACGTAGACTTCGGGAGCCGCGCCCTCGCCGCAAGAGACAAAAAGGATGGCTGCGGCCGCCATTGCGAATGACAAATTTTTCATATCGCAAAGTGACGCAAAAAAAAGCGCATTTATCCGTAATAAACGCTTATTTTCAAAAATATGGCTCCCAGGGGTCTACAGAAGGGATTTTTGGAATGAAACAAATCTGTTTTTTCCGAAAAAGTCGCTCAAAATTTCTATTTTTTCAAATTTTGCTCCGGCGAAAATCGCAAACGACTCTGCCCCGAGGGCCTCGTTTATCTCGATTATGCCCCTGCCGCCGGGCACAAGGCAGCGGTCCGCCCAGGCGGCGAGAGCCCGACAGAAAACCAGAGGGTCCGAGTCCGGGACAAACAGCGCGAGCCCCGGCTCCCAGTCCAACACGTTGGAGCGCATCGAGGGCTTCTCGCCCTCCATTATATAAGGTGGATTGGCCGTCAGGAAATCGTAGCCGCGAGCCCATTCGGGAACGCTGCCGAGGACATCGGCCTGCAAGAAGCGCGGCCCCTGTGCGGATTCGAACTGGGTGCGGGCGATGGCGAGCGCCTCGCCGGAAATGTCCACGGCCGTGACCTGCGAGCCCGGAAGGTCGAGCGCGAGGCTCCAGGCGATGCAGCCGGAGCCTGTGCAAAGGTCCAGGATGCGCGCAGGGCGGTTCAGGCCACGGGCCCGTCCTTCCACCTCCGAAACCAGCATTTCCGTCTCCGGACGGGGCACGAGCACTCCGGGACCGACCTTGAACCGCCTGCCGCAGAAGTCGGCGTATCCGAGCACATACTGCAGGGGCTCGCCCTTCAGAAGCCGGCTCAGGTCGTCCTGCAGGGCGGGCAGCGCGTCGGAAGGGATTTCGGTGGAAGGCTCGACTATATGGGTGTAGCTCTGCACGCCCAGCCTCTCGCGGCACAGTATCGAAACCATACCCCCCGCCTCGGGCGAAGGGTAAAGGGATTCGAGAGCGGCGGCGCCCTCGCGCAGGAAGGCGGCGAGGAGCACTAGTTGCTTTCGATTATCGAAGTGAGGAATGCGGTCATGTCCAGGCCGGCCGTGCGGACCATCTTGGGGACGAGCGAGGCGCTGGTCATTCCGGGAATGGTGTTGACCTCGAGGAAGTACAGGCCGTCGGCGGCGAGGATGTAGTCCATCCTGACCACGCCCTTGCAGCCGAGGCTGCGGTAGAGTTCGCAGGTGGTGCGCTGTACCATCGCGGTCGGTTCCTCCTCCAGGGGCGCGGGGCAGACCTCCGCGCTGTGGCCGTTGTACTTGGCGTCGTAGTCGAAGTATTCGTTGTCGGTGATGATCTCGATCAGAGGAAGGGCCTTGACCGAGGTCCCGTCGAAATATGCGGCGCAGGTGAGTTCCCGTCCGGCGATGCCCTGCTCCACGATGACGGCGGAGTTCTCGCTGAAGGCGAATTCCACGGCGGGGGCGAGGCCCGAGGGGTCGGTGACCCTGGTGACGCCGAAACTGGAACCGCCCTGGGTGGGTTTCACGAACACGGGGAACTGCAGTTTGGCGGCGGTTGCGGCGGCGAAGGCGGGGATGTCGGCCCCCTGGCGCACGAAGGTGTCGGGCGCGCATTTGACGATGCCGAGGTCGCGGATGAAACTCTTGCAGGCGTACTTGTCGAAGGCGATGGTGGCAACCAGCGACGAGCAGGTGCTGTGGGGCACTCCGAGCATCTCGAGGTAACCCTGGAGTTCGCCGTTCTCGCCGGGGGCGCCGTGAGCGACTATGTAGGCGAAGTCGAACTTTATCTTCTCGCCGAGCACGCTGACCGAGAAGTCGGTCTTGTCGACCTGGGGGCGAGCACCCTCGGGGAAAGTCTGGCGCATCGCGTTGCACTTCTTGCAGGCGACGAGCGACCACTGCCCGAAGCGGGCGAAAATCTCGTAAACGTCATATTCGCCGCCGTCTATCCTGGAGGCGACGAATTCACCGCTGCGGCACGACACCTCCCATTCGGAGGAGTCGCTTCCGTACACGACGGCTATTGCCTTGTATTTACCCATCTGTGCTAGTTGAAATAGTAATCTTCTTCCTGATCGTGGACGCCGACCTCGCCGCCGTCACCCTGGTAATCGTCTCCGTAGCCGCCGAGGAAAGTGCCCGAATTCTCGCAGTCGAAACTGGCCGAGGCGCCTCCGGGAGGGACCTTGAACGTCTCGAGCCCGCTGAACCCGAGGGACGGGTCGGCAAGACATTTCTTGTACCATATGCCCCAGATCGGCAGGGCCATGTTGGAGCCGCCGCCGTCGGCGAGGTTGCGGAAATGGATCTGGGGGTTCTCGCCGCCCACCCAGACACCTGCGGTGATCTTGGGGGTGTAGCCGATGAACCAGCCGTCGGAGTTGTCGTTGGTGGTGCCCGTCTTGCCCGCTATCTCGCCCTGGAAGCCGTAGACTGAGCGCAGGCGGAAGGCGGTGCCCTCGTTGACGACGCCCTGCATCATCTTTATCATCGTGTAGGCGAGACCCGGCGAGATGGCCTCCCTCTTGTTGGTCGAGACGTTGGTGATCACCTTGCCGTTGGAGTCCTCGATGCGCGAGATGTACTGGGGATGGGTGAAGACGCCGTTGGAGGGGAAGGTGTTGTAGGATGCGACCATATTGTATATCTGGACCTCGAGGGCGCCCACGCAGTTCGACAGCACGGCGTCGATGTGGGAGGTCACGCCCATCTGGTGCATCATCCGCACAAGGGCCTCGGGGCCCACCTGCTTCATCAGGAAGGCGGAGATGTTGTTGGAACTCTTGGCAAGGCCCCATTTCAGGGTGACGGTCGTGCCTATCCACTCCTCCTTGTCGGTGCTGCGGGGGGTCCAGGTGGTGCCGTCGAACATCTGGAAGGTCTGGGGCATGCAGACGACCTTGTCGCAGGGCTGCAGGCCCTCCTGGAAGGCCAGCGTATAGAGGAAGGGCTTGACGGTCGATCCGACCTGGCGCCTGCCCTGACGGACGTTGTCGTACTTGAAATAGCGGTAGTTGTGGCCACCGATATAGGCCTTGACGTTGCCGGAATGGGGCTCGATGGCGACGAAGGCGGCGCGCAGGAAGGCCTTGCAGTAGCGGATGGAGTCGTCTGGGGTCATCGTCGTGTCGACGTAGCCCTTGGAGTTCCAGCTGAACAGGCGCATCTTGGCGGGCTTGCTGAACTGGGCCATGGCCTCCGACTCCGACAGACCGGCGCGGCGGGCGTTGGTGTAGCGGGGGCAGCTCTTGCGGGCCTGGTTCATTATGGTGGCTATCTGCTTGGAGTCGGTGCCTTCGGCGAAGGGCTTGTCGCGCCTGCGGGAGATCTCCCTGTCGAACTTGCGCTGCAGGGTCTTGCCCAGATGCTCGGCCACCGCTTCCTCGGCATATTTCTGCATGTGCGAGTTGATGGTGGTGTAGATGCGCAGGCCGTCCCTGTCGAGGTCATAGCGCGAACCGTCGGACTTCCTGTTCTTCTCGAGCCAGCCGTAGATGGGGTCGAGCTCCCAGCGCAGGGAATCGGCGGAATACTCTTCCGGCCAGGAGTAGCCCGAGCGCTTGGGTTTCTTTGCGTTCATGTCGCGCTTGAGCATGTCGCGGAAATACGGGGCCAGACCGGAGTTGTGGTCCTGCAGGGAGTAGTTCAGGATGATGGGGAGCGCCTGGATCGAATCGCGCTGCGACTTGGAGATGTATCCCTGCTTGGCCATCCTGGAAATGACGGTATTGCGGCGCTCGAGGGCGAATTCGGGATTGATGACGGGATTGTAGCGCGTGGGCTTGTTGACCATGCCCACCAGCATCGCGCTCTCCTCGACGGTGAGGTCGGAGGGGGCCTTGGCGAAGAAGGTCTCGGAGGCGGTCTTGACTCCGTAGGCGCCGCTGCCGAAGAAGATGGAGTTGAGGTACATCGCCATTATCTCTTCCTTCGTGTAGCTCTTCTCAAGCTTGACGGCGGTGATCCATTCCTTTATCTTGATGCCTATCATCTTGAGCTTGCCGGGGCGCTCCTCGGGGCGGGGGTACAGGGTCTTGGCGAGCTGCTGGGTGATGGTGGAGCCGCCGCCCTGGCCCGAATCGCGCATCAGAAGGGTCTTGAAGGCGACGCGGCCCAGACTCTTGAGGTCGATGCCGGAATGGTCCAGGAACCTGGCGTCCTCGGTGGCGATGGCGGCGTGCACCAGATGGGGCGAGAGCTCGTCGTAGGTGACATAGGTGCGGTTCTCGATATGGAAGGTGGCCAGGACGACCCCGTCCTCCGATATGACCTGGGTCGCGAGTTTGCTGTTGGGGTTCTCGAGCTCCTCGAAACTGGGGATGTCGACAAACAGGGCCACCAGCAGAATCACCAGCACGCCCAGCGCGATGACCCCCGCGAAGAGGGTCCAGAACCATTTTGTTATCTTATGTTGCGTTTCCTGCGTCATCGCCTCTGAATTTTTGCCGTGATAAAATCACGGCCCGTTTGAACAAGATACAAAAGTAGAGATAAAATTTTGAAAATTCCCGCTTTTGTGTTTTTCTTTGCATTACGATTTGTAAAAACAGGAACGAAATGGAGGGGAACCTTGTCATCGTGGAGTCTCCGGCGAAAGCCAAGACAATCCAGAAATTTTTAGGAAAGGACTTCGTGGTCAAATCAAGTTTCGGCCACATCCGCGACCTGCAGGAGAAAAGTCTGAGCATAGACGTCGACCACGGCTTCAACCCGGAGTACGTGGTCCCGGCAAGCAAGAAGAAAGTGGTGTCGGAACTCAAGAGCGCGGCCGCGAAAGCCTCCGTGGTGTGGCTGGCTTCCGATGAGGACCGCGAAGGGGAGGCCATCTCGTGGCATCTGATCGAGACCCTGGGCCTGGACCGTTCCCGCACCCGCCGCATAGTCTTCCACGAAATCACCAAGGACGCCATCCTGAACGCCGTGCAGAACCCCCGCGACCTCGACATGGGCCTGGTGAACGCACAGCAGGCGCGCCGCGTGCTCGACCGCCTGGTCGGCTTCGAACTTTCGCCCATACTCTGGCGCAAGATCCAGCGCGGACTCTCCGCCGGCCGCGTGCAGTCCGTCGCCCTCAGGCTCGTGGTGGACCGCGAGCGCGAGATAATGGCCTTCGAGTCCGTCCCGTCTTACCGCATCGAAGGCATCTTCAATGCCGCCGGGACCAAGGTCAAGGGCCCTCTGGACACCAGGTTCGACGGCATCGAGGGCGCCCGCCGCTTCCTCGAGGACAGCATAGGGGCCACCTACACGGTCGCTTCCATCGACCGCAAGGACGGGACCCGCTATCCCGCTCCCCCCTTCACCACCTCCACCCTGCAGCAGGAGGCCTCGCGCAAGCTCCACTTCCCCGTCAGCCTGACCATGCGTCTGGCCCAGAGCCTGTACGAAAGGGGTCTGATCACCTATATGCGTACCGACTCCACCAACCTGTCGGCCCTCGCGCTCGGCACCTCCAAGCAGTTCATCATCGACAACTTCGGCGCCGAATATTCGCACCCGCGCCAGTACAAGACCCACTCCAAGGGCGCCCAGGAGGCCCACGAGGCCATCCGCCCCACCTATATATCGAACACTGCCATCGAAGGCACCGCCCAGGAGCAGAAGCTCTATGACCTGATCTGGAAGCGCACCGTCGCCTCCCAGATGGCCGAGGCCAAAATGCTCAACACCACCGTCAAGGTGGCTTCGGACAAACGGCCCGAGCAGTTCTCGCTCCAGGCCGCCCAGATACTCTTCGACGGCTTCCTGAAGATCTACCTCGAGGGCACCGACGACGAATCGGCCGCCGAGGTCGAAGGGGTGCTGCCCGAGTTCAAGGTCGGGGACGTCCTCCCCTGCAAGGGCCTGAACGCCGAATGCAAGTTCACCCAGCCGCCCTACCGCTATTCCGAGGCCACCCTGGTGAAGAAGCTCGAGGAACTGGGCATCGGCCGCCCTTCCACCTACGCCCCCACCATCACCACCCTCACCACCGGACGCGGATACCTCGTCAAAGGCGACAAGGAGGGCCGCAAGGTCACCGTCACCAACCTCGCCCTGAGGGGTTCGACCGTCAGCCAGGGCGAAAAGACCGAGACCATCGGCGCCGAGAAGGGCAAGCTCCTGCCCCAGGACATCGGCATCATCGTGACCGACTACCTGGTGGCCAATTTCGGGGACATAATGGACTATGACTTCACCGCCAACGTCGAAAAGGACTTCGACAGCATCGCCGAAGGGCAGCTGCAGTGGAACGACGTCATTTCAGGATTCTACAAACCATTCCATACAAAAGTGGACGAAAGCATGAGCGACAGGCAATACAACCACGTTGAGCGGGAGATCGGCGTCGACCCTTCGGACGGGCAGCCGATAATCGCGAAGTTTGGACAGTACGGACCCTACGTCCAGAAAGGCGAGGGCGAAAACAGGCAGTTCGTCAGCCTGGGCAAGGGCCAGCTGATCGAGAACCTCACCCTTGAGGAAGCCCTCAAGCTGTTCCAGCTGCCCAGGACCGTCGGGCAATACGAAGGCGTCGACATCGTGGCCCAGAAGGGCAGGTTCGGCCCCTACATCAGGCACGGCGCCCGCAACGTGTCGCTGCCGCGCGGCGCCGATCCGATGTCGGTGAGCCTCGAGCAGTGCATAGCCCTGCTCGAAGAGGCGAAGAACCAGGACGCCGCCACATCCGTGATAAAGGAATTCAAGGGACGCGACATAGCCGTCATCAACGGACGCTACGGCCCGTACATCAAGCACGCAGGCAGCAACTACAAGATCCCCAAGGGGACCGACGCCGCGGCGCTGACCGAAGCGGAATGCCAGAAGATAATCGATTCCGCCCCCGCTCCCGCCGCACGCGGCAAATTCAGGAAATACCGCAAATAAACTCTGCCAGGGGGATATCCTCCGGCACGGTTATCTTGATATTGTACCTCTCGCCCTCGACCAGGGTGAGAGGTATGTTTTTGCGGGCGACCACGGAGGCGTCGTCGGTGAAGGCGGTGTCGTAGGGTTGGGTGTAGGCGTCCTTGAGGTCCTCGGAACGGAAGGCCTGGGGAGTCTGGACGGCCGCTATCAGGCTGCGGTCGGGGTCGGGCAGGGTGCCGTCCTTCCACTTCAGGGTGTCGGTGACCGGGAGGGCGGGGATGACGGCCCTGCAGGTCGCGGCACGCTCGACGACGCTCCTGATCAACTCTGCGCTCACGAGGGGCCTGACGCCGTCGTGAACCAGCACCGTGGCCCCGTCGGGGACGACCTTCAGGGCGTTGCGCACGGAATGATACCGGGTGATGCCTCCGGTGATTATGATCTGGGGCTGCACGAAGGAGCGGCGCATGCACATTTCCTTCCAGGTCGCGACGTGGGCTTCGGGAAGGACGGTGACGACGACAAGTTCCGGGACCGCCTCGACGAACCTTGAGATGGTGCGTTCCAGCACGGGCACGCCGCCGATTTCAAGGAACTGCTTGGGGACGCTCCCGCCCATTCTTGTGCCGCTGCCGCCGGCAACGAAAATTCCGTAGATTTTTCTGGACATATGCTGATTTCCGAATACTGCAAATTTAAGTAATTATTCTTACTTTTGTAAGATATTGGAAAGGATGTCCAAAGGGAAATCATACGGTTCGACGGCGCTGTGCCTGGCAGTCTTCATAATCCTGGAGATTGTCTCGGCTTCCATGCTCAGGAAGAGCTCCGCGCTGCAGGACATATGGCTCAACCGGGCGTCGCACGCGGTGATGGGCTGGCTCTGGGGCGGAGGGGAAAACATACGCGGGCACTTCCATCTGCAGGAGGTGAACGATGAACTCGCGGCCGAGAATTTCGCCCTCCGCAGGGAACTGGACCGGTACCATATGATGGACGAGGTGCGCCTGGAAGCCGACAGTTCCGCGAGGTTCAACCCCGGTCGCTTCAAGTACATCCCCGCGACCGTCACCAAGATGAGCCGCGGCTCGTCCCACAACTACATAATCCTCAACAAGGGCGAGGAGGACGGCGTCAAGCCCTATTCCGGAATCATCACCGGCAAGGGGGTCGTGGGCGTCGTCAGCGCCGTCGGGAAGCATTATTCGTACGGCCTGACCCTCGAAAATCCTTCCATCTGCATCAGCGCGAGGGTGCGGCGCAACGGCTACGTGGGCCCGCTCGTGTGGGACGGGGTGCATTCGGGAAAGGCCCTGCTCAAGGACATGCCCCTGCACTATGAATCCGAACCCGGCGACACGCTCGAGACCAGCGGCTACTCCGCCATCTTCCCCGCCGGTATCCCCATCGGGACGACCGTGAGGAGTTTCCTCAAGGACGGGTCGGCGAGCCAGACCGAAGTGGACCTGTTCCAGGACCTGACCACCTTCAGATACGTCACGATAGTCGAAAACCCGGACCGCGGCAGCCTGCGGGAAATTGAAGAAAAGGAGGAAAAGAGATGAACCGCGGCCGCTTTGTCATACTTTACGTCCTGTTTGTCGTCGTCCAGATCGTCTCCGACGTGTATCTGGACTTCTGGCCGCCGCTCACGCTCGCCCTGCTGCCCGCGCTGCTGCTGTGCCTGCGCATAGAGACGGGACCCCTCGCGGTGATGGCCGTCGCCTTCGCCACCGGCTTCGCCGTCGACTTCCTGGGCGACGGGATGCTGGGGCTGACCTGCCTGTCGCTCCTGCCCGTGGCCATACTCCGCCGGCCGATAATATCGCTCGTGTTCGGCTCCGAAGTGTTCGCCAGGGGCGAAAACATCTCGGCCCGCAGGCAGGGCCCCGCCAAGATGCTGCTCGCCATAGCCATCGCCACCGCCCTGTACCTCATTGTCTATGTGGTGGCCGACGGCGCCGGGACGCGCCCCGGTTGGTTCAACGTCGGCAAGATCGCCGTCTCGCTGGCCTTCAGCACCCTCGCGTCCTACTTCATCTGCGCCCTGCTGACCTCTGAATCCGACAGACGATGGAGGTGACCCGCAAAAACAAGCTTCTGATCGGTCTGGGTGCGGTCTGCCTCATCCTGCTGGGCAAGATATTCTATATCCAGAACATCGACGTCAGCTACAAGATCAACTCGTCCAACAACTCCCTCGTCTACGAATACATCTACCCTCCCCGCGGAGTCATCTATGACCGGAACGGGAAGATCCTGGTCGGCAACAAGGTCTGCTACGACATCCTGGTGACGCCACGCGAGGTGACCGAACTGGACACCCTGGCGCTCGCCGAGGCCCTGCAGATCGACCCGGACTATATCAGGGAGAAGATGACCTACTACCGCCAGTACCGCAGCCGGATTGGCTACCAGACCCTGACCTTCCTCAAGCAGATATCGCCCGAAGTCTATATGACCTTCGCCGAAGAGCAGTTCCGCTTCCCGGGCTTCAAGGCCCAGGCCAGAAGCATGCGCGAGTACCCGTTCAACGCCGGAGGCAACCTGCTGGGATACATCTCGGAAGTGTCGCCCGATATCCTGAAGAACAATCCGGGCGTATACCAGGCCGGGGACTACTACGGCAAGACCGGCATCGAGGCCGCGCGCGAGGCCGACATGCGTGGCGTCAAAGGCTACCACATCTATCTGAGGGACTCCAGGAACAGGGTCAAGGACACCTACGCCGACGGGGAATACGACCTGAGCGCCGAACCGGGCAAGGACATCGTCACCACCATCGACGCCGAACTCCAGCAGTACGGCCAGGCCCTGATGGCGGGCAAGGTCGGCAGCGTGGTGGCCATCGAGCCCGCGACCGGCGAGATCCTGGCGATGGTCTCGAGCCCCTGCATAGACGTCGACGTGCTCGCCGACATAGGCAGCCACTACAACGAGATCGCGAAGAACCCCCGCAAGCCGATGTTCAACCGCACCGTGATGGCGTCCTACCCTCCGGGATCGGTCTTCAAGCTCGTCAACGGCCTGATCGGCCTGCAGGAAGGGGTGCTCACGCCCTCGACCCAGTATCCCTGCAATTCGGGCTTCGCATACGCCACGAACCGCAAGCTTGGCTGCCACGCCCACTACTCCCCCCTGGACCTCAACGACGCCATCGCCACCTCCTGCAACGGCTACTTCTGCTACGTGTTCCGCAGCATCCTGGACAACCGCGACAAATACGAGAACACGCAGGCGGCCTTCGACAAATGGCGCGAATATGTGCTCAGCTTCGGATTCGGGCGCAAGCTCGGCAGCGACTTCCCCTCCGAACTGGGCGGCAACATCCCGACCTCCGACTACTACAACCGCTACTACGGCAAGAACCGCTGGCGCTTCTCCACCATCGTCTCGCTGTCGATCGGACAGGGCGAAATCGGCGCCACTCCCCTGCAGATCGCCAATCTGGCCGCCACCGTGGCCAACCGCGGCTACTACTACATCCCCCATATCGTCAAGGATTCCGAAGGCATCGAGATTGACCCCAAATACCACGAGAGGCACTACACGATGGTCGACACGACCAATTTCAAGAAAGTCATAGAGGGCATGTACAAGGCCGTGAACGGCGGCGGAGCGGCGGGAGGCACCGGATTCGGGGCCAGGATCGAGGGCGTGGAAGTGTGCGGCAAGACCGGAACGGCCCAGAACCCCCACGGCAAAGACAATTCGGTGTTCATCTGCTTCGCTCCCAAGGACAATCCCAAGATAGCCATCGCCGCATATGTCGAGAACGCCGGATTCGGCGCCACCTGGGCCTGCCCCGTGGCCTCGCTGATGATCGAGAAATACCTAAAGGGCGAGATCGGCGAAGAGCGCAAGGGAGTCGAACACAGGATGCTCAGCACTAAATTCTTCTGATATGGCAGGTTCGACACTGGAAAGGGGATTCGTCAAGACGCTGGACTGGAAGATAGTCCTGATCTGGCTCGCGCTCGTGCTGATCGGCTGGACCAACATCTACGCCGCCGTCCGCTCCGGCGAGCCCTCGTCGATCTTCGACTTCGACTTCAACTGCGGACGCCAGGCGCTGTGGATAGGCACCTCCGTCGCCCTTGCGCTGTTCATCCTGTTCGTCGTCAAGCCGAGCCTGTGGGACAATCTGTCGACACCGGGCTATATAGTCGTGACGGTGCTGCTCGTGGCGGTCATCTTCCTGAGCAAGGACGTCAAGGGGTCCCATTCCTGGTTCGAGTTCGGTCCGGTCAAGTTCCAGCCGGCGGAATTGTCCAAGATAACCACCTCGCTGCTGCTGGCCACGATGATGAGCCAGCCGAATTTCCGCCTCACGACGCCGCTCAACTTCATCAGGGCCCTGTTTGTCATCGGCCTGCCGATGATGATAATCGTGCTCGAAGACGAAACCGGCTCCGCCCTCGTCTACGTCGGATTCCTGTTCGCGCTGTACCGCGAGGGGATGTCGGGGTGGATACTCTTCATGCTCTTCATGGCCGTCGTGCTGTGCGTGGTGACGCTGGTCACGGGCATCTGGCTGCCGGTGCTGATCCTGGCCGCGGTATGTCTGATCTACTGGCTCAGGGTCGTCCGCGCCACAAGGCGGACGGGGAAGGCGAAGCGCAGGTCGGCGGCTGTCCGCTCGATCGCGGCGTTCGTGGCGGGCCTGATTCTCATCCTGGCGGCCGGATACGCCTTCAACAATGTCCTGAAGCCCTACCAGAGGGCGCGAATCGAAGTGCTGCTGGGGCTCAAGGACGACCCCTCGGGCGTCGGATACAACGTACGCCAGTCGATGATAGCCATCGGCTCCGGGGGCTTCTGGGGCAAGGGCTACCTGCAGGGCACCCAGACCACCTTCGGCTTCGTGCCGGAGCAGAGCACGGACTTCATCTTCTGCACCGTCGGCGAGGAATGGGGATTCGTCGGATGCCTGCTGGTGATCGCGCTCTACGGCATGATGATCTGGTTCATCCTCGAAGACGCCGAGGCGGCGCGCAGCGGCTTCACGCGGGTGTACGGCTACTGTCTGGCCTCGTGCCTGTTCATGCACCTTTTCATCAACATCAGCATGACGATAGGCCTTATGCCGGTCATAGGAATCCCGTTGCCGTTCCTCTCGTACGGAGGATCGTCAATGTGGGCGTTCACGACGATGCTCTTCATTTTCCTGGCCCTGGACAGGCAGGAAAAGAAATACTTCTAGATCTATTCTATGGGTTTCAGGGGCATCTCCCATCCGGTCAGGGTGGAGATGTAGGGAATCATGCAGGCGGCAACCTTGCGCTGGCCCTGATAGTTGGGATGCCAGCTCGAGCCGAGGTCGGAGTCCAGGTTGTGGGCTCCGCTCTGGACTGAGGTCCAGCAGACGTTGGGCTGGCCGCAGCGGCTCACGGCGGTCCTCACATAGTCCTCGAGCACCTCGTCGGCGTTGGAGGCGACACAGAGGATGGGGACGACGGGGCCGTAGTTGGCGCGGATCTTCGCGATCAAGGCGGAATAATTCTCGCACCAGACTCCGAGCTTGGGCTGCTTGCCTTCAGAGAAGTCGTTGGTTCCCAGATAGATGACCACGATGTCGGGACGGTATGCAGCCATATCGGAGGTCCAGGGGGTGTCGGGGTCCATGTCGAATGCCTGGCTGTAGCGCTTCACCATCGAGTCGCCGGGCAGGTTGTCGGCATAATTGCGCACAATGCCCATCCCCGAGTGGGAAACCAGGTTGACGTCGCAGTCGAAGAAGCGGGCGATGATGTGGTCGTAGGCGAGATTGCAGTTCTCCTCTTCGGCGCGGAAGGGCTGGTCGCGGTCGGCGCCTTCGGTGCCGTAGCCGCAGGTGTAGGAGTCACCCACGAACTCGATGTGGCGCTCGCGCGGGGCCGCTGCGGAAATGAAGCGGCCGTCGGTCGTGAAGGAGCGGATCGTGAGGCATCCCTGCTCGCCCTCGGTGCGCTTCTGGACCACCACCTCGTGGTTGCCCTTCTTGATTTTCGGCACGATGACGACGGTCGTGTCGCCCTGTACGTCAAACACTTTGTCATACATCGGCACGGGCTCCTTGTCGATCCAGACATTGAACCAGTCGTGACGGACGTCCGAGCAGTTCATGGTGAGGCTCGTGCCCTGGAAGGCCACCCTGAAGGTCGTGCCCGACCAGTCGAACGAGACGCAGTCCCCCGCCGCCACGACGCGGCCGGTATAGGTGATGCAGGCATCAGTCGCCGGCACCGTCGTCTGGGCGGCCGCCGCGATTGCCAATGATACCAAGGTCAAAATCGCAATTATCCTTTTCATGGTGGCAAATCTAATCAATCGAAGGCTCTTTTCAAAAAAAGTTGCACAGTCGCGTCCGAGACGCGGCTGTGCAACAAATCAGGATTGGGGTCTAGAGCTTGGGGAAGACCATCTTCTGCATGTGGGACGCGGCTGCGTTCACGATGTAGACGACGAGGTCATCGCCTTCGATCTGGGCGACGATGTCGGAGGTGGAACCGTACTGCCAGTTGTCAGGGGAGGCGTAGTATGCGACGCAGTCGAGAACGGCGGGAGTCGCAGGATCGGTGATGTCGACCAGATACAGGTAGTTGGGCATATAGTCGTCGACGGTGCCGTCATAGTCCCAGTCTGCATATGCGAAGTATGAGAAGCTGTCTGCAACCAGGATCTTGACGCCCTGCCACTCGATGATGTCCATGCCAACGACTGCATTTGCCCAGCTCTGGCTCAGGTCAAGGCCGGTGTAGCTCCAGTCTGTCATAGACCAGGTACCGGGGTTGTAGAAGAGGCCGTAATTGCCGTCTGCGAGGGTTGAGGTGGCATAACCGGCACCATAGATTCCTGCGCTCATATTGGAGCCCAGAGGCATGTTGATGAAGTTGCGGGAAGCCCAGATTCCATCCTCGGAGCAGAAGGTCACATAGTCGGTGTAGTTGTCGGCTGCGGAAGGCTGGCCGCCGGTGAACTGCCAGGCGACTGCATAGCTGGTGCCGTAGCCTGCGGAGGAGACGACGAGGGTGGCTTCGCCGAAGATGTCGCCGCTCACGCGCACGTTGTCGAGGCCGTAGCCGTAGAAGCCGTCATAGTAAGTGATGACGCAGGTTGCGTGGTTGGGATCGAAATCGCCGGCCTTCAGCACGTAGACCTGCAGGGGAACCTGATCTTCGGGGATGAGCGCCCAGTCATCGTTGAGAGGATAGTCGCCGCCGGTGGTGACGATCACATTGCCCTGGTCGTCATTGGTGACGCCGGTGGGGACGAAGGGAAGTTCGACGGTGGTTGCATAAGTGCCGTCGGCCTTGCTGAAGGCGAGGAGGCCCTGGGTGTACGAGTTGGCCACGAGGATGTAATCGGTGGAACTGGCGACCGAGAAAGCTCCGCCGTAGCTGTACATATCCCAGTAGAACTCAGTCCTCCAGCCGGTATAGGCGTTGCCGGCCTCGGCGAAGGTGACATAGAAGTAGTAAGGCTCGGTATCGCCGGTGGGCTCGCCTGCATCGTCATATACAGGGACCTGGATGTCCTCGGTCACGAAAGTGAGGTAGTCGGAGCGCTCGCCGTAGCCGGGGTTGGCGGTGGCTGTGACGGTGAAGGAGTCGCCCTCCTGAGAGAAGGTAAGCCATTCGGAGCCGTACATCACATAGGCCACATATTCGACATTGGCATCGAGATTGACGGTGTAGGTGCCGCCGCCGGCCTCGAATTCGACATACTCGACATCCGCCTCGAACACGGGGACGAACTCGCCCTGCTTGACGGTGAACTCGACGTTCTTGCCGGCGCCGGAGATGGTGACGTGGGCGGTGCGGGCGTCGCCCTTGTTGAGCGAGGCGTGCAGAACGACCTCGTTCGCAACGGCCGCCTTGGTGACGGTGGCGGTGAGCCACTCGGCGTCAGACTCGGCGGTGAAGGAGATGTTGGCCATCACCTTGAGGACATAGTCCTGCTCGTTGCAGTCGATTTCGGCGCTCTCGCTGTCGATGTAGAGGGCGTCCTTCTGGAGCTGGACGAGCTTGACGGACTTGCTGAGGGTTCCTGCGCCGACGGTCAGGGTGGCGGTGCGGGCGTCCTCGGTGTCATTCTGGAGAGCGGTGAACTTCACCTTGCCCTCACCGGCGGTGCCGGATGCGGGAGAGATGCTCGCCCACTCCTTGCAGGCGTCGTCCAGACGGGCTGTCCAGTCGACGTTGGTGGTGAAGGTGATCTCCTGGATGGCACCTTCGGTAGGAATCTGGATGGTCTCGTCCACCGTGAAGTCGATGGCTGGGACGGTCTCCTGAGTTTCCTTCGTGCAGGCCAGTGCCAGAACGGCAAGGGCTGCGATTGCAAAGTACTTTTTCATAAGATTTGAATTGTGGTTGATAGTTTATAATGAATTTACGTAATTGTCAAAACCCTTCTTGAACGCATCCCAGTAGTCATACATGCGGATGTGGCAGAGGTCGAAGCAGAAATAGCCGTCGGCGGCGCCTATGCAGGCGTCGACAGTGTCGGGGATCTTTGCACTCTGGCCGCCGTTCTCGAACCCGGTCGAGTTGCCGATGTCGGGGCCTCCGGCGCACACGGTGTCGCCGCAAAGGAGTTTCTTTCCAAGTTTGGCGAAGCCCTGCATCGTCCACTCGCCGCTGCCGTAGATGCTGCTCACGCCGGCGTAGCAACCGAGCATCATGAAGTCGCAATGGTCGGCATAGCCGTAGTCGGCGTAGTCGGAATCGGCCCATTTGTAGTCCTTCGAAGTGTTGTACTGCGGGCTCGCCCAGTTGACTCCAGACTCATAATAGCTTGAGTACCAGGCGCCCACATAGCATCCGAAGCGGACCTCGGGATTGACGCTGTGCACACGCTGCGAAGCCTTCTCGACGAAGTCGTGGATGGTCTTGGCGCGGAACGCGAGCCAGCGTTTCTGGATTGCGGAAGGCTTGCTGGGCAGCGAGCCGTTTCCCGCCTTGAATATGTCCGAGGGCCAGTTCTGGACTGCGGAGCCGTAGAACGCTTCGAACTTGGAGCGGGAGGAGTCGGAGAAGTCGCTCTTGAGGCCGTAGTCGTCGAAGCGGCAGCGGTCCAGGACGATGCCGTCCACGTCGTAGGCGGCAATCTCGCCGATTATGTCCAGCAGCCACTCCTGCACGTCGTCGTTGGTCGGGCTCAGGAACACGGTGCCCCCGCTGCAGAGGTCGTACGAGGACATCAGGCCGCTGTCATCATTGACTACGCTCGCCCAGGAAGTGGGGATAGAACCGCTGTAGATGGGGCCCTCGTTCTCGAGGCCGTAGTAGCCGTGATAGCCGCCCACGAAGGTGTTCATCGCGGCATTGACCCTCAGTCCCAGCGCGTGACCCTCTTCGATGAAGGCCTGCAGGTAGTCCCAGTCGGCCGTGCGGTTCACGAACTTGTAGCTGCCGTTCACCCAGGCGGCGAGCCTGCGGGCCTCGGGAGCGACGTTCGACTTGTAGAGCACGGTGCCCTCGGTGGGCCTGACGTCCACGATCACGTCGGTGAATCCGCAGGCCTTGACCTTCGCCAGGTCGGAGGCGATGCGGTCGCGGTCGTTTGCAAAATAGTGGAAATTGGCCGAGGCGTCGATCCACAGGTAGCGCGGCTTGCCCTTGAAGGCGAAGGGGTCGGGATC
>R15__coassemble_665_pt1 | contig 23946 bp, 19 predicted proteins | sample R15__metabat2_high_PE_004 | metagenome-assembled genome bin R15
TACTGATTGCTTTGAAAATGCTTCCTGACCGACTGCAACTTTTTTCAGAAAGATTTGCAAACTGAAAATATTTGGCTTACTTTTGCACTCGCAAATGACGAAGCTTTAGCTCAGCTGGTTCAGAGCGCTTGCTTGACAGGCAAGAGGTCGGCAGTTCGAATCTGCCAAGCTTCACCAAAAGTTGCACGCAGGTGCAACTTTTTTCATTTAGAGTAATATGAAAGTCACACTGGTCCAGCAGGACATCGTCTGGGCCTCGCCCGAGGCCAACCGCCGACATCTGGAGGATATGCTCGCCCACGTCTCCGGGACCGACCTCATCGTCCTTCCCGAGATGTTCTCTACGGGCTTCGCCACCGACCCTTCCCACATCGCGGAGGAGGCTCCCGCCCCTTCGCTCGAGTGGATGAAGCGCCTCGCCCGCGAGAAGGACTGCGCCGTGGCCGGCAGCATCGCCCTTCACGAGGACGGCCGCTACCGCAACCGCTTCTATTTCGTCACCCCTGACGGCGGCGCCGTCCATTACGACAAGAAGCACCTCTTCACCTACGGCGGGGAGCATCTGACCTTCACCCCCGGCGAGCAGAGAGTCGTCGTGGAGTGGCGCGGCTGGCGCTTCCTTCTTCTGGTCTGCTACGACCTCCGCTTCCCCGTCTGGGCGCGCAGCAGGGAGGATTACGACGCCATCATCTGCGTCGCCTCCTGGCCCGAGGTGCGCCGCGAGCCCTGGGACCTTCTGCTCAGGGCCCGCGCGATCGAGAACCAGTGCTATGTGCTCGGAGTCGACCGCACCGGGACCGACCCTAAGTGCGTCTACAACGGCGGCACGGCCCTCATCGACCCCTGGGGCAAGGTCGCGGCATCCGCTCCCGACGGCGTCGAGTGCCTTCTCGAAGCGGAAATGGAAAAGGCCGCGCTGGAGGGTTTCCGCGCAGCCTTTCCGGTGCTCAAGGATCGGGACTGAACCTTTCTACTCAAGCCCTGCGTGCAGGGCTTTTTTGTTGAGGTCGCGCAGAGCGGCCTTTTTTTCGGGGATTATCGCGTCAAGGCAGGCGGCGATCTCCTCTTCGGTGAACAGGCCGGTCTCCCTTATGGCGCTTCCGATCAGCACGATGTTGGAGAGGTTGGCGCCTCCGGCCTCGCGGGCGAGTTCGCTGGCGCGGACGTAGAAGACGTCGATGTCGGTGCGCTCGCTCCTGGAGTCCACGAGCGAAGAGTCGACGAAAATCTTGCCTCCGGGGTTGGTCAGGGGCTCGTATTTCTCGAACGAGGGCTTGTTGAGGGCGATCAGGACGTCGGGATGGGTGACGATGGGCGAGCCGATGGGGGAGTCGCTGACGATCACGCTGCAGTTGGCGGTGCCGCCGCGCATCTCGGGGCCGTAGGAAGGAAGCCAGGTGACCTCAAGACCCTTGAAAAGGCTGGCGCTTGCGAGCACCTTGCCGGCGAAGAGCGTTCCCTGCCCTCCGAATCCGGCTATCAGAATTGCTGTAGTCTTCATTTTCCGTTCTCCTTGTCTTTGTAAACTCCCAGGGGATAGTAGTCCAGCATAGGGCCCTGGACCCACTTGTTGGCCTCGACGGGAGCCATCTTCCAGTTGGTGGGGCAGGCGGCGACCACCTCGACGAACGAGTAGCCCTTGCCTTCGATCTGGTTCTTGAACGCCCTCTTGATGGCCCTTTCAGCCTTGGCGACGTTCTGGATGTTGTTGACGGCGACCCTTTCGATGTAGTAGGGGCACTCGAGAGTCGAGAGCAGTTCACAGACCTTGACGGGGTAGCCCACCAGGTTGACGTCGCGGCCGTAGGGTGAGGTCGCGGTGACCTGCCCGGGCAGCGAGGTGGGGGCCATCTGGCCTCCGGTCATTCCGTAGATGGCGTTGTTGATGAATATGATGGTGAGGTTCTCGCCCCTGGCGGCGGTGTGGACGGTCTCGGTCATTCCGATCGAGGCGAGGTCGCCGTCGCCCTGGTAGGCGAACACGATCTTGGAGGGGTCGGCCCTCTTGATGCCGGTGGCGACTGCGGGGGCGCGGCCGTGCGAGGCCTCGACCATGTCGACGTCGAAATAGTTGTAGGCGAACACGGCGCAGCCCACGGGGGCCACTCCGATCACGTTCTCCTGGATGCCCAGTTCGTCAATGGTCTGGGCGATTATCCTGTGCACGATGCCGTGGGCGCATCCCGGGCAGTAATGCATCGGGGTGTCGGTCAGCGACTTGGGTTTTTCGAATACTGTCATTTCTGCTGTCCTCCTTTGATTGCCTGCAGAACCTGCTCGGGCGACACGATGACGCCGCCTGCGCGGTTGCACAGGGTGACGGGCCTGCTGCAGTCGATGGCGAGCTTGACGTCCTCGATCATCTGGCCCATGTTGAGTTCTACGCTGATGAACCTGTCCACGTGGGCGGCCGCCTTGCGGAGCACGTCCTTGGGGAAGGGATAAAGGGTTATGGGACGGATCAGGCCGGCCTTGATGCCCTGCTCGCGGGCGGCGAGCACGGCGTTGCGCGACACTCTGGCGCTGATGCCGAACGCGACCACGCACACCTCGGCGTCGTCCATCAGGAATTCTTCGGCCCTCTGCTCGGTGCGCTCGATCTCGTGATATTTGTCGAAATTGTTGAAGTTCCACTGCTCGAGCTCGTCTGGCGAGAGCGAGAGCGAGGTGATGTGCTTGGCCTTGCCTGCGCCCTTGCCCTTCAGGGCCCAGGGCTTGTCGAACTCGTGCTCGCAGGGCTCGGGCAGCTCGACGGGCTCCATCATCTGGCCCACGGTGCCGTCGGCGAGGATCATCGTCTGGACGCGGTATTTGTCGGCCAGGTCGAACGCGAGGCTGGTGAGGTCGGCCATCTCCTGCACGGTCGAGGGAGCGAGCACCAGGAGGTGGTAGTCTCCGTGGCCGCCGCCTTTGACTGCCTGGAAATAGTCGGACTGCGAGGGCTGGATGCCGCCGAGTCCGGGGCCTCCGCGCTGCACGTTGACGATTACGGCCGGCAGATTGCTGCCTGCCAGGTACGAGATTCCCTCCTGCTTGAGCGAGATGCCGGGAGAGGAGGACGAGGTCATCACCCTGCGGCCCGCCGCGGAGGTGCCGTACACCATGCTGATGGCGGCGATTTCGCTCTCCGCCTGCAGGAAGGTGCCTCCCGCCTTGGGCAGATTCTTGGCCATGTATTCGGCCAGCTCGGTCTGGGGAGTGATAGGATAGCCGTAGTAGAACCTGCAACCCGAGCGGATCGCGGCCTCGGCCAGGGCTTCGTTGCCCTTCATCAATACTTTCTTGCCCATATTATCTTTCGACTTTGATTATGCAGTCCGGGCACATCCTTGCGCATATCGCGCAGCCGTTGCACGCGGACTGGTCGCCGATCACGGCCGGGTTGTAGCCCCTGGCGTTGAGAGTGGTGGCGTCCAGGGACAGAAGTCCCTTGGGGCAGGCTTCCACGCACAGGCCGCAGCCCTTGCACAGATCGGAATTGAACGTGAGTTTTGCCATATTATAACAGATGTCTGATAACTTTTCCGCTTATCGTCTTGGGGAGCGAGTCCCTGAAGACTATGATTCTGGGGTACTTGTAAGGCGCGGTGTGCGTCTTGACGAAGTCCTGGATCTCTTTCTTGAGTTCGTCGGTGCCCTCGGTGCCCGGGGCGAGCACTATGCTGGCCTTGACCACCTGGCCGCGTACGGGGTCGGGTTCGGCCGACACGCCGCAGTCGAGCACGTAGGGCAGGCGGAGGATGATGTCCTCGATCTCGAAGGGGCCGATGCGGTAGCCGGAGCTCTTGATGACGTCGTCCACGCGGCCGATGTAGCGGAAATATCCGTCCTCGTCCTTCCACGCGGCGTCGCCGGTGTGGTACCAGCCGTCGTGCCACTTGGCGGCGTTCTCTTCGGGGTCCTCCCAGTAGCCGACCGACAGGCCGTTGGGGATGCCGTTCTCGATGTTTATGACGATCTCGCCCGATTCACCGGAGGCGCAGATCTTGCCGTCGTGGTTCATCAGGTCTATGTTGTAGCTGGCCAGAGGCTTGCCCATCGAGCCCTCCTTGTTGGCCATTCCGCGCAGCGTGCCTATGCACAGGGTGGTCTCGGTCTGGCCGAAGCCCTGGCGGATCTTCAGGCCGGTCTCGTGCTCGAAGCGGTAGAAGGTCTCGGTGTCGAGGGCCTCGCCGGCGGTGGTCGCCTCCTTTATCGAGGACAGGTCGAAGGCGCTGAAGTCCTCCTTGAGCAGCATCCTGTACATCGTGGGAGGTGCGCAGAAGGAAGTGACCTTGTGCTTGGCCATCACCTCGAGCACCTTTGCGGCGTTGAAGCGGTCGAAGTCGTAGACCAGGATCCTGCCCTGGCACATCCACTGGCCGTAGAGCTTGCCCCACAGGGACTTGGCCCAGCCGGTCTCGGAGATGGTGAAGTGCAGGCCTTCGGGGTCCACGCCGTGCCAGTAGCGGGCGGTCAGGTAGTGGCCGAGTGCGTAGCGGTAGGGCTGGACGACGAGCTTGGGGTATCCGGTGGTGCCGGAAGTGAAGACGGCGAGCATCGGGTCGTCGCCCTTCGGGGAGTCCTTGCGGCGGCTGAAGTGGGTGCTGAACATCTCGTAGTCCTCGTCGAACGAGCGCCAGCCTTCGCGGGTGCCTCCGGCCATAATCTTCACCTTCATCCCGTCGTAGCTCTCGAGGGCGGCGTCGGTCTGGGCGGCGATGTCGCCGTCGGAGGTGCACAGGATCGCGCTGACTCCCGCCTTGCGGAAGCGGAACTCCAGGTCGTGGGTCTTGAGCTGGCTGGTCGCGGGGATGGCGATCGCGCCTATCTTGTGCAGGCCCAGCATCGCGTACCAGAACTGCCAGTGGCGCTTGAGGATCAGCATCACGCGGTCGCCCTTGCGGATGCCCAGCGAGGTGAAGTAGTTGGCGCAGCGGTTGGAATTGCGCTTGAGGTCCTTGTAGGTTATGATTCTTTCGCTCAGGTCGTCGGCCACGTAGACCATCGCCTGCTTGTCAGGGTCGCTGTCGGCGATGCTGTCGATGGTGTCGAAAGCGAAATTGTAGTTCTTGTCGTCGAGGAAGTCCACCTTCTCGGGCACACCCAGGGCGTCGGTGGTGACGCGGACGAACTTCTCGATGGCGAGAGGCTCGGTGAGCTTGTCGGGGGCGAGGGTGCGGGAGACCTCGGACTCGTCGTATTCGGTCTTTTCGCCCGGCAGGATGACCGCGCAGAAAGTGCAGTCGGCGCCGCCGGTGGCGATCATTCCGTGAGGGGTGGAGGAGTCGTAGTAGATGCTGTCGCCCTCTCCGAGGGTGGTGACGTGGTCGCCGATCTTGACCTTCAGGCAGCCGCTTATCACGAGGTCGAACTCCTGGCCGTTGTGGACGGAAGTGTGGATGGGCTTGCCCTGCAGGTCCTCGTCGTATTCGTAGGTGACCCAGTAAGGCTCCGCGACCTTCTTGCGGAAGAGCGGGGCCATGTTGCTGATCTCGATGCCCTTTTCACGCGTGGTCAGCTGACCCTTGCCGCGGCGGGTGATGGTGAATGACGACAGGCGGGCGTTGTTGCCCTCCAGGAGCTCGGTGAGCTCCATGTTGAATATGCGCGCGCAACTGTATATGAACGAGAAGGGGAGGTCTTCCGTGCCTGATTCGTAGGCCAGATACTGCTCGGGGCTCACTTGGGCCAGACCGGCCACTTCGGCCGCGTCCATTCCCATTATGGTGCGCATCTCCCGGATACGGGCAGCCACTTCGGCTATGCGAAGAAGCGAGTTTGTCGAGGGGTTGATTTCCATCTCACTACTGTACTAACTCCACAAATCTAATGAAATTTGCGGAGAAAACCAATTTTATTCGGGATATCGGCGCTTTAGAGCAGATATATGCCTGCGGCGGCGCATTTTTCGCGCATTTCCTCGGGCCAGAGGGCGGCCTGGATTTCGCCGATGTGGGCCTTGCGAAGCAGGTACATGCAGAGCCTGGACTGGCCTATGCCTCCGCCTATGGTCAGAGGCAGGCGGCCGGCGATGAGTTCGCTGTGGTAGTACAGGCCGAGCTTTTCGGCCTGTCCGCGCTCCTCGAGCTGGCTGCGAAGCGATTTCGCGTCAACCCTTATACCCATGCTCGAGACCTCGAACGAGCGCTCCAGCACGGGGTTCCAGAGCAGTATGTCGCCGTTCAGGGACCAGTCGTCGTAGTCGGCGGCACGTCCGTCGTGGATGGTCCCGTCGCCCAACTTGCAGCCGATGCAGGTGATGAAGACGGCGCCGCACTCGCGCGTGATCGCGTCTTCGCGTTCCTTGGGGGTCAGGGAAGGGTACCTGAGGCGGAGCTGCTCGGCGCTTATGAAGGTGATCTCCTCGGGCAGGCCGGGTTCGAGCTGCGGGAACTCCACATAGAGTTTGTTCTCGGTGACCTTGATGGCCTCGTAGATGCGCCTGACGGTCTTCTGAAGGTATTCCATCGTGCGGTCCTCCGGCGTGATGACCTTCTCCCAGTCCCACTGGTCCACATAGATGGAATGGAGGTTGTCGAGGTCCTCGTCGGGGCGCAGGGCGTTCATGTCGGTGTAGATGCCGCGGCCGGGAGCCATCTGCATCTGGGCGAGCTTGACCCTCTTCCATTTGGCCAGCGAATGCACCACTTCGGCGGGCGCGTCGTCCAGGCTCTTGACGGGGAAGCGCACGGGGCGCTCGACTCCGTTGAGGTCGTCGTTCAGGCCGCGGCCGCTGGGGACCACCATGGGGGCGGTGACGCGCAGCAGCGTGAGTTGTGCGGCCAGGTTGTCCTGGAACATGTCCTTGACGGCCTTGATGGCCTTTTCGGTATTCTGGGCGCCGCCCAGCAGGTCTGTGTAGTTTGCGGGTATCTGCAGCATTATTGGATTCCTCTTTCTTTTTTGATGGCCTCGTAGGCCTCCTGTATCTTGCGGAATTTCTCCTCGGCGGCCTTCTGGACCTCGGGGCCCAGGGACGCGACCTTGTCGGGATGGTTCTTCATCGCCATCCTGCGGTAGGCGCTCTTGACCTCGTCGTCGGTGGCGGAGGGGGATATCTCAAGCACGGCGTAGGCCGAGCTTGTGTCTTTGTAGTACATCGCGATGACCGATTCGGCGTCGGCCGAATTCAGTCCGATGGCGGAGGCTATCGATTCGAGCACGGACTTCTCCTGCTTGCAGAAGTCCCCGTCGGCGTTGGCGATGCCGGCCAGATAGTGGAACAGCTGCAGGCGCTGCGAATAGTTCATGTTCGAGCGTATCTGCGCGCCGACCGAATACACGTTGATTTCCTTGCGGGAAAGTTCGTCCAGGATGCGCATCGCATCCTCCACGGCGTTCGCGCCGAAATTGCTGCGTATGAACGACTTGATGTATTCGAGTTCGCTGTCCCTGGTCTTTCCGTCGGCGCGTATGACGGCCGACGACAGGACCAGCAGGCTCACCATGAAGCTGTTGCGCTGGGCCGTCGCGCCGTAGCCGGCGCCGCCTTGGCTCCGGGTCTGCGTGCCGTCTCCGATGCTCTTTGCGGCATCGATTCCGTTCTGGGCCAGCGACGCCAGCAGGTACCCCACCAACGCCCCTATCGGTCCTCCGGCCACCCATCCCAGGATGCCGCCTATCCATTTAAGTGTGCTCATCGCTTTTTACCGAACCGCAAATATAAAGATTTCCCCCGACAAAAAGAATTTATTTGCCGCAGCGGTGCAGGTACTCCGAGCAGGCGAGGCGGTAGTCGATGCTCTTCTGGATGAGGTCTTCGTTTGCCGAGCGCAGGGCGGTCACGCTCTGCAGCAGTTCGGAGGCGGTGACCAGGCCGGCGGAAAACGCCTCCTGCTGCCTTCGCTGCGAGTCGGCGGCGACTTCGACCGCTTCTGCCGCAACCTGCATCTGCTCCCAGGCGCTCTCCATGTCCAGGCGGAGTTTGCGCAGCTGCAGGGTCAGCTGGGCGTCGAGGTATTCCTGCTCGAGCTGCGCCTTGCGGATCCCGGTGTCGTAGCGGCGGGCCCTGTGCGCGGCTTTGCCGGCGTCGGTGAGCGGCACCTGCACGATGGCGAATGCGGCTCCGTTGAAGCTGCCGCCTCCGTCCAGGCCCATCATGTTGCCGTAACTGTAGCCGAGCCCGACTCCCACCTGCGGGAGATATTCGCCCACCTGCATCTTCTTCTCCAACTGCTTGCCCTGCACCTGCATTGCCAGCAGGCGGGACTCGTCGCTCCGGGGGACTTCATCTTCGGGGACGATGAGTTCCGAAGGCTCCGGAAGTCCGTCCGGCGAGTCGCAGAGCACGTAATCGTCGATCTCCAGATACGAGTACGGCATTCCGACGGCGTTGAAAAGGTCCATCTTTGCGAGTTTCAGGCCGCTGCGCAGCCGTATTCTGCCGCTCTCGAGCTCCTTGCGCTTCAGGCGCACCTGCAGAAGGTCGTTTTCAGTGGCCACTCCGGCCGCAACTGCGGCTGCGGCATCTTTCTCGATGCTGTCCAGCAGCCTCCCGGTCTCGTCCAGGGTCGCCGCCTTCTCCTGCAGGGCAACCGCCTGCCAGTATTTTGATTCGATCTCTTCGCGGGTCTTTCGGCTCACTATCCCCGCCTGGATTTCCGAGGCCTCGACCCCCAGCGCCGCCAGACGGTTGCCGCTCGCGATGCGTCCTCCCGCATACAGGGGCTGGATGGCCAGGGCTCCGAACGAGTATCCCCATCCCATGGTCTGGAAATAGGGCTTCAGACCGTTCTCATAGGCGTACGCGGTCGTCCTTTCCGATATTTCCATTGCGGCGTCCGAGGACCCCAGGACGTCGCGCACGGTGATTTTCACCAGGGGATCGAAGGCCTTGTAGCCGCCTGCGGTGAGTTTCACGGAAGGGAAGTACTCCCAGAACGCTTCGGCCTTCTGTTCGCGCGCGGCTTCGACGTCGAGCCTTGCGCCGGCGATGGCCGAGGACCCGGTGTCGCCCATCGCCAGGCAGTCGGCGAGCGACACATAAACGGTCAGAAGGATATAAAGCAGCGAGGTCATTTCTTGTCGGCGTTCTTGAAGATGCACCAGTACGAGACCGGCATTATCAGGGTTATCAGAGGCAGCGTGAGCAGGGTGCCGAAACATATCACCACGCCCATCGGCATCCACAACAGGTCGCCGCTGATTATCATCGGCAGCACTCCGAGGGCGGTGGTGCAGGAAGTCAGGAAAATCGGGCGCATGCGGCGCTTGCCGGCGTCCAGCGACGCCGTGCGGCAGTCTTCGCCCCGTTGGAAACGGGCTTCTTCGGCGTATTCGAACAGCAGTATGCCGTTGCGAACTATTATTCCCACCAGAGATATCAGTCCCAGCACGGCCGTCATTCCGAAGTCCAGGCCGAATATGCGCAGCCCGAGCGACGCTCCGAACAGGCACAGCACGCTCAGGGCCATCGTCAGCACCGCTATAGAGGTTTTCTTGAAATGGACCAGCAGGAACAGGAAAAGCACGGTGACTGCGGCCAGGAACGACCACGCTATCTCCGGGATCACGGCCCTGTTGGTGCCGGACAGGCCTTCGTAACTGACGCTCACTCCCGGGGCGAGGCAGGGCTCCACCTCGGACTCGATGAACTTGCGGACCTTTTTCTCGGCCGCGGGCTGGCCGACCCCGGACTTCATGTCGCCGTAGATGCTCACCGCGGGCATTCCGCCGTCGCGGCACAGGTGCGACAGCGCCCAGTCAGGCTTCACCGAGGCCACCTGCCTGAGAGGCACGCTCACGCCCGGCAGGGTGGTGGGTATCATCTGGTTGCCGATGGCCTCGTAGCCCGTTTCGTCCCCGATGCCGTCGGAATATATGTTGACGGGGATTTCGTTGCCGTCCTCCCAGACCGAGGCGATGTTCTCGCCGTTGAAGGTGCCGGCGAGCGTCAGCGACAGGGCCGCCTTGCTCACTCCCAGACGCCCGGATTCGTCGGGGTCCAGTTCGATCTCTACCGCCGGCAGGTAGTCGTCGGAGTCGGAATGCACCCACTTGAGTTCGGAGTCCATCCCGGCCATGTAGCGGCGTATTTTCTCGGCGGGTCCGATCAGGTCCTCGCGCCTTTCGCCCCGGAGTTTGACCACCAGGGGAGCGTCCACCGCTTGGTAATCCATCTGCTTGAACCGGACAAGGGCGCCGGGGAAGATGTGCTCGCAGTTGTTTTCGTATTGGCGCAGCAGTTCCACGGTGGCGCGGCTGCTGACGGTGTTCACTATCAGTTGCGCCGTCTGGGGGGAAGGCAGGATCGGGGTGTAAGTGGCGCTGAAGCGGGGGGCGCCGGTGCCCACGAATGCCGTCACGGATTCGACCCTGGAGTCCTCCAGAAGAAGGCGGGTGAGCGAATCGGAAGCCTCCCTGGTGGCCTGCAGGCCGCTTCCCGCCTCGGTGTAGACCTCGATGACGAAATAGTCGCGCGACGCCAGCGGCATCATCTGGATGTTGAGAGAGGAGAACACGAATATTCCGAGCCCGATGGCGACGAAGCCGGCGGCGATGGTCAGCGCGGGCTTGCGGAAGCACCGTTCCAGCACGGCGTCATACACCTTCTGGATCGCGGCGAAGAAGAGGTCCTGGCCCCGTGCGATGAAGTTTTTGCGCCTGCCCGGCTCTTCGGGCTTTATGAACTTTACTTCCAGCGATGGCACCACCGTCACGGCATAGACCAGCGAGGCCATCAGCGCTATCAGTATCACCCAGGGGAACAGGCTCACGAAATCGCCCAGATACCCCGTGATTATCAGCTTGATGGGGAAGAACATCAGGCAGATGGCCAGGGTGGCGATGAAGGTGGGCATGAAAAGTTCCTTGGCGCTTGCCGCCGCGGCGTCGACCCCGTGCAGCCCACGGGCCGTCTTGTCCATATATCCGTCCATCGTGATGATGGAGTCGTCCACTATCATTCCCAGCACCACGATCAGCGCCGCGAGCGTCACCGTGTTGAGGTCGATGCCGGTGACGTACATCACCGCGACCGCCACGGCTGTGCACACGGGCACGCCGGAACTCGCGATGAGCGCGCTTCGCATCGGGAACATCATTATCATCACGAAGATGACGACGAGCATCGAGATCAGAAGGTCCCGCAGGAACGACCACACCGAATTGCCCACCACCTTGGGCTGGTCGGATATCCGGCTCATCCTGACGCTGTCGGGAAGTGTGGCGCCGAAGTCCTGCAGGACACGGTCCACCTCCTTGCCGAAGGCGACTATGTTGTTGTCGGGCCTCATCTCGACGTTGAGTATCAGGCAGGAATTGCCGTTGTAGGAAACGAACTCGGAGGGAGCCTTGCAGCGCCTTTGGATCGTGGCTATGTCCTTGAGCCTCACGACGTTGCCCTGGGGGTCCGAGTAGATGATGCGCTCCGCGATCTCCCTCTCGCCGCTCACCGTGCTCTTGATGTGGATGGGGGCGGCGGTGTAGGACGTCTCGAACGTGCCCGAAGGCAGAGGCAGCGACGAACTCTTGTACGACAGCAGGATGGTCGTGGGGTCGACCCCGTAGGAACTGATCTTGTCGCGGTCGAGCGTCACCGCTATCTCTTCGCTCTGGGAGCCCACCACGCTCACTTTCGCGAGGTCAGGAATCTGCCGGAGCTTGCCGCAGAGTTCGTCAGCGTAATCCTGCAGTTCCAGATAGCTCTTGTCGGGGGATTCCATCGCTATCAGCAGCGAGGAAGTGTTGCTGAACTCATCCAGCACTGCCACCGCCAGAACGCCCGCCGGCAGCGTCTGCTTGAAGGTCTGAAGGCCCAGCTTGAGCTTGCTCCAGACCTCGTCCTTGCGGGACTGGGGGACCGTCAGGTCCACGTAAATGTAGCATATGCCGTCCCGTGTCACGGAGTGCACGCTCCCGCGGTTGACCTCCTTGTAGGAGAAGAGCGCCTCCTCAAGCGGCTTTGTCAACTGCTCCTCCACCTCGGCGGCGGTTGCGCCCGGATAGATGCCGGCGACCAGCCCCTGCTTGATCTCGAAGGTCGGGAATTCGTCCTTGTTCATCCTGGCAAGGCCCAGGCCGCCGACCGCGATGAGCGCCAGGACGAGCAGATACACTATCTTCTTCTCCCTGACGGCCCAGCGCACCCATCCGGAAATGCCCTTCCCGGATGCCGCCAGATCCTTGCCTATTCCCTTCAGGTCCATTATTCAGTGCAGGTCACTTTCATTCCTGTCGACACCTTGCGGCTGCCCTCGACTATGACGCGCTCGCCGCCCGCGAGCCCGCCGGTGACGACTATCGAGCTGCCGCTGTAGCCTCCGACTTCGATATGTTTTCTGTCCACGATATCGTCAGGACCGACGGTCCATACATATCTGCCTTCGACGCCGGTCATCACCGCGGAGGAGGGTATCAGGTATTTCTCGCCCTCGCTGCTGCTCACCCTCACCTTGCAGACCATTCCCGGCATAAGCCCGGAGGAGCGGCCGGAGCCGATGGCGAGCACGCAGTCATAACTGTGGGAGAGCTGCGAGGCCACCACGCCCTTCGAAGCCACTTTCGCTTCGAGAGTCTTGCCCAGGGCGGGGACTTCCACCGATGCGGCCGTGCCCACCGTCACGCGGCTGAATTCATTTTCAGGCAGGGGAAAATGGATTTCGGGACTGCCGGTGTCGACTATCGAGAGCAGTCTCTCGCCGGGAGCGCACTCGACGCCGTCGGTGGCCCATACCTTTTCCACCACTCCGTCGAACGGGGCGCGCACGGTCATGTTCTCGACCGCTTTCGCCGCGGCCTGCTCGGAAGCGCGGGCCTGCTCGAGTTGGGTCTTCACCTCTACTACCTTCACGTCGCTCACGCTGCCGCTCTTTTCGAGCCGGCTTATGCGTTCCCATCCGTCTTCGGCCTGGTCGAGAGACGCCTTCGCGGCATCGTGAGCCAGCGCGATGCTGCGCGAATCGACCGTGGCGAGCGCCTGTCCCTTGGACACGCGGGAGCCTTCCCTGACCGTCAGCCCGGTCAGAGTGCCGGAGTTCAGGGCCGACAGCACCGCCGTGCGGGAGGCCTCGACGGTGCCCACGTAACTGGCGGTGGCGACCGTCTGCACGCTCTCGAGCGTCAGCACCTTTACCGTGACGGGCGCGGCGGGCCTGCTTTCCCCCCGGATTATCTTGCCGGCTTCGCCCGGGTTGCAGGCCAGGCTCAGGGCCAGCAGCGGCGCGGCCGCGACAGCAGGACGAAAAATCTTCATCAGTCGTTTTCTTTGGCGCGGCAGTGCACGCTGCTGCCGCAGATGTCGTAAAGTATGTCGTTGTATTTGTAGGAGCCCTCGTAGGTGAGGTCGAACAGGATTATGTTGTCGTACCTGCGCCCCGTGCCCGACACCAGGATGTCGGCCTTGACGGCGGTCTCGTTGAACGAGATCTCGTCGTCGCTCCCGTCAAGGGTGGTGATGCCGAGGTCCATGTTCGCCTTGCGTCTGGAGGGCTCGAGGGTGATCACGTCGCCGCTCGCTGTGGCATAGTATACCACCAGGTCGCCGCCCGTGCAGTTCATCGTCACGAGTAGCTTGTCGCCGTCGATTTCCGTTATGTCCATCTGGCCGGACTCGGTGCTGATCGAGACGCTGCTCGAGTCGGGGAATTGGGTCACCAGGGTGTCCTTGTATTCGGGTCCAAGGTGGCTGTCGTAGGTTGTGTCCCTGGTTATCGGGTCTATGATCGTGTCCTGGATCACGTCGCGGCGCGTGAGGATGGTGGTGTCGTACTGGCAGGACGGGTCGCGCACCACGTCGACGTATCCGCTGGTCTTGAACGAATAATTGCCGCGGAAGCGGGCGCCGCCCTGCTTGGTGCAGGACGCGGCGCAGACCAGCGCGGCAAGCGCGATTGCGAAAATTATGGAACTTTTCTTCATTGTCATCGCTTTTTACCAAACAACAAATATACTTATTTCCCCCGACAAAAAGAATTTATTTGCCGCGGCGGTGCAGGCGCAATGCAGATTATGATAAGTTGAAATTAAGTCTTAATTTTGCCGTGTAAAACGAATGAACATGAAGATCAAGTCCCTTATCCTGCCGTTTGTCATCCTTTGCACGGCCTTCGCCTCCTGCTCCAAGAGCGAAGAAATCACAAGCGAATTCGCCCCCTCGGGTCTGTCCGAACTCCCCGGTCTGTACACTTACGAGGACGTGATGGACAGCGAAGACTATTTCCGCGTCGCGGTGTACTTCTGCGAAGGTGACGAGGTCTCCGTTTTCGTGGACACCGCTCCCGACGAAGGCGGGGCGTTCTACTTTGACGGGACCTACAGCTATGACCCGGAGTCCGGTCTCGGAAAAATAAATCAGAACGACGGCGTCGAACTGGATTTCTATGCCGACGGCGAGGGCTTTGTCATCCTCTATGACGACGACTCCGAGTACGAAGATTATCAGGATGGCATATGGCTCACCAGGCAGGACTACACTATGGGAGACTTTGAAGGCAGCCTGGGCGGCAATGGCGAGGTTTACTCCTGCATATACGACGACGATTTCGGCTGCACCTCCTACAACCCCGACAGCGTCCTCGACATCGACGACATCGGCTACCAGCCGGAGACGAAGGCGGACGTCGAGTGGACGGTCGCAGGGGTCGCAAAATGGGCCGGGATGAATCTGCTGAGCGGGGCGACGGGCGCAATCGCAAGCACCGCAATGACCGCCATAATGTCCCAGATGGGCATCGGAACCGGCTCCAAGCTCAAAGAGATCAGCCTCAAACTCGACGAAATACAGAAGCAGCTCGAAACCGTCCTCCAGAAAATAGAAGTGATCCTGGACAACCAGGCCGAAGCCCAGTTCAACAGTCACAAGACCGAGCGCAACAGCCTTGCCAACACCATCCTCCCTTACTTCGAAAAGGTGATGGAAGAGACGGACGGGACCAAGCGCGCCGAATACCTCAAGGAATTCAACACCATGCAGGGCACCATCAAGACCGCCACCTTCATGGACAACATAGCCTCCATAACCATCCAGAAGATGTCACTGTACGACGCCTACGACAAGTACATCTACGGCTGCTACCCCTGGGAGGGGCAGGGTTACGTGGCGAGGGAGAGCTTCAGGGCGCTGGACATGATGACCGCCTTCAAGGGAACCATACTCTCCGTGCTCTACTACACCGGAATCGATGACGAGTCGACCGCCCAGGCGTACCTGAACAAGTTCGCCACATATCTCAACTACTACAATACGACCCTCGTCGTCCGTGACGAGGACCACGCCGTGTGCCAGATCCCCAACTGCAAGATCCGCATCAACAAAAAGGTGGACCGCAGGGATTTCAAGACCCAGACCTGGCTCAAGAATGGCACCGATTTCAAGTCCTCGTACTTCGAGTCGTCCCACCCCATCCATATGTACTGGGTGCCGGACGTGACAGCATTCAACCTCGCCTATGGCAACAACCTCGGCACCCCCGCTGAGCAGTACAAGAAAGCCGGCCTCTCCAAGGACGAGATCGACAAGATCATAAAATTCCACCAGATGCCCCTCCAGACCATTCTCTTCGAGGTTGCCGGATGCACGAATCCCTTCTCGGAGTCGGAAATGAGCGGCAAGACCCTCTGCATCATGAGGGGCAACAATTCCTGCAACTATGAAAAGGACGAGACCGGCATATATGCGAGCCAGTCCGAAATGTGCATCTCGGCTTATTTCACCGACAACACTTACAAGCTCCGCAAGGTGGGCACCCCCAACATCGGCCACCGGAACGGCAAGCGTCTCTGGTACACGTTTTTCATAAAGAGGGAGAAGATCCCCGTCTTCAACGGCTGGAAGAACTACAACGACCAATATCTCTGGTGCTACCCCACCGTCGCGAGGTAGTTCCTTTTGCAGGCGGGCGCCGGGCGCCGGGGGAAACAAAAAAGCGGACGACCGAAAGTCGTCCGCTTTGCTCCCCCTCGGGGACTTGAACCCAGGACCCCCTGATTAACAGTCAGGTGCTCTAACCAACTGAGCTAAGGAGGAATGTTTGCCGTTTTCCTCAAACGGGACTGCAAAGATAAAGCAAAAACTTGATTATGCAAATAAAAAACTCAATTTTTTTGCTACGAACTCTTTTCGTATCTTTGTGAGTTATGGATATAATGTTTTTGTCCGAAATGCTTGCAAAGCTGGTCCCTGACAACGAAAGCGTGGGCCTGCCCGGCCTGGGCAGCTTCGTCGTCGAGTCCGCGCCGGCCGCCTTTTCGGACCGCGGATATACGATAAATCCCCCCTACAGGCGGCTCTCCTTCGTCCCCGGGGCACCGACTGACGACACCCTGGCGGAGTTGTTCGCCTCTTCCTGCGGAGTCACCGCGGACGAGGCGCGGCGAACGCTCGAGACCTACTCGCTCCAGATAAAGGAGGTGCTCAGCTCCCGGAATTGCATAGTGATGCCGGGGCTCGGCAAACTGCGCTCCACCCGCACCGGGACCATCTTTTTCGTCCCGAACGAATCGCTTGACATCTGGCCCGAAGGCATCGGTCTGGAGAGCGTCAGCCTCAAGACCCACGCCGAGACGCCCGAAGAGGTGGCCCGCGCCGTGTCGGAACTCTCGTCCCTGATCGCCGCCGCCCCCGTGCCGTCGGAACCCGAGCCAGAGCCCGTGGCTGCACCCGAACCGGAACCGGAGCCGGAGCCCGCACCCGACCCCGCGCCCGTGGCTGCACCCGAGCCGGCTCCCGCGCCCGCGCCCGAAGCAGCGCCCGCCCCCGAGCCTTTGAAGCCCGGGCGTCGCGGCAAGTGGTGGGTCTGGCCCGCCGCCGTCCTCGGCGTCTGCGCCCTCGCCTTCGCGGCGTTCTTCGCGCTCTCGCGCCTTGCGCCGGACTTCACGGACTCATTGTTATACACCCCGGAAGAGCTCCGGATAATCAACGAATTCAACCGATGAGCGACCTTGTCTACCCCCTGACCACCGCCCCGGTCGAAAAAGGCGGCAAAGGCGAACGCGCGGCCGAGATGCTGCCGATCGTCGACGATGGCGGAGTCGTGGTCTCGCAGGCCAGCCGCACGTACTGCCACGGCCCGCGCCGTCCGCTGCATCCGGTGGTCCACCTCCATCTGGTGAACCGGAGCGGATGCATCTATCTCCAGAAGCGCTCGATGACCAAGGCCCTGCTGCCCGGGCTCTGGGACAGCGCCGTCGGGGGCCACATCTCCTACGGCGAATACGTCCCCGAGGCCCTGTACCGCGAATCCGGCGAGGAACTCGGCCTGTTCGACTTCAACCCGATACCCCTGGGACCTTATATATATGAAGGGAAGTGCGAGCGCGAACTCGTGTTCCCCTTCGCCGCGGTTGGCGACTTCAGCCTCGACCCCAGCAACGACGAGGTCAGCGAAGGCCGCTGGTGGACTCCCGCCGAGATCGACGCCGCCACCGGAAAGGGCGTCCTCACCCCCCTGTTCGAGCAGGAATACGCCCGCTTCAGGGACAAATTCCCCGCGCTGCTATGAGTGAACTGAGCAAATTCATCAAGGACCAGCTGTCCGTCTGGCCGCTCGCCGCGGCCAATTTCCGCGCGCTCAAGAAGGCCCGGACCCGCAGGCTCGAAGTCGGCGGGCTCGAGGTCATCGTCCAGCACAACCCCGAGCGGATAACGTCCTCGACGGCCGAAGTCACCCCCGAGGCCATCGCCTCCCGCGCCTGTTTTCTGTGCCCCGAGCACCGGCCCAAGGAGCAGTTCCACGTCAAGTTCACCGGCCGCAAGCACCGCGGCTACAACATCCAGGTCAACCCCTACCCGATTTTCCCCGACCATCTGGTCATCGCGCGCGACACCCATCTGCCCCAGGTCATCTGGCACCACCTGCCGGACATGCTGGACTTTACGCGCACATACCCCGACTTCACCGTCTTCTACAACGGCCCGCGAAGCGGCGCTTCGGCCCCGGACCACCTGCATTTCCAGGCCTGCCCGCGCAGTCTGCTGCCGCTCGAGAACGCGATAGACGCCTTCCTGGACGAGCCCGGCGAGCCCGTGGCGACCAACAAGGACGCCTCGCTTTATTATTATCCGCACTTCACCCGCGGCATCTTCGCCCTCAAGGCGACCACCGCGAAGTCGCTCACGAAACTCTTCTACCGCCTGCTTTGCTGTTGCGCGCCCGGCGAGATGACCGAGGAGCCGCCCTTCAACCTCTTCACCTTCTTCAAGGACGGCGAATACCGCACCTTCGTGGTCCTGCGCGGCGCAATCCGCTCGCACCACTACTACGCCGAAGGCCCCGAGCACCTCACGATGAGCCCCGGAGCCGCCGACATGGCCGGAGTGCTGGTCGCCCCGATGCGCGAGGACTTCGACAAGCTGGACGGCGCGATGGCCGCGGCGATGATAGACGAAGTCTCGCTGCCGCAGGCCGAGGTGGACACCATCCTGTGGCGTCTGAAGCGCACCTCGCCCAAGATCGACGTCGGCATAATGAGCGGGGAGGAGATCCGCTTCGAGATCATTTCCGACGGAGCCGGCCCACAGAAGGTGACGCTGCGCGACGGCCGCATAAACTACAACGGGATGCTGTACGACGAACTCTATTTCGACAGCGTGACCCGTTCCACCCTTTTCGCCGAACCTTCGTTCATCCTGTACGGGGTGACCATCGGCATCGATTTCCACTGGCAGCAGCGGCGCGACCTCAAGTTCGCGGGCAGCCTGCGCTTCATAGTCGACTCGGGCAAGATAGTGGCCGTCAACCGCATAAGCCTAGAGAACTATCTGCTGAGCGTCATCTCGTCGGAAATGAAGTCCACCGCGGGGCTCGAACTGCTGAAGGCCCACGCCGTGATCTCGCGCAGCTGGGCGGTGAGCAACCTGGGCAGTCACGGGGCCTACGACCTGTGCGCGGACGACCATTGCCAGCGCTACCAGGGCCTCACGATGGCCGTCGGAGACGGGGTCCGGGAGGCGATAGACGCCACCTGGGGCCAGGTCCTCAGGTACGGCGGCGAGATCTGCGACGCCCGCTACTCGAAGTGCTGCGGCGGCAGAACAGAGCGCTTCAGCGCCTGCTGGGAAGACGAGGATTACCCTTACTTGCAGAGCGTTGCGGACAATGACGGCGGCCGCGACTTCTGCGACTGCGACGACCCGGCCGTGCTGGAGCAGGTACTGAACGACTACGACCTCGCCACGCGCGACTTCTACCGCTGGCAGGTGCGCTATACCAGGGACGAAATATCAGCGTTGTTCGCTTCCAGGACAGGTTATGATATCGGCGCCGTGCAGGCGCTGGAGCCTCTCGAGAGAGGGGAGTCCGGGAGGATAATCCGCCTTCGCGTCGTGGGCGACAAGGGGTCGGTCGAGGTCGGAAAGGAACTGGCCATACGCCGCGCCCTCAGCCCCTCGCATCTCAAGAGTTCGGCTTTCGAGGTCACGGTCGAGGGCGACACGTTCATCCTGGACGGCCGCGGATGGGGCCACGGCGTTGGCCTGTGCCAGATCGGGGCGGCGGTGATGGCTTCGAAGGGATACGGATACAGACAGATACTCTCACATTACTACAAGGATGCAGTCGTCGAATAGAAATCCATGGCTCTGGATTCCGACGCTGTATTTCGTCGAGGGCCTGCCGTACTTCATCGTCAACACCATCTCGCTGATCGTCTTCAAGGACCTCGGGATGGACAACGGCACGCTGGCCCTGGTGACCAGCGTGATAGGCCTTCCGTGGATGCTCAAGCCCCTCTGGAGTCCGTTCGTGGACATAATCCGCACCAAGAGGTGGTGGATAATCCTGATGCAGGCGCTGATGGCGGTATCCGTGCTGGTGCTGGGCCTCACCCTGCCGTCGGGCTCGCCGTTCACCCTTTCGCTGATATTTTTCGTGATAGCCGCCTTCGCGTCGGCCACTCACGACATCTCGGCCGACGGATTCTATATGCTGGCCCTTGACGAGCGCCGCCAGTCGGCGTTCGTGGGCATACGCAACACATTCTACCGCGTGGCGATGGTGTTCGGCCAGGGAGTGCTGGTCGTGGCCGCCGGGCTGCTGGAAAGGCGGCTGGGCGGCGCGGCGGCGGCCTGGCGCTGGACGCTCGCGGCGGCGGGCGGCCTGCTCGCAGCGGCCGCCGCGTGGCACGCGTTCGCCCTGCCGCGCCCCGCCGCCGACGCCTCCCGCGCGGCCGGCGGCTCCGTCCTTCGCGACTTCGCCGCCGCGTTCGCCTCGTTCTTCCGCAAACCGGGCGTCTGGTTCGCAATCGTCTTCATGCTGCTTTACCGCCTTCCCGAGGCTTTCTCGGTCAAGATGCTGTATCCGCTGTTCAGTGACGGCATTGACGCCGGCGGACTGGGGCTCGGAAAGAGCGAATTCGGTCTGATCTACGGCACGGCGGGAGTCGTCGCGCTGCTCGTCGGCGGCATCCTGGGCGGCCTGCACATCGCTTCGCGCGGCCTTCGCCGCTGCATCGTCCCGATGGCGCTCGCGCTCGCCCTGCCCTGCGCCGTATACCTTCTGATGGCGATTTTCCAGCCCTCGAACCTCTGGCTTCTGGGCGCGATGGTCGTCCTCGACCAGTTCGGCTACGGCTACGGCTTCACCGCCTACACCGTCTGGATGATGCGCTTTGCCGACGGTCCCCTTAAAACATCCCATTATGCAATCTGCACCGGCTTCATGGCCCTGTCGATGCTGCTTCCCGGCGCCGTCGCCGGCTATCTGCAGCAGGCTCTGGGCTATGTCGGATTCTTTATACTCGTGATGATATGCTGCATAGCAACCGTTTCCGTATCCTTGTCTGCGCGGCGGCGCTTGTCGTAAGCGCTGTCGCCTCCGCCCGCGTGCGTCCCGGCATCGAAGTGCTCGAGGACAGCCGTTTCGCCTGCCTTCAGGGCAAGCGGGTGGCCCTTTTGACCAACCCTTCCGGGGTCACCTCCGACCTTCGTTCGACCATCGACATCTTCTGGGCGGCGCCCGAGGTCAACCTCGTCAAGCTGTTCGCCCCCGAGCACGGCATACGCGGCGACGTGTACGCCGGCGGCAAGATCGAATCCGGCGCCGACCCCGCCACCGGACTTCCCGTCCATTCCCTCTACGGCTCCACCCGCAAGCCCACGCCCGCGATGCTCGAGGGCATCGACGTGCTGGTCTATGACATCCAGGACATCGGCAGCCGTTCCTACACCTTCATCAGCACCCTGGGCCTGGTGATGCGCGCCTGCGCCGAGAAGGGCATTCCCGTCGTGGTGCTCGACCGTCCGAATCCGCTCGGCGGCCTCAAGGTCGAGGGCCCGCTCGTGCGTGACGGATTCCACTCCTTCATCAGCCAGTACAAGATTCCCTATATTTACGGCCTGACGGTGGGGGAGTTGGCCGTCCTGATCAACGAAGAAGGCCTGAATCGCGGCCAGAAGGGCGACGAACCCGTCATCAGGTGCGACCTCACCGTCATCCCGATGGAGGGCTGGACGCGCGACATGCTCTATGCCGACACCGGTCTTCCCTGGATCCTCCCTTCGCCCAACATCCCCTACGCCGAATCCGCCGTCTGCTACCCTTCCGCCGGACTTTGCGGCGAACTCTACAACTATCTCAACATAGGCATCGGATACACCCTGCCCTTCGCGACCTTCGCCGAAGAGTGGGTGGACGCAGACGCGCTCAAGGCCCGGCTCGACAGTTATGAGGTGCCCGGAGTGGCCTGGCGCACCATCCACTACAAGCCCATTTCGGGGCGGCTGAACGGCAAGCTCATTCACGGAGTGCAGTACTTTTACACCGACTACGAAAAGGCTACCCTGACGCTCACGCAATTCTATGTGATTCAGGCAGTTTGGGAACTTTACGGCAAGACCCCGCTGGGCCCCGACCAGACCCGCCTCGCGGTTTTCGACAAGGTTTGTGGCACGGATTATGTTCGTAAGACCTTCGGCAAGAGCCTTCAAGTGTCCGACATCATCGATTATTGGAACGCCGACGTCGAATCCTTCAAGGCCTTGTCGGCAAAATATTATATTTATTGATAAGTGCTATGAAACGTTTGACTTCAATGACCCTCCTGGCCGCCATCGCAGCAATGGCTCTTTGCGCGGCACCCCTGAACGCCCAGTCGCGTGGTGGATCTCGCGGCGGCGCTTCACACTCCACCGGCGGCGGCCGCTCGAGCTCCAGTTCAGTTTCTTCGGGCAGCCGCTCATCCTCTTCATCTTCGGTTTCTTCAAGTTCGCGCAGTTCGTCTTCGCGGAGTTCTTCCGTAAGTTCCGACCGTTCGTCTTCTTCCCGTTCGTCCGCTTCACGCAGTTCCGCGAGCCGGAGCAGTTCGTCTTCCAGCCGTTCGTCGGCTACGACGGGCCGTTCGTCCTCGAGCCGGTCTTCGGCGGTGACGGGCCGTTCTTCATCCTCGAGTAGCAGTGCGACCATCGGGTCCGGCAGTTCGTCCTCGAGCCGGTCTTCCGCCGTGTCCGGACGCTCGACGACAGGGCGCTCGTCGGCAGTTTCCGGGCGCTCTTCGGCGGTGACGGGCCACTCGTCTTCCGGCGGAGCGACCGTCGGGACGGGTTCGACCGCCCGCCGCTCCTCCAATTCGGTGGTAAACCGCAGGCCCGGAGGGAGCCTCAGCGAGCGCGGCGCGAATTCCCGCGCCCAGGCAGGTTCCGTGCGTAATTTTGACTCGGGCAACGCCCCCGGCCAGGCCCGCGTGAACGGCGGCGGCAATGCCTTCGACAGGAACCATCCCCGCGGACGCGAGGCCGTGCCCTACAACCGTCCGATGCACTTCTGGCACAGCGGTCCCCACTATTTCGGATATCCCGTGCACCATCTGCCCCACTATGACCTGTTCTGGTACTGGGGGCGTCCCTACTACTATTATGACAATCTGTGGTACCGCTGGTGGAACGACTGCTACTATGTCTGCCGTCCTCCTTTCGGATACGTCTTCGACCCTGTGGTCGACATGGCGCTTGACATCTGCCGTTTCGCCTACTACTGCGACGTGTACCGCACTTACGACGTGATTGACGACAATGCCGCCACCATCCAGGCCCAGAACGAGACCATCGCCGCCAACAACGCGCTGATCGCGCAGCAGAACGCCGAGATCGCGGCAGGCTCGGCCAAGGCCGCCGAGGCGCAGGCTTCCGCAGGCAAGCTGGGGCTCGTGCAGAGCTACGCCGACGCTTCCGTCGAGTACTACTACCAGGACGGTGTGTTCTATACCAAGAACTCCGACGGCAAGTACGTCGTGATCGTCCCTCCCGCAGGCGCTATGGTCGAGTCGATCCCCGACGACTACGACATCGTCACCCTCGACGGCGCCGAGTACTATAAGGTTGACGACACCCTCTACAAGACCACCGTCCTCGACGGCAAGGCCTACTTCGAGGTCGTCGGTCAGGTTGTCGGAGACAGCGAAGGCTACTCCGTCAACGAATAAAAATTCATCCCGTTGCATATTGGACAGACGCGAGTCAGTCGCGTCTGTCCAAACTTTTTATTATCTTTGTGCTGCTATGGCGACGATAGGCATATTTGATTCGGGCGTGGGCGGGTTGTCAGTCTTGCGGAGGATCCGCGAGACGGTGCCCGGCCATCGCTGTGTGTATTATGCCGACAATGCGTATTGTCCTTATGGAGACAAGAGCGCGGAGTTCATCGTCGGGCGCGCCCGGGAGATTACGGAACTGCTGCTCTCGAAGGGGGCGGACGTGATCGTCGTCGCGTGCAACACGGCCACGGCCGCGGCGATTGCCGCTTTGCGGGCTGAGTACGGCGTTCCCTTTGTGGGGATGGAGCCCGCGGTGAAGCCCGCGGCGCTCGGCACGCAGACCGGAGTGGTCGGCGTGCTGGCCACCGCGGGCACGCTGAAGTCATCGAAATATCTTGATACGCGCGGTCGCTTCGAGGATGACGTGCGGATAGTCGAGCGGGCCGGCCGCGGCTTTGTCGAGCTGGTCGAGTCGTTCGAGCTCGAGGGCCGGCACGCCGAGCAGGTGGTTCGCGCCGCGCTCGAGCCCCTGCTCGAGGCGGGCGCCGACCGCATCGTGCT
>R15__coassemble_673_pt1 | contig 23604 bp, 21 predicted proteins | sample R15__metabat2_high_PE_004 | metagenome-assembled genome bin R15
TCCTGCTTCCCCTGCAAAATATCAAAGGTTACGATTTGGTAATTGTTTAACAGATGCCGCGCCCCCGCTTCCATTTCGCGGCATCCATTAAATGTAAAGATGAGAAAGTTTATCAATTACTGCAAAGAGTCTTTTGTGGAGCTTACCAAGAAGACTACCTGGCCTACCTGGGAGAAACTCCAGAGTTCCGCCCTGCTCGTGCTGGTCACCACAGTCATTCTGGCAGCGCTGCTTTGGGTTGTTGACTTCCTTTTCCAGCATCTCATGAGTTTCATCTACACATTGTAATTCAACGTAGACTCCTATGGGCGAAATGAAATGGTATGTTCTGCGGACAGCAGGAGGAAAGGAGAAAAAAGCGAAAGAATATCTTGACAAGGAAATCGAACGGAGCGGTCTGACTGATCAGGTCGCCCAGGTTCTCGTTCCCGTCAAGAAGGAGATCGTCACCAAGAACGGCAAGAGAAAGGTGGTGGACAAGCTGCTTTTCCCGGGCTACGTCCTGATCCAGGCCGAGCTCTGCCCCATGCTTGAGAACATCATTCGCAACAACATCCCCGGCATGTCCGGATTCCTCACCGAAAAGCGTACGACCACCGGAGCCCAGTTCGAGAGAATCCCTGTCCCCATCCGCGAGGAGGAGGCCCAGAGAATCCTCGGAGTTCAGGACGAAAACGCTGACAATGCGGCAGAGACTGAGGTCAATTACGCGGTCGGAGACTCCGTGAGGATCATCGAAGGCCCCTTCAAGGACTTCAGCGGAACTGTCGACGAGATTATGGAAGACAGAAGCAAGGTCAAGGTAATCGTAGTGATCTTCGGCAGGAAGACACAACTTGAGCTCAGCTTTACACAAGTAACTAAAGAATAACATTCATTATGGCAAAAGAAGTTACCGGATTCATCAAGCTCCAAATCAAAGGCGGAGCTGCCAATCCAGCACCTCCGGTAGGACCTGCTCTCGGTTCCAAAGGCTTGAACATCATGGAGTTCTGCAAGGCTTTCAACGCAGCCACGCAGGATCGCGCAGGCAAGATTCTGCCCGTCGTGATCACCATCTACTCCGACAAGTCCTACACCTTCGAGGTCAAGCAGCCCCCCGTTGCTGTTTCACTCAAAGAGGCGGCCAAGATAACCACCGCTTCCGGCGAGCCTAACCGCAAGAAAGTCGCATCCGTCACCTGGGATCAGGTGAAGGCCATCGCAGAGGGCAAGATGCCGGACCTGAACTGTTTCACCATTGCCTCCGCAATGAAGATGGTTGCAGGCACAGCAAGAAGTATGGGTATCACCGTCACCGGCGAATTCCCCCAGGACCTTTAAAATTTGACACGCTATGAGCAAGAAGACAAAAAATCAGAAAGCGGCTGCCGAGAAGTATGATTCTCAGAAGCTGTACAGCCTCGCTGAGGCGTGCCAGGTCGTGAAGGACATCACTTTCACCAAATTTGACGCATCCGTCGAGATCTCCGCCAACCTCGGAGTCGACCCCCGCAAGGCCAACCAGATGATCCGTGGCGTTGTCACCCTTCCTCACGGAACCGGCAAGGTCGTCCGCGTCCTCGCACTCTGCACCCCCGACAAGGAGGCTGAGGCAAAGGAAGCCGGCGCAGACTACGTGGGTCTGGACGAATACATCGAGAAGATCAAGGGAGGCTGGACCGACATCGACGTCGTCGTCTGTACTCCTTCCGTAATGGCCAAGGTCGGCGCTCTGGGAAAGATCCTCGGACCCCGCGGCCTGATGCCTAACCCCAAGACCGGCACCGTCACCATGGAGATCGGCGCCGCCGTCAAGGCCTCCAAGGCCGGTAAGATCGACTTCAAGGTCGACAAGACCGGTATCATACACACAGCCATCGGCAAGGTTTCCTTCACCGCCGAGCAGCTCTACGAGAACGCTGCCGCCGTCCTGAACGAAATTTCCAAACTCAAGCCCCAGGCTCTCAAAGGCACTTATATGAAGAGCGCCGCAATGTGCTCCACTATGAGTGCAGGTGTCAAGGTTGATCTCAAGGCATTCCTCAACGGTGCTGAGTAAAAATTCAATATTATGAAAAAAGAACTTAAAGGTCAGATTATTGAAAGCATCTCAGCAAACCTCAAGGCATATCCCAACTTCTACATCACGGATATCGCCGGCCTGAATGCTGGACAGACTTCCAAACTCCGTCGCGAATGCTTCAACGCAGGCGTCGAACTCACCGTCGTCAAGAACACCCTCTTCGCACACGTCCTCAAGACCAGCGAGAACGAGGATATCAAGACTCTTGTCGACACCCTCACCGGCAACACCGCCATCATGTACACCGAGGTTCCTTCCGCTCCCGGCAAGCTCATCAAGAAGCTCCAGAAGGAAGGTTTCCAGAAGCCCGTCGTCAAGGGCGCGTATGTACAGGAGTGCGTGTTTACCGGCGACTGCCTGAACGAACTCGCAGCCATCAAGACCAAGGAAGAACTCATCGGCGACATCATCGCTCTGCTCCAGAGCCCGATCCAGAGAGTCATCGGCGGTCTCGAGAACGCTTGCGAAGGCAAGGCTGACGACGAGAAGGTCGCCACGGCCGCTCCGGCCGAGGCCGCTGCAGAGCCCGCCGAGGCTCCCGCAGAACCCGCTGCAGAGCCTGCAGCAACAAACGAATAATATTAACAATTAAAAAATTATAAAATTATGGCAGATGTTAAAGCCCTTGCAGAAGAGTTGGTAAACCTTTCTGTAAAAGACGTTCAGGAACTCGCAAAGGTTCTCAAGGAAGAGTATGGTATCGAGCCCGCAGCCGCAGCAGTCGTAGTCGCCGCTGACGGAGCCGGCGCTGCAGCCGCCGAGGCTGAGCAGACCGAATTCGACGTTATCCTCACTTCAGCCGGTCAGGCTAAGCTCAATGTCATCAAGGTCGTCAAGAACGAGCTTGGACTTGGACTTAAGGAAGCGAAGGACCTCGTTGACGGCGCTCCTTCAACTCTCAAAGAGAAAGTCTCTAAGGCAGAGGCCGAGGCTCTCAAGGCAGCTCTTGAGGAGGCCGGCGCAGAGGTTGAGATTAAATAATTCCAGCCCCTTCCCTGCTTAGAGGGAACAAACAGGTTTAGAGCCGGGGATAAAAGGCTCTAAACCTTTTTTCCGTATTAAAACTTTTTCTCATTTCCTAAGGCAGAATATGTCAAAAAAGACTAGCCCCAAGCGAATAAACTTCGCAACATCAAAAATCCTGGAGTACCCCGATCTGCTTGAGGTCCAGCTGAAATCTTTCAAGGATTTCTTCCAGATCGAAACCACCCCCGAGAACAGGAAGAACGAAGGCCTGTTCCAGGTTTTCCAGGAGATATTTCCAATCGAGGATACGAGAAACAACTACAAACTGGAGTTCATCGACTATTTCATCGATCCGCCCCAGTACTCGATTGAAGAGTGTCTTGAGAGAGGACTCACCTACAGCGTTCCTCTGAAGGCAAAACTCCGCCTTTCCTGCACTGACCCCGAGCACGAGGACTTCGACACCAAGGCCTCCGACGTCTATCTGGGCAACATCCCTTACATGACGCCCGGCGGAACCTTCGTGATCAACGGTTCCGAGCGCATCATCGTGTCTCAGCTGCACCGTTCCCCCGGCGTGTTCTTCGACCAGAGCATGCACGCCAACGGCACGAAGCTCTATTCGGCCCGCATCATCCCCTTCAAGGGATCCTGGATCGAGTTTGCGACCGACATCAACAACGTGATGTACGCATACATCGACCGCAAGAAGAAGCTGCCCGTGACCACCCTGCTGAGGGCCATCGGTTACAACAGCGACAAAGACATCATAGACATCTTCGACCTGGCCGACGAGGTCAAGGTCAGCAAGACCTCCCTCAAGGCGAACGCCGGACGCAAGCTCGCGGCAAAGGTGCTCAAGACCTGGGAGGAGGAGTTCCTCGACGAGGACACCGGCGAGCGCTATCCGCTCGAGCGCGTCGTCCCCATCGTGGAGCGCGGCGCAATCCTGGACGACGACGCCATCGAGGCCATCCTCGACACCGACGTCAAGACCATCCTCCTGCAGAAGGACGAGGCGAACTCCGCCGAGTACTCCATCATCTTCAACACCCTGCAGAAGGATCCCACCAACACCGAGATCCAGGCCGTCAACTACATCTACAAACAGCTCCGCAATTCGGAACCGCCCGATGAGAGCACTGCCCGCGACGTCATCGACAAGCTCTTCTTCAGCGAGAAGCGCTATGACCTGGGCAGCGTCGGCCGCTACCGTCTGAACCGCAAGCTCAAGATCACCATCGATCCCAGCGTGCGCGTGCTGACCAAGACCGACATCATCGAGATAATCAAGTACCTCATCCAGCTGATCAACTCCAAGGCAGTCGTCGACGACATCGACCACCTGAGCAACAGGCGCGTGCGCACCGTCGGCGAACAGCTCGCCAACCAGTTCAGCGTGGGTCTGAGCCGCATGGCCCGCACCATCCGCGAGAGGATGAACGTGCGCGACAGCGAGCAGTTCGCCCCCATCGACCTGATCAACGCCAAGACCCTGTCGAGCGTCATCAACTCGTTCTTCGGCACCAGCCAGCTGTCCCAGTTCATGGACCAGACCAACCCTCTGGCCGAGATCACCCACAAGAGGCGTCTGTCCGCTCTGGGCCCCGGAGGTCTGAGCCGCGACCGCGCCGGATTCGAGGTCCGAGACGTGCACTACACCCACTACGGGCGCCTGTGTCCTATCGAGTCCCCTGAAGGCCCCAACATCGGTCTGATCTCCTCGCTGTGCGTCTATGCGCGCATCAACGACCTCGGATTCATCGAGACCCCCTATCGCGACGTCAAGGACGGCAAGGTCGACCTGAGCGAAGCCGGCTGCCACTATATGAGCGCCGAGGAGGAGGAGAACAAGCTCGTGTCCCTGGCCAATGTCCGTATGGACGACGAGGGCAACATCCTCGAGGACCGCATCCAGTGCCGTCTGGAGGCCGACTTCCCCGTCGTCACCAAGCAGGACGCCGACTATATGGACGTCGCCCCGAACCAGATGGCTTCCGTCGCGGCATCCCTGATCCCGTTCCTGGAGCACGACGATGCCCACCGCGCACTGATGGGCGCGAACATGATGCGTCAGGCAGTCCCCCTGCTCAAGCCCGAGTCCCCCATCGTGGGCACCGGACTGGAGGAAAGATGCTGCATCGACTCCCGCACCCAGTTCATCGCCGAGCGCAAGGGTGAGGTCACCTATGTCGACGCCAACGAGATCCGCATAAAGTACGAGCGCACCGACGACGAGAAGTTCGTGAGCTTCAAGCCCGAAGAGACCGTCTACAGGCTCCCCATCTACCGCAGGACCAACCAGAGCACCACTGTCAACCTCGTCCCCATCGTCCGCAAGGGCGACAAGGTCGAGAAGGGCCAGGTGCTGACCGAGGGCTACGCAACCCAGAACGGCGAACTCGCCCTGGGCCGCAACCTGATGGTGGCCTTCATGCCCTGGAAGGGCTACAACTATGAGGACGCCATCGTTCTGAGCGAAGAGATGGTGAAGTGGGACGTTCTCACTTCCGTCCACGTCGACGAATATCTGACCGAGGTCCGCGACACCAAGCGCGGAATGGAGGAACTCACCTCCGACATCCCCAACGTCAGCGAGGACGCCACCCGCGACCTTGACGAGAACGGCATCGTGCGCATCGGCGCCCACATCGAGCCGGGCGACATAATGATAGGCAAGATCACCCCGAAGGGCGAGAGCGATCCTTCTCCCGAAGAGAAGCTCCTCAAGGCCATCTTCGGCGACAAGGCAGGCGACGTCAAGGACGCTTCCCTGAAGGCCAATCCTTCACTGAGCGGCACCGTCGTGGCCACCGCCCTCTATGCCAAGAACGCCAAGGAAAGCGGCCGCAAGAGCGCATCCAAGAACGACCTCAAGGCGCGCATCGAACTCCGCGAGGACGACTTCAAGGCGAAGGCCGCGAAGCTCAAGAGCGATTTCCTCGAGAAGCTCGCCGTCCTGACCAAGAACAAGAAGAGCGCCGGCATCTCCAGCCTCTACGGAGTCGAGATCATCAAGAAGGACGAACGCATCACTGCGGAGCGTCTGCGCGACATCGACTACGAGAACGTCAACTCCAACAAGTGGACGTCCGACAAGGAGGCCAACGCCCTGATCCGCGACCTTATCAACAACTATTGCATCGCCCTCAAGACCGAGGCCGCAGTGTGCAAGAGGGAACTTGACAAGATCAAGGTCGGCGACGAACTCCCCAACGGAGTGATGCAGCTCGCAAAGGTATATATTGCCAAGAAGCGCAAGATAACTGTCGGTGACAAGATGGCAGGCCGCCACGGCAACAAGGGTATCGTGGCAAAGATCGTCCGCCAGGAAGACATGCCGTTCCTCGAGGACGGCACCCCCGTGGACATCGTGCTCAACCCCCTGGGCGTGCCTTCACGAATGAACCTCGGCCAGATCTACGAGACCGTCCTCGGTTGGGCGGGTTCCAGACTGGGCCTCAAGTTCAGCACCCCCATCTTCGACGGCGCCAGCATCGAAGAGATCTGCGACCTCACCGACAAGGCCGGTCTGCCCCGCTACGGCAAGACCCGTCTGCGCGACGGCGGCACCGGCGACTGGTTCGACCAGCCCGCCACCGTGGGTGTCATCTATATGATCAAGCTCGGCCATATGGTCGACGACAAGATGCACGCCCGCTCGATCGGACCGTACTCCCTGATCACCCAGCAGCCCCTCGGCGGTAAAGCCCAGTTCGGCGGCCAGCGTTTCGGTGAGATGGAAGTCTGGGCCCTCGAGGCCTTCGGCGCCGCAAACGCCCTCCAGGAAATTCTTACCGTCAAGTCCGATGACGTCACCGGAAGGTCCAAGACCTACGAGGCCATCGTCAAGGGAGACCCGATGCCGCCCGCAGGCATCCCCGAATCCCTCAACGTCCTGCTCCACGAGCTCAGGGGCCTCGGTCTGAAGGTTTCATTGGATTAACATTTTGAACAAAAGCTATCATGCCTACTTTCAATAACAAAGACACAAAGGTAAAGAGCAACTTCAGCACGATCAGCATCTCGCTCGCATCGCCTGAGGACATCACCGAGCGTTCGTGCGGCGAGGTCCTCAAGCCCGAAACCGTCAACTACAGGACCTACAAGCCCGAGCGTGACGGTCTGTTCTGCGAGAAGATCTTCGGTCCCACCAAGGACTACGAGTGCTACTGCGGAAAGTACAAGAGGATCCGCTACCGCGGAATCATCTGCGACCGCTGTAACGTCGAGGTGACCGAGAAGAAGGTCCGCCGCGAGAGGATGGGTCACATCACGCTCACCGTCCCCGTGGCGCACATCTGGTACTTCAAGTCCGCCCCCAACAAGATCGCTTCCCTGCTGGGCATACAGTCCAAGAAGCTCGAGTCCGTCATCTACTACGAGAAATACATCGTCGTGAAGCCGGGCGCCAGCGGAATAGAGAAGATGGAGCTCCTCGCCGAGGACGACTATCTCGACGTGCTCAACCGTCTGCCGGGCAACGACAACCTCCCCGACTCCGATCCCGACAAGTTCGTCGCCAAGATGGGCGCCGAAGGCATCTATGACCTCCTCAAGGAGATCAATGTCGAAGAGCTCGGTCACGAACTCCGCCAGAGGATGCTCGCCGAGAGCTCCCAGCAGCGCAAGGCCGAAATCCTGAAGCGTCTGCAGGTGGTCAAGTGGTTCCAGGAGTCCAAGGACATCAACCGTCCCGAATGGATGATAATGAAGGTCATACCGGTCACCCCTCCCGACCTGCGTCCCCTCGTCCCCCTGGACGGCGGCCGCTTCGCGACTTCCGACCTCAATGACCTGTACCGCCGCGTCATAATCCGCAACAACCGCCTCAAGAAGCTCATCGAGATCAAGGCTCCCGAGGTGATTCTGCGCAACGAGAAGCGCATGCTTCAGGAGGCCGTCGACTCCCTGTTCGACAACTCCAAGAAGTCCTCGGCCGTCAAGAGCGAGACCAACAGGGCTCTGAAGAGCCTCTCCGATTCGCTCAAGGGCAAGCAGGGCCGCTTCCGTCAGAACCTGCTCGGAAAGCGCGTCGACTACTCGGCCCGTTCCGTCATCGTCGTCGGCCCCGAACTCAACATGCACGAGTGCGGTCTGCCGAAGTATATGGCCGCCGAGCTCTACAAGCCGTTCATCATCCGCAAGCTCATCGAGCGCGGCATCGTCAAGACCGTGAAGTCCGCAAAGAAGATCGTCGACCGCAAGGACGCCGTCATCTGGGACATTCTCGAGAACGTGATGAAGGGACACCCCGTGCTGCTGAACCGTGCACCTACCCTGCACAGGCTCGGTATCCAGGCGTTCCAGCCCAGGATGATCGAGGGCAAGGCCATCCAGCTGCACCCTCTGGCCTGTACCGCTTTCAACGCCGACTTCGACGGTGACCAGATGGCAGTGCACCTGCCCCTGGGCAACGCCGCCATCATGGAGGCCCAGCTGCTGATGCTCGGTTCCCAGAACATTCTGAACCCCGCCAACGGAGCCCCTATCACCGTTCCTTCCCAGGATATGGTGCTCGGACTCTACTACATCACCAAGGCCCGTCCCGGCGCCAAGGGCGAGAACATGAAGTTCTACTCCCCCGAAGAAGTGATCATCGCCCTGAACGAGAAGGCGATCGACATGCACGCCGAGATCTATGTCCGCATCCCCGCCGACAAGCAGGATGCCTCCAAGGGCACGCAGATGGTCCGCACGACCGCCGGCCGCATCATCGTCAACCAGTTCGTCCCCGACGAGGTCCCCTTCGTCAACGAACTCCTGGGCAAGAAGGCCCTGCGCAAGATCATCACCGACGTCATCAAGTACACCGGCGTGACCCGCACCGCCAAGTTCCTGGACGACATCAAGAACCTCGGTTACGACCAGGCTTTCCGCGCCGGCATATCCTTCAACCTGGGCGACGTCATCGTCCCTGCCGAGAAGCAGTCCCTGATTGACGACGCTTACGCCAAGATCGAAGAGATCAAGGGCCAGTACGGAATGGGCTTCCTGACCAACAACGAGCGCTACAACAAGGTCATCGACCTGTGGTCCGCAGTCGACAACAAGCTGACCGGCATAGTCAAGAACCAGATTTCAGCAGACCAGCAGGGCTTCAACCCCGTGTTCATGATGCTGGATTCCGGCGCCCGCGGTTCAACCCAGCAGATCAAGCAGCTCTGCGGCATGCGAGGCCTGATGGCAAAGCCCCAGAAGAGCGGCGCTGCAGGAAATGACATCATCGAGAACCCTATCATCTCCAACCTTAAGGAAGGAATGACGGTGCTTGAGTACTTCATCTCCACCCACGGCGCCCGCAAGGGTCTGGCCGATACCGCTCTGAAGACCGCTGACGCAGGTTACCTGACCAGGCGTCTGGTCGACGTGTCGCACGACGTGATCATCACCGAAGACGACTGCGGAACCCTGCGCGGACTCATCGCGACCGCCATCAAGGACAAGGACGACGTCGTCGAGTCCCTGGGCGAGAGGATTCTCGGCCGCACTTCGGTCCACGACATATTCAACCCTCTGACCGGCGAACTCATCATCAAGGCCGGCGAAGAAATCCGCGAGAAGCAGGCCGAGCTCATCGACTCCCTGCCCATCGAGCAGGTCGAAATCCGTTCGGTGCTCACCTGCGAGAGCCGCAAGGGCGTCTGCGCCAAGTGCTACGGACGCAACCTCGCCACCAGCCGCATGGTCGAGAAGGGCGAAGTCGTCGGCGTGATCGCCGCACAGTCCATCGGTGAGCCGGGTACCCAGCTGACACTGCGTACCTTCCACGTCGGTGGTACCGCTTCGAGCGCCGCCGCCGATTCCGCGATCGACTCCAAGTACGACGGAAAGCTCGAGTTCGAGGAACTCCGCACCATCCAGCGCGTCGACGACCTCGGCGAGATCCAGGAGGTTGTGGTGAGCCGCATGACCGAACTCCGCATCGTGGACGAGAACACCGGCATCACCTTCTCGCAGTACGACGTGCCCTACGGCTCCATCCTCTACAAGAAGGACGGCGACAAGGTCCGCAAGGGCGACCGCATCTGCGAATGGGACGCCTACAACGCCACCACGATCGTGGAAACCGCCGGTAAGATCCGCTTCGAGAACATGATCGAAGGCGTGACCTACGCCAAGGAAATCACCGAAGGCAGCGCCAGCAACGACAAGGTCATCATCGAGTCCAAGGACAGGACCAAGAGCCCGACCCTGCACATTGTCAACGCCGAGGGCGATTCCATCAAGCAGTTCAACCTCCCTGTCAAGGCGCACGTGATGGTCGAGGACGGCACCGACGTGAAGGTCGGCGACGTCATCGTCAAGATCCCCCGCGCATTCGGCAAGTCGAGCGATATCACCGGCGGTCTGCCCCGCGTCACCGAGCTCTTCGAAGCCCGCAACCCGAGCAGCCCCGCAGTTCTGTCCGAGATCAACGGCACCGTCGAGCTTGGCAAGGTCAAGCGCGGCAACCGCGAGATCATCGTCCACAGCAACGCCGGCACCGCCGCTCTTGACAAGCACTACCTCGTTCCTCTGACCAAGCAGATCCTCGTGCAGGACGACGATTACGTCAAGGCCGGCACCCCGATCTCCGACGGCGGCGTGTCGCCCAGCGACATCCTCGCCATCCTCGGTCCCGTCAAGGCTCAGGAGTACATCGTCAACGAGGTCCAGGCCGTGTACCGCCTCCAGGGTGTGAAGATCAACGACAAGCACTTCGAGATCATCGTTCGTCAGATGATGCGCAAGGTCGAGATCACCAACCCCGGCGACACCGAGTTCCTCAACGAGGAGATGGTGGACAAGTGGCAGTTCATGGACGCCAACGACAGGATCTACGGCAAGTTCTATGTCTGCGACCCCGGCGATTCCGTCAGGTACGAGATGGGAGACATCATCGGTGCGCGTGAACTGCGCAACGAGAACTCCTCGCTCGAGCGCCAGGGCTCCAAACTGCTGGTGGCCCGTCCCGCACAGCCTGCAACCGCACGCCTCGTGCTCCAGGGAATCACCCGCGCAGCCCTCAAGACCGAGAGCTTCATCTCCGCCGCCTCGTTCCAGGAGACCACCAAGGTGCTCAGCGAGTCCGCCATCCGCGGCCGCGTCGACCACCTCGAGGGCCTGAAGGAGAACGTCATCTGCGGACACCTCATCCCCGCCGGCACCGGCCTCAAGGACTACCAGGACATCGTGGTGGGCCGCAAGGACGAAGCCGTCAGCGATCTGGAAAGCCTGTAGAAAAGGTAAATACTAAAAAAATCCCGAGCCTAACGGCCCGGGATTTTCGTGATCCCGCGGGGATTCGAACCCCGGACCCACAGCTTAGAAGGCTGTTGCTCTATCCAGCTGAGCTACGGAACCATCAATTGGATTGCAAAGATAGTCATTTTTTTGTTTTCCCGCGAAGCAAAAGGGAGATATATGACGCCAGGCCAAGCAGAAGGACTATGACTGCGTGGATTTCGTGCGAAAGAGTGGCGAACAGCAGTCCGATGGCGCCCGTGACGCCATACAGCGAAGTGAAGGCCAGGCAGAGAAGGTAGTGGTAGGCGCCGATGCCTCCGGGTACGGGGATCACGGAAGCGACATTGCCGAGGGCCGAGAGGAACAGGGCGTCGCCCATGGTAAGGCTCGAAAGTTCAGGAACTGCCTTGAGGACGAAATAATCCATCAGCACATACAAGGCCCAGATCAGCAGTGTGTAGACCGTGAACCTGAGCTTGTGCTTCATCGCGGCGCAGTCGCGGAAGCCCTTCCAGATGCCGGCAAAAAAGCCGCAAATCCTGGCGCAGAGCGCGTTGCTGTGGCGATATTTCCTTATCAGCCTCACGGCGAGGACGGTCAAGGCAAGCAAAGAGAGCAGGAGCGGGAGCGAGAACTCCAGGCGCCCGGACAGAGGGGTGATGACCTCGTCGCGGATGAATCCGCCGAAGCGCCTCCAGCTGAATACCAGCGCGGCGGCCAGAAGCAGAACGATGGCGACGATATCCCAGGCCCTTTCCATCACGATCGTGCCCAGGACCTTGTCGTATTTGGCATTCTTGTTCGAGACATAGCCGCAACGCACGAACTCCCCCGCCCCGGGCAGGACGACATTCACCACATTGCCTATGTTGAGCGCGTCGCAAGTGTGCCGCAGACCGGCGTCGGGGTCAATCTCGCGCAGCATGTCCCTCCAGCGCAGGGCCCTGAAGACTATCGCCAGCACGGAAGCGGCCGCGAACAGGGCTATGAAACCCCAGCGGGTCTGCAGCAGGGCGTCGGCGAAACTGCTCCAGTCCACCCCGCGCATCGCGAAATAGACCAGCGCCGCCGCCAGAAGCACCGACAGGGCGTATTTGAGAGCCTTCTTGAGTTTATCCGACATACGGGGCAAATTTAAACATAATCCCGATATTTTTGCGTATTTTTGTAAGTTATGAAGTCAATACTCGGAATAGGCAACGCCCTGACGGACATCCTGGCAGTACTGCCGGATGACTCCCTGCTCAAGAAATACCACCTGCCCAAGGGCAGCATGCAGCACGTCGACATGGAGACCGGAGACAAGATCTGGTCTGCACTGAAACCTCTGGGTGTGAAATATGTCGCAGGAGGCAGCGCAGCCAACACCATCACCTGCACCGCCATTTTCGGGATGCCGTCGAGCTTCATCGGCAAGATAGGCGACGACGAGCTGGGCCTTCTGTTCAAGAGCGACCAGGAGCAGTACGGCGTGCACACCACCCTTCTGAAGAGCGAACATTCAAGCGGACGCAGCATGGTGTTCGTCAGCGGCGGAAACGCAGAGCGCACCTTCGCCGTCTACCTGGGCGCAGCGCTGGACCTCGTCCCCGAAGACCTGAAACCCGAGTATTTCGCCGGCCACGATTATTTCCATATCGAAGGCTATCTGGTCCAGAACCAGGCACTTATCCGCCGCGCGGTCGAACTTGCGCATGAGGCGGGATGCATCATCAGCCTTGACATGGCGTCCTACAACGTGGTGGAATCCAACCTCGCGTTCCTGCACGACATCGTGGACCGCTACGTCGACATAGTCTTCGCCAACGAGACCGAATCCCGCGCTTTCACCAAACTGGACGACCCCCGCGCCGCCCTGGACGAGATTGCCAAGATGTGCAAGATCGCGGTCGTGAAGGTGGGCAAGGACGGATCGTGGGTAAAGAGCGGCGACAAGGTGGACTTCATACCCATCTGGCCGGCCGACCCCGTCGACGCCACCGGCGCAGGCGACACCTACGCCGCCGGATTCCTCTACGCCCATTCCCTCGGAATGCCGCTGAAGGTGTGCGGAGAAGTGGGTTCCATCATAGCCGCAAAGGTCGTGGAAGTCGTCGGCACCAAGATCGACATCCCCCGCTGGAAGGCCGCCAAGGCCGAAATACGTGAACTCATAGCCTCGCAGACCGTCTAGATGGAGAACCCGCTGAAATTGCTTGCGCGCAAGATCGCCCTGCACAAGCACGAGAGCCACGTGCCCACCTCGATCATGCCGTTGTCTGAAATCAGATACGTGACAATCTTCCTGGACACCACCGACGCCGACGTCGAGCAGATACGCAAGGACGCGAAGGAATTCTTTTCGAAGTACGACGCCAAACTGCGCCTGGTCCACCCCGAGAAATGGGACATCAACTGGTACGGGCGCCGCAAGGAAACCAGGTCGGTCGTCGCAGGGATGGAGGATGACTTCCAGGAAGACCTGTTCATCAACCTGTCGGCCGAGCCCGAATTCGCCGGCGAATACGAAGCCCGCTGTAGCAAGGCGCGCTTCAAGATCGGCCGCCTGCCCCTGAAGGGGGAAGTGTACGACATCGTCATCACCAACCCCGAAAATCAGCTCCCACGCTCCCCCGTGGCATTTTCCGTGATCAAAGACTATCTTATAATGATAAAGTGATATGAGACCGCTCCGCCTTACCAATACCCTTTCGCACACCAAGGAATTGTTCGTCCCCGTCAATCCCGGCCACGTCGGGATGTATGTGTGCGGCCCCACTGTCTACGGCGACGCCCATCTGGGCCACGCCCGCCCCGGGGTGACTTATGACGTGCTGAGCAAACTTCTGCGCCATCTGGGCTACAAGGTCCGCTATGTGCGCAACATAACCGACGTGGGCCATCTGGAGCACGACGCCGACGAAGGCGAGGACAAGATCGCCAAGAAGGCGCGCCTGGAGCAGCTCGAGCCCATGGAGGTCGTGCAGTCCTACACCCTGCGCTACCACGAGGCGATGCGGCAGCTCAACGTAGCTCCCCCAAGCATCGAGCCCCGCGCCAGCGGCCACATCATCGAGCAGATCGAGGCGGTGAAGAAGATTCTCGCCGCCGGCTACGCATACGAATCCAACGGCAGCATCTATTTCGACGTCCGCAAATACAACGAAGACCACCACTACGGGATCCTGAGCGGCCGCAATCTGGACGACACCCTCGAGGGCACCCGCGCCCTGGACGGCCAGGGAGACAAGCGCGCCCCCTTCGACTTCGCCATCTGGAAGAAGGCCGAGCCCGAGCATATCATGCGCTGGCCCTCCCCCTGGGGCGAAGGCTTCCCCGGCTGGCACCTGGAGTGCTCCGTGATGGGCGAGAAGTACCTGGGCAGCGAGTTCGACATCCACGGCGGCGGAATGGACCTGATGTTCCCCCACCACGAATGCGAAATCGCCCAGAACGTCGCCAGCCGCGGCACTCAGGGCGTGCACTACTGGGTGCACAACAACATGATCACCATCAACGGCCAGAAGATGGGCAAGTCGCTGGGCAATTTCATCACCCTGCCCCAGCTGTTCAGCGGAGACCACCCGAAGCTCGAGCAGGCCTACAGCCCGATGACCATACGCTTCTTCATCCTCCAGGCCCACTACCGCGGCACGCTGGATTTCAGCAACGAAGCCCTGCAGGCCGCCGAAAAGGGGCTCAAGCGCCTGATGGCCGCAGCCAAGGACCTCTATGCGATGGCAGGGCGCAAGGCTCCGCAGTACGTCTACGGCGAAGAGTCCTTCGGCGTCGCCCCCGACTCCTGCAGCGCCACCTCCCCTGAGGTCAAGGCCGCCTGGGAAAGCGTCTACGACGCCCTCTGCGACGATATGAACACCCCGATCGCCCTTGCCGGGATCTCCGAGACCGTCAGGCTCATCAACAGCGCAAAGGCAGGTAGCGTGAAACTCTCCAAGGCCGATCTGGAGGCCCTCTGCCAGCTTTACGACGACATCGTGTTCGGCGTGCTCGGACTCAAATCCGACGATGGCGAAGGCGCGGCCACGAAGGTCATCGACGGCCTGATGGGTATGGTTCTCGAGAGCAGGGCCGCGGCCAAGGCAGCCAAGGACTGGGCCACTTCGGACCACATCCGCGACACCCTCGCCGCCCTCGGCATCAAGGTCAAGGACACCAAGGACGGTGTCGAATGGACTCTGGAATGAAACTCGTAAGCTGGAATGTGAACGGCCTGAGGGCCGTGGCGAAGAAGGGCTTCGCCGACATCTTCGCCGACCTGGACGCCGACTGCCTGTGCCTTCAGGAGACCAAGTTGCAGGCCGGCCAGATCGACCTCGAGTTCCTGGGCTACACCTCATACTGGAACTACGCCGACAAGCCCGGCTACAGCGGCACCGCCATCTACACCAGGCGCGAACCCCTGTCGGTCAGTTACGGCATAGGCGTGGACGAACACGACCACGAGGGCCGCGTCGTAACGCTTGAATTCGAGGATTTCTTCCTTGTGGACGTCTATACACCCAACTCCCAGGACGGGCTGCGCAGGCTCGACTACCGTATGCGCTGGGAGGACGCCTTCCGCGCCTATCTGTGCTCGCTCGCCGAGCGCAAGGGAGTCGTCGTGTGCGGCGACATGAATGTGGCGCATTGCGAGATCGACCTCAAGAACCCCGACACAAACCACTTCAACGCCGGTTTCTCGGACGAGGAGCGCGCAAAAATGACGCAACTGCTGGACGCGGGATTCGTCGACTCCTGGCGCTTCCAGCACCCCGACGAAGTGAAATACTCCTGGTGGTCATACCGTATGGCCGCCCGCGAACGGAACGTGGGGTGGCGCATCGACTATTTCCTCGTGAGCTCCGCGATGCGCGACCGCATCGCCTCCACCGACATCCTGAACGACGTCTTCGGCTCCGACCACTGCCCCGTGGTGCTGGAGATTTAATTCTTCAGCCTTTTGTGCTTGAACCAGAGGCCGTAGACTTCGCTGACGTTGCCGGCGGTGATGAAGGCGTTGATGCCGCGGGCCTTGATGAAATTCATCACGGCCGCGAATTCGTCCTTGGTGAGGATGCTCTGGATCTCGACATTCTTTTCGCCGCTGTAGCCGCCCGTGACTTCGTACAGGCTGCAGCCGCGGCCGATGTGGTTGACGATGTAGTCGCGCAGAACTTCGTGGTCGGCGGAAATTATGCACACCCTCTTGCGGCGGCTCAGTCCGGCCATGAAGTGGTCCACAACCAGGCCGTTGAGCCAGGTGCCGATCAGACCGGCTATCACCAGACGGAAATCGTTGATGAAGAATGCCGTACAGCATATCGCGACGCCGGCCACGGTGACCGAAGTGCCGATGTCGAAATGGAAATACTTGTTTACGATCTTGGCCAGGATGTCAAGTCCGCCGGTCGAGGCGTTGATGCTGAACATCAGCGCCTGCGATGCGCTCAGTATCAGCACGAAGGCCAGCAGATCGAACCACACGTTGCCCATGACGGAAGGGGTGGATCCCAGCACGGTGGCGCTTTCGGGCGTGACGGTGATCGAGGCCGCCGGGCAGATCGCCTCCCATACATTCATCAGCGGTCCCAGAATCAGGGCGGTATAGACTGTCTTCAGGCCGAACTCGTTGCCTATCAGGATGAACGCCATGATCAAAAGGATGGCATTGATTATCGTGACGACGGTCGGGACGCTGAAGCCGAAGGCCGTGCCGATCACGATGGAAAGTCCCGAGATGCTGCCGATCACCAGCTTGCTGGGCACGAGGAAATAGTTTACCGCGGCGGCAGCGATGAACATGCCGACGGTCATTATCACGAGTTCCTTCCAGAACTTCCAGGTCTTGAGGGCTCCGAGCGCCTGAATGATTTTGTTCATAGGGATTTGATGTATTCGTCAATTGCCTTTGCGGCGGTGCGTCCGGCGCCCATTGCGAGGATGACCGTGGCGGCGCCGGTGACGGCATCGCCTCCGGCGAAGACGCCGGGGCGCGTCGTGGCGCCGACCTCGTCTGCGACAAGGCAACCGCGACGGGTCGTCTCAAGGCCCTTAGTGGTCCTGGAAATCAGCGGGTTGGGAGAAGTGCCCAGAGCCATTATCACGGTCTCGGTGGGAATCTCAAACTCCGAACCCTCGATGGGAATCGGGCTGCGGCGGCCGCTCTCGTCGGGCTCGCCGAGTTCCATCCTGATGCACCTCAGAGCCCTGACCCAGCCTTTCTCGTCACCGAGGATCTCGACGGGATTGGTCAGCATCGCGAACTCGATGCCTTCCTGCTTGGCGTGGTGGACTTCCTCCACGCGGGCGGGGAGTTCAACTTCGGTGCGGCGATAGACTATAGTCGTTTTTGCGCCCAGGCGAAGCGCAGTGCGCGCGGCGTCCATAGCGACGTTTCCGCCGCCCACGACGCACACCGATGCGCCTGCGTGGATGGGGGTGAGATAATCCTCGCGATAAGCCTTCATCAGATTGTTGCGCGTGAGGAACTCGTTGGCTGAGAACACGCCGCAGAGGTTTTCGCCGGGAATGCCCATGAACTTGGGCAGGCCTGCGCCAGTGCCGACGAACACGGCCTTGAAGCCTTCGCCATCGATCAGCGAGTCGATCGTTATGGTGCGTCCCACGATCACGTTGGTCTCGATCTTGACGCCGAGAGCCTTGACGGTATCGATCTCGTGCTTCAGAACGGTGTCTTTCGGCAGGCGGAATTCGGGAATGCCGTATTCGAGCACGCCGCCGGCCTTGTGCAGGGCCTCGAAGATGGTGACGTCGTAGCCCCATTTCGCCAGGTCGCTGGCGCAGGCCAGGCCTGCGGGGCCGCTGCCGATGACAGCCACCTTGGGGCCGTCAGGATAGGCCTGGGCGGGCGCAGAAGTGTTTTCGCGCGACCAGTCGGCGACGAAACGTTCGAGTTTGCCGATGGCGACCGGCTCGCTCTTGACGCCGAGTATGCAACTGCCTTCGCACTGCGATTCCTGAGGGCAGACGCGCCCGCACACTGCGGGCAGCGACGAATCCTCGGCGATCACGCCGGCCGCAGCCGCGAAATCGCCTGCCGCGACTTTCGAGATGAAATCAGGTATCTTGATGCTGACCGGGCATGCGGTCATGCAGCGCGGATTCTTGCAATTCAGGCAGCGCGACGCCTCGAGCATCGCCTCTTCTGCGTTGTAGCCGTAGCAGACTTCTTCGAAATTCCGGGCCCTCACGGCGGGGTCCTGCTCCCTTACCGGGACTCTGGGTATCCTGTTTGCCATCACTTTCCCCTCCCTATTTTACAGACGTGATTCTCTTTTGCGGCGGCCTCTTCGGCCTTGTACTGGCCCTGGCGGCGCATGGCCTCGTCGAAATCGACCTCGTATCCGTCGAATTCGGGACCGTCCACGCAGGCGAAGCGGGTCTTGCCGCCCACGGTGACGCGGCACGCTCCGCACATTCCGGTGCCGTCCACCATCAGGGTGTTGAGGCTGACGATGACGGGGATGCCGAGCTTGCGGCACGCGAGCGTTGCGAACTTCATCATTATCATGGGGCCTATGGCGACCGCCTGGGTGAAGACCTCGCCTTCATTCACCAGTTTCTCGAGCATGGCCGTGCCCACGCCCTTGAATCCAAGGGAACCGTCGTCTGTGCAGATGTACAGATTGTCGCAGACGCCGCCGATCTCCTCGGTATAGATGAGCAGGTCCTTGGTGCGTGCTCCGATTATGACGTCGACTTTTACGCCGTGCTCGTGCAGCCACTTTACCTGCGGATAGACCGGTGCCGTGCCCACGCCGCCGGCGATGAACACGTAATGCTGCTGCGCAAGCTGCTCCGGGCTCATCTCGATGAACTCTGAAGCCTTGCCCAGAGGGCCGACCACGTCGGCGAAAGCCTCGCCCGGCTCGAATGCTATGATGTCCGAACTCGACGCGCCGATCTGCTGGGTGACGATGGTCACCGTGCCGGCCGCGGCGTCGTAGTCGCTTATCGTGAGAGGTATCCGTTCTCCCTTCTCGTCCGCCCGGACGATGAGGAACTGACCCGGCGCGGCCGCGGCCGCCAGCCTGGGCGCCGACACCTTCATCCTGCAGATGGTCGGGGTCAGCATTTCTTTGCTTAAAATCGTATACATAATCCGAATATCAAATATACGCATTTTTCCATTAAAAAAATCCGACTACCGACCCCTCCAAGGCGGTCGGTAGTCGGAAAAATCACAAAAACGCCCCGCAGGACCTGCGGGGCGTTTAGATTTTAGAACCTGTAGCGGAACGAGATGGCCGCGCTGCTCCAGGAGGCGCCTGCGCCGAGGAAGTCCCACATGGGACGCCAGTCGAGGGCGATATTGAAAGGAATGGTGCCGAACTGGTACTCGACACCGAGCTGGGCGCCGAGGCCGACTCCGAGGTGGAGGGCTTCTTCATTTCCTTCAGTTGCGTACTTGTACATACCGACCTGTGCGCCGGGGCCGACATAGATGTTGAAATTGTCGGGGCTGGCGATGATGAAGTCGTAGACACCGGTCACAACGATGTTCTTGTAGCCGGACAGACCGAGGTCGAATTCGGCGAAATTGCCGCCGAGGTCGTGCTGGTAGGAGATTTCGGCGTCACCGCCGGCGCGGATACCCAGGGCGCGGCTCTGGGCGGAAGCTGCGGTTGCGAAAGCAAGCAGGCAAAGCGCGATTGCGAAAATTTTCTTCATTTCAGTAAAGTATTAAAGGTTTACAGTATACGGTTCAACAAAGCAAATGTACTAAACAATACCTGAAAATCCAAGAAACGCCATAGCCATTATGCTGACGGTGATCAGCGCGATGGGCAGCCCGCGGAAGGCCTTGGGCACGTCGTTTCCGGCCAGGTGCTCGCGAAGGCCCGCGAACAGGATCATCGCAAGGCCGTAGCCGAGCGAAGTGGCAAGGGCGTAGACGGTCGCCTCGCCGAGGTTCAGCAGATGGGCCTCGCCGCCGAAGGTGAACTGCTTGGTCACCACGGTGATGGCGACGCCGAGCACGGCGCAGTTGGTGGTGATCAGGGGCAGGAAGATGCCCAGGGCCTGGTAGAGCGAGGGGCTGATCTTCTTGAGCACGATCTCGACCATCTGGACCAGGGCGGCGATGACGAGGATGAAAGCGATCGTCTGGAGGAACTCGAGCCCGAAGGGTACGAGCAGATACTGGTTGATCAGGTAGGTGACCACGGTCGCGAGCGTGATGACGAAGCACACTGCTCCGGACATTCCGGTGGCGGTGCTTATCTTGTTGGACACGCCCAGGAACGGGCAGATGCCCAGGAACTGGGCCAGCAGGATGTTATTGACGAATATCGCCGAGATTATGATGAGGAAATATTCCATAACGCGCTACTTCTTGAGATACTTGTTGAACAGGACCATCAGATAGCCGAGCACCATGAAGGCGCCGGGGGCCATCACGAAGGCGAGCATGTTGTACTGCTCGGGGATGAACTGGAAGCCGAAGACCGAACCGCTGCCCAGGATCTCGCGCACGATGCCGATGACGGTGAGCGACAGGGTGAATCCGATGCCGATGCCAAGTCCGTCAAGGGCGGAGTCCACGACGGAATTCTTGTTGGCGTAGGCCTCGGCGCGGCCCAGGACGATGCAGTTGACGACGATCAGGGGGATGAACAGGCCCAGAGTCTGGTAGATTGCGGGCACGAATGCCTGCATCAGGAGCTGCAGCACCGTCACGAAAGTCGCGATGACGACAATGTAGACGGGGATGTGGACCTTGTCGGGAACGAGCGGCGCGATGGCCGAGATCGCCATATTGGAGAGCACGAGCACGAAGAGGGTGGCTATGCCCATCTCGAAGCCGTTCAGGGCCGATGTGGTGGTGGCCAGGGTCGGGCACATGCCGAGCACCAGCACGAATGTGGGATTGTCCTTGACAAAACCCTTGGTGATAAGTCCGAGTTTACTCATTGCTCTGTCCTCCAAGATTCTTTACGACCTCGACGGCGGCCTTGACAGCCTTGGCATAGGCCCTGGAAGTGATTGTGGAAGCGGTGATGGCGTCGACGTCGACACCAACCTCGTACGCGTCGAGCACTTTGCCCGAAGCCTGACGGGACTCGTAGCTCCAGTTGGCGAGGAACTTGGGGTCGGTGTCGCACTTGGCGCCCAGACCCGGAGTCTCGTTCTTCTCGAGCACGGCGGTGTTCCAGACCTCGAGGTCGGCGGCGCGCACGCCCACCATTATGACCAGGGGGCCGCCGAAGCCGGTCTCGGAAGACTTGACGGCATAGAACGCTCCGTCGGCGGAAGTGTAGTATTCGTAGTTCCTGCCGTCGAGGCTGAAGACCTGCGCGTCAGTGGAAGCCAAAGCGGCACCCTCGGGAAGGACCTTGCCGATAGATTCGGCAACGGCCTTGCGGGACGCCTCCTGAATGGGGTCGTAAGTCACGGCATACACCACTGCGAGCAGCGCCGAGCACACAAGGCACACGATGCTCAGGCACAGGACCATGTTCTTGAGATTGGATTGTGCTGCCATAACTTATTTCCTCCCGTATTTTTTCTGGTGGAACGCCCTGTTCAGCAGGGGGACCGCCATATTCATCAGCAGAATCGCGAAACTCATACCCTCGGGGTAGGAGCCGAAATAGCGTATCATCATCACTATGAAGCCGATGCCGATGCCGTAGACGACGCCGCCCAGGGCGCTCATCGGCGAGGTGACATAGTCGGTGGCCATATAGCAGGCGCCCAGGATCATGCCGCCGGTCAGCAGGTTGAAGGCGGGTCCGGTGTAGACGGCGGGATCGACCAGGTAGAAGATGCCCGAGACAAGGGCCACGGTGCCGAAGATGCTCAGCGGGATCCAGGCCTTGACGACCTTGCGCACGAGCAGGTACACGAAACCGAGCAGCAGCGCGATGGCGGAAATCTCGCCCGCGGAGCCGCCGATGTCGAAGAACAGGCTCAGGTTGTCGGGCTCATAGCCCAGATTGACGATTTCCTGCATACCGCCCTCGTTGTACTTGCCCAGCAGGGTGGCGCCGGAAATGGCGTCGGTGGCGTGGATGAAGCCGGGGGCGGCGGTCCAGTTCGTCATCTGCCGGGGGAAAGACACCAGCAGGAACACACGGCCTGTGATGGCGGGGTTGAATACGTTCTGGCCCAGGCCTCCGAAGGTCATCTTTGCCACACCGATGGCGATGATGGCGCCCACCAGGACGATCCACCAGGGAGTCGTGGAAGGCAGGTTCATCGCAAGCAGCAGGCCTGTCACTACGGCGGAAAGGTCGCCGACGGTGGAGGGCTTCTTCAGAAGGAAGCGGGTGATTGCCCATTCGATGAGCACGCAGGAGATCACGCTGACGGCGAGGATCAGGAGCTCGGACCATCCGTAGAAGAGGACCGATACGACGATCGCCGGGCTCAGCGCGATAATCACGTCACGCATTATCGAGCGGGTCGAAGTCGCGGCGTGGATGTGCGGATTGGGTGATATTATCAATTTTTCCATTGCTGTTTACTTTTTGGCAGCCTCGGCTGCGGCCTTCGCGGCGGCGGCGCGGGCGCGGATGACGCCCATCACCTGGCCCTTGGCCATACGGATATTGTCAAGCAGAGGAATGTAGGCGGGGCAGCTGTAGAGGCAGCAGCCGCACTCTATGCAGTCCTGGGCGGCATTCGCCTCGAGGCCCTCAAGGTCGCCGGCCGCGTAAAGCCTGCGCAGCAGGAAGGGTTCGAGGCCCATAGGGCAGGCGTCGGCGCACTTGCCGCAGCGGATGCAGTTGCTCTGGGGCTTGCGGCGGGTCATCGCCTCGCTCAGGTAAAGGATGGAGGACGAGCCCTTGACGGTGGCGGCGTCCAGGTTGGAAATGGCCTTGCCCATCATCGGGCCGCCGCTGACGATCTTGGCGGCGCTTTCGGGGACGCCTCCGGCGTGCTCGGCGATGAACGACAGGGGGATGCCTATGCGGAACAGATAGTTGCGCTGCCTGTCGACGGGGATATGATCGCCGGTGACGGTGAGCGTGTTGGTTATCAGAGGCATGTTCTTCTGGACGGCCTCGTAGACGGCAAGGGAGGTGGCGACGTTCTGGACCACGGCGCCCACGCTGATCGGCAGGCCGCCGGAAGCCACCTGACGGCGCATCACGGCGTCGATGAGCTGCTTCTCGCCGCCCTGCGGATAACGCTTCTTGAGGGTCTGGACCTTCATCGAAGGATAGCCGAGTTCGCTCACCGCGGCGCTCATCGCCCTGATGGCCTCGGGCTTGTTCTCCTCGATGCCGATGACGCACCTGCATCCGCCCAGGACCTTCTGCATTATGGCGGCGCCGACGACGATTTCACGCGTGCGCTCGAGCATTATGCGGTAGTCGCTTGTGAGGAAAGGCTCGCAC
>R15__coassemble_713_pt1 | contig 22504 bp, 25 predicted proteins | sample R15__metabat2_high_PE_004 | metagenome-assembled genome bin R15
ACCCCGCTCCTGATCAACGGCGGTTCCCGCGCCGGCTACGTGGGCGGCGCGCAGATCACCGTGACCAAGCGCGGCTCCAAGGTCCTCGGCAAGAGCGTCGAGGGCCCGGAAGTCCGCCTGGACAAGGAGGCGGGCGACGCTGAGTTCGACGCCGCGTTCGAGCCTCAGTTCGAGGCGGTCAAGGCATTCACGCTCAGGAAGGTGGGCCGTCTGGAAATGCCGCTGCGCACCCGCGACGCCTACGCCGGGATGTGCGACTACGTCAACCTCATCCACACGGTCCAGCTGACCGCCACCGGCGCCGACGTCTCGTTCGCCGCCCCCCTGACCTTCAACGGCTACGTGCGCAAGGGGGAACTGATCTACAACGACATGTTCACGATCTATCCGTACGAGAACCAGCTCTTCGTCGTGGAACTCACCGGAGCCCGTATAAAGTCCTACCTCGAGCTCTCGTACGACAGGTGGATCGTGACAGCGGGGGAGCACGTGCTGCGCATAAGCGAGCGCGAGGATCCCCGCACGGGGTCCCCGAGGTGGTCGTTCGACGAAGCGTCCTACAATTTCGACTCGGCGGCCGGCATATGCTACGAGGTGGACGTGACGAAGCCTTTCGGACATAGAATAAGCATTTCGGGGATGGCGGACGGCAGACCCTTCGATCCGGAGGCGACCTACCGTGTGGCGATGACTTCCTACCGCGCCAACGGCGGCGGCGACCTCATCTTCGCCGGGACTTCCCTTTCCAAACAGGAGGTGGACGGCAGCATAGTCGCGCGCTTCCCCGAGATCCGCGACCTGATCTACCGTTTCGTCAGCGCGCGTCAGAGCGTGGGCGCGGACGAGGTAGGTGACGGCGCCGTCATCGGCCGCTGGAAGTTCGTCCCCGACGAGGTCGCTCTTCCCGCTCTTGCCCGGGATATGGATCTGCTGTTCCCTTCGCGCTGAGCGCTTTTTCCCTGAAGGCGGCCGGCGTCATCCCGGTCGTCTCCTTGAATACCCTCGTGAAGTTCCGGCGGTCCGAGATCCCGACCGTCCGGCTGATATGCAGCAGGGTGGCTCCGGGCTGCTCCACAAGCAGCCTCTTGGCTTCTTCGACGCGCAGCGCGGTGCGCCACTGGGTGAACTGGACCCCGTAAGTGCTTAGAAAGTGCCTGGAGAGCACTTCGCGCCTGACTCCGAACTCGCGGGCCAGGTCGTCCAACGTGAGCCCCGGGGCCGCGTAGCCCCTTCGTTCCTTCCAATTTTCGACAGCGGCGGACAGTTCCCTGCTGTCCGCCGCCCGCCCTCGGCTCTTCGCGATGAGGGTGATGCCCCTACGGAGCAAAAGATCTTTTAATTTGTACATAAATGTGTGGTTTATGCCCCTTGCCTTTGCCCGTAATCGGTATAAATTTACTATTTTTGCGAGTTACAAACAAAAGACTATGTTCGAAAATCTGTCAGAAAGGCTGGAACGCTCGTTCAAGATCCTGAAGGGCGAAGGCAAGATAACCGAGATAAACGTAGCGGAGACCCTCAAGGACATCCGCAGAGCCCTGTTGGACGCCGACGTGTCCTACAAGGTCGCCAAGGAATTCTGCGACCGCGTCAAGGTCAAGGCGATGGGCGCCAACGTGCTGACGGCCGTCAAGCCGCAGCAGATGATGGTCAAGATCGTCCACGACGAACTTGCCGAATTCATGGGCAGCGAGAACGTGGCCCTGAACGTCAAGGGCTCGCCCGCCGTCATGCTGGTCGCCGGCCTGAACGGCTCCGGCAAGACCACCTTCAGCGGCAAGCTCGCCCTGCACCTGAAGAGCAAGAAGGGGATGCGCGTGCTGCTCGCGGCCTGCGACACCTTCCGCCCCGCCGCCATCGAGCAGCTCAAGACCCTGGGCGCCCAGATCGCGGTGCCCGTCTACAGCGAGGAAGGGGAGTCCGATCCCGTCAAGGTGGCCCTGAACGCCGTCGCGAAGGCGAAGGCCGAGGGCTTCAGCGTCGTCATCGTGGATACGGCCGGACGCCTGACGGTCGACCAGGAACTGATGCAGGAGATCGCTACCCTGCACGACAGCGTGAAGCCGACCGAGACCCTGTTCGTCGTCGACGCGATGACCGGCCAGGACGCCGTGGAATCCGCCAAGGCCTTCAACGCCGCGATCGACTACGACGGCGTCGTGCTGAGCAAGATGGACGGCGACACCCGCGGCGGCGCGGCCCTCTCGATCAAGGCCGTGACCGGCAAGCCCATCAAGTTCGTCAGCCAGGGCGAGAAACTCGAGGCCCTGGACCTCTTCCACCCCTCGCGCGTGGCCGACCGCATCCTCGGAATGGGCGACGTGGTCAGCCTGGTCGAGAAGGCGCAGGAGCAGTACGACGAGACCCAGGCCCGCGCACTCAAGAAAAAGATAGCCAAGAACCAGTTCACATTCAACGAGTTCTACGAGCAGATCCAGCAGGTCAAGAAGATGGGCAACCTCAAGGACCTCGCGGGGATGCTCCCCGGTATGGACAAGGCGATGCGCGACGTCGACATCCCCGATGACGCGATGAAGCCCACCGAGGCGATGATACAGTCGATGACCCCCTACGAGCGCGAGCACCCCGAGTGCCTGAACGCCTCGCGCCGCCAGCGCATCGCCCGCGGCTCCGGCACCTCGATCTCCGACGTCAACAAACTGGTCAAGCAGTTCGAGGCTTCCAAGAAGATGATGAAGATGGCCGTGGACGGTTCGCTCCAGCAGCGGCTCAAGCATATGAGATAGCATATGGGACTTTTCTCCTCAGACGTCAAGGTGGGCAAGTCCGGCATCCTGAAAGGGTTCACGGACCATCACTGCCACATCCTTCCCGGGGTCGACGACGGGTTCAAGACGGTCGAAGACAGCCTCGAGGCGCTCGCGCTCTACGAGCAGGCGGGAATCTGCGAGGTCTGGCTCACCCCCCATATAATGGAGGACATACCCAACGCCACGGCCGACCTCAAGGCCCGCTTCGGGCAGTTGAAGGCGGAGTACAAGGGCGGCATCCGCCTGCACCTTGCCGCCGAGAACATGCTCGACAGCCTGTTCGACGAACGCCTTGCCTCCGGCGACCTTCTGCCGATGCCCGGCAGGCATCTGCTGGTCGAGACCTCCTATTTCAATCCTCCCGCAGGCTTCCACGGCATACTCGCGGACATCAAGAGCAAGGGTTATTTCCCTCTGCTGGCGCATCCTGAGCGCTATATGTATATGGATATGGACGAGTACCGCCGCCTTCGCTCCGAGGACGTCCGCTTCCAGCTCAACCTCACCTCCGTCACCGGCCATTACGGCCCGGAAGTCAGGGACAAGGCCCTCAAACTGCTCAAGGAGGGGATGTACGACCTTGCGGGCACCGACCTCCACCGCACGAGCACTTTCGAGCACCTGCTCGAATCGTCCCTTTCCCGCAAGTCCGCTTCCGCCATCCAGGAACTCCCCCTCAAAAACCTTTAGCCTATGCAGTGCGTAACCAAATTTGAAGAAATTTACCGCAAGTCGCCCGAGGGCGTGGCGTTCTGCCCCTACAGAATCTGCCCCATCGGCGCCCACGTGGACCACAACCTCGGCAAGATCACCGGCTTCGCCATCGACAAGGGCATCAGCATCGCCTACAGCCCCAAACTGAACGGAGTCATCGAGCTTTGCTCCCTGCAGTTCGACAAGCGCGCCCAGTGGCACGTGCGCAGCGTCTTCGACACCAAGCAGGGCGACTGGGCCGACTACCTTCGCGGAGTGACCATCGAACTTGCCCAGCGCTACCCGCTGCGCAACGGCATCTCCGGCGTCATCGAGGGGTCCCTGCCCATCGGCGGCCTGTCTTCGTCCGCCGCCGTCTGCATCTCTTTCCTGCAGGCGCTGTGCCGCGTCAACGAGATCCGTCTGGCCCCTCTGGAGATCATCGAGATAGCCAAGGCGGCCGAAAACAATTACGTCGGAGTGAGCTGCGGCAAACTTGACCAGAGCTGCGAGGTGTACTCGCGCAAGGACCATCTGCTGTACCTGGACTGCCGCGACGACACCTACGAGCTGATCCCCCGCAACCCTGCGATGAAGCCCTACGAGGTCGCGATATTCTTCAGCGGAGTGGAACGCACCCTGGCGGGCAGCGCGTTCAACATGAGGGTGGACGAGGCCCGCAGCGCGGCTTATGCGCTCAAGGCCTTCGCCGGGATGCCCTACGGCAAGTTCAAGGAGACCAACCTGCGCGACGTCGATCCCGAAATCTGGAGGGCCAACGCCTCGCGCCTGCCCGAGAACTGGCGCCGCCGGGCCGAGCACTGGTTCACCGAGAACGAGAGGGTCGAGAAGGGGGCCGAGGCCTGGCGTCGCGGCGACATCGAGGAGTACGGGCGCCTGTCGTTCGAATCGGGACGCTCGAGCATCTGCAGCTGGGAAACCGGTTCTCCCGAACTGAAGTCCCTCTACGACATAATGACCCGCACCGACGGCATCTACGGCGGCCGCTTCTCCGGCGCCGGCTTCAAGGGCTGCTGCATGGCCCTGATAGACCCTGCCTACGAGTACGAGATACTCGAGAAGGTCGAGTCGGAGTACCTGAAGGAATTCCCGGCCCTGAAGGGAAAATATATGGGAGTCATCTGCCGCACCGACGACGGCGTAACCATCTAGAATATGAAGTGTCTGATACTTGCGGCGGGATATGCGACAAGGTTGTACCCGCTGACCGAAAATTTCCCCAAGCCCCTTTTGAAGGTGGGCGACAAGGCCATCCTGGACTGGCTGGTCGAAGATATAGCCGCAGGCGGCGCAGTCGACGAGTTCGTGGTCATCTCGAACCATAAGTTCGCTGAGCATTTTCGCGCCTGGGCCGGCTCGCGTGCCGAAAAGATCACCGTTGTGGACGATCTCACCTCGACCAACGAGACACGCCTCGGGGCCGTGTGCGACATCAAGTTCGCCATCGACGCCCTCGGCCTTGACGACGACATGCTGGTCATCGCGGGCGACAATGTGCTGGACTTCAGCCTCTGCCGCTTCGTCGACTACGCAATCGCCAAGGGCACTTCCTGCATAATGCGCTACTTCGAGCCCTCGGAGCCCAGGCTCCACAAGAGCGGCATCGTCGAGGTCGACCCTTCGGACCGCATCCTCTCGATGGAGGAGAAGCCCGCCGAGCCGCGCTCGCACTGGTGCTGCCCTCCGTTCTATTTCTACACACGTCAGGACGCCCGCCGGGTCGCTGACGGCATCGCCGCCGGCTGCGGCACCGACGCCCCGGGCTCCTTCATCGCCTGGCTGTCCGGCGTCACGCCGGTCCACGCAATGGAAATGCCCGGCAGCCGCTACGACATCGGCAACCTCGAGAGCTACCGCACCGTCTGCGAAACCTACAAAGGTATAACCCGCTAAAAAAACGGGCGTCCCCTTCCGGGACGCCCGATTTTTTTTGGACAGACGCGAGTCAGTCGCGTCTGTCCAACTTCAACTTTTCTGCCGCTTGGGTTGCTTATCACGCAAATTATTATTACATTTGTGGTTGGTAGATTTTTGCTGCAGTCATGCTCGAAGACATCAGGTCAAATTTCACGAGGCTCGTGGCCTTGTATGAATCGGAGAAGGAGCGCGCGGACGCGCTCGCTTCCCGCCTTGCCGAGAGCGTGGCTGAAGTGGAGAGCTGCCGGATGCAGATTACTGAATTGAACGCACAGATAGACAATCTGAGGCTTATGAGCGCATTCAGCGGCAGCGGCGACAACCAGCTGGCGAAGGAGCGCATCACCAAGCTCATACGCGAGATAGACAACTGTATAAAACTTCTGGAGAAATAATGGACCAGAGCATCACCATCAACATCGCGGGCACCGACTATCCCCTCAAGGCCAGCTCGCCGGAAGCCGAAAAGCTGTACCGGCTGGCAGCGGAGGACATCAAGCGCCTGCTGGGCAAGTACGACGAGCGCTTCCCCGGCAAGCCCCTTGTTGACAAACTTGCTTTCGTCGCCCTCCAGGAGGCCGTCGGCAAATACACCTCCCAGTCCAAACTGACCGGGCTGGCCGACGAGCTGCAGACTCTCACCGGCGAAACGGCTGCCTATCTGGACGGGATAAATAAAAAGTAGCCGTCAGGCCCATCTTCTGAAAACAACAAGTTCTTCGGAACCGGGCCGACTCGTACCGAGGAAGGCAGGCCTGCCGGACAGGAAGCCCGATACGGCGCGGAGCCCAAAACCTTGATCAGAAGTTTTTCTGAAAGTTCGGCTGACGGCTTTTTTACAAAGTATCTGCATCACTTGAGTGCAGATACTTTTATTATATATATAGTTATGTGGTACTTTTATATTCTTGCTGCCGTAGCGGGCGCCGTCGTCGCCCTGGCAGCCTATATACTTGTTGGCCGCTCCGTAAACAAGGGGCGGGCCGACGCAATCATCAGCAAGGCCGAGATTGAGGCCGAGAACATCAAGCAGCAGAAGATACTCCAGGCCAAGGAGAAGTTCCTCCAGCTCAAGAGCGAGCACGACCAGAAGGTCAATACCCGCATGGGTGAGCTCCGCGAGCGCGAGAACGCCATCAAGAGCCGCGAGGGCCAGCTCCAGCAGCAGGCGAGCGAACTTGGCAAGAAGCAGCACGACCTTGATTCGCAGAAAGGTCAGGTCAACGCCCAGAAAGCCCAGCTCGAGCAGAAGATGGCCGAATGCGAGCGTCTGACCGCCCAGGTCAACAAGGAACTCGAGTCCGTGGCCGGGATGACCGCCGCCGAGGCCAAGCAGACCCTGATGGAGAACATGAAGGCCGAGGCCCGTTCCCAGGCGCAGGCCTACATCAACGACGCGATGGACGACGCCCGTCTGAACGCCGCCAAGGAGGCCAAGAGGATAGTCATCAACACCATCCAGCGCACCGCCACCGAGACCGCGATCGAGAACGCCGTCACCACCTTCCCCATCGACAACGACGAGATCAAGGGACGCATCATCGGCCGTGAAGGCCGCAACATCCGCGCCCTCGAGGCCGCTACCGGAGTCGAGATCGTCGTCGACGACACCCCCGATGCCATCCTGCTGTCTGCATTCGATCCCGTGCGCCGCGAAGTCGCCCGCCTGTCGCTGCACCAGCTCGTGGTCGACGGCCGCATCCACCCCGCACGCATCGAAGAGGTCGTCGCCAAGGTGAGCAAGCAGCTCGAGGATGAGATACTCGAGACCGGCAAGCGCACCTGCATAGACCTCGGCATCCACGGCCTCAACATCGAGCTCGTCAAGCTCATCGGCCGTATGAAATACCGCTCCAGCTACGGCCAGAACCTGCTTCAGCACTCGCGCGAAGTTGCCAACATCAGCGCAGTGATGGCCTCCGAACTGGGCCTGAACCCCAAGGCCGCCCGCCGCGCAGGACTGCTGCACGACATCGGCAAGGTCAGCGACGCCGATCCCGACCTGCCGCACGCCCTGCTGGGAGCCAAGCTCGCCGAGCAGTACAAGGAGCGCCCCGAGATTGTCAACGCCGTCGGCGCCCACCACGAAGAGATGGAGATGACCTCCATCCTCAGCCCGCTGATCCTCGTCGCCGACGCCATCTCCGGAGCCCGTCCCGGCGCACGCCGCGAGGTCATCGAGAGCTACATCAAGCGCCTCAAGGGTATGGAAGACCTCGCCGCCTCCTATCCCGGCGTCACCAAGTCCTACGCCATCCAGGCCGGCCGCGAACTTCGCGTCATCGTCGGCGCGGAGGAGGTCAGCGACGACCAGGCCGCACGCCTGTCGGTCGACATCGCCCAGCGCATCCAGGACGAGATGACCTATCCCGGCCAGGTCAAGATCACTGTAATCCGCGAGACCCGCAGCGTGGCCATAGCGAAATAAAGTTGGACAGACGCGACTGACTCGCGTCTGTCCAAAAAAAATCGGGCGTCCCGGAAGGGGGCGCCCGTTTTTTTAAATCTGCTCGATCATCCGCCGGAAGAGTGCCGACATGTGGGTGGCGGCGCGGTCGGCCTGCTGGACGACGTCGTCGCCGTCGTTGAGGTTGCGCTCGACGTTCAGGGTGTTGGAGACGTTGGTGGCGACGGACATCCCGAACACGCGGATGCCGCATTGGCGGGCGACGATGACCTCGGGGATGGTCGACATGCCGACGAGGTCGGCGCCGACGGCCCTGTAGAAGCGCACCTCGGCCGGGGTCTCGTAGGTGGGTCCGGTGCTGCCGAAGTAGACGCCGCTCTTCACTTCAAGCCCCATTTCGGCCGCAACCTCGCGGCAGAGTTCCTGCAGCCGGAGGTCATACGCGCAGGTCATGTCGGGAAAGCGCGGGCCGAATTCGTCCATGTTGGGCCCGATCAGCGGGTTGGGCAGCATGTTGATGTGGTCCTTGATTATCACCAGGTCGCCCACTTTGAAGTCGGGGTTGCAGGCGCCGGCGGCGTTCGAGACGAAGAGGGTCTGCACGCCCAGCAGCTTCATCGTGCGGATGCCGATGGTCACGAGGTCCATCGAATAGCCTTCATAATAATGGAAGCGCCCCTGCATCGCGACGACGTTCTTGCCGCCCAGGGTGCCGAAGATGAAGTTACCCTTGTGGCCGATGGCGGTGGAGCTGGGGAATCCGGGGATGTCGCGGTAGGGGATTACCAGGGGATTCTCTATGCTCTCGGCCAGTTTGCCCAGGCCGCTGCCCAGGACTATGCCCACCGTGGGGGTGAAATCGCCGATCATGGCTTTGACGGCGTCTGCCGCCGTATGGATTCTGGTGACGCTTGCGTTCATTTCTTAACTGATTTTTGAGAGCACCTTGCGCGCCCGGGCGTAAATCTCCTGCTCGCCCTTGATCTCGCGGTGGCGCATGACGAACTTGCCGCCGACGATGACGGAGTCGATGCAGTCGGAGTGGGCCGAGTAGACGAGGTTGGCCAGGAACGGGGCGGGGGAGAGGAAGAACGAATTGTCGGTCTCGACAATCGTGATGTCCGCGACCGCGCCCTCCTCGATGCGGCCGGAGTCGATCCTGAGGGCCCTGGCGCCGTTGATGGTGGCCATGTCCAGGAGTTCGGGAAGGGGCAGGGCCGAAGGGTCGTCCCTCCAGGCCTTCTGGAAGATGGCGGAGGTCTTCATCGCCTCCAGCATGTCGAGGTTGTTGCTCGAGGCGCAGCCGTCGGTGCCTATGCAGATGTTGACCCCGGCGTCGCGCAGTTCGTTATAGAGGAAGCGGTAGCCGGAGGCGAGCTTGGTGTTCGAGTTGATGTTGTGGACGCAGTGCACTCCGCGGGCGGCGAGAAGTTCGATGTCGTGCTCGCTGATCCAGAGGGTGTGCGCCGCGATCAGGTTGGGGCCGAGGACCCCGATGGCGTCGAGGTATTCGACAGGGGTCAGTCCGCCGTGCTGCGCCTTGCAGTCGGCGACCTCCTTGCGGGTTTCGCTGAGGTGGATGTGGAGGTTGATCCCGTGGTTGCGGGCGAATTCGCTGATCCAGACCATCAGGGGTTCGCTGACGGAATAGATGGCGTGGAAGGCGACCTGGTAGATCGACTGCCCGCCCCAGTTGTCGCCGTGCTCCTCCCACATCCTGAGGCACTGCTCCTTCTGGCGCTCGGCCTCTGCGGGGTCGCCCTTGTCCATCACCTCGTAGCCCGTGGCGATGCGCAGACCCGTCTCGACCGCCGCTTTCTGGGAGCAGGGGGAGAGCCAGTAGTGGTCGTTGAAGGTGGAGGTGCCGGTGCGGATCATCTCGAGGCAGGCCACCTTCGTGGCCCAATAGACGTATTCTTCGTCAATGCCCTTCTCGACGTCCCAGATGCGCTCTATCCATTCGGCGAACTTGATGTCCTCGCCCACGCCCCTCATCAGAGCCATCGGCGAATGGGTGTGCATGTTGACGAAGCCGGGGATGGCGACCTTGCCGCTGCAGTCCATCAGCTCGACGTCTCCCGAAAGTTCCCAGGCGCGCGACGCCCCGGAAGGCCCGATCCTGGAGATCAGACCCTTCTCGATCAGAATGTCGCGGCGCTGCTCGCCGACCGTTATGTCCTTCAGCAGGATTGCGCCCATTACAGATCCTCGAATTCGACGTCAGAGCCTTCGCGTACGGGGATCTCGCCTCCGAAGCAGTTGTTCTTGATGTAGTCGAGGGTCTCGGCAAGCCCCTGCGAGAATTTCTCGAAATCCTCCTTGTAGAGGAAGATCTTGTGCTTGTCGTAGGTGAAGGTGCCGTCGGGATTGTTGCGGCGCTTGCTTTCTGTGATGGTCAGATAGAAGTCCTTGCCGCCCCTGGTGGACTTTACGTCAAAGAAATAGGTCCGCTTGCCGGCCTTGACCGGCTTGGAGTAGACGTCCTCGGCAGAATGCTCCCTGCCGTAACCTCCGTCGTAATCGTCTCTGTACATGATTTGATGCGTTTTTGTTAATCAAAATTACACAAAAATAGAATTTTTATTGATAATCTGTGTTATCTTTGCCTAAATTTTTGTTTGAAACAATGCTCAATCGCAGAATTCTCCGTATAAAGGCGTTCAAGGCCGTATACTCTTACGCGGAAAATCCCGGTATGAGCCTCAAGGACACCGAAGCTCTTCTGGAGCGCTCCTGCGAGGCCGTACGCGACCTTTATCTGTTCCTCCTGTCAATCACCGTCCCCCTCACCGCCGAGGCTTCCGCCCGCATCGAGGCCGCCCGCGCGAAATTCAACCCCACCGAGGAGGAGCGCAACCCCAACATGAAGTTCGTCGGCAACGGCGTGGCCGCCCTCTTCGCGTCAGACCCTGATTTCCAGAAGGTCGTCCAGAAGAAGAAACTCAGCTGGGACCAGTGCGACGTGCTGCTGCGCACCCTGTACGAGAAGATCCGCGGCCGCGAGTATTTCCGCCGCTATATGGAGTCCGGAGAATCCTCGCTCGCCGAAGACGCCGCCCTCTGGGTCAGGATCTTCGAGAAGGAGTTCGAAGACAACGACGACCTCTGGCAGATCCTCGAGGACATGGACATCCTCTGGACCGACGACCTGCCCTACGCCCTGCTCGCCTGCTGCAGCACCCTGCGCTCGATCGGCGCCGGCTCCCGCTGGAGCCTTCCCGAACTGTACCTGAGCGACATGCCCGGCAACGAGGGCAAGGAGAGCGACAAGAAGTTCGTCTTCGGCCTTCTGCGCAAGGCCTACAGCCGCTTCGCGGACTACTACCAGGCCGTCTCGGAACTCACCCCCAAGTGGGACAAGAACCGCCTGTGCGTCACGGACCTCGCCCTGATCGCCTGCGGCGTGGCCGAGTCCGAGGCATTCCCCACGATGCCCGCAAAGGTCATCATCAACGAGTATGTCGAAATCTCGAAATACTACAGCACCCCGGAAAGCCGCGCTTTCGTCAACGGCCTGCTGGACAAGTTAATCAATAAAAATCAATAGACTTTATGCTTACAAACGTTCTTTTCAAGGCGTTCAGCCTTCTCGACGTCGCGGCCGCTGACGGCCAGGCACAGGCCCAGGGCGGCGGTACCGGTTTCTGGATCATGATCCTCCTGATCTTCGTGGTGATGTGGCTCTTCATGATCCGTCCCCAGCGCAAGCAGCAGAAGGAGATGGAGAAATTCCGCAACGAACTCAAGAAGGGCGACAAGGTCGTCACCGCCGGCGGCATCTACGGCACCATAGCCGAAATCCAGGAGCGCACCGTGCTGCTCAAGATCGACGGCGAGGTCAAGATCCGCGTCGACAAGGCTTCCCTCCAGAAGGATTTCTCGGAGACCGCCGCTCCCCAGCAGCCCCAGAAATAAAGAGTGAGACGCTGGCTTTCCCCGCTTCTCTGCCTGCTGGTGTCGCTGGCCTTGTGGTTCATCCACAACCTTTCGCTCACATACTCTGATGTGGTGAGCGTCAGGATTCAGGCCGAAAGCAACATTGAGGGCCGCTCCAGGCTTGCCACGGGAGAAGTGACACTGATAGCCAAATGCAAGGCCACGGGCTTCCGCCTGCTGGCCTTGAACTCTTCGCGCAGCGTCATAGACCTCTACGTCGACCCCTCGGACCTCGAGTGGGTCGAGTCGGACCTCTACCGCCTGCCTTCGCAGGCCCTCTACAAGTACGCCTCCGACATCTACGGCGACAGCGTCAACCTCGAGAACGTCATCTCCGAGAACCTGCAGCTGCGCTTCAACGCCGAATTCTGCAAGAAGGTGCCCGTCAAGGCCGTGTCCCAGGTCACCTTCAGCCCCCAGCACATGGCGGCCTCCGAACTCGCTGTGAGCCCCGATTCCGTGCTGATCTACGGCTCCCAGGCCCGTCTGGGAGGCATCAGGAGCATCTCGACCAAGCCCATCCGGCTTCTTGAGGTCGACCGCAACATGCACGGCCTGGTGGACTACGACGTCCCCTCCGGCATAAGGGTTTCCGAGCAGAGCGCCTCCTACACCCTCGAGGTGTCGCGCTTCATCGAGATCCGCTCGTCCGCCGACGTCTCGGTGCGCAATCTGCCCGACTCCGTCAGCCTCGACCTCGACCCCGCCCGGGTCCGGGTCGTCTACAGGTGCACTTTCCCGGTGGTCGTCGAACCCGAGGGCAACGTCGAATTCTGGGTCGATTACTCCGAATTCGAGAATTCCCTGTCCGGCGCCTGCCTCATCCATTCCTCCGACCTGCCCGACGGCGTGATCGGATACACCCTCGACTGCGATGTGTGCGAATGCAAAGTCAGGCTCTAAGGTCATCCTTGTGACGGGCGGCATAGCCTCCGGCAAGAGCGAGGTGTGCCGTCATCTGCGCTCCCTGGGACGGAGCGTCTACGACTGCGACTCGCGCTGCAAGGCCCTCTACGACGAGGTCCCGGGCCTTCGCGGGGAGGTCGAGAAGGCGATAGGCGTGCCGTTCTCGCAGATCGGGATAATCTTCGAGGATCCCGCCAGGCGCGAGGCTCTGGAGGCCGTCGTCTATCCCGTCCTGAAGGCCGACCTTGAGCGCTGGATCGCCTCCTCCCCGGACCCTGTGGTCTTCGTGGAATCGGCCGTCGCCGCCTCCAAACCCCTCTTCGACGACCTCTGGGACGAGATTTGGCTGGTCCGCGCCCCGCTCGCAGACCGCCTGGCCCGCAACCCCAAGGCCGCCTCGCGCATCGGCAGCCAGGTCGAACTCGACCCCGCCCGCGCCGCCGTCGTCATCGACAACGACGGCACTCTCCGACAATTGTACGAAACAGTAAATGAATTGATATGAAAACAGATCTTGCAAAAATCCTGACAGTGTCAGGCACTCACGGACTCTACCGCTATCTCGCGCAGGCCCGTAACGGCGCCATCGCCGAATCACTTGCCGACGGCAAGCGCACCGTGTTCACCGGCAGCAGCCGCATCAGCACCCTGGCCGACATCGCCATCTACACTTCCGAAGGCGAAATGCGCCTGGACCAGGTGTTCCTGGCCCTCAAGGCCGTCCTCGGCGACGCTGAGGCCCCCGCTTCCAAATCGTCCTCCGACGTGCTCGAGGACCTGTTCACCAAGGCCATCCCCAACTACGACGCCGACCGTTTCTATGTCTCGCACATGCGCAAGGTCGTCGACTGGTACAACGAGATAGCCCGCCACGCCTCCTTCGACTTCGTCACCGACGAGGACCGCGAGGCCGAGGCAGCCGCCGCCGAATCCGCCGAATAATGAAGAGAATCCGGGTCGAGACCCTCGGGTGCAGCAAGAACACCGTCGACACCGAGCACCTGCTCGCCCAGCTGCCGCCTTCGGAATTCGAGGTGGTCGCCGACGGCCCGTGCGACGTGCTGCTGGTCAATACCTGCGGCTTCATCGGGGACGCCAAGGAGGAGTCGGTGATGGCCGTGCTCGAGGCCGTCCGCCTGAAAAATGCGGGCGAGGCCGGGGCGGTTGCCGTCTTCGGATGCCTGAGCCAGCGCTACGCCGACGAGCTGCCGGCCGAGATCCCGGAAGTTGACGCCTGGTTCGGGGCGCGCGACCTTTCTCCCGTGGTCCGTTGGCTGGGCGCCGAGCCGCGCGCCTGCACTTCCAGGTATCTGACCACGCCCGGAAAGGGCTACGCGTATCTGAAGATAAGCGAGGGCTGCGACCGCCGCTGCTCGTACTGCGCCATCCCGTTCATACGCGGGGCGCACAGGTCCGTGCCGGTCGAGGACATACTTGCCGAGGCGCGCTCGCTGGTCGCGGCCGGTGTGAAGGAACTCATCCTGATAGCCCAGGACACGACCTATTACGGGCTCGACCTCTACGGGCGCAGGTGCCTGGGCGAACTGCTGCAGCGCCTGAGCGAGGTGGAGGGGGTCGAGTGGATACGCATCCACTACAGTTACCCCGCCGATTTCCCCGAGGATGTGCTGGACCAGATGGCCCGCAATCCCAAGGTGTGCCGCTACCTCGACATCCCTCTGCAGCACGTCGCAGACCCTGTGCTGGACGTGATGCACCGGCACGTGGACGGCGCGTGGACGCGCGAGCTGGTGCGCCGCGTGCGTGAGCGTGTGCCCGGAGTGGCGCTGCGCACCACGATGATAGTCGGACATCCCGGAGAAGGGGAGGCGGAATTCGACTCCCTGCTGGATTTCGTGCGCGAGGCCCGTTTCGAGAGGCTCGGCGCATTCACTTACAGCGAGGAGGAGGGCACCTGGGGCGCGCGCAACCTCTCCGACGACGTCCCGTTTGAAGTCAAGCAGCGCCGCCTGGACGCCCTGATGAGCCTTCAGAAAGAGATTTCGCTCAGTTGCAACCGGGCGCGCATCGGGAGCGAGGTGCGGGTGCTTGTGGACGACTGCGTTGACGGCACTCTCGTGTGCCGCAGCGAGTTCGAGAGCCCCGAAGTCGACGGCGAGATCCTCGTCAAGGGCGACGCCCCCGTCGGCTCCTTCCTGAACGTTCGCATCGTCGCCGCTGATGATTATGATCTTGTGGGAGAAATTGTATGAAAGGATTGCTGACAATATTGATGCTGGTGGTGTCGAACGTGTTCATGACGTTCGCGTGGTATGGCCAGCTGAAGATCAAGGACTGGGTGCCGGGGGCGAAGGACTGGCCGCTGATAGTGGTGATACTGCTGTCGTGGGGGCTGGCGCTGCTGGAGTACTGCGTGATGATTCCGGCCAACAGGATAGGGTCCAACGTCAACGGGGGACCGTTCAACCTGATGCAGCTCAAGATCATCCAGGAGTGCATCTCGCTGGTGGTGTTCACGCTGATCTGCGCGCTGGTTTTCAAGAACCAGCCCATCCAGTGGAACCATTTCGCGGCATTCGGATGCATAATTGCCGCGGTTTTCTTTTGTTTTTTAAAATAAAAGGTCTATCTTTGCGGCCGATTCAAAAAACACTAGTGTAATGAAAAAAGGAATCCATCCCGAAACCTACCGTCTTGTAGCTTTCAAGGATATGTCAAACGAGGACGTGTTCATCACCCGCTCCTGCTGCTCCACCAAGGAGACCATCGAGATCGAAGGTGTGACCTACCCTCTGTACAAGCTTGAGATTTCCAACACATCTCATCCTTTCTACACCGGCAAGATGAAAATCGTCGACACCGCCGGTCGTGTTGATATGTTCTACCAGCGCTACAAGAACCGCAAGAAGTAATCCCTTCTGCGTCGAAATAGGTACTGAACGGCTGCAACAAGGTTGCGGCCGTTTTTTTTTGCAGTCCTGTTGCAAACTTGCTGAATCTGCTATAATTTTGCGGCGCAAAAATAAGTTAAGATGAAAAAGACACTTGTCATCCTTTGCGCCGCCCTGATGGCGCTGTGCGCTTGCTCCAAGAGCGAGACCGCCTCAAAATCAGATTTTGACTACGCCGAGATCGTCATCAATTATGAGGCGATGGACAATCTCTCGGACTACATCACCATCACCGTCGTGTCCGACGGCCAGACAGTTCTGACCCTCAACAAGACTTCCGACTCATATCAGCAGAAGATCACTTCCGTTCCTGCCGCCGGCACGCTCGAGATCAAGGCCGTCCTCAACGAGAGCTACGCGTGGAACACCGAGACCCTCGACTTCAATCTCAAGATGGAGGGCTATATGAAATCATATTCCAAGAAGACCGGCAACACCATCAGCGCCAGGTCTCTCGATATGATAGGCTCGATGTCCGGGACCGGCATCAAGGCTGACAAGACAAGGGACTACTACGAGAGCAAGGCGAAACTCATAAGCGCCACCCACAATTACAGCATCGACGCCGACGGCAAGATTACCATAGAGTAGTTTTTTAGACCGGATCGACGTCTATCACTATGTGACCGGTGTAGTTGCGCTGCTTTTCGAAGCAGGCGACTGCCCCGGCCACATCGCGTTTTGTGCGCTCCAGGGTGCGGTCCTTGGGCAGGCTCAGGCGCAGGGTGACGCGTCCCTCGGCGGGAATCTGCATCGCGGGAAGGGGGAGGGATTCGGTGAGCAGGCGGCTCAACAGGCTGAGCCTGACGGGGTTGGGGTCGGTGACGATGATGTCGAGAAGGCGCCTGTAGGGAGGCAGTCCGAAGTCTTTGCGCTCCTGCAGCAGCTGCGCTGCGTCGCGGCCCTGGTCGAAGCGGTCCGGCACCGCCGTCTGGATGACCAGCAGGGGAGTCTGGCCCTGAATCTGCCTGACGGCCTGCAGCGCTTTCTCATCGGCGCGGAAATCGTCGCCGCGCACCAGGGCGTCGGCCTGCAGAATGGCTACCAGCGCGGCGTCGCTGACGCCTTCGTGCTTTGCTTGAGGCAGGGTCAACACGCGCACGTCGCGGGTCGGCAGCAGGCGCGCGATCTCTTCCGACAGTTCGTCGGCTTTCTCCCAGCCGCGGATCAGCACGACCGGGCCCGGAGTCGAACTCAGTCGGGCAAGGAGCTTGCGCGAGAAATTGCCGACCATCCCGTTCTTGCGCCGCTCGGCGGCCACGTCGATTATCTCGAGGCGCCCCTCGGAAGGGGTTTCGAGCAGTGCGTATTTGCCGCTGCGGGCGTTGTGGAGCGATTCCAGCGAAGGGCAGGCGCTGCCCAGCAGCACGGGAATTCCCAGCATCTGAGCCATCGCGACTGCCGTGTCGCGGCCGTTGTAGCGCGGTGCCGGCTCGGTCTGCTTGTATGAGCTGTCCTGTTCTTCGTCCACGATGATGGCTCCGAGGCGGGCGTAGGGGAGGAAGAGCGCGGAGCGGGTGCCGAGCACGACCCGGCCGCGTGCGGCGGGAGTGCGCAGCGCGTCCGCGACCTTGCGCCGCTGGACCTGGGTGAGGCGGGAGTTGCAGACCAGGATGTCGGGCAGCAGTGGCTGCAGCCGGCTCTGTAGCGAGTCGCTGAATGCGAAGTCCGGGGTGAGGATGAGGGTGTCGAGGCCGCGGGCGGCGGCGTCGGCGGCGATAGCCGCGTACGCCGCGGCGCGGCGGCCGCCGACGAGCAGCAGCGGCCTCCCTGGCCGCAGCGCCGCGAGGACTGCGTCCTCCGCGCCCGGCCCGGTTGCATCCGCCACCCCGCTTTGCGCAATGGTCTCCGCGCCCTGCCCGGTTGCATCCGCCGCCCCGCTTTGCGCGGCGCTGACCGCGTCCCCTTCCATCCGGCCGGCCCCGGGCGGGACTTCGCACGGCTGCGCGGCCTTCCGAAGGTCCGCTATTGCGCGCTCGGTGGCGGAAATCTCGGCGAGTATCTTGTCGCGGCCTTCCTGCAACCGTGCGGTGACGGCGGCGTTGTGCCGGCCCTCCAGCTCCTGCTCTTTCTTCGAAAGTCGGCCTTGCAGCCTTTCCAGACGCTCCTGCATCGAGGCGAGCATCTTGCGGCGGGACTCTTCGGCTCGCGCCGAAGCCGCCGCCGCGGCCTTCTCGCTCTCCACCTTCATCATCGGATATGCGGCCTTGTAGACCTCTCCGGCCGAGCAGAGATAGTACGAGGCGATGAACTGCCAGAGCCTTATCTCCGACTCGAGTATGTCGGGCAGGCCCGTGTCGGCGGATTCGATCGCCGAAATGCGTTCCGTTTGGATGTCAGGCCTTACCCCTGTCTCGCTCACCACTCCGACATACTCCTTCCGGGCGAAGATGACACGCACCCTGCGCCCCACGGGTATCCCCGCCGGCGCCCTGTAGGTCGGTGTCCAGGCCAGCTTGAGCGGCAAAATCACGCGTATGAAGCAGTACGTCATTTCGCTTGCAAGATACAAAAAAAACCTCGCACCGTGAACGTCCCGTGCCGAAACGTGCCGATAAATCGAAATTCCCTCTGCATTGCTGTCCTCACGTGATTCGGCCGGGGGCCGAATCACGGCTGGGTTTCTCGCAAAAAGTGCCGTGTGATTCGGACCTGAGCCGAATCACGGCAGGGTTTCTCGCAAAAAGTGGCACCTGCTTCGGGTGTGGCCCGAAGCACGGCTGGGTTTGCAGCAAAATCAGGGTTTTTGCTGCAAAACGGCCTCCCTGACAGCCAAATTGCGGCAAAAAGCCCAATTTTGCTGCAATGGTGTTGATTCTCGCAGAGAGATAGGGATTGCGATGTGCCCTGGAGAGCACTGTGAGGCCGATTGGCCTCCCTATCTCTCCCGGCTGCAGAATCTAATTGCGTAGAGGCTTACGAGAAGTTCCCTTCTGCCGGCTTGGGACGGCGAAACCTTGATGTTTCCACGAAACAAAAAAGCCCGCAGACTTGCGGGCCTTGATGTTTGCGCCACCTTGATGCTGAGGCGCTTGAAAAATCACTCGGGATTATTTCAGGGTGCCGGCTTCGGCGGCCTTGATCATCTCTTCGGTGGCGGTGATGTAGAGCTCGACGCGGCGGTTCTGGGCGCGGCCCTCGACGGTCTCGTTGTCGGCGACGGGCATCGTGAAGGACTTGCCTTCGGCGATGATGCGGGTGCCGGCGATGCCGTTCTTCTGGAGCTGTGCGGAGACGGCGTCTGCGCGCTTCTTGCTGAGCTTCTCGTTGGTGGAGGCGCTGCCGGTGTTGTCGGTGTGGCCCCAGACGGTGATGTCGGTGGCCTCGAGGTCTCTCATGTCGGTCGCGAAGAGTTCGAGGTTGGCCTTCGCCTCGGCGCTGAGCTCGGCCTTGCCGGTCTCGAAGAGGATGCCGCTGTCGAAGGTGACCTTGATGGCGGTCAGGCCGTTGGCGTCGGTGATGGTCTCGACCTTGGCGTTCTCGATCTCGGCGAGTTCCTCGGCCTTGCGGTCCATCACGTCTCCGATGACGGCTCCGGTGCCGGCTCCGACGGCGGCTCCTGCCGCCGCGCCGATCGCGGCGCCTTTCTCGCCGCCGATCAGTGCGCCGATGCCTGCGCCGAGAGCGGCGCCCGCGCCTGTGCCGATGAGGGCTCCCTTACCGAGGTTTGACATTGTGCCGCAGCTTGAGAAAACCATCAGGCCGCAGAGTGCTAAAGTGATAATCTTTTTCATATTGGTGTTTTATTGGTTGTTTCAAGTTTCTGCAAATATAATATTTTTTGATTCATCCTCAAATCCCCGGATATGGCATCTTCCTTTTTATTTGCTATCTTCGCATATTATGACATTTCTTCAGATACTTGCAGTCCTGCTCGCTGTCCTGGGGATAGTGGGCAGCGTGGTGCCTGCGCTGCCGGGCCCTCCGGTGAGCTGGGTCGGCGTGCTGTGCGCATATTTCTGCCGCGGCGCCGGCTCTGACGGCGACCCCATGTCGCTCACCCTGCTCTTCGTCCTTCTTGGCGTGACCGTCCTTGTCACCGTGCTGGACTACGTCATCCCCGCCTTCATGACCCGGAGCACCGGGGGCCACAAGGCCGCGTCGGTGGGGTCCGTCGTCGGGCTCTTCGCCGGGATGTTCTTCACCCCCGTCGGGATGATCGGCGGAAGCCTTCTGGGCGCGTTCCTGGGCGAATTCCTCTTCGAGAACTCCGGCGTGTGGGCGTCCTTCAAGGCCTCCGTCGGCGCCTTCGCAGGCTTCATCTGCGGCACCTTCATGAAGTTTGTCTGCTCAGCGGTGATGGCATATTACATATTCGTGTTCGCGTTCTGACGGCAGATTATGGAATACCTGTCGAAAGAAGCATATGACGCGATTGCCGCGGAACTGCGCAATCTGATAAACGTCGAGTTCCCCAGGCTCAAGGAGGATCTTGCCGAGGCCCGCGCGCAGGGCGACCTGAGCGAGAACGCCGGTTACCACGCCGCCAAGAGGGCGCACGGCAAGTGCATCAGCCGCATCCGCTACCTGCAGAACGTGCTGAAATTCGCCAGGGTCCTGGATCCGGCGGCCCTGCCCGAAGGGGAGGTGACCCTGCTGAGCAAGGTGGAATTCACCAATCTCGACACCGGCGCGAGAATGGCCTGGACCATCGTGAGCCCGCACGAGATGGACCTTCAGCAGGGCAAAATCTCCCTCAAGTCGCCTATAGGTCAGGCGCTGATGGGACACAAAGTCGGCGACGAAGTCATCGCCCGGGCCCCTGCCGGGACGTTCCGGTTCAAGATAGAAAAGATATCAAGGTAATTATTTATATTTGCGATATGAGAAAGATATTCACAATCATTCTTTCTGCGCTGCTCGCCTTGAACGCGGCGAATGCGCAGAACTCCCTGAATTCCAAGGCCGACAACATCCTCGGCGATTACGAATGCTTCGAGAAGGGCAACGAAAGCCGCATACACATCACCAAGGCAGCCGACGGAAGTTACACCGGCACCCTGTTCTGGGTCAAGGACGACCGCGACCCCTCCACCGGGGACTGCTGGAAGGATATCAACAATCCCGACAAGTCCCTCCGCGGCCGTTATGTCCACAGCTTGTCGATAATCAACGGCCTGAAGTACAATGCCGACAAGAAGCAGTGGGCCAAGGGCAAGATCTACGACCCCAACCGCGGCATCACGGCGAACTGCACCGCCCAGTTCAACGACAAGGGCGACCTCATCATCCGCGGCTCGATCCTGGGCATCGGCGAGAGCATCACCTGGAAGAGGATGAAATAGACCCCTTTGCAAATAATATCCTGCAAGATGAACAGAATAAACTGCATTTTGACGGCTGCGGCGGTATTGCTGCTCGCGGCATCCTGCTCGGCTCCGGCCTTGCATTCGGAACTGACAAATGTCGCTCCGTACCTCTACGAAATCACTTACTACGACATGGATGACGCGCTGTTCGACACGTCGGCTCCGTTCGATGCCGTTGCGGCGTGCTCTTCGGTGCGCAACGGGGCTTTCCACGGACGCAATCTGGACCTTTTCTACAACGAGAGCGCCGAAGTCGTCGTGCACATGGCGGCGGGTGAGGGCCGGTTCGCGTCGGTCGGCGTGTGCGGAGGCCTGCCGCATATCAATCCCGAGAGCCTGGAAAGCGGGAACGAGGAGATTCTCGCCCGGCTGCCGCTGCTGACAATGGACGGAGTCAACGAGAACAGCGTGACCGTCAACGTCAACGTAGTGCCGGCCGTCGACCATCCCTGCCCCACGGGGACGAACCCCGGCGCGAGGCGTCTGTACCTCGGAATCATGCCCCGCTACATCCTCAATCACGCCGAGTCCGCCCGCCACGCGCTGGAACTCCTCGGCGAGCTCGACCTTTACGGCGGATTCGGCGAGGAATTCAACCTTCACCTGATGATTTCCGACCCCGGCGAGACCCTGATCGTCGAATTCATCGACAACAAGATCGTCAGCAAGGCCGGCGCCCGCGAGGACGAGGGGAACATCATGACGAACCTATTCAGCACCGACCTGCCCGCTTTCACGCCTCACGCCGACGGCATCGAGAGGTATGCCCTGCTCGAGGACAATTATGCGCAGGGCGGCACCGAAGAAGGAATGGCCGCCCTCATGCAGAGCGTCAGGTACAGCCGGGCGTACCAGCCCGAGACCGATCCCTTCTGGTACTCGGAGGCATACGCAATCGGAACGACTCCTGACGGCGAACCCTTCGATTACAACATCGACACCCCTGCAGAGGTGATCATGGATTATATGCAGTATTTCTTCGAAGCCTTCCGTCGTCACGAGCGCAAGGGCGAGTTCTGGCAGACCCTGCACACTTCGGTCTACAACATCGACGAGCAGTCGCTGCTCCTCTTTGTCCAGGAGGACTACGAGCATCCGTACAGGTTTGCACTGTAAGGAAAATGGCTTGAGGCCGTCCGATTTGCCGCTTTGAGGCCCGATTTGCCGCATTGAGGCAAATAGGGCCTCATAAAACGAGAGACAGGAAGCCGTGCGGCTTCCTGTCTCTCGTTGGGCGGAAGATGAGGGATTCGAACCCCCGATACCTCTCAGTATACTGCGTTTCGAATGCAGCGCCTTCAACCGCTCGGCCAATCTTCCGGTGCAAATTTCGGAATTTTTTTCTGAATCGCAAATTCATTTGTGAAAATTGACAAATTTTCGACAATCCCCCTCGCCCTGCTTCGGGCAGCACCCGAAGCAGGCGCCGCTTTTCGCGGGAAACCCCGCCGTGCTTCGGGCGGCTCGAAGCAGGTGTCACTTTTTGCGGGAAATCCCGCTGTGCTTCGGGCGGCACTCGAATTACAAGGCGGGAATTTGTCAGGAATGGAAATTTCTGGCACGATGATGGATTTCAGCGGAGTCATCGCGGCGAGTGAAACACTTAAAGTGCTGTGTGGCAATGTTTTAATA
>R15__coassemble_715_pt1 | contig 22472 bp, 23 predicted proteins | sample R15__metabat2_high_PE_004 | metagenome-assembled genome bin R15
CCTGTGGCTGCCCCGCGGCGCCCAGATGCGCTACACCCTCGAGCAGTTCCTCCGCACCAAGCCGCAGGAACTCGGCTATCTGCCCGTCGTGACCCCCCACATCGGTGCCAAGGACCTCTACGTCACCTCCGGCCACTACGCAAAGTACGGCAAGGATTCGTTCCAGCCCATCCATACCCCGCAGGAAGGCGAGGAGTACATGCTCAAGCCCATGAACTGCCCCCACCACTGCGAGATCTTCCGCAGCAGTCCCCGCTCCTACAGGGACCTGCCCCTGCGCTTCGCGGAATTCGGCACCGTCTACCGCTATGAGCAGAGCGGCGAGCTCCACGGACTGACTCGCGTGCGCGGCTTCACCCAGGACGACGCCCACCTGTTCTGCCGCCCGGACCAGCTCCAGGAGGAGTTCGAGAAGGTCATAGACCTGATCCTCTACGTGTTCAAGACCCTGAACATGACCGAATATATGGCCCAGGTGTCGCTGCGTGACCCCCAGAACAAGGAAAAGTACATCGGAAGCGACGAGAACTGGGCGAAGGCCGAACAGGCCATCATCGACGCCGCGGCGAAGAAGGGTCTCAAGACCGTCGTCGAACTCGGCGAGGCCGCCTTCTACGGCCCCAAGCTCGACTTTATGGTCAAGGACGCCCTCGGACGCCAGTGGCAGCTCGGTACCATCCAGGTCGACTACAACCTCCCCGAGCGTTTCCAGCTCGAGTTCACTGACGCCGACGGCAGCAAGCAGCGCCCCGTGATGATCCACCGCGCCCCCTTCGGGAGCATCGAGCGCTTCACCGCCGTCGTGCTCGAGCACACCGCCGGACATCTGCCCCTGTGGCTCTCGCCCGATCAGGTTAAAGTGCTGCCTATCAGTGAAAAATATGCAGATTATGCTGAAAAAGTTTGCAGTTTGCTGAAAAATTCCGAAATTCGCGCTTCCGTGGATGCGCGAAACGAGACTCTCGGCAAGCGCATTCGCGAAATATCCCTTCTCCGCGTGCCTGTGCTGGTGATTGTCGGAGAAAAGGAAGCTGCCGAGGGAAGCGTCTCCGTCCGTCGCGAGGGCGTCGACCAGGGCAGCATGAGTGCAGAAAAATTTGTTGAATACTTCAAGGCGGCAGTTGCCGAAGAACTGGCTTAATGGCAGTACCCTACAGACCCAAGCCGACCCACAAACCCGGAGGTCGCAAACCGGATCCTCGTCTCCAGCAGAAAAAGGACGAGAACGAACTGAACATCAATCAGGAGATAACCGCTCCTGAGGTTCGTCTTGTCGGAGAGAACATCCCCGAGCAGGGTGTGTATCCTCTCGCCAAGGCGCTCGCCCTTGCGGATTCGCTCGAACTCGACCTGGTGGAGATCAGCGCCAAGGCCAATCCTCCCGTCTGCAAGATCCTCGACTACCAGAAGTATCTGTACCAGCAGAAGAAGAAGGCCAAGGAGATGAAGTCCAACGCCGCCAAGGTCGTGATCAAGGAGATCCGTTTCGGCCCCAACACCGACGAGCACGACTTCCAGTTCAAGCTCAAGCACGCCCAGGAGTTCCTGCAGGAGGGCTCGAAGGTCAAGGCGACCATCTTCTTCCGCGGGCGCTCGATAATGTTCAAGGACCAGGGCGAGAAGCAGCTCCTGCGTTTCGCCGTCGAACTCGAAGAGTACGGCCGCGCCGAGAACATGCCGGTGCTCGAGGGCAAGCGCATGACGATGATGCTCGCCCCCAACAAGAAAAAGCAATAAGTCCGCGTGATGCGGTAAAATATTTATTAACAATTAATTACAAAAACAATGGCAAAGCTTAAAACCAACTCCGGTGCCAAAAAGCGCTTCACGCTTACCGGATCGGGAAAGATCAAGAGGAAGCACGCTTACCACAGCCACATCCTCACCAAGAAGACCAAGAAACGCAAGAGAAACCTGGACCACTTCGCCCTTCTCGAGAAGGCCGATTACAACAGGGTAAATGAAATGTTGGTTCTCTAAAAAGTATTGAATTATGCCTAGAAGTGTAAACTCAGTAGCCTCAAGGGCCCGCCGCAAGAAGATTCTCAAGAGAACCCGCGGTAATTTCCTCTCCCGCAAGAACGTCTGGACCGTAGCGAAGAACACCTATGAGAAGGGTCTCACCTACGCCTACCGTGACCGCAAGACCAAGAAGCACAACTTCCGCGCACTCTGGATCCAGCGCATCAACGCCGCTGCCCGTCAGTACGGAATGTCCTACTCCCAGTTCATGGGTCAGCTCGGCAAGCAGAACATCGGTCTGAACCGCAAAGTGCTCGCCGACCTCGCGATGAACAATCCCCAGGCATTCGAAGCTATCATCAATTCTGTAAAATAGTGTAAGGTGGGTTTTCGGGATTTCATCCGTAACAGGTGGACAAAGTTCGCATTCTGGGCTTTGCTCTACATATTATGGGTGATTTGGCTCGGGAACTTCTGGTGGCTTTTCGGACTCGTCGTCATATTCGACGTCTTCATCACCCGCAAAGTCCATTGGAACTTCTGGAAGATCCGATACAAGGAAGGCGAGAAACACAAAGCGTGGAACGACTGGCTAGACGCCGTCATATTCGCTGTCATCGTCGTCACCTTCATCAACATCTTCTTTTTCCAGGCCTTCAAGATCCCGTCCTCCTCTATGGAGAGCACTCTCTATACCGGAGACCATCTGTTCGTGAACAAGCTGACATACGGTCCCAGGGTCCCCCAGACCCCTCTGACCGTCCCTTTCACCCACAACACGATTTTTGGCGGCGAGTCCTATTCGACTCTGATCCAGAATGACTACCGCAGGCTGAAAGGTTTCCGGGAAGTCCGCAAGGGCGACATCGTGGTGTTCAACTTCCCCCACGGGGACACGGTCCTCAGGCAGGATCCGGTCGCTGACTACCACACATACGTCCGCTACTACGGCAGGGAGGCGGTCCTCGCCTCCGGTCCGGTGACGGTCCGGCCGATGGACAAGAAAGACCACTATGTCAAGCGCTGCGTCGCCACTCCGGGCGATACCCTGGAGGTCCGCGACGGCCTGGTTTGGATAAACGGCGAAAAGCAGGAAGTCTGGCCCGGAGTCCAGTTGACCTACAAGGTCACAACGGACGGCCACCAGCTGAACGCAAGGGTCCTGGAAGATCTCGGAATCAACATTTCGGAGACTTTCTACAATTCGGCGGCGTCATGCTACCCGGCCCTTCCGCTCACTTCCGAGATGCTTCCGAAAGTCAAGGCGATGCCGATCATCAAGGATGTCGCGCCCAACCTCGACAGAGTGCCCAACCCGAACGAAATCTTCCCCTTCAGCGAGGATTTCCGTTGGTCACGGGACAACTTCGGACCGCTATGGATACCGGCAAAAGGCGAAAGCGTGGAACTCACGACACATAACCTTCCGCTGTATGAAAGGATAATATCAGTCTATGAGGGCGGCGACGTCGCCGAGGCTCTCGCCCGAGGCTCCTATACTTTCAAACAGGATTATTACTTTATGATGGGAGACAACAGGCACAATTCGCTCGACTCCAGATACTGGGGCTTCGTCCCCGAGGACCACGTGGTCGGAACGCCGGGTGTCATATGGCTCTCAACAGACAGCGGGAAGAGTTTCCCGAAGAATATAAGGTGGCGCAGATTCTTTAAATTTCTGTAGCAAGTGATTTGGAAATCAGAAAATTAAAGGCGATATTTGCAACCCCTTGAACAAGAAAAAATTAAAAAAGTAAATATTATGGCAAAAGTTTGTCAAGTTACCGGACGAAAGAGAATGAAAGGCAACAACGTTGCCCATTCCAAGCTGCGCACCAAGCGCGACTTCTCTCTCAACCTCAAGACCAAGCGTTTCTGGAGCGAGGAAGAGCAGAGGTACATCACCCTCAAGGTGTCTTGCAAGGGTATGAGGATCATCGAGAAGAACGGCCTTGAGGCCACTCTCCGCGAGGCTCAGAAGAAAGGATTGGTTAACCTTGTTTAATTATCTGAATTATGGCAAAGAAAGCAAAAGGAAACAGGGTGCAGGTCATCCTTGAGTGCACAGAGCAGCGTGAAAGCGGTGTGCCCGGAATGTCTCGTTACATCACCACCAAGAACAAGAAGAATACTCCCGAGCGCCTGGAGCGCAAGAAGTACAACCCCTTCCTCAAGAAGGTTACCGTTCATCGTGAAATCAAATAATCAGTAAGGAGATCGAGTTATGGCAAAGAAAGCCGTCGCAACATTCGCAGCAAAGGCCGGTTCCAAGAGCATGGTCAAGTGCATCCGTATGGAAAAGTCTCCCAAGACCGGCGCTTATGTGTTCACAGAGCAGTTCGTTGAGGAGGCAAAGGCAAAGGAGTTTTTCGAGAAGAAATAATTCCGTTGAAATGATATCAAAGGCCGCGTTTTTCGCGGCCTTTTTTGTATCTTTGCGCTAATATGGCCATAAGTTTCTTTCAGCGCATAACCCGCGCCGTAGCGGGCAGGTCCAGAGTCGACGACGACACCCTGGACGCCATCGAGGAAGCCCTTGTGGAGTCCGATATGGGAGTCGACACGACACTCAAGATAATCGACAGCCTCGAGGAGCGCGTGTCGAAAGACAAATACATGTCGTTCGAAGAGCTCCTGGGCTATCTGCGCGAAGAGATTTCGGCCCTCGTTCCCGATGCCGCTCCCGCTTCTGCACCCTCCGGCCCCTGCGTCATACTCGTCGTAGGCGTGAACGGAGTGGGCAAGACCACAACCATCGGAAAGCTTGCTAACTATTATCGCAAGCAGGGCAAGAAGGTCGTGCTGGGAGCCGCCGACACCTTCCGCGCTGCCGCCGTCGACCAGATCTCGATCTGGGCCGAGCGCGCGGGCGTCGAGATCGTGAAGCAGCAGATGGGCTCCGACCCCGCGGCCGTCGCCTACGACACCGTCAAGTCGGCCGTCGCGAGGGGTGCCGACGTCGTGCTCATCGACACCGCAGGCCGCCTGCACAACCGCATCGACCTGATGAACGAGCTCACCAAGATACGCAACAGCGTGCGCAAGGTCATCCCCGACGGCCCCCACGACGTGATGCTCGTGCTTGACGCCTCGACCGGCCAGAACGCCTTCGCGCAGGCCCGCGAGTTCGCCAAGGCGACCGACATCACCTCCATTGCCGTGACCAAGCTCGACGGCACCGCCAAGGGAGGAGTCGTCGTAGGCGTGTGCGACCAGTACGGAATCCCCGTCCGCTTCATCGGCACGGGCGAAGGCATAGATGACATTGAGGCCTTTGACAAGCAGAAGTTCGTGGCCTCGCTTTTCAACCCCGAAGATTTGAAATAAAAAGATATGAAACTCAGTTACAATTGGCTCAAGGAGTATATCAAGTGTGATCTTGATCCCCAGCAGATAGCGGACGCGATGACCTCGATCGGCATCGAGGTGGACGGCGTGGAGCAGACCGAACAGATTCCCGGAGGACTTGCGGGAGTGGTAGTCGCCAAGGTCGTGGAGTGCGAACCCCATCCCGACAGCGACCACCTGCACGTCACGAAGGTAGACGCCGGCACCGGCGAACTGCTGAACGTCGTATGCGGCGCGCCCAACGTCGCCGCAGGCCAGAAGGTCCTCTTCGCCCAGATCGGCACCGTGCTGCCCGGCGACTTCAAGATCAAGAAGTCGAAGATCCGCGGCATCGAGTCGCTCGGAATGATCTGCGCCGAGGATGAACTCGGTATCGGCAGCAGCCACGAGGGCATAATGGTCCTGCCCGAGGACGCCGTCATCGGCACCCCCGCCAAGGAATACCTCCATCTGGCCACCGAGGCCGTGATCGAGTACGAGATCACCGCCAACCGCGTGGACGCCGCCTCGCACTGGGGGGTCGCCCGCGACCTGTACGCCTGGATGAAGCTGAACAATATCCCCTGCGAACTCTGCAGGCCTTCCGTCGACGCCTTCCGCGAGGGCGCAGGCGAAGGGATCCCCGTCGAGGTCGTCGACAATGACGGCGCGCCCCGCTACACCGGCATCACCGTAAAGGGCGTCAAGGTCGGCCCTTCGCCCGAATGGCTCCAGAACAAGCTCCTCAGCATCGGCTCCCGCCCGATCAACAACATAGTCGACATCTCCAACTTCGTGCTGTTCGAACTCGGCCAGCCGCTGCATACCTTCGACGCCTCGAAGATCGCGGGCGGCAAGGTGATCGTGCGCCGCGCCGCGCAGGGCGAGGCGATCCGCACCCTGGACGAAGTGGACCGCAAGCTCGACGCCCGTGACATGGTCATCGCAAATGCCGACGGCCCGATGTGCATCGCCGGCGTGTTCGGCGGCATCGACAGCGGTGTGACCGAAAATACCACCGACGTCTTTGTCGAGAGCGCGTACTTCGATCCGGCTTCCATCCGCCGCACTTCAAAGTCGCAGGGACTTCAGACCGACGCCTCGTTCCGTTACGAAAGGGGTGCCGACCCCGAGATACCTGTCTATGCCCTCAAGCGCGCCGCTCTGCTCATTCAGGAGTGCGCCGGAGGCGAGATTGTCGGCGGCATCCGTGAAGTCTGCCCCGCCGCGCCCGAGCGCAAACGCATCGAACTCGACTACGGCCGCATCTGCGCCTTCGTGGGCCAAAACATCGAAACTGCGACCATTGAGAACATCCTCGGGTGGCTCGGCTACGATTTCATCGAAAAGACAGAGGGCGGCGCCGTCGTGGCGGCTCCTTCCTATATGATCGACGTCTATCGCGAGTGCGATGTCGTCGAGGAGATCCTGCGCATCTACGGCTACGACAACATCGCCCTGCCCAAGCATATGAAGATGAGCGTGTGCGCCAGCCCCTCGCCCCAGCCCGAGGCCGTGCGCGGAGGCATATCCAACTTCCTGGCCGCAAACGGATTCGTCGAGATAATGAACAACTCGCTGACCAAGGGCGAGTACTACGACAAGCTTTCGACCTTCCCCGCCGACCACTGCGTGCGCATAGTCAACCCTCTGAGCCAGGACCTGAACGTCCTGCGCCAGACCCTCGTGCTCAGCGGTCTGGAGGTAGTCGCCTACAACATCAACCGCCAGATCGGCTTCCTGAAGACCTTCGAATACGGCAGCGTCTACCAGAGGCTCCCCGAGAAGAGCGGAGAGACCCTCGAGGGCTACGAGGAGCACACCTGCTTCTGCCTGATGCTGACCGGTTCGCCCGAGAAATCCTGGCGCTGCGAGCCCCTCAAGAGCAATTATTTCCAGCTCAAGGGTTATGTCGAACTGCTGCTCAGGCGCTTCGGCATCGACCCCTACAGGATGCAGACCGAAGCCGCCCCCGCCGACATCTATTCCGAGGGTATGGTCTACAAACTCCCCGGCCAGGGCAAGGTACTCGCCACGATGGGCTGCATCAATCCTGTGCTTGCGAAGCGCTTCGGCATCAAGCAGGCCGTGTACGCCGCCGAGATCGCCTGGCCCGTGCTCTTTGAACTCATCAAGCGCAACAAGGTCGCCTTCAAGGAAATGCCCAAGTTCCCCGAGGTGCGCCGCGACTTCGCGCTGCTGCTCGACGAGGGCGTGAACTACGCCGACCTCCGCACCGCCGCCTTCAAGGCCGCCGGCAAACTTCTCAAGCAGGTCGGTCTGTTCGACGTCTACCGCGGCGAAAAGATCCCCGCCGGCAAGAAGCAGTACGCCCTGAGTTTCGTCATCCAGGATCCCGACAAGACCCTGACCGATCAGGACACCGAGAGGGTTATGGACAGGCTCCTGAAGACCTTCCAGAACCAGTTTGGAGCGGCGCTGAGATAAATGGGACGCCGCCCGGCATATCTGCTTCTGACGCTTGCCCTCCTGGGGATGGCGGCCGGCTGCGGCCGTGTCATCCCGAAAGACAAGCTCTCGCGCATCTATGCCGACATGTTCATCGCGGACCAGTGGGTCCGGGATCATCCCGCCTCCCGCCGCACCGCCGACACCACTTTGTTCTACGAGCCCATCTTCAACAGTTACGGCTACACTTCCGAGGATTATCTGCGGACCGTCGACAAATATCTGGCGGACCCCGAGAAGTACGCGAAGATACTCGAAGCCACCAAGGAAATACTCACGGCGAAGGCTGAGGAGCAGGACGAGATCAAGAGGATGCAGGACTGGCGCAAGAAGATAGAGAACATGGCGTCCAAGACTCCCAGGAGGGTGTTTTCCCTCGATTCGCTCAGCTGGCTGGATTCGACATATCTCTGGCCGGCGCCGAAGCTGGACCCTGCGATCCTGGACAGCATAGAAATATTCGCCGCGAGGGCCGACTCCGTCGTCTTCGCCGCTCAGGAAAAGGATATGCGCGAACTTGATTCGCTTTCCAGAATCCACGACCTCAAGATCGAGAAGTTCCGCCCCATGCGGCATAAAAAGAAATGACATGCTGAGAGAAAAGACGGTGTTCGGCCCCATAAAGTCGCGCAGGCTTGGCAATTCCCTGGGTATCAATCTCTTGCCCCAGGAGGGCAAGTTGTGCAACTTCGACTGCATCTATTGCGAATGCGGCTGGAACGCCGACGGTCGCGCCGACCGTACCCTCCCCACCGCAGCGCAGGTGAGGTCCGCGCTCGAAGACAAGCTTTCGGCCTGTATGCTCGAAGGGACGGCAATCGATTCGATCACTTTCTCCGGAGACGGAGAGCCCACGCTCAACCCGGAATTCCCCAGGATCATAGACGACACTCTGCTCCTTCGGGACATCTACTACCCCGAGGCCAAGGTGTCCGTGCTCTCGAACGCCACCATGGCCTTCCGCCCGGAGGTGCTTGCGGCCCTGCGCAAGGTCGACAATCCGATAATGAAGATCGACGCACCGACCAATGATGCCGTCGCCGTGATCAATCGCCCCGCCGCAGGCTATGACGTCGCCCGCGTGGTCGAGAGCCTGAAGGCGTTCGAAGGCGATTTCGTGCTCCAGACGATGTTTCTGAAGGCTCCCGGATTCGATTCCTCCGACCCCGTTCAGCTCGCCGCGTGGATGGATATAGTGAGGACTCTGCGCCCGCGCGAGGTGATGGTCTACACGATCGACAGGCCCACTCCCCAGGAAGGTCTGGTCAAGTTCAGCGCCGAGCAGATGCGCGCGCTTGTCGCACCTCTGGTCGAGGAAGGATTCAAGATACAGATAAAAGGATAAAGATATGAAACTGACCCAAAAGTACGGCTACACTCCCGACGAAGGTGAGATCGCCGGCAAAATCCAGGCTATTGCCGCCAATCTTGACGTTCTGGCCACCACGGAAAACCTGAAGAACTGCTTTTCGATGATGGACTTGACGACTCTGCACACCAATGACACCGAGGCTTCCGTGATCAAGCTGGTCGACAAGGCGAACCGCGTGGTCGAGGAGTTCCCCGGCTGTCCTCTTCCCGCATCGGTGTGCGTCTTCCCCAATTTCGCCGCCACCGTGCGTGACCACAGGTGCAGCCCCGAACTGCACGTGACCACCGTGGCAGGATGCTTCCCTTCTTCCCAGAGTTATCTCGAGGTCAAGGTGGCGGAGTGTCGTCTGGCAGTGGCTGACGGCGCCGACGAGATCGACATCGTGCTTGCGCTGAATTCCTTCATGGCTGAAGATTACGAGAGCGCCTCGCGCGAAATCCGCGAGATGAAGGCCGCGATCGACGCGGAGGCCGCCGCGCAGGGCAGGGAAGTGGTGCTGAAGGTGATACTCGAGACAGGGCTCCTGGTGACTGCTGAGCGCATCGCCGAGGCTTCCTTCCTCGCGATGGAGGCCGGCGCTGACTTCATCAAGACTTCGACGGGCAAGGTCGAGGTGAACGCCACCCCTATGGCCGCCTTCGTCATGTGCGAGGCCATCGCGAAATATTACGCACAGACCGGCCGCAAGGTCGGATTCAAGGCAGCCGGCGGAATCTCCAACGCCAAGGACGCCCTCTGCTATTATTCCATCGTCTCCAATGTCCTCGGAAAGGAATGGCTGGACAAGAAGTGGTTCCGTTTCGGCGTCAGCAGGCTGGGAAACAGCCTTATGAGCGCCATAGAACAGAGGACCGTTTCGTTTTTTTAGAATCCAAATTTTTCAAAAAATCCAAAAAATCGCGAATTTTTTCGATTTTTTGACCCGACTCGAACTCGAAAATATGCCTCCCAGCGCGCTGGGAGGCATATTTTTTCAAATAGCCGTTTTAATCGTTTTTATTTGGATTTCGCTCTCTAACTTTGCGACAATATGAAACGTTCAGCTATTTTGTTCGCGCCGGCCCTGTTGCTGGCCGCCTGCCAGGAGGAGGGGATCAACCCCGAAAATCCCTGGACCGATGATGTGCAGGAGACCATAAGTCACGAGATGATCGAACTGGGAGAACAGCTCGAAGATCCGTATTCGATCGTCAATATGACAGAAGCCCTGCAGACCCTGTATCCGACCAAGGCCGGACGCAGGGTGCTTTCGCCGACTGACCTTTATGTCAGGTTCCTGCCTCTGAACCAGGGGCAGTACGATCATCTCGAAGACCTCGGGGTGGCTATGCTCGACCATCCTATGGACTACAAGATCGTCAAGGAGGGGGACTACTACCAGGACCCGGAAATCCCGGACGGTGACATCACGTGGCAGTACGCCGTGGTGCCCAAGGACTTCGATTTCCCCTACTCCATCACCCACGAGCTCCTGGACTCGGTTTATATAGCCGAGCACGACACGCAGACCAAGGCCGACGGGGTGGACTGGGCCGAGGTGGAGCGCGAGGCGTTCCGGCTTACGGGCAATGAGGACATGCTCGTTCCCGCGACAAAAGGCGGGAGCGACACCCCTTCAGGACGCATCACGATAACCGACGACGCATTCCCGGACAAGGTGATAGGCGTCAAGGGCGTGATGGTGTCGTGCAACGTGTTCGTGAAGTTCGCCAACGCCTATACGGACGAGGACGGATATTACGAGATGTCGCGCTCGTTCAGTTCCGAACCGCGGTACCGCCTTGTCTTCAAGAACCGCAAGGGCTTCGGCATCGGCTTCAATCTGCTGCTGATACCGGCCTCGATCTCGACGCTGGGCAAGCATTCGGCCGAGGGCGTCAGCGTCCACGTCGACAGCGATTCGGAGCGCAAGCTTTTCAGCAGATGCGTGGTCAACAATGCGGGGTATGACTACTGGGAATCCTGCAGTCAGGACGGAGTGAGCATCAAGACGCCGCCTTCGAATCTGCGAATCTGGCTTTTCCAGCATATGGACTCAAGCAGCGCCGTCATGCTCCAGCAGGGAGCGCTCATCGACAACAGCCTGATAGGGGACTTCCTGGGCGAGTACGCGTCGCTGGTCAAGATGTTCCTTCCCGACATCACCCTCGGCTTGGACGAAAAGAACACTTATGCCTCCATATATTCGGTGGCCCAGCACGAGATGGCGCACGCTTCGCATTTCATGCAGGTGGGCACTTCCTACTGGGACGCGTACATCAAATTCATCATAACGTCCTTCGTCACTTCCGGATTCGTGGCCTACGGGGTCGGAACCGAAGAGGATCACGGCTACTGCGAGGTTGGCGAGATGTGGGCGTACTACGTGGAGTCGATGCTGTATCGCGAGCGTTACGGAATCGAGAGAACTTTCGGCAGCAGCTGGTGGTTCTCGCCTGAAATCTTTGTCAATCTGGACAATCGCGGAATCAACCGCTTCAAGATATTCCAGGCTCTGACCTCGGACATTCACGACCGCGACATGCTTCAAGACAAACTTGTGGCGCTTTATCCGGAGTGCAAGAGTGTAATCAACCAGGCTTTCGGCAGATATATATAGATATGAAAAACTTCATCATAGTCATTCAGTTTTTTTTAGCGGCATCTCTCTCCTTGAGTGCCCAGGAACTCTCGGTGGCGACGAACCTTCTGGACTGCGCCAATTTCGGGACGCTCAACATGAGCGCGTCCTGGGGCTTCTCGAGGCATTTTTCGGCCGAAGCCACGGTTAAGTACAATCCGTTCGAGTTCGGGCAGGAGGGCGAGGGGCTGCGCAACAAGCAGCGTTCCCTGAGCGCCGGCGCCCGCTGGTGGCCGTGGCACATTTTCTCCGGCTGGTGGGTGTCGGGCGCGTTGAGGTATCAGGAATACAACACCGGGGGCGGCGAGGCCCTCGTGACAAATGAAGGCGACCGCTACGGAGCAGGCGTCGGTCTTGGATACACATATATGCTTGCTCCGTGGCTGAACCTGGACGTGGGGTTGGGCGTGTGGGCAGGCTACGACGCTTACGTGTCCTATGCCTGCCCCACTTGTGGCCGCACCGTCGCCGCCGGCAGCAAATATTTCATCAAACCCTCCGATTTTATTCTCTCGATAGCGTATATTTTCTAAAAAGTTTGTATATTTGCAGTCCCAAAGTGAGCGCGGGTGGCGAAATGGTAGACGCGCTAGTTTCAGGAGCTAGTGGGGTAAAACCTGTGTGAGTTCGAGTCTCATCTCGCGCACTTAGAAAATCCGGACTGCGGAAGCAGCCCGGATTTTTGTGTAGAATGCCGCCTCGAACTCACACATACCCCCGAGGGGTCGGCGGGATTTCGTCCGTCAATTGAAGGGGGCGACGCTAATATTCGCTTCCGGGACACGCTACGGGCCTCCGGCGTGTCTGAACTGGTGCGTTAGAGGGGCCAAATGCACCAAAATCGCTGAAAAATCATCATTTTGGTGCGGCGGGAGGGTCAAACGCACCCGTTGCCGCCGTATGGGTTCCGGCTGCGGCTGATACAGCCTTCTACCTCTGTACCGCCCTCTTGAAGGTGTCGTCGATGTCGAGGAAGATGTGGTAGTAGGCTTTGTCGCCCAGGGCACTGTAGCGGCCGACGAGGGCGCGGACCTGGGTGAGCATGTACCTGCGCTCTTCGGCCCACTCGCTGTCGGGCACGAGGCCGTCCCTGGTGCGGGCGAAATCGAGGAACTTGCGCTCCAGGCCGGCCTTGTCGAGGTACTTTGTCAGCGCATCGTAGTCGCCGATGGCCGAGAGTTCATCCTTGTGGGAATCGAAATATGCGGAGGCGAAGCGCATCGAGGTCGCCTTGCGGTTGCAGGCCTGGTAGAATTTGCTGGCGCGGGTGGTGTCGACCGGCACGAACACGTCGGGGATGATTCCTCCCTTCTCGACCTTCATCGAGTCGGCGGAGTACATCTCGCCGGTGTTGTAGCGCAGATAAACCTCGTAGTCGTAATTCTCGTCGTAAGGCTTCTGCAGGCAGCGGCCCGAAGGGGTGTAGAACCTCGCCACGGTGAGCCTGATGCCCGAACCGTCCGAGAAGTACATAGGCTCCTGCACGAGACCTTTGCCGAATGAGCGCCGGCCGATTATCCTGCCGCGGGCATTGTCCTGGATGGCGCCGGCGAGGATCTCGCTCGACGACGCGCTCCCTTCGTTGATGAGCACGTCCAGCGCGATGTTCTGCAGGAAGCCAGTGCCGTCGGCGTTGTAGTCCTCGCGCTCGCGGCTACGGCCTTCCATATAGACTACGGGCGCATCCTTGGGCAGGAACAGGTTGGACAGCAGCAGGGCCTGGTCAAAGAATCCGCCGGTGTTGTCGCGCAGGTCCAGAACCATCTTGGTCATCCCTTTCGCCATCAGGTCCAGCGCCGCAAGAGAAACTTCGCTGTAGGTGGTGCGCGCGAATTTCGACAGCCTAACGTAGCCCGTCGTGTCGTCCGCCATGAAGTACGCGTCGATCGAGTGGGTGGGGATCTTTCCGCGGGTGATCTCGAAGGGGATCTCTTCAGCGCCCCTGCCCACGGTGACGGTGACCTTGGTGCCGGCGGGCCCCTTCATCCTGCGGACCATGCTGTCCTGGGGGAACTTCACTCCCGCGATGACCTTGTCGTCAACCTTGAGCAGGCGGTCGCCCGTCTTGAGGCCGATCTTTTCGGAAGGGCCTCCGCTGATGACTTCAAGCACTATCGCCGTGTCGTTGGGCACGTTGAACTGGATGCCGATGCCCTCGAACTCGCCTGCGAGGTCGTCCTCGGAGTCCTTCAGGATCTGCGGCTCCATATACACGGAATGCGGGTCAAGCGCCGCAAGCACTGCGTCGATCGCGGCCTCGGAGAGCGCCTCGTAGTCGACGGTGTCGACGTAGTTGCCGTCGATGCAGCGCAGGATGAGGTTCAACTTGCTCCATTCCGCGCTGCCGCTCAGATTCCTGCCGACGTATCCTTCATTGACGACGGCCTTCCTGAAGGCCGTGACCGCGATGAGGGCGCCCAGCGCCATCGACGCCAGGACGATGAGTATTGTCCTTCCTTTTCCCATCTCAGTCCACCTTCTCGATTTCGATTCCGGCCCTGCGGAGCAGGTCCACGCCGTCGGTCAGGCGGTATTCGTCCTTGTAGACGACCCTCCTGATGCCCGCCTGGATGATGAGTTTCGAGCACTCGATGCAGGGGGAGGCGGTCACATACAGGGTCGCGCCTTCGGAACTGTTGCCGGACTTGGCCACCTTGCTGATGGCGTTGGCCTCGGCGTGCAGGACATAGGGCTTGGTGACCCCGCTCTCGTCTTCGCAGACATTCTCGAAGCCGGAAGGGGTGCCGTTGTAGCCGTCGGAGATTATCATCCTGTCCTTGACCAGCAGGGCGCCGACCTTGCGGCGCTTGCAGTAGGAATTTTCGGCCCAGATCTCCGCCATCCGGATGTATTTCTCGTCGAATTTGTTCATAGCTATTTTCTTTGATACAGATATCTCTTGACGCTCTTCTTGGGAGTGCGCTCGAAGTCCTCTGGCATAAACTCTATTTTCCTGATCTGGGCGTAGGCGGGAAGCATGCGGTTGATCTCCGGCAGGCCGTCCGAGATGCGCTTGCCGAGTTCCTCGCGCGTCATTCCGTCCAGTTCGCCCTGGTGCCAGTCGGGGTAGATCAGGGCCGTCAGTCCGCCTCCGTCCTCGATCACCAGCGACTCGATCACATAGGTCACGTTGTTGATCACGGCTTCGAGCTCCTCCGGGTAGATGTTCTGGCCCGATGGGCCGAGGATCATGCACTTGGAGCGCCCGCGCAGATAGAGGTATCCGTCCGAATCCATGATGCCCATGTCGCCGGTCTTGAACCAGTTGTCGTTGGTGAAGGACTTGCGGGTGGCCTCGCGGTTCTTGTAGTAGCCCAGGAACACGTTGTCGCCCTTGACCTGGACTTCGCCGGGAATCTTGTGGGGGTTGGGGGAGTCGATGCGGATCTGGACGCCGGGGATGGCCGGGCCGCAGGAGCCCTTCTTTGCGCGGTCCCAGTGGGCGTAGGCTATAAGCGGGCCGCATTCGGTCATTCCGTAGCCCACCGTGAAGGGGAAGTGGATCTTGCGAAGGAAGGCCTCCACTTCGGGATTGAACGCGGCGCCTCCGAGCACCACCTCTTCGAATCTGGTCCCGAACGACTCGATCATCGAATTGCGTATCTTGGCCCCGATCACCTGGTCCACGATGGGCAGGCGCATGAAGGCCTTGTTGCGGTCCACGACGGGCTTTATCTGCGACTTGTAGACTTTCTCGATGATCAGCGGCACGGCGACAATCACGTCGGGATGGACCTCGCCGAACGCCTTCATTATGACCTTCGGGCTCGGAACGCGTGTCAGGAAATGCACGTGCCCGCCCTTGGATATCTCGAACAGGAACTCGAAGAGCATCCCGTACATATGGGCCGAGGGCAGCATCGCGACCACTTCGGATTCGCAGTTCATATGGGGCTCGGCGGTCTCGCCGGCGGCCTTGATGTTGATGGCCAGCGAGCGGTAGGGGAGCATCACGCCCTTGGAGAATCCCGAGGTGCCGGAGGTGTAGTTGATCATCGCCAGTTCTTCGGCGCTGTCTTCGTGGTAATCGATGTCGGCTGGCCCGAATCCGTCGGGGTACATCCGGGCGAACGTCCGGGGCAGGGTCTCCAGCGCTTCGGCGAGTTCCTTGTCGCGGGTGTAGATGGGGGTCAGGGTGCCCATCTGGACGATGACCTGAACTCCCGGCATCTCGGCTTCGGAAAGGCCTTCCCAGATCATCTCGTCGACAAAGAAGACCTTGGCCTCGCAGTGGTTCACGAGATAGTGGATGTTCTCGGGCTTGAATTCGTGCAGGATGGGCACGGGGACGGCGCCCCAGGTCAGCGAGGCGAGGAAACTCACGCCCCAGTTGGCCTGGTTCCTCGAGCAGAGGGCCACCTTGTCGCCCTTCTGCAGGCCGCACAGTTCGAAGCCGAGCTGCAGCTGCCTGATCTTGGTGGCGAGGTCGCTGTATTTGAGGGTGGCGCCCTGATAGTTGCTCAGGGCGTTCCTGTCCCAGTGGGTCCGGAAAGTCGCTTCAAGAAGTTTGTTTACGGATTGGAAAGCCATATTGTCAGTCGTTGATTTTCAGATGAATGCCGTCTTCGTCGGACCAGATTGAGCCGGAAGGGGTGCTGACGGCGAACCTGCATCCCTTCCCGGACGGGACAGGGCGGTCCCTTCCCGCTTTCGGCGCCTCCTTCCAGGCCAGGACGTCTTCTTCGGAGCCGAACGCGGTCCACCTGCCGTCGGCGGCCCGGAAACTGTCGTCAAAGGCGAATGCGGGTCCGTAGAGCGCGGAGAGGAATCCTGGCAGGGGGTTCCCGGACAATTCCTCGGGCCCGTTCGCGGCGGTCCGCACGAGCACGACCCTGTGCGAGTCCCAGGCCGCGGCCGCGACAACGCTCACGCCGTTCTCCTTCTCCCAGTCCTTCGGGCTCTTGCGGAAGGTCTTCCTGAGTTCGGTGATCTTCTTTTCGTAGCCGCCCAGTTTGACGCAGGCGTCCAGCCATTCTTCGTAGATTGAGCGGAAATTGCCTCCGACGCTCAGCGCGATGACAAAGTCCGAACTGTCGGGGACGGCTTCGCCGAGGCGGCCGTCGGTGCCAGGGAGCTTGCCGGCGAGGTTGGAGAAGTATCGGGAGTCGGGGCAGGGGACGGGCTCGACTTTGAAGCGGCCCGCCTCGGAAACGCGCACCAGCGTGGTCCAGGGGGCGAATTTGCTGAAGAATCCGGTCACCTGACCCTTCTTGTAATATTTCGTGAAATCAGCCGTGGGGAGGTATCTGTCGGCCTTTTCGTTCCTCAGGATTATGCAGTCACGGCCCGATGCGGCGAGCACGGCGTCGGCGAAGAGATTGGCCGACAGGACCGATTCCCCGGCGTCGGTCATATGGCGCACGGTGCTTTCCAGGGCGTTGGGGGAGGGCGAGAAGAGCAGGACGCCGCCCCGGCCCGAAGCCAGGCAGGAGTCTATGCGTGCGGAGCAAAGTCCCAGCGAGTCCGCCTGCAGCAGCAGTTCGTCGGCGCTTTGGGCGGAGCCCGCGTCTACCGACAGGATGGGGGAGAGCCGGCCGTTGTAGACGAACGAAACGGCCGCCGCGCGCCCCTCAAGGCGCCTGCCTGCCTGCAGGCTCAGCATAGGTGCCGACAGGACCGCGGAGTCCGCCAGGGCGTCGGAAAGCCTGTCGTAGGTGCAGACGGCGATCGCGTCCGAAGGCACGGCCCGGAGAATCTCCGGGATGCCGGCAGGACCGTCCCCGGAAGGGGCGCATCCGAAGACCGAAAGGGCGGCGATCAATCCCAAAATCCTGTTTTTGCTCATATCCTACAAAGATAAGAATATTCTGTGATTATGAATTTCTAAAGAATTAACTAAATTTGCAGGATTTTATAAAGTATATGCAGGAAATTAGAAACATAGCGATCATCGCCCACGTCGACCACGGCAAGACGACCCTCGTCGACAGGATGATCTATCAGGCGAATCTGGTCCGCCAGCCCGAGAATCTGGGCCAGCTGATATTGGACAACAACGACCTCGAGCGCGAGCGCGGCATCACCATCCTCGCCAAGAACGTGTCAGTGACCTACAAGGGCGTCAAGATCAACATCATCGACACCCCGGGCCACAGTGACTTCGGCGGCGAGGTCGAGCGCGTGCTCAACATGGCCGACGGCGTGCTGCTGCTCGTCGACGCCTTCGAGGGCTGCATGCCCCAGACCCGCTTCGTGCTCCAGAAGGCCATCCAGATGGGCAAGAAGCCCATCGTCGTCATAAACAAGGTCGACAAGCCCAACTGCCGCCCCGACGAGGTGCAGGAGGAGGTCTTCGACCTGATGTTCAACCTGAACGCAAGCGAGGAGCAGCTGGACTTCGCCACCGTCTTCGGTTCGGCCAAGCAGGGCTGGATGTCGCTGGACTGGAAGAAGCCCACCGACAACATCACTCCTCTTCTCGACACGATCCTGGAGCAGATTCCCGCTCCCGCCCAGGTCGAGGGCACTCCCCAGATGCTGATATCTTCGCTCGAGTACAGCCCCTACCTCGGCCGTATCGCCGTGGGCCGCATCACCCGCGGCAGCCTCAAGTCGGGCCAGAACGTCAGCCTGTGCAAGCGTTACGACATCATCCAGAAGCACAAGATCAAGCAGCTCATGGTCTTCGAAGGCCTGGGCAAGACCAATGCCGAGCAGGCCGTGTGCGGCGACATCTGCGCCGTGGTCGGAGTCGACGGATTCGAGATCGGCGACACCATCGCGGACTTCGAGAATCCCGAGGCGCTCCCTCCCATCGCCATCGACGAGCCCACGATGAGCATGCTCTTCACCATCAACAATTCCCCCTTCTTCGGCAAGGACGGCAAGTACGTGACCTCGCGCCATCTCAAGGACCGACTGGACAAGGAACTCGAGAAGAATCTGGCCCTTAGGGTCAAGCCCGGCCTGACGGCTGACTCGTTCGTCGTTTACGGCCGCGGCGTGCTGCACCTTTCTGTGCTTATCGAGACCATGCGCCGCGAGGGCTTCGAGCTCCAGGTCGGCCAGCCCAAGGTGCTGGACAAGACCATCGGCGGCCAGAGGTGCGAGCCTATCGAGGAACTCTCGATCGAGGTCCCCGAGGAGTTTGTCGGCGCCGCAATCGAGATTTCGACCCGCCGCAAGGGAGCCCTGGTGCATATGGAACCCCGCGGAGACCGCACTCTGCTCGAGTTCGAGATCCCTACCCGCGGCCTGATGGGCCTGCGCTCCAACCTGCTCACCGCTTCGCAGGGCGAGGCCGTCGTCGCCCACCGCTACAAGGAATACCAGCCCTACAAGGGCGAGATCGAGCGCCGCAACAACGGCTCCCTGGTGTCGCTCGAGACCGGCGAGGCCATCGCCTATTCGATGAACAAGCTGCTGGACCGCGGCCGCTTCTTCGTCGAGCCCGGCGAGCCCATCTACGGCGGACAGGTGGTCGGCGAGCACACCCGCGAGCGCGACCTCAATATCAACATCTGCAAGACCAAGAAGCTCACAAACGTGCGCGCCGCCGGTTCGGACGAGAAGATTGTCCTGCCTCCCGCCATCAAGTTCAGCCTCGAGGAAGCGCTCGAATATATACAGGAAGACGAACTCGTTGAAGTCACCCCTCACGCGATGCGTATCCGCAAGATTTTGCTCGATCCGCTTGCAAGAAAGAGAAATAGCGACAACGAAGATTGATAAAAGCAAAAATTTTTACTACCTTTGCAACCCTTTATTGTAAATTTGAATGGATCGGCCCCCGGCACCGTCACTTTCGAGTGGCACGCCGACCGGAAGTTCTTTGAAGGATTCGGCAATTCCGAGGTTCTGGACGCCGACCTGCAGGTGTGCTGCGAGGTCGAGCGCTCCAAGGGCTTCATCGGAGTCGAATGCAGCATAGACGGCACCCTGACGGTGCCTTGCGACCGCTGCTTCGACGACCTGGTGTTGCCCGTCGGCACCGATTTCGCCCTCAGCGTCAAGTTTGGCGAGTCCGAGGGCAGGACCGATGCGGAAGACCGCGAGATTGTCATGCTGACCTACGGCAGCAGCGAGCTCGACCTGAGCCAGTTCATCTACGACTACGTGATGACCTCCCTCCCGATGCAGCGCGTCCACCCCGAAGATGAGTGCAATCCCGAAGCAATGAAGTATTTGAGCAAATAATAATTTAAATATAGTTAACTATGGCACATCCGAAACACAAACTCTCAAAGCAGCGCAGAGACAAGCGTCGTACCCACGATTTCGCTCCTGTCCCTACCCTCGCTACCTGCCCCAACTGCGGCGCCACTGTGATGTATCACTGTGTATGCCCTGAGTGCGGTTACTATCGCGGCCGTCAGATCATCGTCAAGAACGCTGAGTAAGACCCGGTCCGACAGGGTCCCTTAGTTCAACGGATAGAACGAAGGTTTCCTAAACCTTAAATACAGGTTCGATTCCTGTAGGGACTACGAAAGAGGCTTGCCATCAGGCAAGCCTCTTTTGTAGTTATACCATTTACTGCGCGACAAACAGGTAGATGATGTCGCCTTGCTGGCGGTCGGGGGCGGCGGTGGAGGCGTTGAAGTGGGATTTGAGGGCGGCCTCGACGGCGAGGCTGCGAAGCTGGCGGTCGGAGACCGAAGCCGATTCGTCGACTTTGGCACTGACGACCTTGCCGCTGCGGTCCACGGTTATGATGACCTTTACTTCGCCCCCCAGGTAGCCGCGGTAGGCGGGGACGGGTAGGCGGGTGGCGCGGCGGCCTTCCAGATTGTAGGAAAGCACTGACGGGGCGCTGGTTTTGACGGTCCTGACGGGCTCGGAGGCCGCGGGATCTTCGGACACGTCGGCGGTCGCGTCTTCTTTGTAGTCGAACCCGTCGCGCAGCGACTGCTGGAGTTTGGCGTTGTCGGCATAGAGCTGGTCGGCGTTGGTGCCGCGGTCGTCCTTGAGCTGGCCGCGGTCCACGACGACGTTGTGAACCTTCTGTGCGCCAGCGTCCTGAAGGTCCTGCTGCAGTTTCTGCTTTATCGCCTCCTGGAAATCCAGTTCCTGCTGCAGCGCGGCCGCCTCTGCCTCGAGCCTGGCCACTTCTTCGGCCATCTTTTCGAACTTCTCGATCTGCGAGAAATCCATCAGGATTTCGCTCTTGTCGGCTTTGCGCGCGTTCAGATTGTGTCCGATGCCTGAAGCAAGCAGAACAATTATCACCGCCAGATGAACTATGACGGTGATATAAAGTCCTGCCTTGTCTTCGGATTTCATCCTATGCGTTGGCGGCTATGCCTTTCTCGACGGTCGCCGAGATGATGTCGATGGCGACCTTGTTGTGCCCGCCCTGCGGGATGATGATGTCGGCGTAGCGCTTGCTGGGCTCGATGAACTGCAGGTACATCGGCTTGACGGTGTTGGAGTAGCGCTCGATCACCCAGTGCACGTCCTTGCCGCGCTCGGAGATGTCGCGGGCCATCACCCTCATCAGGCGGTCGTCATCGTCGGCGTCCACAAAGATTTTGATGTCCATCTGGTCGCGCAGTTCCTTGCAGGTGAAGATCAGGATTCCTTCGATGATGATCACCTCGGCCGGCTCGACCCTCTTGGTCTCGGTCTTGCTGCGCGAGCACGAGATGAACGAATAGATGGGCTGCTCGATGGCCTTGCCGGCCTTGAGGTCGGCGAGCTGGCTGCAGAGCAGGTCCCACTCGATGGCGTCGGGGTGGTCGAAGTTGTGGTGGCGTTTCTCTTCGTCCGAGAGGTCTGAAGAGTCCTTGTAGTACGAGTCCTGGGGGATCACGACCACTTTCTGGGCGTTCAGTTTCTCGGTCAGGGCCTTGACCACGGTGGTCTTGCCGCTGCCGGAGCCGCCGGCGATTCCGATTACGAGCATACTAGTATTCGCAGTTTTTGGGTGTGCGGGGGAAGGGGATGACGTCGCGGATGTTCTGCATGCCGGTCACGAACAGGAGCAGACGCTCGAATCCGAGGCCGAAGCCGCTGTGGGGGCAGCTGCCGAAACGGCGGGTGTCGATGTACCACTCGAGGTTCTTGCGGCTCATTCCGAGTTCGTCGATGCGGGCCTCGAGCTTGCCGAGGTCGCTTTCGCGCTCGCTGCCGCCGATGATCTCGCCGATCTTGGGGAACAGCACGTCCATCGCACGGACGGTCTTGCCGTCGGGGTCCTGCTTCATATAGAAGGCCTTGATCTCCTTCGGGTAGCCGGTCAGGATGACGGGCTTGCCGAAATGCTTCTCGACCAGGTAGCGCTCGTGCTCGCTCTGCAGGTCCACGCCCCAGTAGACGGGATATTCGAACTGCACGCCGTCAGCGATGGCCTGCTCGAGGATCTTGATGCCGTCGGTGTACTCCAGGCGCACGAACTCGGTGCCGATGACGCCCTGCAGGCGCTCGATGAGTTCGGGGTCGTACTTGTCGTTGAGGAACTTGATGTCGTCGTAGCAGTTGTCCAGGGCGTATTTCACCAGGTGCTTGATGAAGTCCTCGGCGAGGTCCATGTTGTCGACAATGTCGTAGAACGCCATCTCGGGCTCGATCATCCAGAACTCCGCCAGGTGGCGGGGGGTGTTGGAGTTCTCGGCGCGGAAGGTGGGGCCGAAGGTGTAGATCTCGCCCAGCGCGGTGGCGCCGAGTTCACCCTCGAGCTGGCCGCTGACGGTCAGGCTCACGGGCTTGCCGAAGAAGTCGGACGAGAAGTCGACCTGCCCCTTCTTGTTTCTGTGGATGTCCCCGAGGTCCATGGTCGTGACC
>R15__coassemble_720_pt1 | contig 22295 bp, 16 predicted proteins | sample R15__metabat2_high_PE_004 | metagenome-assembled genome bin R15
CTGCTTAATTACTGATAATCAGTTATTTATCCAATATTATATATTACTATTATTTAGTTATTTGTCGTGAATTTGAGGCCGGGTGTTGCAAATGTGTTAATCCGCAACGCAAATTTACATAGCAATATTATTAATAATCAGTGATTTAATTCATTTTATATTAACGATTACTCCAATACTTTACAAGGCTTATTCAGACCGAGACACTTCACGGTTTACAAAATTAACTATTGCGAATTACAATTACTATTATTACATTTGTAACCGAAATGTTGACTTTATGAACCGCAGATTACAGCAATTCCTCGGAGCTGAAAACATCAGTCAGTCCCAATTCGCCGACTCGATCGGCGTTGCACGTGCAAGCGTGTCACACATCCTCGCCGGCCGAAACAAGCCGGGCTTTGACTTCATTCTCAATATGGCAAAGGCCTACCCCGCCCTGAATGTCGACTGGCTAATTACGGGCAAAGGCAGGATGTATAAAACATCCAATGAGCCAATCCCCGTACAGTCAACAAATTATGACGAGTTACCTGACTTGTTCGGTGAGGAATCTGAGGCTGTTCTTGAGCAAACGTCCGACTCTCTTCGGCCCGTGCCTGAGGAAGTCCGTACGCCTTCAAACGCGAGCGCATCCTCGACACAACGTCGCGATACAGCCGCCGGCACCTCCTCAAATACCGATACCATTGCTTTAGTTGGTTCTTTGCAACAATCTGCAAAACAACGTAATATCTCTAAAATCGTCATCTTCTACGATGACAATACCTATCAGGAACTGAAATAACTGTCGGGGAAAATTGCTATTTTTGTCCCGTATGTATCTTCTGAAACCTATCGTCTCGCACATGGACAGCGACCGGGCATCCCGCGCCGCCCTGCGTTATTTCCGCGCCCAGGGAAAGATCCCAGGCGGCCGCTGGTTCAACCGTCATTTCCATAAAAACCGCGCCCTGGGTCTCCAGAAAGAGGTTTTCGGACTCGATTTCTACAACCCGGTCGGCCTCGGAGCCGGTCTGGACCGCAAGGGCGACATGTACAACGATCTCTGCGATCTCGGCTTCAGCTTCGTCGAGGTCGGCCCCATGGGGCTGGAAAATGTCCGCATTGCCATCAAAAACCTCCTCAGAGACGCCCAGGACGACATACTCGCGGTCTGTATAGACAATGACTTTCAGGCCGCTTTCTGCCTTGCTTACGACTATTTTGACTTCTTCGTCATCGATCTTGGCGATTCGCTCGACGTATCAGTGCTCGAGCCGCTGCTCGACGCACGCCTGACCTACGATGTCTACAAGCCCGTCGTGGTCAAGGTCTCCCCTTCCGCCACGCGCGAAAAACTGCTGGAAATCGTGGATTTCTGCCGAATGAACGGCATAGACGGCATTGAGGTGTGTTCTATGGCCCATATCGGGCTGGTAAACGGCCACACGGAAGGGCGGTGGCCCATCATAGCCAACTGCCGGATACGCGACGAAAAGGCGGCGCGGGAAGCCCTGGACGCCGGCGCCTCCCTTATCGAGGTGCGGAGCGCTCTGGTCTACAACGGCCCGTCGATGATCGACCGCATCCTGGTCCACCTCGGCAAGTCTGCCGGCTGATTTTTCCAGTCACTTTCAATGCAGAAAATTGCCGGCGAGACTGTTTTTCATTAAATTTATTGTAAACTAATCAAAGACCGGCCCAAAATCGTGTAAAACACTGATGTTTAAGTAAAGTAACAATATTGTTATTAACATTAACATCTTTGTTACATTCACATCTGATAACAATAACGGCGCCTTATGGGCGCCGTTATTAATAAGATAATCAATTACTTACAGCAATCTGAGGAAGTTTTCGCCGGCAACGGCCGAGATGTCGGCTTCGGGCCATCCGCGACGTCTCATCTCGGCGAAAATCGCACCCACTTTTGAAATGTCTTCAAGGCCGTCGGCGGTGACTTCTATGCCGTCATAGTCGGTGCCGATTCCGACTCCCCCGATGCCACAGACTGCGGCCGTATGTTCGATATGATCGACAACTTTCGCGACTCCGGGTCGGGGCAGCATCGCGAGCTCATCCTGTACTTTGAACCAGGCCGACGCCTTGGCGGCATTGCCCGGATCGGCAATGAATTCAGCCTCCACCCACATTTTCTCCTCAAGCCTCGATGCGGCAAGAACCGAGCAAAACTCCTCGCTCAGGAACGGAGGATAGACGCTCATCCCGACGACTCCCCCTCCGGCCGCTATGCCGCGAAGCAGCGAATCCGGCAGATTCCGCCGGTGCGCGGAAAGCGCGTGGCAGCAGCCGTGGGTATAAACGATAGGAGCCGTGCTCAGATCCAGCACATCCTCGATAGTTTTCCACGAGCTATGTGCCACATCCACAAGCATTCCGACCCTGTTCATCTCAAGCACGACTTCACGTCCAAGGGGGCTCAGCCCGCCCCACTTGCCTTGGCCTGTGCACGAATCGCAAAGTTGATTGTCCGCGCTGTGCGTGAGCGTAACGTAGCGCACGCCGCGCTCGTACAGCAGCGAGATCATCGAGAGGTCGTCCCCTATCGGAGAGCCGTTTTCGAGTCCGACCAGAATCGACAGCCTCCCGGCGGCCTTGTTCGCCCGCACATCCGAAGCTGAACCGGCCAACCGCACGTCAACCGCGGGACGGGCCACCCGCACGTCAGCCGCTGAGCCGGCCGCCCCGCTACCGGCCGCCCGTACATCACCCGCGCTCAAACCCGCCGCGGCAACCTGCCGCTCGAGTTCCGCGAGCAAGCGCCACATGTGTTCACGCGCTTGATCTACAGGGAGTTCAGCAGGAATATATAAAGCAAAAAAAGAGGCGTCGACTCCCCCTCTCTTCATTTTGGGGAAGTCGACCTGGCCTCTAGGGTTGTCCGCTCCGAAATCCCGGAGCCGGAGCATCTGCGAAGGAGCGTCGCAGTGCGCGTCAAGCACGAGCATCAGTCAAGCATCAAGCACGAGCATCAGTCAAGCGTCAGCACAAGCATCAGTCAATCGCAAAGCGACCGCTACTGATTGTACCTTGTCATCGAAGACTTGACGATCGAACCGATCTGGATGGAGGGATCGCCTGCGTACTGCAGGGTGGCGCTGTTCTTGAGCGACTGGACGTTCAGGGTGTTGCCGGCGGCGACCACCAGGTTGCACAGGCTGCTCATATTCACCTCGGCGTTGGCGAGTATCTGGTTGATACCGTTGACCTTGGAGGAGCCTTCGCAACAGAAGAGCGCGTCGGAGCAGGTGCCGTTCAGGATGGTCTTGGAGGTGCCCTTGGCGTTGACGGTCAGCTGGCTGACCTGGCCGTCGAGGGTCAGGGTGCCGGAGTTGCCGACGTTCAGGGTGCAGGTGGAGGCGCTGACCTTGAAGGAAGAGACGGCGCCGCCTGCGGTGTTGATGACGAGGTTGTCGGCGCGGGCGACGTTTGCGAAGACGTTGGACCTGTCTTCGCAGTTGATCTCGATGTTCTGGCTGTCGAGGTCGACGGACTTGACGCAGGCGTTGTCTTCGGCGGTGATGACGCAGGAGTGCTCGCTGAACACGTACTGAGCTTCATAGAGGACGGCGCTGTCTTCGAGCGTGATGCCCTTGATCTTCTCGGGGACGGTGACGATGGCGCGGAAGGTGGCGACGGGGGCGTTCTTGCCCTTGTAGAGTTTCTTGGTCTCCTTGCTGACGTTCTTGTCGTTGATGCCGATGCTGAGGGTTCCCTTCTCGACATTGCAGATGATGGCGTCCAGATAAGGCTCGTCGACGGTGATCTTGCAGTTGAAGGCGGCGCCGTTCACGACGGTGACCTCGAAGCTGTCGGAGACCTTGATGTCGGAGAATCCGGCAAGGTTATAGTCGTTGGTCTTGACCTGGGCAAGAGCGGAAGAAGCTAAAGCAAAGATTGCAATAGCGGTAAATAAAGTTTTGTAAATCAAATTCTTCATATCGAAATTGTTTAATCAGTCTATCAGTGTGCCCCACTCGTCGGTCTTGGCGTCAAGGTCTCTCTTGCACTCAAGGTACTCGCGCGTGAGTGCCATTATGTCGTCGGACTCGCCCGGGGCTTCGAGCACCTGCTCGATCTTCTTCATCCTCGCCTCGAGTTTTCCGATTTCGCTCTCAAGATACGAAATTCTATTCTTTTTCCGTCGCTCCTCCTTGGATTTTTCGCGATTTGCCTCAAAAAGAGCCTGTTTCGAGGCCGCAGAAGCAGGGGCGGGAGCCGCTTTCCCGGCACCGGGGGCCGGGGCGTCCTTCCGGGCAGATGGCGAACCGCCCTTCCCCGCCGGGGCATCGCCCGTCCCGACGGGACCCGCCGCTCCCCTCTCGAGTTCGGCGAGCGACTCGATGCGCCGCTTGCGCAGGAACTCCTGCACGCCGCCCAGATGCTCGCGCACCCGGCCGTCGCGGAATTCGTATATCTTGTCAACCAGACCGTCGAGGAAGACGCGGTCGTGGCTGACGACCACCAGGGTGCCGTCGAACGCGCGGAGCGCCTCCTTCAGGATCTCCTTGCTCTTGATGTCCATATGATTGGTGGGTTCGTCGAGCGCGAGCAGGTTGTGGCTCTGGAGCATCAGTTTGGCCATCCCGAGACGGGCCCGTTCGCCGCCCGAGAGCACGCTCACGCGCTTGTCGATGTCTTCGCCGCGGAAGAGGAACTGGGCCAGCAGGTCGCGGAGCTTGGAGCGCACGTCGCCCACCGCGATACGGTCGAGGGTGGACCAGACGGTCTCGTTCTTGTCGAGAATATCTTCCTGATTCTGAGCGTAGTAGCCTATGCTGACATTGTGCCCGATACGGGCTTCTCCCCCCAGGGGCTCGAGCTCGCCGCAGATAACCCGCATCAGCGTGGTCTTGCCTTCGCCGTTGCGGCCCACGAGCGCGACCTTCTCTCCCCTCTTGATCTCGATTTCGGCGTCGCGGAAGACGACCTTGTGGCCGGCCCCGGGCGAAAGGGCCTCCCCCGGCGCGCCGCCGCCGGCCGAGCCGTCCCGCGCGGGATACCCGACCGTCAGCTCCGACCCCTTGAAGACGACGTCGCCGCTGCGGGCCGCGGGCGGGAATTTCACCGTCAGGTGGACGTTGTCGGTCTCGTCGATCTCGACCCTCTCGAGCTTCTCGAGGGCCTTGATGCGGCTCTGGACCTGGTTGCTCTTGGTGGGCTTGTAGCGGAAGGCGGCGATGAACTCTTCGGTCTTGCGTATCATCGTCTGCTGGTTCTCGTAGGCGGCCTTCTGCTGGGCGATGCGCTCCTCGCGCAGCTCCAGGTACTGCGAATAGGGCACCTTGTAGTCGTGGATGTGGCCGAGCATGACCTCGACGGTGCGGTTGGTGACGGTGTCCAGGAACTTGCGGTCGTGGCTGACGAGCAGCAGCGAGCAGCGGCGGCTCTTCAAGTAATCCTCGAGCCATTCGATGGATTCGATGTCCAGGTGGTTGGTGGGCTCGTCGAGCAGCATCACGTCTGGTTCGCTCAGCAGGATCTTTGCCAGCTCGATACGCATGTTCCAGCCCTGGCTGAAGGTCTCGGTGGGGCGGCCGAGCTCGTCGTCGCGGAAGCCCAGGCCCTTCAGGGTCCGGCGGCACTGCACCTCGGGCGGCTCGCTGTGGCTGATGCTCAGGCGGTCGCTCAGGGCGTTGATGCGCTCGATGATGGCCGCGTATTCGGCGGACTCGTAGTCCTCGCGGAGCGACAGCTGGGCGGTAAGGGAGTCGATCTCGTCCTGCAGCCCGACCGTCCCCTCGAAAGCGGTCATCGCCTCCTCGAGCACGGTGCGCCCGCGGTGGTGCTCCATTATCTGGGGCAGGTAGCCGATGGTGAGCGACGAGGGCTTGTCGACGAAGCCGGAGGTCGGATTCTGGAGCCCGCAGATGAGCTTGAGGATGGTGGATTTGCCGGCGCCGTTCTTGCCAACGAGTCCGATCTTGTCGGACTCGCTGATGTGGAAGTTTATCTTGTCCAGGAGGACAAATCCGCCGTAGGCGACGGTGACGTCATCGATCGATATCATCGCGCCCGAGGACTAGTTCATCCCGCCCAGGGACGCTTCGAGCGCTTCGATTCGCGCAAGTGCGTCCGCCTCCTTCTTGCGCTCGCCGGCGATCACGGCCGCGGGAGCGTGGGCGACGAAATTCTCGTTGGCGAGCTTGCGGCGCACGCCTGCGAGGAATCCCCTCTGGCGCTCGAGTTCGGCCAGGGTCTTCGCCTTCTCCTCGTCCTCGTTGACGAATCCGGCCATCGGGACGCTGAACTTGACGGTGCCGACTATGAAGGACACCGCGGGGCCCTCGACGCTGTCAACGATGCCGCTGATGTTGGCGCTCTTCAGGATGACGGGGACCAGGGCGGGGTCGAACGCGCCTTCGATCTTAAGGGCCAGGGGCTCCTTGGGGGCGATCTGCTTCTGGGCGCGGATGCCGCGGATGCCGACTATCGCCTGGCGGGCGATCTCGAATTCGTCGAGGAATGCGGGGTCGTAGGGGGCGGCGGCGGGGGTGCGCTCGAACATTATGGTGCTGCCCTCGGGGCGCTCGGCCATCGCCTGCCAGAGTTCCTCGGTGATGAACGGCATTATGGGGTGGATGAGCTTGAGGAGCTTCTCGAAGAATTCCGAGGTGGCCTTGTAGGTAGCGGAGTCGACAGCGCCGCCGAAAGCGGGCTTGACGAGCTCGAGGTACCAGCTGCAGTAGTCGTCCCAGAAGAGCTTGTAGACGGCCATCAGGGCGTCGGAGATGCGGAATTTGGAGTAGTGGTCCTCGACGGTCTCGACGGTGCGTGAGAGCAGGGCGTCGAACCACTTGACCGCCAGGCGGGAAGATTCGCTCTGGGCGGCGTCGGGGTCGACCTTCCAGCCGCTCACCAAGCGCCAGCTGTTCCAGATCTTGCCGCAGAAGTTGCGGCCCTGCTCGACCTGGCTCTCGTCGTAGAGGATGTCGTTGCCGGCGCTGGAGCACAGCAGCATGCCCAGGCGGACGGCGTCGGCGCCGTATTTGGCGATGAGGTCGAGCGGGTTGGGGCTGTTGCCCAGGGTCTTGCTCATCTTGCGGCCGAGCTTGTCGCGCACGATGCCGGTGAAATAGACGTTGCGGAAGGGCTCCTCCTTCATATATTCATTGCCTGCCATTATCATTCTGGCGACCCAGAAGAAGATGATGTCGGGGCCGGTGACGAGGTCGTTTGTCGGATAGTAGTACGCGAGGTCTGCGTTCGGCTTGTGGTCGGGGTTGCCGGGCATCTGGGGGTCGAACACGCTGATGGGCCAGAGCCAGGAGCTGAACCAGGTGTCGAGCACGTCCTCGTCCTGGCGAAGGTCGTCGGCGGTGAGGGCGGGATTGATGGCGCGGGCGGCCTCCAGGGCCTTCTCGGGGCTGTTCTCGACCACGATGCTGCCGTCGGGCAGGTAGTAGGCGGGAATGCGCTGGCCCCACCAGAGCTGGCGGCTGATGCACCAGTCGCGCACGTTCTCCATCCAGTGGCGGTAGGTGTTGCGGTACTTGTCGGGGATGAACTTGACTCTCCCCTCCTCCACGCTTGCGAGCGCCTGCTTTGCGAGCTCGTCCATCTTGAGGAACCACTGGGCGCTGAGCCTGGGCTCGATGACGGCCTTGGTGCGCTCGGAATATCCGACGGGCGAGGTGTAGTCCTCGATCTTCTCGATGTTGCCGGCGGCCTTGAGCATCTCGACTATATTGCGGCGGGCTTCGAAGCGGTCCTGGCCCACCAGGATCTGCGCCTCTTCGGTCAGGCGGCCGTGCTCGTCGATTATCTCGAGGATCGGGAGGTTGTGCCTCAGGCCGATGGCGTAGTCGTTGGCGTCGTGGGCGGGGGTGACCTTCAGGCAGCCGGTGCCGAAGTCCATCTCGACATAGTCGTCCTCGATGATGGGTATCTCTTTGTTTATCAGGGGGATGAGGACCTTCTTGCCCTTCATCCAGAAGTGGCGCTCGTCATTGGGGTTGACGCAGATCGCGGCGTCGGCCATTATGGTCTCGGGGCGGGTGGTGGCCACGACGATGTATTTGTCGGTGGGGTTGCCGTTGCCGTCCGAGATGAAGTAGCGCATATGGTAGAAGTGGCTCGGGGTGTCCTTGTGCTCGACTTCGTCGTCGCTCAAGGCAGTGCAGGCCTCGGGGTCCCAGTTGACCATGCGGTAACCGCGGTAGATCCAGCCCTTCTTGTAGAAATAGACGAAGGTGTTGATGACGGCCTCGCTGAGTTCGGGCTCCATCGTGAAGCGGGTGCGGTCCCAGTCGCACGAGGCGCCGAGCTTGCGCAGCTGCTGCAGGATGATGCCGCCGTGCTCCTCTTTCCAGTCCCAGGCGTACTTGAGGAACTCCTCGCGGGTGAGGTCGGACTTGGCGATGCCCATACCCTTGAGCTTCTCGACCACCTTGTTTTCGGTGGCGATGCTGGCGTGGTCGGTGCCGGGGACCCAGCAGGCGTTCTTGCCGTCCATGCGGGCCTTGCGGATCAGCACGTCATTGAGGGTGTTGTTGAGCACGTGGCCCATATGCAGGATGCCCGTCACGTTGGGGGGCGGGATGACTATCGTGTAAGGTTGCCGGGCGTCGGGCTCGGAATGAAAGAATTTGTGGTCCAGCCAATAGGCGTACCACTTGTCCTCCACCAGGGAGGCGTCGTATTTAGTGCTCAGTTCCATAATCTTTCTTTGGCGCGCACGCATGCGGGCGGGCGCAATCAATCCTGCAAATTTAGTCAATTATTTGCGGAATGCAAACGGGGTTTATTGAGCGTGTCTGAGCGGTCCGGTTTTCAGCGCGTGGCGACGGTCCAGACGATGCCGGAGGCGGGGTCGGCCACGGTGTGGAATCCGGCGCCCGGCCCGGCGGCTTCGAGTACGCCGCGCAGATCGTCGGGAAGGCCCGTGCCGGAGAGCTTCAGAAGGCTCTCCTTGCGGGTCCAAAGTTCCGTGAAGGAGAGGGCGGGGTCGGGAGAGGATTCCGTGGCCGCGAGTTCGGCCGGTGACAGCACAGTCCGGGCCAGGTCGGGGTCGTACTGGATCTGCTCGACGTCGACTCCGAGCGGGCTGTCCCCAACTGCGCAGAGCACCGCACGGCGGCAGTGGCTGAAGTTGAAGTGTATGTTTTGGTAATCCTTTAGAAATGGCTTTCCTTCAGGCAGATAGCCAAACTCCACGTCGCAATCAATTCCATAGTGTTCCGCGAGCAGGTCGCGCAGCAGCAGATAGGCCTTGGCGCAAGTGTACCTGTCTGCATCGAACCTGTACGAGAGCGCCTTGCGCCGCCGCCACTCGGGAAGCGCGGCGAGTGCCTCGGCGAGCGCGGGTTCAGACGGGACGATATGCAGAATCTTGTGCCACATGAGAGATGATCACAAAAGGCCGGCGAGAAAGACGGTGACGCTGCAGACGAGGGCCACGGGGAAGAGCCCGAGCCCGAACCAGGAGGCGGCAAGGCCCGCGACGAGCGCCAGGGCTCCGGCCAGAGGTGTCGCGCCGGCCTCGATTATGGCCGGAACCGTCATCACGGCGAGGGTCACGTAAGGGACGTAGTAGAGGAAACTCTTCAGGAAGCGGTTCCTGACAGGTTTGCGGATGAGCAGCGCCGGAATGACCCTGAGCAGGTTGGTTGTCAGGAACATCACCGCTATGTAGATCAGGTTATTCCTCATCACTGACCGGTTTAAGCGCGGCCGCGGCCGCAGATATCACAATGGTCAGGATGACCACCTTCACCCCGAAACTGATGCCTTTGAGCAGAGGAGCGAGGCTGAAGGCGCCGCTCAGCGCGAAGGCGCACAGCACCGCGACCAGGACGGCCCTGTCTTTCTTTGCAGTGGGGACGAAGCAGGCTATGAACATCCCGTAAAGCGCCACGCCCAGGGCCGTTACGACGGACCCTGGCAGGATGCCGCCCATCACTATGCCGCAGGCGGTGCCGAGGGCCCACAGCGGAGCCGCGGTGAGCGTCGCGCCAACCGTGTAGGACGCCGACAGGGGACCCTTGCGGGCAATGGAGATGGCGAATATCTCGTCGGTGATGCAGGCCCCGGCGACCACCTTCTTCCACAGCGGCGTCTCGGGGCCGAACCTCTGCAGGAGCGCCGTCCCCATCAGCAGGTAGCGCAGATTCGCCACGATGCAGATCGAGAGCACCTCGAGGTAGGCCGCGCCCGCCCCGATGAGGGTGTAGGAGCCGTATTCCCCGGCCGAGGCCCTGGTCAGAAGGCTCGCAAGAAACCCTTCGGGGGCGCTGAGGCCGGCCCCGGACGCAACGATCCCGAGCGAGAAGGCAACGGCGAAATACCCCGCCCCGATGGGCAGGCCGTCCCTCATTCCGCTGTACAACTCTTTCATTTATGCGTAACGGGCCTCACTCTTCCATCCCGGCATATATGCGGGCGAGGCGGACATATTCTTCGACGCCTTCGTCGATGGTCCGCGCGACGCTCTCCGGGGTCACGTTCTTGACGAATTTCGCGGGCACGCCGGCCCACATCTCGTTCGGCCCGATCCGGGTGCCACCTAGCACGAGCGCGCCTGCGGCGACGATCGAGCCGTCACCGACGCAGGCACCGTCCAGCACGGTGCTGCCCATTCCGATGAGGCAATGATTGCCCACCGTGCAGGCGTGGACGGTGGCGTTGTGGCCGATGACCACGTCGCTGCCGATCGAGACCGAGCCGCCGGGACGGCTTGTTATGTGGATGCTGACGCCGTCCTGGACGCTCACGCGGTCGCCTATGCGGATGCCGTTGCCGTCTGCGCGAACTGACGCGCCGTACCAGACGGACGAGTCCTTCCCGATGACGACGTCGCCGATCACCGCCGCCGTGGGCGCGATGAAGCAGCCCTCCCCTATCTCCGGGGTCTTTCCTTCATACGTTATTGGTTTCATGACCTGCGGCAGCGCCGCGTACAATGATTTTCCCAAACCGGTCACTTGACGTACCAGTCGATCATCCGGCTGATGGCACGCTGGCAGACGGGGCAGAAGCCGGGGGCGGTGTTGTTGAACATCCTGCACTCCTCGTAAGGCCTCCAGCAGCCCTTCGCCTGGTAGCCGGCGCCCTCGAACAGTCCGACGCCCTCCAGGTCCATCATGTCCTCCCACTTGGACGCGAAGTCAACCTGCGTGGTGATGTTGGGCTCCCAGGGCTCGACGCCTTCGGGGTAATAGTTCTCGTATGCGACCGACGAATCGTAGTACTCGTCACCCAGTCCGGCGAAGCTGTGGCCGAATTCGTGGACGAAGACGACCTCGGAAAGTTCGTGGTCGGAGGTGCCCATTGCGTAGGACCCGTAGATGCCCCCGCCGCCGTATTTGGTCTCGTTGGCGATGACCATGATGACGTCGGTGGGCACGCCCGCGACCGCGTCGGCGATCAGGCGGTGATCCATAATCGTGAGGTAGCGGTCCTCGTAGAATGTGTCGAAGCCCGAATCCATCGCGGTCTCGCGCCACTGGCCCCACTGGGGGATGTCGACGCCGCTCTCGGCCGAGACGTTCTCGACGATGCGCACATTGAAATCGTCCTTGCGCGAAGCGTAGGGCTCCATCGAGAAGAGGTAGTCCATGAAGCGGCGGGCGTCGGCGCAGAACTTGCCCTGCTCGGCGGCGGTGTAGCCTTCGGCGGCGAAGGTCAGGTCGACCTTGTGGGCGTTGTCGCCGCTGTAGTGGATAAGGCTCGAATTCGCCGATGCGGTCAGAGGCTCGATATGGGTGTCGGAGGGGTCGATGTCCATCTCGAAGAAGGGCTCGAAGAGGCCGGTCTCGCGGATGCGCTGGTACAGCACGAAGTGCACCTTGCACTTGGGCATCGGCATCCAGACGGTCTGGCCGGCGGCCATGTCGACCTCGTCCGCCTGCGGCGTGGTGCGCCACTCCTCGAACAGGGTGGAGAAACTGTTGGAATAAACGAGGGTGTCGCCCGCGAAGGCCTCGAAGCAGTACTGGCCGTAGCCGAAGCGGTTGACCAGGGCATCGGGGCTGCCGGTCCATTCAGGTTCGCGGTAGAGTTTGTCCAGATAGGCGTACTGAGAGGTGCGGTTGCCCGCGATGACCAGGTCTATGCGGAGTTTCTCGCCGGTGAAATAAGTGTCGTAGTCGGGGTCATAAGTGCACACGCTGCTCGCGGTGCCGTCGCCGGCGACGGGGCAGCCGCCCTGCTGCGCGCAGGCGCCCAAAAGCAGCGCCGCGGCAATTGAAACGATGAAAAGTCTCTTCATTTTCCAGAAATTGTTTTGAGACTGCAATTTAATGATTTTCTCCGAGATTGTCGAATTATTTGATTAGATTTGCGAGTTATGAAAAAATCGCTTCTTGTTCTTATCAGCCTCTGCTCCGTCCTCGCCTCGTGCGAGATGACCGAGATTCAGGGCGTGACCGAGAAAATGCCCATAAAGTTCGCCGGCGTGAAGAACGCGGGCCTGACGGAAGGGACCACCCTCGGCCTGTTCATCGGAGAACCCGTGAACTGCTCGAACGTAAAACTCACAGTCGGCGCCGACGGCGCGCTGACCTCCTCCACCGCCCTTTACTGGGGTGAGGAGCAGACCGCACAGAGCCCCGTCTTCGCCTACACGCCTTATCAGGAAGGTGCCGCCGAGACTTTCCTCTTCTGCGTGGAAGAGGACCAGAGCACGAAAAGCGCGCTCCAAGCCTCCGACTTCATAAGCGCTTTCGTGTCGGCGGATCCCGCCAAGGACTTCATCAGCCTTTCCCTCACCCACAGGATGTCCCGGATAAGGCTCTACGCAAGTTCCGAGCAGGGCGGGATCGCAAAAGTGGAATTCAAGGATCTGACTACGGACTGTATCTTCGATGCGACGACCGGCGACTGCACTCTCGGCATCTATACCGGCTCGATCACCGCATACGCGGATTCCGACTGCTATGTGGCCTATTTCCCGCCCCAGAGCACCGAACTCCAGGTCGTCGTGACGCTAGAGGACGGCAGGACCGCCGAATACGTGTTCGAGGCGGCCGAGTTCCAGGAGGGCAAGACCTATGACAACGAGGACTCCCCCATCGTCGTCGCGAAGCCCACGCCCGAGGCCGAGCAGATCAGCTTTTCTTTTACCGTTTCCGACTGGGTTGACGGCGGGAACCTGACCCTCAAGGAGAGTGACGAACCCACTCCTTCACCCTCCGATTCCGCCAGCCTGACCTATGCCGAAGTGGCAGGAACATACAAATACAACGATCCGTTCACCTACACCAACGCATATGGAACCTGGGAAATCTGCTGCTACTCTGACGACAGCGCAAGCACCGGCTTCCAGCTGAACACCAGTTCGAGCACCAAAACCCGTCTTTCCTACATCGGCACCCCTGATTTCGGCGCGCCCGTGACAAGTGTCACGATAACTTGCGTAAAAGAATATAGTTCAGATGTTTACATCTGTTCGGCCGGCACCGAGAACGAATCGGACATTCTGCTCACCGTCGCAGGTGAAGGCACCACGACCACAATCGACGTAAGCGCCCTGGGAGTCAGCAAACTGTATGTCCGTTCCGCAAAGTCGATGAACGTGTCGTCTCTGTCAATCACGACCGGCGAGGCCGCCCCCGCCGAAGACACCCCCTTCACGCAGACCACGGTCTACGGCATCTACACCGGCACCGATTCCGCCCCTGTGGCGAAGGCCGGATATGACGAATTCGAGGACCAGCTCACCTACGGCGCTCTTGAAAATGGATGCCAGTTCGCCATAATGAACTTCGGGGCGGCCGCCTACTGGTGCAACATCACCCTGAGCTCCGCCTCGTTCGCGGTCGGCTCCACCTACAGCGCGGAAGGCGTCGTGAGCGGCGAGGAGTTCTCGTCCGACGCCCTGCAGTGCGTGGGCAAGCAGTCCGGAAAGGTCTGGCTCGAAGACAAGTCCGGCCACATAGGTTTGATCATCCCAATCCAGTAGCGCCATGAAAAAGTTCATACTCATACTCTCGATATTTGCCGCGGCGACTGCATTCGCAGGCCCCGTGCAGAAGGCGGACGCCCTCAAATTCGCCGGCCGCGCCCTGGGCAGCGACAGTCTTGAATACGTCGACCTCGGCTCCGGACTGCACGCCTTCAACCGCCCCGGCGGCGGATGGATCATCCTCTCGTCCGACGACTGCTCCGTCCCCGTGCTCGGCCACAGCGACACCGGCGCCCTGTCCGCCGGGAATCTCCCCTCCAACATGCGCGCCCACCTCGACAGGATGACCTCGGACATAGCGAGGCTGTCATCTTCCGGCGTCGCGCCCGCACCTGCAATCAGGGCGATGTGGTCGGCCGCCCCCTCCCGTGTCAGGAAGGCTTCGGCTTCGGTGTACCTTCAGACCGCCAACTGGAACCAGCAGGGATACTACAACGACACCGTGCAGGACAAGTTGGGCACAAGCAAGAACGTGTGCACCGGATGCGTGGCCACCGCGATGGCCATAGTCCTTCAGTACAACCACTGGCCCGAGAAAGGCACGGGGACCATCGAAAGCTACACCTCGAAGGCCACAAGGGACGACTACGGAGTCAACGAGACCTACACCGTGCCCGCCACCGACATCAGTTCCTATTACTATGACTGGGACAACATGCCCTCCGAACTCTCTTCTTCCAGTACGCAGGCCCAGAAAGACGCCGTCGCGGACCTCATGTTCCATTGCGGCTCGATGGTCCAGATGACATATTCAAGCGCAGGCTCGGGAGCTTATTCAGAGGACATAATACCCGCCCTGGCCAAGCACATGTCATACTCCGCTTCCGCCCGACTCGTCACCCGCTGCAACTACAGCACTTACGATTGGCTGGAAATGCTCAAGTCAGAACTCGACGCCGGCCGTCCCATAATCTACGGAGGCAGCAGCGAAGAGGATGGAGGCCACCAGTTCGTCCTGGACGGCTACAATTCCGACAACGAGGCCCACGTCAACTGGGGCTGGGGCGGCGATGCCAACGGCTGGTTCGCCGTCAATTATCTCGGCGACGACTCCTATGTGGGCTATGTATTCAATTACTACGACAACGCCATAATATCGCTCGCGCCCGACGCCGAAGGCGCGGACGAGGCCAACATGGAACTTTATCTCGCCGGATTCTATGCCGATTACGGTGAATACGGCCTGAACCTTGAATCCGGGACGATTGCACGTAACGGGAATTTCACAATCAGCGCCGCAGTGTACAACGGCGACTACTACAACACCTGCAACAGCGCAATAAAGATGGCGCTCTGTTCCAGGGACGGTTCCGTCAAGGAGTACATCAGTTCCGAGAAAACCGTCGAACTCGAGCCCGAATACGGCGACTCATACAGCCTTTCCTGCAAGATAACGGCCGACATCGCCCCGGGCGACTACATCGGCGCCAGATACCGCCTCGCGGACGGCTCCTGGGCGATACTCGGCGGCTTGAACATCGACTGGCCCGAGAGCAAGTACACCTATTGGACCGTCAGCAAGATCAGCGCGACAGGAATCTCCTACATTTATCTGCCCGAGGAAATGACCGCGGGCCAGATCCTCTACTTCGAGTTCGTGTCTGACGGCAGGCTCGTCAATTCCGCTCCCACCTGGTATTATGACGGCTCCCAGGTCTCTTCCTCGAAACTCTTCAAGGAGCTCAAGAGCGGAGAACATACGATAAAGGCCGTCCTGAAATTCACGGACGGCACTTCACAGACTCTGGTGAGGAAATTCAAGGTCGAGTAGAACCTCTACCCGCCCTGGACCACTTTCAGACCCGCAGCTTCGAAAATCCCGGCGCTGCGGGTTTTGGTTTGCTCGTCAGGGGTGGCCATCGCAAGGCCTTCGGGGTTGTAGACCGTCCCAAGGCGTTCGTGCTTGCCCTTGCCTATGTCGTGGTAAGGCAGCAGGTTGACCTGCTCGGGAGGAGTTGGAAGCGAGGCCAGGAATGCCGCCGCGGCCTCGAGATTCCCTTCGTCGGCGTTGACGCCGACAATCAGCGGAATCCTTATCCAGAAGCGGGCGCCCAGGGATGATATCAGCCTGATGTTTTCAAGAATCGGCTCGTTCGGCACCCCGGTCCAGCGGCGGTGCTCCCCGCTCGACATATGCTTGAGGTCCACCAGGAACATCTCGCACTCCCCCGCCACCTCGCGAACCTCGGAGCCGGAGGCGAAGAGCGTGGTGTCGACCGCACGGTGGAAGCCGCGCCGCCCGAGTTCGCGCAGCAGCGTCAGGGTGTAGTCACAATGCATCAGCGGCTCGCCGCCGCAGACGGTGACTCCCCCGCCGCTGCGCACCATCACGGCGCGCTCTTTCTCCACCACCTCCATCAGCTCCTCGAGCGGCCACTCCCGACCGCACCAGCTGCGCGCGAGCGTCGGGCATTCTTCGATGCCCTCCCGCGCGCAGGTGCCGCAGCCTATGCACTTCCCAGCGGTGAACATGACCTGCCGCTCGGGACTGATCCCCTCGGGATTATGGCACCAGACGCAGTGCAGGGGGCATCCCTTGACGAACAAGGTCGTCCTGATGCCCGGGCCGTCGTTGATGCTGAAGCGCTTTATGTCGAAGATCAGAGCCATCGGAGCCTAGAATCCTTCGTTCTCGGTGCGGGCGATGATCTCGTTCTGCAACTGCTCGGTCATGTCGTTGAAGTAGTCGGAGTAGCCGGCCACGCGCACGAGCATGTCCTTGTAGTTCTCGGGGTTCTTCTGGGCGTCCAGCAGGGTCTCGGTGTCGACGATGTTGAACTGGATGTGGTGGCCGCCGAAAGCGAAATATGTGCGTATCAGCGAAGCGAGCTTGCGAAGGTCCTCGTCCCTGCCCATGAGGCTCGGGGTGAAGCGGACGTTCAGCAGGGTGCCGCCGCTCAGGGTCTGGTCGAGCTTGCCCAGGGACTTGATGACCGACGAAGGGCCCTGGCAGTCGGAGCCGTGGGCGGGCGAGGTGCCGTCGGAGATGGCGAAGTGGGCGAAACGTCCGTTGGGGGTGGCGCAGCACACGCTGCCGAAATAGTTGTGGCAGGTGGTGCTGAGCATGTTCAGGCGGGTCTTGCCGCCGCGGGTGTTGGGATGGCCGTCGATGGCCTCCACCAGGTCGTTGTAGACGCGCACGGCGATGTCGTCGGCGTAGTCGTCGTCGTTGCCGAAGAAGGGGGTGTGGTTGCGGATGTACTGGCGCATCTTCTCCTCGCCCTCGAAATTGCGGGCGGTGGCGTCCAGGATCCGGTCCATCGTATAGCGGCCGTCCTCGAAGACGTGCTTCTTGATGGTGGTGAAGCAGTCGGTGATGGTGCCCAGGCCGGTGCACTGGATGTACTGGGTGTTGTAGCGCGCTCCGCCGCTGTAGTAGTCGGTGCCGTTCTCGATGCAGTCGTCGATGAAAAGGCTCAGGAAGGTGGCGGGGGCATACAGCGAGAACATCCTCTCGATGTAGTTGTTGACGCTGAGCTTGAGGTTCACGAAATACACCATCTGAGCGCGCCAGGCCTCGTAGAGTTCCTCGAAGGTCTTGAAATCGCGCGGGTCGCCGGTCTTCAGACCCATTTCCTTGCCGGTGTTGGGGTCGACGCCGTTGTTGAGGGTGATTTCGAGTATCTTGGGGGTGTTCAGATAGCCGGTCAGCAGATAGGCCTCCTTGCCGAAGGCGCCGACCTCGATGCAGCCGGAGCAGCCGCCTTCGCGGGCGTCCTCAAGGCTCTTACCCTGCCGCACGAGTTCCTGCACGTAGGTGTCGGGGGTGAAGACGGACGGATAGCCGTAGCCCTGGCGGATGACCCGGCAGCCGGCCAGCAGGAATTCGTCGGGGGTCTTTTCGCTGATGTGGATGCTCAGGCCGGGCTGCAGTTCGTGCAGTTCCTCCTGGATCTCCAGGATCATATAGGAGAGTTCGTTGGCGCCGCTCTCGCCATTGCGGTCGACTCCGCCGATGTTGATGTTGGTGAAGTCGTTGTAGGTGCCGGATTCAAGAGCGGTGATGCCCACCTTCGGGGGCGCGGGCTGGTTGTTGAACTTGATCCAGAGGCAGCTGAGCAGTTCCTTGGCGCTCTCGCGGGTGAGGGTGCCGTCGGCGAGGCCCTGCTCGTAGAAGGGCAGCAGGTGCTGGTCGATGTGGCCGGGGTTCATCGAGTCCCAGCCGTTGAGCTCGGTCACCGTGCCCAGGTGCACGAACCAGTACATCTGGATGGCCTCCCAGAGGTCGCGCGGTGCGTTGGCGGGAACGTGGTGGCAGACATCGGCAATCTTCAGGAGTTCGGCCTTGCGGACGGGGTCCGCGCACTCCGCGGCCATCTTTTCGGCCAGTTCGGCGTGCCTCTCAGCCAGCAGGATGGCCGCGTCGCACGATATCGCCATCGCTTCGAGCTCCTGCCCGCGGTCGGTGGCCAGAGGGTCGTTTATGTAGTCCAGACGGGCGATGCGGTCCCGGATGCGTTTTTTGAGGTCCAGCAGGCCCTCGCGGTACATCTTGCCGTCCATGGCGGTGTGGCCCGCGGCCCTCTGCTCCATGAATTCGGTGAATACGCCCGCGTGGTAGGCCTCCTCCCACTCCTTGCTGACGTGGCTGAAGATGCGCTCGCGCTGGGTGCGTCCGGCCCAATAAGGGATGACCACCTTTTCGTAGGTGTCGATGTCTTCCTGACTGATGTGGTAGGGCTGCAGTTCGCGGGTGTCGAGGACGTGCAGGTCCTCGACGCTGTGGCAGGTGAGTTCGGGGAAGGTGGGCACGGCCTTGGGCCTGGGTCCCCTCTCGCCCACTATCAGTTCGTCGTCGCCGATGTAGAGTTCCTTTTTGGCGCAGATCTCATAGAAATTGCGCGCGCGCAGGATGCAGTTGGGCATCTTGCCGTAGTTGCGCTTGTAGAATTCGGTCTCGATAAGGGCGCGCTCGATGGTCAGAGTCGCGGGAGTCTCGAGGCTTTGGGTGCGCAGGCGCTTGATGCGGGGGTTCATGCCTCCGTCGTTTTCGGGATATTTGTGGGGGTAAGCCATTGCTTTATGAATTTTTTGCTTCGTACACTTCTTCGAGGGTCATCGGCTTGCGGATGGTGCCCAGCAGGCGTGCGCCGTCCTCGGTGATGACGTAATTGAGTTCGTTGCGCAGGCCGGTGAAGTCGCGCCAGGGGTCGAGCTTGTCGTAATTGATGAACTCGGTGAACTGGTGCTCGGCCTTCCAGCGGTCGATGAGTTCGGGGATGAAATAGATTCCGGGCTCGACGGTGAACACGAATCCGGGCTCCAGGGGGCGCGCCAGGCGGAGGCTCTTGAAGCCGAACTGCTTGCTCTTGTACTGGCCTTCGGCATAGCCGACGTGCTCCTCGCCCAGGTTCTCCATATTGTGGACGTCCAGGCCCATCATATGGCCCAGTCCGCAAGGGAAGAAAAGGGCGTAGGCGCCGCTGTAGGCGGCATCCACGGGGCTTCCCTTCATAAGGCCCAGGTCCTTCATGCCCTCGCAGATCTTGATGGCGGCGGCGATGTGGCAGTCGCGGAAGGGGGTGCCGGGTTTCAGGAGGTCGACGGCGGCCTTGAACGATTCGAGGTGGATGTTGTAGATGAGTTCCTGGCGCTCGGTGAAGCGCTCCCCCACCGGCATCGAGCTCGACAGGTCGCCGGCGTAGTGGAGTTCGTTCTCGGCTCCGGCGTCCAGCAGGAAGATGTCGCCCTCCTGCAGGGTGTGGATGTAGCCGTGATTGTGGAGGACCTGGCCGCGGGTGGTGGCGATGGTCGGGAAAGCGAGGTTGTTGCCCGTGCGGCAGGCGACCTGCTCCACGGCGGCGGCGATCTCGGCCTCGGTGACGCCCGGACGGGCCATCCTGTAGGCCGTCAGGTGCATCTGCGTGCTCAGGTCGACGGCCTGCTCGATCTCGCGGATTTCGGACGAGGTCTTGTGGATGCGCTGGTCCACTATGGCCTTGATGAAGGGCACGGACGCGCTCTCGGCCTGCTCGCTGGGCAGCAGGCCCAGCAGGCGCATGATCCACACCTGGTGCTCGCCCCTGTAGGGCGGCAGGAAATGGATGCGCTGGCCATTTCGCTGGCAGGCCCTGATGTAGGACTTGAATTCGTCCAGGGGGCGGATCATCTCGACGCCCACGGCGGCGCATTTCTCGGCCAGGGTGGGCTGGGTGCCGGTCCAGACTATGTCGTCGATGGTGAGTTCGTTGCCGAACACCACGGTCTCGCCTTCGTCGATATTGATCGCCGCGGCAAGTCCGGCATAGTCGAGGCCGAAGAAATACAGGAACGAACTGTCCTGCCGGAAGCGGTAGGTGTTGTCGGCGTAGTTCATTCCCAGTTCGTCGTTGCCCAGGAATATCAGCAGGCCGCCGCCCACGTCCTTGGCGAGCCGGCTGCGCCTGCGCAGGTATGTCTCTTTACTGAACATAGAGGTTCTCTTTCTTGTGTTTGCTTATCTGTGCGTCGGTCTCCGGGAAATACTGCGAGAGGAGCTCGTACAGGGCGGGGTCGTAGGCCTTGAGGTCTTCGCGGGTGTTGACCCAGTTGTGCTTGCCGTCGGGGCGCGGGGCCTCGGCGTTGACGTTGAACCAGTCCTGGACGCCCTCGGCCCAGTATTCCTCGATGCAGGTGCCGGCGTAGGTGCCTTCGTACTTGCCCTCGGCGTGCGCCGCGTCGAGCAGCGCCTGCAGGCGGTCGTTGATGTCCGGTTCGACCTGGATGACGCCGATCAGGTGGATGGCGTGCGAGAATTCATGGATGAGGATGTCCTCGGCGTGGTACTTGTCGATCTGGTAGGCGAGGATGTTCTCTTCGGCGCAGGTGGTCAGCGGGAGTTCGAGGTCGCCGCCGAGTCCTCGCGCGCGCACGTTCCAATTAAGAGTGGTGTCCTGCTGGAGGTCGGCGTGCTCGGGGATGTCGGTCGTGCCCTCGTAGCGGGCCATTATGCCCACGCGGGTCCCGTAGGAGGTCATCGCGCCCAGCACGGGCTTCGGGAGCATCGAAGTCATCGCCCAGAGGGTCTTGTGGGCCTGGACGAAGCAGGAATCGGGCACGCGCCCGGAGGACATCAGATGGATGCCGTTGACGTTCGTATATTTCTTGTAGAAGGGGTCGAATTCCGCGGGAGGGGTCGTGATCACGCACTCGGGCACTTCGAAATCGAAGGGCTCCTCGGCGGGGCGCTCGCCCTCGCAGGTGTACAGGTTCACCTTCGGGTGCTTGCTGATCTGGAGGTCGGTGTCGGGGAAATACTGCGCGATGAGGTCATACAGGGGCCTGTCGTAGGCCTTGAGGTCCTCGCGGGTGTTGACCCAGCAGTGCTTGCCGTCGTGCCAGGGCATCTCGGCGTTGCAGTTGAACCAGTCCTGCACGCCCTCGGCCCAGTAGTCCTGGTAGTTGTCGATGGTGTAGGTGTCCTTCCACTTGCCCTGCGCTATCGCCTCGTCCATCATCGTCTGGAGGCGGGCGTCGATCGTGGGGTCGACGCTGCTGATACCGATCAGCTGGATGGCGTGGGCGAATTCGTGCACGAGTATGTCCTCGGCGTGGTACTTGTCGATCTGGTAGCACAGCACGTTCTCTTCGGCGCAGGTGGTCAGCGGATTGTCCATCGTGCCCTCGAGGCCGCGGCAGCGCACGTCCCAGTTGAGGGAGTGCTCGTCGCGAAGGTAGGCGTGCTCGGGAATGTCGGTCGTGCCCTCGTAGCGGGCCATTATGGCCACGCGGGCGCCGTGGTCCTTCATCGCCTGAAGGATTTCGGGCTGCAGCATCGAGGTCATCGCGTACAGGGTGCGGTGGGCCGCCACGAAGCAGCTGTCCGGCACCCTCCAGGACGAGATCAGCGGGATGCCGTTCACGTCGACGTATTTCTTGTAGAACGGGTCCAGACCGAGTTCCGAGGGCGGGGCGGTGACCACGCAGTCGGGGATCTGCAGGGTGTCGGCCTGCCTGCCGCAGGATGCGAGCAGGCAGACGAGCGCCGCGAGAATTGCCGTGCTTCTTTTCATCGGTTATTTCTTCATGTATGAATAATGCCAGTCGGTGGGAGTCACGAGGGTCTCCTTGATGCAGCGGGGCAGGACCCAGCGGATGAGGTTGAACTCTCCGCCGGCCTTGTCGTTGGTGCCGGAGGCGCGGCTGCCGCCGAAAGGCTGCAGGCCGACGACGGCGCCGGTGGGACGGTCGTTGACGTAGAAGTTGCCCGCGGTGTAGCAGAGGTCGTCCGCTATCTTCTGGACGGCGAGGCGGTCGCGGCCGAACACCGATCCGGTCAGGCCGTAGGGCGAGGTGGTGTCGAGGAAATGCACGGCTTCGTCCACCTTGTCGTCATCGTAGGGGAAGACGGTCAGCACGGGGCCGAAGATCTCTTCCTCCATGGTCTTGAAATGAGGGTCGGTGGTCT